>ERZ1370068.2827-contig-1956_pt1 | contig 23115 bp, 30 predicted proteins | sample MGYA00561227_ERZ1370068 | MGnify/ENA primary metagenome ERZ1370068 (study PRJEB38410, sample SAMEA6850437) | metagenome | study: Metagenomic assessment of the ecological functions of the soil: analysis of the soil microbiota associated with the...
CGCTGTGACATCGACAGTCCGCTGCGACCGGCGCAGCTATCATTCCGGGCTGCCTCGCCGCTTCGCGGCGCCCCGGAGATGACGGCAAACCAAATTGACACTGACGAGATATGGCCGTGGCTCGCGCTGGCGGGACTCGGGGCCTTTCACGGCCTCAATCCCGGCATGGGCTGGCTCTTCGCCGTCGCGCTCGGCAGCACCGGCACGACGGGCGCATCGTGCGGCTGTCGGTGGTGCCGATCGCGTTCGGCCATGCCCCGTCGGTCGCGCTCGTGGCCGCCGCGCTTCTTGTGGGCGGGACTGCTGATCGACGCGCGCGTCTTGCGCATCGCCTGCGGCGCCATCCCGATCGGCTGGGCGCTCTACCGCTGGCGCTATGGCCATCGCCATCGCGTGCGCTTCGGCATGCAGACGGGATTGATCGGGCTGGGCGTGTGGTCCTTCCTCATCGCCACCGCGCATGGGGCCGGGCTCATGCTGTGGCCCGCGTTGATGCCGCTTCGCATCGGCGCGGGGGCGGAGCCGGAGCCACCGGCCCTGTGGCAACAGCCTTGCTGGGTATCGGTGTGCACACCGCGGCAATGCTGATCGTGACGGCGGCGATGGCGATCGCGGTCTATGAGTGGGTCGGGCTCGAGCTGCTGCGCCGCGCCTGGATCAATGTCGATCTGGTCTGGACCTGGGCGCTCGGTCGCAGCCGGCGGATGGCTGCTGCTGGTGTCGTTAGTAGCGGCTTAGACGTCGTTGCCATGCGTGACCCGCGCGTCACTGCGGCACGGTCATCAGCTCCAGCAGGTGGCCGTCGGGATCCCTGAAATAAACCCGCGGCCGCCACCCCAATCGTTGAGCTTGCCGTTATCCGCGCTTTCCGGCGCGCTGCCATAGCGAGCCCTGCCGCCTGTGACGCGATCGAAGATGGCATCGAACTCGGCGTCGCTCACGTGAAAGGCGTAGTGGTGGCTTTGGAACGCGTCGGTGTTGTCGAAACAGCAGCGTCGTCTGATCGTTCACACGTACCGGTGCGAAGTAGCCGACGCGCTGCACTTCAAGCCGAAGATATCGGCGAAGAAGCGTGCGGCCGCCGTCTTGTCGCGGACAGGAACGATGGTGTGGTTGAGGATGATCGCCATGTCATGCCTCCTCGGCGGATGCTTTCGAAGTCGTCTGCCGAGTATACAGCGCCAGGCTCGATCGCCAGCCGGCCCGGGCAGGGCATGACTGCGCAGATAGAACGCCACCTGGACGAGACTGGCACTTCCTCCATCCCGCCGAATACAGGGTAGGATTTTCTGTTTCCAATGGGAATTTGCCATAAGATTTTTCTCTTTGGCGCGCCTCTCTGGACTATATATGGAAAATAATACTAAGTTGCTGGCCGTTTCGGAGATGGTGCGATGCGGTTCCTTCGTTCGTTCTTCGATACCTCCGGCAGGCGTCTTTATCCTTGTCGGCTCGGGCGAGGCCTGCGCTCGCCAAGCTGCGCTCTGCTGCAGCGGCCGGCGCGCATGTGCGCTGGTTCTCCCTGCAACGCCGATCGTTGCGGAGAGGAGCTGTCTTGACGTCGCCGAGGCAGGGGCCGGCTCGAGATCAGCTCCTCGGGGATCCGCCGTCAAGCGCGGACCGAGCGACGCCGTCGCCATCGTTTCCGGCCGCCGGCGAGCCTGCTCGATCGCGCAAGATCGCCGCGCGCGCGCCGCGCCAACGCATTCCGATCAATGTCGTCGATCGGCCGGAGCTGTCGACCTTCATCTTTTCCGCCATCGTCGATCGCGGCGAGGTGGTGGTCGCGATCGGCACCGGCGGCGCCTCGCCGGTTCTGGCGCAGCGCCTGCGCGAGACGATCGAAGCCCTGCTGCCCACGCGGATCGGCGATCTCGCGGCGTTGATCGGCCGCCATCGCAGCCGGTTCGCCAGCGGTTCACGCGCGCGCTGTCGCCGCGCCGCTTCTGGCGAGCAACGTGATCAGCGGGCCCGATCGGCGAGCGGCGAGTGCTCGCCGGGCGTGCCGGCGAGGCCGAGCGCGGAGCTCGTCAGCCGCGATCGACGCGCCCTAGCGGCGATCGCCGGCGGCGACAGGAGCAAGACCGAGACAGTGTTTCTGGTCGGCGCCGGCCCCGGCGATCCGGATCTCCTGACGTTGCGCGCGCTCCATGCGCTCGCGGACGCGGATGTCGTGTTCTACGACGAGTCTCGTCGACCGCTGGGCGTGCTCGACCGAGCCCGCCGCGACGCCGAGCAGGTGTTCGTCGGCAAAGCGGCGCGGCGAGCCCGGCATCGGACAGGATGAGATCAACCGGCGCCTGGTCGAGGCGGCGCGCACCGGCCACCGACGTAGTGCGGCTCAAGGGCGGCGACCCTTTCATCTTCGGCCGCGGCGGCGAGAGAGTCTGGAATGTTGCGCGCCAGGCCGATGTGCCGGTCGTCGTGGTTCCCGGCATTACGCGCGGCGCTCGGCTGCGCCGGCGGAGGCGGATGCTGCCGCTGACCTTCCGCAACGAGGCCGTCGAGGCTCGACCTTCATCACCGCGCATCGCGCGGAGGATGCCGCGTCGATCGACTGGTCGGGCCTCGGCGACCGGCAGACGACGGTCGTCGTCTACATGGGGCTCGCGTCGGCTCGCCGCGGTACGCGATGGCCTGATCGCGCGCCGGCCGCGATCCCGCCACGCCGGCCGCGGTGCTCGGCGCGCGGCACCCGGCCGATTCGCAGGCGGCCGTCGGCCGCCTCGACGGCCTCGCGCGCTCCGCAGCCGAGGTCGGCGAAGGCCCGGCCATTCTCGTCATCGGCGAGGTGGTCGCGCGCTCCGACGCCCCTGGCAGGCCGCCGCAGATCGCGCGCGTCGGTCGCGCGCGAGGCCGCATGACCTCGCCGCTGCAGCAGAAGCTCAAGATCACCGGCCCGGTGGTCGATCACCGCCAACCGGCTCGGGCGACGGCGCCGTCGTCTATCGCTCGGCCGACGGCGACTGGACCACCGAGCTCGCCGAGCGCCGCCGTGGTGACCACGACGCCCGGCGGCGACCGAGCTGCTGACGGCAGCGCTGCGCCGACAGGCTCGAGGCGGTCGACGCCTATGTCGCGCCGGTGCAGGTCGAGCGCCGAACAGGCCGCGTGCGCCCGGGCAATCTGCGCGAGTCGATCCGCCGCAGCGGCCCGACCGTCGCACTGCCGGGCCAGCGGTCTGAGGACAGAGCATGTATCGTCTACGACGACTTCGACCGCACGCTTGTCGCCGAGCGCGTCGCCGCGAATTCCGCGATCAGGTCGCGCGCCGCCTCTCCGGTGAATTGACCGAGGACGAGTTCAAGCCGCTGCGGCTGATGAACGGCGTCTATCTGCAGCTGCACGCCTACATGCTGCGCATCGCCATTCCCTACGGCACGCTGTCGTCCGACGCAGTTGCGCACGCTCGCGCATGTCGCGCGCCGCTACGACCGCGACTACGGCCATTTCACCACGCGGCAGAACATCCAGTTCAACTGGATCAAGCTCGCGGAGCTGCCCGACGCGATGGCCGATCTCGCGCGACGCCGGCACTGCACGGCATGCAGACCAGCGGCAATTGCGTGCGCAATATCACCACCGATCAATGGGCCGGCGTCGCGCCGGACGAGATCGAGGATCCGCGCGTCTGGGCGGAACTGCTGCGCCAGCACCTGACGCTGCATCCGGAATTCTCGTTCCTGCCGCGCAAGTTCAAGATCGCGGTCACCGCCGCGGCGCACGACCGCGCCGCGGTCAAGGTGCACGACATCGGCCTGCGGCTGCACCGCAACGGCGCGGGCGAGGCCGGCTTCGAGGTGATCGTCGGCGGCGGGCTCGGGCGCACGCCGTTCATCGGCAAGACCATCAAGCCGTTCCTGCCGAAGCGCGATCTGCTCGAGCTACGTCGAGGCGATCCTGCGCGTCTACAATCAGTACGGCCGGCGCGACAACATCTACAAGGCGCGCATCAAGATCCTGGTGCACGAGCTCGGCGCGGAGCAATTCGCCCGCGAGGTCGAAGCGGAATGGCAGTCGATCAAGGACGGCGCGCTTGCGCTCGATCCCGCCGTGGTCGCCGAGATCGCCGCGCGCTTCCGCTATCCGACTACGAGCGGCTCGACGGACAATCCCGCCCGAGCTGCGGGCAGCCCGCAGCCGAGGACACGCGCTTCGCGCCCTGGCTCGACAACTCGGTCGCCAACCACAAGGTCGCCGGGCTACGCGATCGTGACGCTGTCGCTCAAGCCGGAAGGCGAGCCGCCCGGCGACGCCACCGCGCGAGCAGATGGACGCCATCGCCGATCTCGCCGACCGCTACAGCTTCGGCGAGATCCGCGTCGGCCACGAGCAGAACCTGGTGCTGCCGCATGTCGCCGCAGCGCGATCTTGCCGGCGCTGTGGCGCGCGCTCGACGCGATCGGCGTCGCCACGCCCAATGTCGGCCTGATCTCCGACATCATCGCCTGCCCCGGCCTCGACTATTGCAGCCTCGCCAATGCGCGCTCGATCCCGGTGGCGCGAGGAGATCACGCGCCGCTTCACGCGATCTCGACCTCGCCCGCAATCTCGGGCGGCTGCACATCAACATCTCCGGCTGCATCAACGCCTGCGGCCATCATCACGTCGGCCACATCGGCATCCTCGGCGTCGAGAAGAACGGCGAGGAATATCTACCAGGTGACGATCGGCGGCCGCGCCGACGAGGACGCCGAGCTCGGCGCGCTGCTCGGCCCGGCGGTGCCCTACGGCGAGATCGCCGACGTGGTCGAGGACATCGCCGCGGCCTATCTCGAGCTGCGCGAGCGGCCCGGACGAGACTGTTCATCGATACCGTCGAAGCGCGTCGGCGTCGAGCCGTTCAAGGAGCGCGTCTATGCCACTCGTTAAAGCGCGGACGCATCGTCGAAGATCGTTTCGTGCGCGTGCTCGACGACGCGCCGGTGCCGGACGGCGTGCCGGTCATCTGTCCCGGCGGCGCGGCTTCCTCGCCGACGCGCGCGAGCTCGTCCTGCGCCAGGCGCCGACCGGCGTCATCTGGCCGAACGATCGCAGGATCGCCGAGCTCGCGCCGCTATCTCGACTCGGCTCGCGCTGGTGGCGCTGGTGTTCCCGACCTTCAGCGACGGCCGCGCCTACAGCCAGGCGCGGCTGTCTGCGCGAGCGTTACGACTTTCGCGGCGAGCTGCGCGCGACCGGCCAGGTCCTGCGCGATCAGTTCCTGTTCCTGCATCGCGCCGGCTTCGACGCCTTCGAGGTGACGAAGGACAGCCGACGCCGCGGCGCTTCGCCGAGGCCGCTGCAGCGCTACAGCGTGTTCTATCAGCCGACCGGCGACGGACGGCTCGACGCGCTGCGAACGCGCTTGTCGCGCGTGGACCACCGGTCGGCGCGTTCCAGACGCGGCAGCCGTGTCCGGTGACTTCTTGTCATTTCAACGATCCGTGTAACTCTGGCGCGATGTCGAATTCGCCCAGACCTGCGAACACGCCGCCGACACCTCTCGTCACGCTGAATGGCTTGCCGGCTCGGCTTGCGCAAGCCGGATCCGCGACGCTGCCGGATCCGTTGATCCTCGACATCCGATCGGTGGTCGACGGCGGCGGGCGGCAGGCCTACGAGGCCGGCGCACATCCCGGGCGCGATCCACACCGACTACGCCAACGGACGGCTGGCGCGTCACCAAGGGATGGCCGCCGGGCCTCGCTTCCCGGATACCAGCCGCGCTCGTGCGCTCTGCTCGGCCGCATCGGGCTCACGCCGCGCCGTCATGCCGATCATCGTCTCGGCCGGAACCGACGGTCGGGGACTTCAGCGCGGCGGCGCGCGTCTGTGGACGCTCAGATCGCCGGCCACGACAGCACATCCATCCTCGTCACGGCGGCATGGTCGGCATGGGGCCGCGATGCACGCTGCGCGCCGCTCGAAGCCGGGCGCCACGCGCGTCAATCCGCCGTCGCCTCCTATCCGGTCGAGCTTGCGCCTGACGTTGCGCGCCGATGCTCGGCGCGGTCGGAACGCGTGCGATCGCCGATGCGGACCGCGGTCCTGCTCGACAGCCGCGCCACGACCTTCTTCGAAGGCGAGCGCGAAATCTCCGCAGGCCCTGCGGCCGGGCGGGCGTCTCCCGGGCGCGGTCCAGCTCGATCACGCCGCGGCGTTCGATGCCACTGCGATGGCGTTGAAGCCAAACGGCCGAGCTGCGCAAAGCTGTTCGCCGGCGGTCTCTTCGACGACCGGCTCATCAACCACTGCAACACCGGCCGTCAGGCCGCGACCAACTGGTTCTGTGCTGTCTGGAGGTGCTCGGGCCGTCGCGGAGTCTCGCTCTACGACGGCTCGATGTCGGAATGGACGCAGGGAGCCCGATCGCCCGGTGGCGGTGGGGCCGAGGCGAGCCCGGACCGCGATCATGAGAGCGGTTGAGCCTCGCGGGCTCAGATTGATTCGCGCAGCTCAGCGAGATCTTGCAAGAAAAACGGATCGCTCATCCAGCAGTGCGCAAAGAAGCCCCGATGCGCCGCCCGTCGCGGCGCGCGGTCCGAATGCGCGGTCCGGTGGCTGGCGCCGCGCCGTCACGCGCCTTGCCGTCGTGTCACAGTGACCGCGCGCCTTCAGCCCACTCAGCTCCACACGCCGGCCGAGTACAGGATCGCGCCGACCAGCACCGCCAGCGCCATCGACCCGACCATGCCGAGCCATTCCCTTGCCAGGGAGCCGTATCAGGCATCTCGATTTCGAAAGATTCGCGCATCACACCACCCCTTCGACTGCTGTCTACATCCCGTAACCGCGATCATTGGGTGCGCGGGAAATTGGCGCCAATTGTGGAGTGTGTTGCCCCAATCTCGTCGAAAGGATTCACGAGGTGTAGCTTTTGGACACAGACAGCAGTACGAGCGCGTCCAATGCTCGGCCTTCACCTTGGTGCTCCGACTTCACATCGTCCGGCGCGGCGCGGTCCGCAGCAATTCCTCGACCTGCTGCTTCCAGAAGCCTGGCCATGCCGGTGGTGCCGTGGCCGCGCGTGTCCTCGCTCGCCGGGATCAGATACAGGCGGCCGTTCTTGATGCGCTTGAGCTCGCGCTCCATGATTCCGAGTCTCGGGCGGATTGCGTTCGTCGTCGGCGGAGTTGATGGCCGAGCAGCGCGGCCTGAATGCGCTCCAGGCCGGGCGCCGGGTTGTAGTCGCGCGACGCGTCCCACTGATAGAGGAAGTCGTTGGCGTCGGCGGTGAACGGCGCCGCCAACCGCTGCGTCGAGCAGCTTGTCCGCCTGCTCGCGCGTGGGCGCCAGCTTGTGATAGGCCTGCGTGCCGCCGACTGGTGGCGATGCCGTAAGAACACGTTGGCCACCTGCAGCGCGCGCGGCTGCGTGGTGTAGTCGCCGTTGTTCCAGTCCGGATCGTTGCGGATGGCGTCGATCAGCATGCGCCGCATCATCCAGTTGCGGCCGGACATCTCGGTGGGCTGCGACGCCATCGGCACCAGCGCATCCATGAAGTCCGGGTAGTTCACGCCCCAGATCCAGGTGTGCATGCCGCCCATCGAGTTGCCGAGCACCAGGCGCAGATGGCGGATGCCCAGGCCTTCGGTCACCAGCCGATACTGCGCGGCGACCATGTCGTCGTAATTGTAGCGCGGAAATTTCGTCGCGCAGGCCGTCGGACGGCTTGGACGACTTCCCCGTCGCCGATCGCGTCCGGCAGGATGATGAAGTATCTGCTCGCATCGAGCGGCTGGCCGGCGCCGAACAGCTCGCCGGCGAAGCGCGGCGGTCAGCATGCCTGGCGCCGGATCCGGTGGTGCCGTGCAGGACCAGCACGGGCTCGTCCGGAAGGCGCGCCGATGCGTGGTGTAGTGCAGGCGCAGCTCCGGCATCACCTCGCCGGTATGAAAGCGGAAGTCGCGCGCGATCCAATCGCCTTCATTCGGTGCGGGATAATCCGCCGCGCCGGCAGCAAGCGCGATCAGACACAGAAGCGCGCGCTGTTGCCGCGTGCAGCAACACCCCAGGATTTTCATGCCGATCTCCGCAGCGCTCGATAACAACAGCGAAAACCGAAATCTGACATTGCAGGCGCGCTCCGCGCACAACCTAGCACGGAACGTCATTTCGACAGAAGGCGCAGGAACTCGCGCGCCGACCCAGCTCCTGCGGTCCGACGGTCTCGACCTATTGCTGTCGCGGAGCTCGGCCAGCCGTCTGCTCGTGGGCAGTTGCTCCATGTCGAGAACGGCCTCAATCAGCGCAGCCTGTTGCGCCCTCGCTCATCGCGCCGCGCGTGAGCTTGCGGAATTTCTCGACGATCTCGTCCGCGGTCGCGAACGACTGCTCGCTGCCGCGCGGCGCCTCGCGCGTCTCGGTCTCGACCGTAGCCGTCGCGGAAATGCACCTCGACGCGCACCTTGTGGCGGAACGCCGAGCGCCGAGCGCGGTGATGGCGGGATCGTGCACGACCTCGACCTTGCGCGACAGCGCGATGCGCGCGGCGATCGTCGACCGCCTCCGGGCGTGAACTGATCGACGAACACGTCGCCTTCGAGCAGCAGCGTGCGCGACGCAGAACGGCAGGTTGAGCTGCGCCGAGGTCAGGCCCTTCGGGCCGGTAGGGCCAGCCGACGTGATCGACCGTGACCTGCGAGCCGTGCACCACGATCCGGTCGAGCTCGTCGAGCGTGAACGGGCGCCGCTGCCGGATGTCGCGGATGGCGTCGAGCGTGGTGTGGTTGCTGCCGACGCAGGAATAGAACTTGAGCGCGATGCCCATGGTCTCGAACCGCTCGCCGAGCCCGGCGCTGAGCTCGTCGAGATTGAAGCGGTCCGTGCGAGCGCGAGAAGGTGGTGCAGAAGCCGCCGTAGGGCGCCTCGAACACGTCGACGATGCCGGTGAAGCCGCTGCTTGCGAGCAGCGCGCCGTAGAGCCCGCTCTGCGACGACGCGGCCGGCATGCATGCGCTTGACCATGGCGCCGTATTGCGCGGCCATCAGGCCCGGCCGACTGGGTGCCGGCGATGCCGAGCGCATGCACGGTCTGCATCGGCGCGACAGCCGCAGCCCGCGCGCGGCGCCGGCGGCGGCCGAGTAGACGCCGAGCGGTCGCGCCGGAGTGCCAGCCCTGGCCGATATGCTCCTGGCCCATGCACCGGCCGACGCGCGGGCCGATCTCGTAGCCGGCGACCGCGGCGGCGAGGAAGTCCGCGCCCGCTCAGGCCGGCGTGGCTCTCCGCCACCGCGATCAGCGCCGGCAGCGTGACCGCGCCGCACATGCAGCACGCCGTGGCGGTGCACGTCGTCGAGCTCGAAGCCCTGCACCTGCGTGCCGTTGACCAGCGCGGCGTGCGGCGAGGACAGCGCAGCGCGCGTGCCCCAGACCGAGGTGGTGCGGGTCGCGTCCAGCGCTTGCGAGCGTCGCGCTGCAGGATGCGGCACCATTCGAGCTTGGCGCCGTAGATCGCGCAGCCGAGCGAGTCGAGGATCAGGAGCTTGATGCGCTCGCGCACCTCGCGCGGGGATGCGCTCGTAGCGTGAGCGTGCGAGACGAATTCGGCGATCCTGCGGGTGTGCACGTTGTCCTGCGCCGGAGCTGGTCGCTCGAGAATGGGGCGCATCGTGTCGGAGTGGTCTGGGATTTTCTGGCCGGACGCTGGTTATGCTTGCCGCGATGCTAGGCGGCACGGATGCCGATCCAGTCGAGATTGGTTTCGTTCTCGAGGTTCTGCAGGCGATCGAACATTTCGCCCATGTCGTCGGCGGTGCAATGGCGCGTCAGCAGCAGGAATTTCTCCCGCAGCTCGCCGCTGATCGAGCGGCTGCTGCGGCGTGCCCTTGAAGTCGGCGACCGCGCGCGTCAGCACGCGGCCGTCCTTCAGGGTGACCGTGACGCTCGGCCGCCAGCGGCGTGGGACGGTCCTCGTCGATGGTGATGGTCACGCGCTCGGCGAGCGCGCGGATCTGCGGATCGCGCAGCGCCGTTTCGTCGAACGAGCGCGGATCGCGCGGATCGCGGACATGCGCGAGCGCGACGCAGAACGGGATGCGTGTATTGCGCCATCATGATGTCGGCCGGCGACGGGATGTTGTTGACCCGCGCCATCTTGTCGTTGCCGGCGATGTGGATCGAGGCGACGTCGGCGCCGGCATAGCCGTGCTCGGCGCGCAGGTCCAGGATCGCCTGCACCGAGGTGTGCGCGGTGATGTGGCAGGGAAAGCGCTTGAGCATGATCGAGCGCGTTGCATAGCTCTCGCCCAGCTCGCGGGTGAGCTCGCCCGCGTCGAATTCGTCGCCGCAGAACACCCGCAGGAAGCCGAACTCGCCTTCGAGCACGCTCACCGGACCGGTGAAGCCGTCGGCGGCGAGGCTCGCCGCCAGCACGCCGCTCTCGGCCGCCGCGCCCGAGATGCAGCCGCTTCACCATCGCGCCGGTGCCGGAGCGGGCGAACTCCATCAGCCCGCAGGACGAGCGAGCCGGCGATGCCGAGCGCGTTGCGCATGCGCTCGGCGTCGAAGCCCATCAGCCTGCCCGCAGGCGACCGCCGCGCCGAACGGGCCGGTGGTGCCGGGCGCGTGGAAGCCGCGACGCCTCGTTGCTGTGCGTGGGTGGCGCGGCCGATGCGGATCATGACCTCGGCGCCGGCGACGACGGCGGCGATCAGCTCGCGCCCGCCGATTGCCGCGCTCCTGGGCGACGGCAAGCGCCGGGAGCGAGCAGCGTCGCGCCCGGATGCACGCCGGTGTTCGGCCAGGTCAGGATTGTCCATCTCGAAGGCGTGCGCCAGCGCGCCGTTGGCCAGCGCCGCCGCTGGCGCGTGCACGCGCGCGCCGCCGGGTCCGAGAATGCGGCTCTTGCCGCCGGCGCCGTTCTTCTCGGCAAAGGCGACGATCGATCCGGCTCCAAGGCAGGTCGTAGCCCGAACGATGATGGCGGCGATCGTGTCGGTGATGCACTGCTTGGCGCGCTCGACGACGTCGGACGGGATAGTCGTCATAGCGACAGGATGCCGCATATGTCTGCCGACCTGCACGGTCTCGTTTCGCCATGTCTGCAGAACCTGTGTGGCGGGTCCGGCGGGAGTGGATCGCTGCTGCCGTCCGAGCTAGGATGAGCGCGCCCGCCGGTTGCCGTGCGTCGATACTCCGCGTCGGCCAAGCCAATAACACCAGACGCGCTCGTTGCCCAAGGGAGAAACGTAGTCCGTGAAACGCTCCGCGCTCGCGTCGTGCTCTTCGTGTCGGCGACAGCTGCTCCCGCTTCGCGGCTGCGGCCGCGCAGACGGTGCCGCCGGGCTATCCGGCGGACTACGCGGCGATCATTTCGGCGGCCGAGCAGGAGGGCAGCGTCGCTGTCTATTCGACGACCGATTCGGCGAGCGCCGATGCCCTGCTCAAGGATTTTCGCGCGCTCTATCCCAAGGTGCAGATCCAGATACTACGACCTCAACTCGACCGAGGTCTACAACCGCTATCTGAGCGAGACCGCCGCCAACGCGGAGACCGCCGACGTGCTGTGGAGCGGATCGATGGATCTGCAGCTCAAGCTGGTCGCCGACGGCCACGCGCTGACCTATCGCTCGCCCGGAATCGGCGCAAGATGCCGAAATGGGCGGTGCTACGAGGACCGCGCCTGGGGCACGACCTTCGAGCCGCTGGTGATCGCCTACAACAAGCGGCTGTTGCCGGCGGACGCGAGTGCCGAGCTCGCACGCCGATCTCCTGCGCCTGCTCAAGGAGCAAGCCGCAGCTCTTCGCCGGCGGCAAGCTCACCACCTACGATCCGGAGAAGAGCGGCTTCGCCTTCCTGCTCATGACCCAGGACGAGAAGTACTTTCCGCAGTTCTGGGAGCTCGCGGCGGCCTTCGGGCGCGGCACCGGCCGCTTCTATCCGTCGAGCGGCACCATGATCGAGCGCATCACCTCGGGCGAGCATCTGCTCGGCTTCAACGTGATCGGCTCCTACGTCGTGCTGCGGCAGACGCAAGGATCCCGACCTCGGGCTCGTCTATCCGAGCGACTACGTGCTGGTGATGTCGCGGGTCGCGTTCATCCCCAAGAATGCCAGGCGGCCGAACGCCGGCAAGCTGTTCCTCGACTACCTGATCTCCGCCCGCGCGCAGAAGATCATGGCGAACCAGGCGACGCTGTTCTCGCTGCGCGAGCGACGTCGAGGACCGTATCCGGCGGCCGCGCTGGAGAAGGAGCTCGGCGCCGGCTCAAGCCGATCCCGGTCGACATGGGCGCTGCTCGACCGCGCTGGCAGCCGGCGAAGCGGCCTCGCGCCATCGGCAAATCAGCGACCGCACGCTAGTGGGCCCTCTTGCGGCGAGCTCGAAGGACCGACGGCCGACTCTGCCGCGAGGGTCGCGAGCGGCAAGTGCCGCCGATCGTGCTTCAGGCCTCGCGTTGACGCGGGCGCCTCAGAGATGACGGCGAAGTGCACGCATGATGGCGACACGCTCACATGATCTGGTTCCGCGCTGCCGACCGTCGTCGTCCTGGTGGTGGTCGTGCTGCTGCCGGTCGGCGTCGTCGTCTATCAGAGCTTCCTCGACGAGCCGTTTTTGCTCACCCGCGGCGCGGTTGAGCCTCTGCCTCCTACGCGTTCATTCTCGGCGAGCCGGACTTCGCGCGCGCCTTCGTCACCACGCTCGTGCTCGCCGCCGGCATGACCGCGATCGCGGTGCCGCTCGGCGGCCGTGCTCGCCTTCCTGGTGGTGCGCACCGACCTGCCGGCGAAAGAGCCGTGATCGAGCCGGCGCTGCTGGTGCCGATCGTGCTTGTCGCCGATCGTGATCGGCGTTCGGCTACGTGGTTGCCGTCGGCCCGGTCGGGTTTCGCGTCGCTGGCCGTCAAGCGGCTGATCGGCTTCGTGCCGTGGAATCTCTACTCGCTGACCGGAGCCTGATCGTCATCGCCGGGCTCGACCCATGTGCCGCACGTCTATCTGTTTTCGTCGGCCGTCGCTGCGCAAGCTCAACCTGGAGCTCGAAGAGCAGGCCGCGCATCTGGGCGCTGCGCCGTGGCAGCGTCGCGCTGACCGTCAGCCTGCCGCTCGCCTGGCCGGCGCTGGTCTACAGCGGCGTGCTGATCTTCTTTCTGGGATTCGAGCTGTTCGGGCTGCCGCTGATCATCGGCGACGCCGCCAACGTGCTGGTGCTGACCACCTATCTGTTCAAGCTGACCAATATTCTGGGCACGCCGTCGTATCAGCTGATGGCGGTGGTGGTGGTCGCGATCGCGCTGGTGACGCTTGCCGCTGGTCTACTCTGCAGCGCCACCTGCTGCAGGTGGCCGAGCGCTACGTCACCGATGGGCGGCAAAGGGCATCCAGGCCGCGGCGCGCTGCGGCTCGGCCGCTGGCGCTGGGTCGCGCTCGCCCGCATCGTCCTGTGGCTGATCGTGGCGATCGGCCTGCCGCTCGGCGGCGTGCTGCTGCGCGCCTTCGTCAGCCGCTGGGGCGAGGGCATCAATCCGTTCGAGACCCTGACGCTGCAGAATTTTCGCCGATCTCGCCGAGTATCCGAACCTGCGTCGGCAGCATCGTCAACACCTTCCTGCTGGCGACCGTGGGCGCGGCCGCCTCGGTCGCGGTCTACGCCGCTGATCGCGCTCGCGACCCATCGCTGGCCGAGCCGGCTCGTCGCGCATGGTCGACTATCTCGTGCTGCTGCCGCGGTCGCTGCCGGGCTGGTCGCCGGGCTTGCCTTCCTGTGGGTGTTTCTGTTCGTGCCCTATCTCGGGGCTACTGCGCAGCTCGCTGGTCGGGCTTTGGCTCGCCTACAGCGTCGTCGTGGCTCGCCTTCGGGCTGCGGCTCATTTCGGCGGCCCTGATCGCAGATTTCGCCCGAGCTCGAGGAGGCGCGCGCGGATCAGCGGCGCGCCGCCGGGCCGCGGTGCTGCGCGACGTGACGCTGCCGCTGATCCGGTTCGGGCTGGTCAGCTCATGGCTGCTCTGCTTCATGATTTTCGTGCGCGAATACTCGACCGGCGTCTACCTGCAGGGGCCCGGCACCGAGGTGCTGGGTCCGCTTGATCGTGTCGCTGTTCGGCGGCGGCTCGCTCGAGCTGGTGGCGGCGCTGTCGGTGGTCAACGTCGTCTGGTCGCCGCCGGCGTTGACGCTGGCGCTGCGGCCTGGGCGTGCGCATGTAGGCTAGTGTCCCGTTTCCGACCCCACGTTCGTATCATCTCGCAGCACCCGCTTTTACGAACGTCCGGAAACAAAGGGACTACTAACCAGGAAGTCAGCAATCCTAGTATCTGGCTTTTGCTTTGACGTTCACCATGAAGGACTCGCGGCCAATAGCGATGAGAACGTCAAATGCGCCACACCCAGCGTGCGAGGCGCAGCGCCGCGTGCGGCAACGGCGCGGCGCCTGTGCTCGGGCCCAGTATGTTCGCGCACGTTGTGGCTCAGGCCGCCGACACTCGGTACGAATATCATGCCCGGACGGGCAGAGTACGCGCCATCATCTGCGCGTCGTGGCCGGCGCCGGACGGCAGGCGGCGCGAGGGCAGGCGCGAGCTCACGCGCGGTCGTCTCCACCAGCGAGACGATCTCGGCCGGAAACGCGACCGGCTCGAAGCGTGCGAGGCTGCGGGTCGAGATCGACACGCTCCCATGCGCGGGCGAGCCGAGCGAGCGAGCCGGTAAGCTGCCGCTCCGCGGCCTCGCAGCTGCGACTTGATCGGTGTTGCGCAGGTCGATGGTCGAGCACCGCGCGTTCCGCGATCACGTTCACGAGATTCGGATAGAGCTCGATGCGGCCGACCGTGGCCTTCTGATGGCCGCCGATCTTTGTGCCAGGCGACGCACCAGCGCGATGATCTCGCCCGAGACATAGCGCCGCATCGTGCCGCAGATGCATCGGCGTCGTGCCGGCATGGCCGGAGCAGCCGGTGACGGTGACCTCGGTCCAGGTCAGCCCGGTGATGCCTTCGACCGCTCCGATGGCGCGGTTCTCGTCCTCGAGGATCGGACCCTGCTCGATGTGCAGCTCGAGGTAAGCATGCGGCCTGAGCCAGCCGGGTTGGGCGTCTACCGGCGTAGCCGATGCGCTTGCAGCTCCTCGCCCACGCTCGCGTCCGTCGATCCCGCGGATCGCGTAGGCGTCCGCGAGCGCAAGGCCGCCGACATAGACCAAGCTGCCCATCGCATACGGCGGAAAGCGCGAGCCCTTCCTCGTTGGTGAAAGCGACGAGCGCCAGCGGCCGGCGGGTGACGTAGCCCACATCGTTCAGCGCCTCGCACGCTTCGAGCCCGGCCAGGACCCCATAGAGGCCGTCGTAGCGACCGCCGGTCGCGACCGTGTCGACATGCGACCCGAACATCACCGCCGCGGTGTCCGCACGGCCGGAGCGGACGCCGATGATGTTGCCGATGGCGTCGATTGTGACTGCAAGGGCGAGCTCGCGCATCCATTCACACAAGCAGATCGCGCCCGGCGCGATCCTCGTCGCTGAGCGCGAGGCGACAATTGCCGCCGCCGGGCAGGGCACCGATCCGGTTGAAGGTCGTCGAGCCGCTCGAGCAGCCGATCGCGGTTGATCCGAGGCGATGCCGCCAGCTGCCGCACCCTCGCATTAGCCGAGACGTGCTTTGTCAGTCCGCGATCGCCAGCTTGGCATCGCGGATGACTTTTTGCCACCGCTCGGCATCCAGGCGAATCTGTTCGGCTGAGTGCTCGGCGAGCCCGACATCGGCTCATAAGGTTCGGCGCCAGAAACCGGTCGGAAATCGCGGTCCGCGAGCATGCGCTGGACCGCGTTGTTGATCCTGACCACGATGTCCCGCGGCGTTCCGCCGGGGCGAAAAGACCGAACCAGACGAGGCGGTAAAGCCCGGCAGGGTCTCGGCGACGGTCGGCAGCTCGGGAAACTGGGCCACGCGTTCGCGGGCTGCCGACGCCGAGGGGACGCAGCTGGCCCGCCTTCCACGCCTGCACGATCAGGCCCGTGCTCACGAACATCATGGGGACATGGCCGGCGATCACGTCGGTGAGCGCGGGCGCACTTGTCTGTGCACGGCGTTGAGCTTGGTCCCGCTCATGGACTGCTAAGCTCATGCTCAGATGCGGCTCCCGAGCTACAACACGCAGGCTGCCGTAATTGATCCGCCCGGCTATACTGGCCGCGGCGATCAGATCGAGGACGTTCTGCACGCGAGCGAAGGATGCACCACCAGGGCCTGCCACGATGCTGACGAGACCGGTGACCGGGATGAAATCCTTCGCCGGATCGTACGACAGCTTGCGATAGAGATAGGGATTGACGGTGAAGGTGTGCTCCGGGGTCAGCAGCAGCGTGTAGCCATCGGGCGCAGACCTCGGCGACCGCCGCCGTCCGACCTGGTTGTTGGCGCCGCCCTTGTTCTCGACCACAACCGGCTGCCCCCATTCTTCGGTCAGCCGCTGCGCCGCGCAGCGCGCGATCACGTCGGCCGCTCCGCCCGCCGCCAAGGTTACGACGATGGTAGACCGGCTTGGTCGGATAGGCCTGGGCATGCGCGGGGCCCGCGGACAGAGCCGATGGCACGCGAGTGCCAGGGCAATGCGAAGTCCTTCCATTGAGGGTCTTCTCCCGGTGTCATGTTATTGTTGTTGTGATGCGACGAGGTTGCGGTCGACCTCGTATGGGCATCACCGCTGCACCATCCGCCGCGCCTTCTGGACTCCTCCTCCAATGCGGTCGCGAGGTCGCCGCGATCAGCCGTGGCCGGCGGGCTCGAACCCCAGCGACAACCAGGCATTGCGTTGCGCGGGGGCGGTCAGCATGGCGATGAACCGCTCGGCGGCTTCGGGGTTGCTGCTCCCCGTCATGATCCCGGCGGCATAGGCGGTGGCGTTTTGCATCGGCGGCGGCAGCGCGCCTACTGCCTTGACCGCCTTCATCGGCACGATCTCGCTGAGGAAGGTCGAGGCCGATCTCGGCGTCGCCCGCGGAAACCTTGTCGACGACCTCGTCGCCATTGATGCAGAGCAGGGGCCTTCTTGCCGACCGCCTCGGCGATGCCGAGACGTTCGAGCAGGCCGACGAGGAAGATGCCTGACGTTCCTCCCGCCTGCGGGTTGGTGTGAAGGCGACCGAACGCGCCTTGAGCAGCGGTTTTGCTTGAAGCCGTCCGGCGTCGATATGTCCGGCATGAGTGTATCGGCGCGCACGCAGATGCCGGTCAGTGGGTACGGCCGAGATCGGCGCGGCTGCCCGCGGCGATCACACCGACTGCTCCATCTGGGAAATCGCCAGCGCCGTGCCGCATGATGATGTCGGCGGTCTCGCCATCCCCAAGCCGCTTCTGCACCCCGCCAGTGATCGTCCCGAAGGTGAATTCGACTTGATCTCCGGTGTCGCGGGTGAACCTGGGAGCGAAGTCGGTGAGGACGTATTTCACCGCGCCGGCGGACAGGACCTTCAGATGAACGGTGGAACGGCCGGCGATCGCAGCAGACGTCATCGTAAATCCTCACTCGCAGCCACTCGCCGTCCACGATACCGAATGCGGCGATGGAACCTGCTTATGGCGTCGCGGCTGCCGCGCTGTCAAACACACACCCGGGCAGAGCCGCCATCGCCGGCGTAGGTCGAGACGACGCGCGCGGGTGCCTGAACGCTTGCAGGTTGTGTGGACGCCGTCCGCCGGCATTTCGTTTCATGTATCTTGACGGACCTGCCTGGGCATTGCTTGCAATGGATGGGCTGGTGCCGCAATGAGAACCACCGAGCGCGAACCGGACGGAGACAGCAGCGATGGCGCGCAGCAGCATTTATGTCGGTGAGATCGCCCATCAGTCGCCGATCCCGAACGCGAGCCGCATCGGCAACATCATCGTCTCCGGACTCATCCGCGGCGCCGATCCGGCCACCGCCAAGCTGGCGGCCACGCTGGAGCAGCAGTGCGCGTTCATGTTCCTGCACATGCGGCCAGCTGCGTCGAGGCCGGCGGCGCCACGCGTCGAGGACATCATCAAGGTGACGGTCTGGATGAAGGAGCTGCAGCGCAAGCCCGTCAACGACGAATGGGTCAAGATGTTTCCCGATCCGGCGTCGCGGCCGGCCCGCCAGATCATGGAGGTGCCGATGGAAGCGGGCGTGCTGGTGCAGTGCGACTTCATGGCGGTGATCGACGAGTCGGCGGACATGAATTTCGGCATCACGCTTTCCAACCGCGGCGTGCTGGTCGGGCTTTGCACGACGCGCGACCTGCTCGTGCTGGCGGACGCGGTCGAGGCGTCGCGGTCGATGGATTCGGTCTGGTGCGGCGATGCGCTGTTCGTCAACCGTCGCGCTCGACGCGCTGACGCTGCTCGCCGCGGTCGCCGGGCGCACCGAACGGGTGCTGCTCGGCCCGGCCTGCATGGGCTCGTTCGCGCTGCGCAATCCGCTGGTCTTCGCCTATGAATGGGCCTCGCTCGATGTGCTCTCGAACGGCCGCACGCGGCTGGTCGCCTGTGCCGGGCGGCGGCGCGGAGTCCGCTGTGGGAGGCGGAGAGCGCAGCGATGGGCATCGCGCCCGACGAGCGGCGCAAGCGCATGATCGAGAACATCGCACGTGCTTCGCCACCTCTGGACCAAGGACAACGAGCCGTTCGCCGGCAAGTTCACGAATTTCTCCAACGTCACGCTCGAGCCGAAGCCGGTGCAGATCGCCATGTCCGATCTGGCTGGCGACCAACGCCGAGCGGCTGTCGAACGGACAGAGCCGATTCCGGCGGGTCGGAGTTCGCGCTCACGCGCGTCGGCAAGATCGCCGACGGCTGGATGACCGCATTCGGTCAGCCCGGAAGGTTCCAGCGCTCATGGGATTTCATCCTGCAGGTCGGCCGCGACCAGCGGCCGCGACATGTCGCGGCTTCGACAATGTGCTCTATCACCACATCAACGTGAACGACGACAAGGAGCGAGGCGCTCGGCGGATCCGAAGACGTTCCTCGACCTCTATTATTCCGCCGACTACTGCAAGGAGCGCCTGGAATCCTGGCTGACCTACGGCTCGCCGCGGGACTGCATCGCGCAGCTCAAGCAGTTCAAGGCGTCCGGCTGCCGGCGCATCACCTTCCGGATCTCGACCATGGGCGATCCGATGGCGCAGTTCCGGCGCGTCGACGAAGAGGTGCTGCCGTTCGTCGATTAGCGCCGGCCGATCGCGCCGCGGGGGACTGCCATCCGGACGGGGCCATGGCTGACCGCCACCGATCGCGCTCTCGTCCGGCGGCACGGAACGTCGGCTCGCGTTCCCGGTTGATATGGAAACGTCAGGATCCGCATGGGCGGCGTTTCGCAATCGCAACCGGAGAAAGCGCCATGAAAACAATCACATTGCTGCTCGAGCCTGCGCTCTGGCGGCGTTATCCGCCAGAACTGGCCGGAGCAGGGCCGTGTACGACGGAGATCGACAACGTCACCAAGTTGCTGGCCTCGAAGGATGCCGGCGCGGGGCCAGACCTGCAGGAGTGGCAGAGCGCGACCACGGGCCAGCATCCTCCGAGCGCGACGATGGGCGCGGCTGACCCGAGCACGTCGGCATCGTCCGCCGCGGCGGACTCGGGGCGGCCGCAACATCCGCCCACGGCGGCCATGGATCAGGCCACGCAGGGCGGCGGCCCATCTTCGCAAGCGGGCAGCAGCGCGCGCGAGCAGCATCCGCCGACCGCCGCCATGGGCCAGGCCGCGCAAAGGCGGCGCCCGCTTCGCCGCAGGACGTGCAGAGCCAGAACCGCGGCGGCTCCTCACGGCGGCGCAGCAGGCGGAAGGCGGCCGACGGCCCGCGTCCGACAACCTGGCGTCGGTGCAGGCGGCGCTCAGCGAGGCCCGCGGCTTCGATCAGGCCGGCCGGGAAGCCGACTGCATGGATGCGATTCAACGGGCGAAGCGGCTCGCCGGCTGATCCAGGCGATCTGGACATTCGATCGCAGCGAGGATCCGTTGCGCCTGTTCGCGGTGCTACGCGGACGCGTTCTCGTGTCCCGGCGCGAGGCGAAGCGAGTACCAGCGACCTAGGAGTCGACCCGACGGGTCCGGCCGTATGGCTCTGGGTCCCGGCTCCTGCGCTCGCTGACTCTCGCTCGGCCGGGACACAATAGTCCCGTTTCCGCGTAGTCAGTCATCTCTCACGATGTCAAACAGCGCAGTGTTCTTCGTTCCCGCGGCGCGTTGTCTGCGCCCGGGTTGGTCTCTATCCTTTCGCACCCGACCCCAAGAGGGGGTGGGCGGAGCGCCGACAGGCGCACTTGTGCTGTTGTCGCGTTTGCGAGACGCGACCGATCCGCGCTGAGTGAGGCGCGGCGCGTCCCATGACGCGGGACGCTCGCCTCTCGGCGCTCCACCGTGGCGATTTTCGGCCGGGGGCCGCGCTTCCATCTCCGGCATTGCCTCCGGATCCGTGCAGCGAGCTCCTCGCAGCCAGGTCGTCATGCCTGGCGGGCGGTGTCCCGGGCAGCCCGAGCAGCGTTCGGGGACGTCCGGAGACAACCGTTAATGACCGCTAAAATGTACGCTGTGACAGCGGTTTGAGCGCTTTACTTTGGGCCGTTAATGTCCGATAAGATACGGTACGTACCGGTAGCCAAACCGGTGCTCGAACCGGGGGTCGTAGGCTGAGGCAGTCATGCAGCTCACCGCCAAACGAGTGGCTACGTTGGTGAAGCGCCCCGGGCGATACCACGACGGCCACGGCCTGATCTTGGTCGTGGTCAACCCCACCAATGCGAGTTGGCAATTGCGCTATCAGCGCAACGGACGCGAGCGCTGGCTCGGCCTGGGACCGCTGCACACAGTCACGCTCAAGGATGCGCGCGAGCGGGCGCGAGCGGCCACGGCTGCAATTGCTTGACGGGATTGACCCGATCGATGCTCGACGGGCTGAGCGCGCCAAGGCAACGCAGGTCGTGACGTTCAAAGCGGCGGCAGAGGCCTACAACGCCTTGCACGAGCAGAAGTGGCGCAACGCAAAGCATCGCAAGCAATTTCTCGCGTCGCTTGCCTGCTACGCCTACCCTGTGTTGGGCGACATGACGGTCTCTACCATCGACACGGCGGCAGTGCTGCGCGTTGTGGAACCGATCTGGCTGAGCAAAACTGAGACGGCAAACCGCGTTCGCGGGCGCATCGAGAGCGTGCTGGATTGGGCAACCGTGCGGGGTCACCGCAGCGGCGATAATCCAGCCCGCTGGAAAGGGCACCTCGCTGGTGTCTTGCCAGCGCCCGGGGCGGTTGCCCGAAGGAAGCACTATCCCGCATTGCCGTGGGCGCAGATCGCTGCCTTCATGGCTGAGCTGCGCACGCGCGAAGGTGTACGCGGCGCGGGCGCTTGAGTTCACCATTTTGACTGCAGCGCGCACTGGAGAAGTCGTCGGTGCGCGTTGGTCTGAGATTGACCTCGAGACTCGCACCTGGGTCATCCCCGCAGCACGGATGAAGTCGCGCCGCGAGCACCGCGTGCCGTTGTCGCCAAGAGCAGTTGAGCTGTTGTCCGGCCTCTATCGCGAGGACGGGAACTCACATCTGTTCATTGGGGCCCGAACTAGAGCCGGCCTGGGCAACATGGCCATGCCGGATGTGCTGCAGCAGATGAAGCAAAGCGATGTAACGGTCCATGGCTTTCGCAGCACGCTTCCGAGACTGGGCCGCCGAGTCGACCGCCCACCCGAACCACGTCGTAGAGCAGGCCTCGGCCTACCCATCGGCAACGCGGCCGGGCGGCCCCTATCGGCGCGGCAGGCCGCTCTTTCGAGGCGCCGGCTCTTACCATGGCTCAGGGTGGGCTGCGTTCTGCGAGCGCCCGAAGGGATGGCATGGATGACGATACTTGCCAAGGTTTGCCGGCCCTGCGGCGCAGGTCAGGGAAGCAAGCACAATGCGGCTTTGCGCATGCGTGGACGTGGCGGACGGGCGATGAAGCGCATCAAGCAATGCGAACATAATCAAAGAGGGGGTCATCGTTTTCATGCTTGGAACTCTAAAGTTGGCGGCTCTCGACCGATCGCGCATAGTCCTCAAGGCCGATCAAAAGTAGGAAATTGCGTTGGTTGATTCGCGCCTCCACTTCGCCGGCCAGCAGAGAAGCTGGACGGCAGAGCGGCATCAAACACCGAGCTGAGACTTGAAGCTCAGGCCAAATATCTGTTGCTAAACCCGACGGCCAGCGGTGCCAGAACTCAGCTCGATCCAGGGCAGCAAGCTTTCCTGGCCCGAGCGCCCGCAGCAGCCGCTCGACTTCGCCCCCCGAGGCCGCAATCCCGCGAAAAGTCTGGCCTCGCGCTTCATTGGCGGCAAAATTAGAGGGCGGCACCACCGGCGCACGCGGGCTCTTATTAAGGCATTACCAGTTAAAAGTTCAGACCAGACCCCGGCTTCCGGACGATCTTTATCGCGAACTTCCTCGATGAGCGCGACAAAAACCCATTGGGATGTAACCATTCACCATTTTGGTGCGGTCATGGCCTCACCAGCTACCTTTTGCATCTCATCAATGCTGCTAAACAGTGATCGAAAGTTGGACCGCGACCCACAATGGATAATTGTCCTTTCGAAACGCTTTCTCCACGATTATTAATCCCGATGAAAAGGCAATGATGTAGCTTGGTTAAGACACTCGTTTTATGATACTAATCCCAGATGACCTCCACCCTGCCCCACCACTGATCCTTTTGACACGAGCCATGATACAGGAGCTGAATTGAAGTCTCCACAAAACTGTTGAACTCATTTGTTTGTTCTAACATTTTCTTGAGCTGATGGGGGCGAAGCTCAGCAATGTGAAAAATTGGACGTAAGCTGTTCTCTGTTGAAAACGGGAGATGAAAGATGAAATGAAGTCTCACCTGGCTCCTGTCTGGTGTCCATACCTTCGTTATTTTATCATTTCTATGTGGCAGTGGTGAAAGGTGATGTGTGAACGAGTGATGAAATGTGGATGTCTATGTTCTGAAATGGTGATGATGAGTGGTGTCATCAATGTTCTTGTACTCTTCTACCACCACCATGATGTCTGTTACGGAGGAAATTAATGATGATATTTGTGATAATTGTGTTACTATTGAATATTATTATTAATGTACGTTGTTGTTGTTGACGTTGATTGTTACAAGTATAATAAACAAATAATAAATATGTAAAAATATAAGTATGTAAAGCTGTATGA
>ERZ1370068.2532-contig-1676_pt1 | contig 23109 bp, 43 predicted proteins | sample MGYA00561227_ERZ1370068 | MGnify/ENA primary metagenome ERZ1370068 (study PRJEB38410, sample SAMEA6850437) | metagenome | study: Metagenomic assessment of the ecological functions of the soil: analysis of the soil microbiota associated with the...
TCAGCTGCTACAGCTACGTATTGTTAGGTCCCACTTTCGTACTCACCCGCTTTATTCTCTCTCCCCGTTCACCGTTCACCGTTCACCGTTCACCGACCTCTGACACCCGACTCCCAACTCTCCCGTCTCACCACCGCCCTCTCCTCCCGTTACGCCATCGAGGCGCGAAATCGGCCAGGGAGGGATGGCCCACGGTCTACCTCGCCGACGACCTGAAGCATCGCCGCAAGGTGGCGATCAAGAGTGCTGCGACCGGAGTTGGGCATGCTGCTCGGTGCTGAGCGGTTCTGCCCGCGAGATCGAGGTCGTGGCGGGACTGACCCATCCCCACATTCTTCCGCTCTATGATTCGGGTGACGTGCCCCTGGAGCATGACGAGGGAGCCTCAAAGGCTCTCTTCTATGTCAAATGCCCTACGTCCGCGGCGAATCGCTGCGGCATAAGCTGCTCCGCGAGAAGCAGCTCACGGTGGACGACGCAATGCGGATCATTCGCCAGGTCGCCTCGGCGCTGGACTATGCCCATGCCAGCGGCCTGATCCACCGCGATATCAAGCCGGAGAACATCCTGCTTAACGAGGGCCAGGCGATGGTCACCGACTTCGGCATCGCCCTCGACGCCGCCGCGCTGCCGGAGAAGCGGCTGACCAGGTCGGGTGTCATGGTCGGGACGCCGTCCGCTACATGAGTCCGGAGCAGGCTGCCGGCGAGGAGGACGCTCGACGGTCGCAGCGACATCTACGGCCTGGGCGTCATGCTCTATGAAATGCTGGCGGGCGAGGCGCCCTTCACCGGGCCCACGGCGCAGGCGGTGATTGCCAAGCGATTCACCGATCCCGCCCCTCTCGATTCGCCGCCTGAGACCAGCGGTGCCGGCTTCGGTGGACGAGGCGATCAAGAAGGCCATGGCCAACGTCCCCGCCGACCGCTTCCCGAGCGGTGCCGGCCATGGTCGCGGCACTCACCACGCCGGTCATTGCCAAGTCTCCCTCGGTCGCGGTACTCCCGTTCCTCAACTTCAGCGCCGATCCGGAGAACGAGTTCTTCGCCGACGGGATCACCGAGGACGTGATCGCCCAGCTGGCGAAGATCCGCTCGCTCAAGGTCATCTCCCACACCTCGGTGATGCCGTTCAAGAAACGGGAGCTGAGTCTCAGGAGATCGGGCGCGACTGCGATCGGAGACTCTGCTCGAGGGAAGCATCCGGCGAGCGGGCGAGTCGAGTGCGGATCGTCGCCCAGTTGATCGACGCGGCAGCACCGACCGTCACCTCTGGGCCGAGACCTATGATCGGGATCTGACCGACATCTTCGCGATCCAGAGCGATGTGGCACTGCGGATCGCCGGACGCGCTCGAGGCCGAGCTTTCCCACGAAGAGACGACCCGGATCAAGAAGCAGCCCACCGCTGACGTGCAGGCCTACCAGTTGTACCTCATGGGGCGGCATTGCCTGGCGCGGTGGACCGGTGAAGGGATGGATCAGGCCATCAAATACTTCGAGCAGGCGGTCGCCCGGGATAACGACCATGCCCTGGCCTATGCCGACCTGGGATACGCCTACACCGAGATTGGGATTGGAGTAGCCGGCTCCCTTCATCCGGGTGAGGCATTTCGGAGGGCGAAGGCCGCGGTGGCGGCGTGCTCTTGAAATCGACCCGGATCTCCCCGAGGCGTTCCGCCGTGCTGGCCCATCTCAAGGTCGCGGTCGACTACGACTGGGCCGGGGCCGAGGCGGACTACAAGCGGGCGATCGAGCTCTAACCCCAACAGCGGCGTCGTCGTACGACGCTCATGGTCTGATGCTGGCCTCCCTCGAACGCTACGACGAGGCGATCGAGATGCAGCAGCGGGCTCACGAGCTTGATCCGGTGGCGCACCGCATGGACATCGCGACGACGTATTTGAGGGCGGGCCGGTACGAGGAAGCGATGCACGCCATTCTGGAGTGTCTCGAGATGGATCCTCATCTCGCCCTCGCCCATGCGACCGCGGGCTGGGCCTATATCCTCAACGGAAAGCCGGAGCAGGGAATCGCGTCGTTGCGGAAGGCCTTGTCACTCTCGCCGGACAGCACGCTCTACCTGGCGCAACTGGGTCAGGCCTCTGGCGCGAGCGGGCAAGATCGACGAGGCCCAGGACATCCTGCGGCAACTCGAGGACCTCTCGAAGCAGCGCGTTACGTGTCGCCCTATCACATGGCGTACGTCTACACCGGGCTCGGCGAGTACGACCGGGCGATGGTTTCCTGGAGAAGGCGCACGAGGTGAGGTCGGGGGAATATTTGGGGTGAAGGGGTCGTTCTTGTTTGCGTCGTTGAGGGGAGCCAGGAGAGGTTTAAGGCGCTGTTGAAGAGGATGAATCTTGCGTGAGACGTGAGACGTGGAGAGCAGGAGAGACGGGGAGCGACAGCCACCTCATCCCGAGCGCAAGCGAGGGACCTAGCCTCCTAACCCAGGCGCCAATACCCAAGACATCAGGATCCTCGGCGTTCGCCGTCCCCGTCTCCCGTCTTCCGTCTTCCGTCTCCTGTTTTACCTCACCTCTATCCCCCTCTCCTCGCGGGAGAGGGGGAATCGCCAGCGAGGAGCCCGTCCGCCGGTCCGCCGGTCCGCCGGTCTCGACTCAAACCCAGAAGGTCCGCATGGGAATCTCTGACGCCGCGCGCGATTATCGCAACGCTCATTGCCGCAGCCAGCCTCATCGGGGGCCCGCTTCTGATGAGCATCAGGGACCTTATTCACCCCGAAGAGCGAATGAACTCGGCTGAGCAGATTGCAATCCTCGTGGATCACGCCTCGCGCTGGTACCGAGCACACCTGCTCCTCTTCATCGGCATGATGCTATCGATTCCGGGACTCCTCGCGCTCAGCAACATCACGGCAGAGCGCAAGCCGGCAGCCGGCTATGCGGGCACGCATCCTTACTTTGATCGGGCCGCCGCCCTCGCCCTCTATTTTTGTGGCCGAGATGCTGATCGGGCGGTTGGTGACAGACGGCGGTGACTCTGCTGCGGCTACACACCTGCTGGAGATCACGTTATCGGGGCCGATAGTCGCCGCCGTCATCCCGGGCCTGCTGGCATTTTTCGTGGGGATCGCTGTCTTCACCGGTCCCCTGCTCGATGGCCGGCGGCAAGCTGCGCTGGATAGCGGCACTCTATTCGATCGGAGCCCTGCTGATTCTGGCCGAGATCGTCTCCTGCCGAGGTGCTTCTCAGCCAAATCGGAAATATCCTGATCTTCTGTGGGGGACGGCGACGGCGTGGCTGATCCTTCGGGGGAGATTCGTCTGGCTCACTTCCTGTCTCCCCTCTCCGTGAGACGGAGAGGGGGAACGCCAGCGAGGAGCCCGTCCGCCGGTCCGCTGCTTTTGTCCGGTTCCTTTGTCCGCTGCTTTGTCCGGTTCCTTTTGTCCGCCGCTCTTGTCCGCCGCTTGTCCGCCTGTCCGCCGTCCGCCCGTCCGCCGTCCGCCTCGCCGCCTCGTGACCCCCGACCTTACGAGGTCACGAAATGCAGCCCATCCCTCAGATTCTGTAACTCCCGGTAGTAGTAGAGGGCCGTCGGTTGCCTGCCCTTGAACCCGGAGCTGCTTGAGAAACTCGATTTCCTCCTCGGTCGCGGTGCCGCTCATGGCAGGATTCTCCAGGAACTCGTCGAGCCCCGGTCGCGCGGCCGACAGCTCGTCGGTCGTCCGCTCAACAAACTCGAATCGCCTCACGTGTAGCGGTAGCCACCCTGGGGTTGAGGACGATGTCCAGCGCAAACGTCGTGAGGTCGATGTCCCAGGATTCGATCAGGGGATCCAGGAACGAGTCGCAGTGGTCTCCGAGACAAGTGGAAAATGTCGGTATCGAGGAAGTCGAGGACGATGACCCGGGTTTCCTCGAAGCTTCGGCCACTCAGCTCCGCCACCTGGCTGGAGCCACGAGTCGTTGGCCAATTCTTCCTTGGCCACCGTGGCGAGCACGTCCAGGAGCCGCTGGGTCACCAGCCGCTCCAGCTCGCCGAAGGGCTGCTGTTCGAAGATCGCGCGGACGTGGGCTTCCTTGTCGGCGTGGACCTTGCGAAGGATCAACTCGCGCACTTCCCGGAACAGCGGTGCCCGCTCATCGCCGAATTCCTGCTTCAGTTCCTCCCTGCGCTGAATCTCCGCCAACCGCGCCAGCTCTCCCGCGAGGCAGTTTCAGGAACCGGTCCATCTTGGCATAGATGTCGGTTCGGCCCGGCGCGGGAGGCGCCTTCTTCCGGGTGAGCAACTGAGAGATGTACGACTCGGTTACCCGCGCGGCGCGAGCGAGCTCCCGCTGCTCCAGGCCGAATGCCTCCAACCGCTGCCGAATCACCAATGAGACATCCACGGCGTGCCTCCTGGGCGCGGAATCGTGGTTAACTAACCGAGGTTAATCATAATCAAGTAACATAATGTCGACTTGACAAAGACAGTACAGTCTCTTAACGTTCCATTCGGTAAATCAGACCAGTCACTCCCGCATAACCCCAAGTGCCTCAAGGAGTTCAACTATGTACGCACGGAATGTGTCCATCAGTCTCAAGCCCAACACCGCCCCCGAGTTCACCCAGACGTTCGAGAAGGACATCCTGCCCATGCTGCGGAAGCAGAAGTGGCTTCAAGGATGAGATCACGTTCGTCGGCGCCAGCGGCAAGGATGCGCTCGCCATCAGCTTGTGGGATCGCAAGGAGAGCGCGGATCAGTACAGCCGCGACACCTATCCCCAGGTACTCAAGGGTCTGGCGAAGGTGGTTGAAGGCACGCCAGAGGTGCACGGCTACGAAGTTCTGAACTCGACCTTCCATAAGATCGCCGCTCAGAGCTAAGCCCGACCGGTTTCGGACGAGGGGCGGACCCAGTCCGCCTCTTCATCAAAGTCCATTGAAGGAGAGGTAAGTATGGTATACGCAACTACCCTGACCGCCCCCGCATTTGCGCTACGGCGGCAGATCGATCGCCTGTTGGAGGAGTCACTCGGCCACGGCCACGCCGGGCAGGGTGACTGGGTTCCCGCGGTGGACATCTGCGAGACCGAACGGGAGCTGACCTTCTCGGTTGAGCTACCCGGTGTCCGGCTGGAAGATGTCGAGGTGACGGCAGTGGAAGGGATCCTGACGATTCACGGTGCGAGGACCGCCGTGCGGAGCGAGGGCGAGGAGGAGCGCTATCACCTGGTCGAGCGCAGCTACGGGTCGTTCCTGCGCCGATTCCAACCTCCCGCAGGGCGTGGACGCGGACAAGATCGAGGCCGACGTCACGGAGGGCGTGCTCCAGGTGCGCATCCCCAGGCTGGCACTGCCCGAGCCGAAGCGGATTCAGGTCAAGGCTCGCGTGGAGGCGGTCACCCGGCCGTCAAAGGCGCTCGCTGACGAGAGCCGCCCGGGTTCGCCGAAAAAGCTGAATGGGGCAGGGCGGTCGAAGTAACCCAAGGAGTGGGGCAGGAAGAGCGGAGTGCAGGAAAGGGGTTGAGAGCTGAACCTCATCCCGAGTGAAGCGAAGCGAGAGCCTGCCCCGAGCAGGGCGAGAAGGATCTACTATCCGATGGTGGGAGAGTAGGTCCTTCGCTGGTGCTCCGCGGCTAGTTGCTCCGAGTGAAGGCGGGCATACGAGTGAACGCGGACCGGCGGACCGGCGGATGGGCCGTAACGCTCCGCGCCGTACTTCTGTCATTGCGAGGCCCCGTCAGGGGCCGAAGCAATCTCTCCCACTGTCCCTACCAAGAAGGCTTCTTCCCTCAGGCGCTCGCGACATGAATAGCGGGTGAGTTGCTTCCTCGCTGCGCTCGGGGCAGGCTCTGGCCGCTTCGCAGGCCTTCCTTCGCTGCGCTCAGGACAGGCTCTCGCAATGACGGGGGTCTTATAAAAGAGGTGCGGCCTTCGGCCGGGCGTCCGTCTCGTCCGCTTTTCTCAGCCGTTCTCCCCCAATGCCTCCGCGAAAAGGGCCGGAAGCTCGATGACTAGCGGCGGGAGCCCCGGGACGGGTGTCCATTCGAGGGTCTCCGTGAGGATCTCGGGCCGGGTATCGTCGGGTCTCCAGCGCTCGACGAGCCGTGCGTCGAGGTCCACAATCCAATACTCCGGCACGGAGGCGCGCTGATATCGCCGCCGCTTCACCAGGCGGTCGTAGCGCGCGGTTCCTGGAGAGAGGACTTCGATTACCAGAAGCAGGGCCCGGACATCCTCCCAGCTCCGCGGCTTCAAGGCGGCGGGCACAACGAAGACGTCGGGCTGGAGTACTTCATCCTCGGCGAGCGAGATGTCGGCCGGCGCCAGGCAGACCCGGCCGACGCGATTCGGTCGGGCGTAGCCGTCGAGGACTCGAAACAGCTCGGTTACTGCGATCTGGTGGACTAAGCTGGGCGACGGAGTCACCAACAGCTCTCCGTCCACCAGCTCGTAGCGGTTCCCGTCGGCTGGAAGCGCCCGGACCCTCGCGGCGGTCCAGTTAGCAGAGGCCTGTGGCATGCCCATAATGTGGGACTCCGGTGCAAGCGGATGCAACTCGGCATCCGCCACGCTAGCAGATCAACTGATTGGCTCGGGCCTCATTCTAACGCGGGGAAGCGTCCTGAAAATGCCCCGTCGCGAGCGCCTGTCATTGCGAGGAGTCCCTACCTCACCCCTGACCCCTCTCTCCGTGAGACGGAGAGGGGGAACGCCAGCGAGGAACCCGTCCGCCGGTCCGCCGGTCCGCCGCTTCGTCGTCCGCCGGTCCGCCCTGTCCGCCCCGTCCCGCCTTGACACGCCGTTGCCCGACCTGTATCCAAGGGTTGAGGTAGTAATCGCAGTTCCCCGGTAGTGCCATGAAGACACTTCTGCTCCCCCGATACCATCTTGCGAAGGGCTCTGGCCCAAAGGAGGCCGCATGCCCACCCTCGCCATACGCGTACTCACCATGCTGGGTTGTCTCTCCACCTCGCGGCGATACCCGCCCCGGCCCAGGGCGGCTCCGATGGCGAGTGGACGATGCCCGGCAAGGACTACTCCTCCACCCGCTACAGCACGCTGAACCAGATCACCGCTGCCAATGCGACGGGGCTGCGCCCGGTGTGGACCTTCTCGACCGGGGTGCTCGCGGGTCACCAGGGTCAGCCGCTCGTGGTGAAGAACACGATGTACGTGGTCACCCCGTGGCCCAACGTGCTCTACGCCTTCGATCTCACCCAGGAAGGCTATCCGCTCAAGTGGAAGTACCGCCCGGCCGTGAGCCCCAACGCGATCGGCGAGTCCTGCTGCGACGTGATCAACCGCGGCGCGTTCTACGCCGACGGGAAGATCATCTACAACCTGCTCGACGGACACACGGTCGCCGTGGACGCGGCGAGTCGGCAAGGAGCTCTGGAAGACCGCAGATCGCCGACCTCGGCGAGGGCGAGACGACGCCGATGGCGCCGTTCGTGGTGAAGGATCGCGTCATCGTCGGCGCCTCCGGCGGCGAGTTCGGCATCTACGGCTGGGTGAAGGGCTCGATCTCAAGACCGGCAAGATCGTCTGGACCGGGCGCAACATCGGTCCCGGATGCCGAGATGCTGATCAAGGCCGGAACCTTCAAGCCGTTCTACGACAAGGGCACCGACCTCGGGCAAGACGACCTGGCCCGACTGACGGCGTACAAGATCGGAGGCGCACCGGTGTGGGGGTGGATGTCCTACGATCCCGAGCTGGACCTGGTGTACTACGGCGTAGGCAATCCATCGCCCTACAACTCCGAACAGCGCGCCGGCGACAACAAGTGGACCGCCAGCGTTCTCGCGCGCCATCCCGGCGACGGCTCGCTGGTCTGGGCCTACCAGTTCACGCCGCACGACAACTGGGACTTACGACGCCGTCTCCACCATGATCCTGGTGGACCTCAAGATCGGCGGTCAAGTGCGGAAGGCACTGGTCACCTTCAACAAGAACGGCTTCCAGTACACGCTCGACCGCGCGACCGGTGAGGTGCTCGCCGCACCGCCGTACGTGCAGGTGACCTGGGCCAAGAGCATCGATCTCAAGACCGGCCGCCCGGTGCTCGATCCCACCAAGCAGACCGGCGCCTCCAAGGGCAACGTGAAGGGCGTTTGCCCGAGCCTCGAAGGAGGAGTGAGCCCGGCCTCGCCTGCGGCCTACTCGCCGCAGGACCGGACTGTTCTACACCTCGACCAACAACATGTGCATGGACTACGCGGCGGTCCCGGCACAGCACTTCCGCGGCGTGCCCTTCATCGGCGCGGGCACTCCCTACTACGCGGGTCCCGGCGGTAACCTCGGCGCCTTCATGGCGTGGGATGCGAGCACCGGGAAGATGGTCTGGGAGGACAAGGAGCACTTCCCCAACTGGAGCGGGCGCATTGGTCACCGCCGGCGACGTGGCGTTCTACGGCACGCTCGACGGCTGGTTCAAGTCGGTGGACGCCAAGACCGGCAAGCTGCTCTCCAAGTTCAAGGTCGGCTCGGGCGTCGTGGGCAACCCGATCACCTATCCGTGGTCCCGACGGCAAACAGTATGTGGCGGTCTACGCCGGCATCGGCGGAGACTGGTTCCTGCTCGCGGGAGACGTCCGCTCCGACGATCCAGCCGATGTGCGCCCGCCGTCCGATCCATACAAGGACATCGGGCGGCATACCAGCCAGGGCGGCATCGTCTGGATCTTCGGGCTCTGAGGGAGGAGGCACACCATGCCAACCATCAGACGCATCACCGCGATGATCGCGGGCGTGATCGTTGTCGTCGCGGCCTGTAAGCGCAGCGGACAAACAGCCCCACGGAACAAGCCGCCGCACGGCGGCATCGCGTCTCCCGACCGGATTTCTGCCGGCGGCGTCGCTCCCGCCCGCCAACGCGCTCAGTGGCTGCGCGTCCCGGCCAAGGCTCAGTCCCGACGCCGGTGGCGACCCTGTTCGGCGCGATGAACTGCGACGGTTGTCACGGCGGCGGCGCCGTCGGGTGGGTCGGGCCCAGCCTGGTCGACGGCCGCTGGCGCTATGGAGGGTCGGACGAGGACATCTTCACTTCGATTTTCTATGGGCGACCGAAGGGCATGCCGGCCTACGGCGGAGTGATCGGCACCGCCGGCGTGTGGATGCTGGTGGCGTACATCAAGGCGCAGGCGGTTCCCGCCGTCGTGCCGACTACGTCTTGGCTACCCGGCGGCAACGCCAGCCCCACGCCGCCCGCGGCAGCCGCGCCGGCAGCGGCGGCCCCCGCGGCGCCAGCGGAGCAGGCCAGGCGGTGGCCCCGGAGGATATGCCGGCCAAGTACGGCTGCACCGCCTGTCACGCGGTCGATCACAAGGTGATCGGGCCGGCGTTCAAGGACGTCGCCGCGAAGTACCAGGGTCAGGATGTGGAAGCGAAGCTGGTCGAGAAGGTGAGAATCGGTGGATCAGGGGTCTGGGGTCAGGTTCCGATGATTCCCAACCCGCAGGTGCCCGATGCTGACCTGCACGCCGTCGTCAAATGGATCTCTGACCTTGAAGATAGGCCCAACGGCAGGTGTGACTCTGGTCGCTCTCAGCGCCTGGCTGCGGTTCCTTTCTCTTGAGCGGGAGGTGTGTCATGCGCATGATTTCGATGCTGTCGCTGGCGGCCATTGGCCTGCTCGTGGTGGCAGGCCGTCCGCAGCCGCGGTCCGCCAAGCGAGACTGCCGCGACGGATCTCGCCGGCGAGTGGCGGCGCAGCTGCAGTTCACCAGCGGTGCCTTCGCCTCGATCAAGGACCTCGAGTTCATGTACGCGTTCAACCAGGGCGGGACCATGACCGAGTCGTCGAACTACGACGCCTTCCCGCCGGTACCGCCGGCGTACGGGATCTGGCGCAAGGTCGGCGACAACCAGTTCGAGGCCAAGTACGAGTTCTACGTGACCAAGCCGCCCGCGGCATTCGACGAGATCGCGAAGGGTGGTGGCTGGGGTCCCGCGGGACGGGGCGTCTTCGTCGAACGGATCACCGTTTCCGCGGACGGCAAGTCGTTCACTTCGAAGATCAAATACGATCAGTTCGATACCGCGGGCAAACCGGCCGAGGGTGGTGGGGAGGCGACGGGGAAGGGGAGTGAGGCTGGCGTTCTGACGCTCGGCGGACCGGCGGGACGGGTTTTGCATGCGCCTGAAGCGACCGAAGCAATCTCACCGCTGTCCCTACCAGAGGCCTTCTCAAGGCGCTCGTGACATGGATAGCGGGTGAGGTTGTTATCGTCGCCCTCGGCCATCGCAAGGACGGCGGTCTTGATACGCAGGGTGCCTTCGGCCGGGTCGGCTTGCATCCCGCCCTGTCCGCCTTTGTCCGCCGGTCCGCTCTGTCCGGTCCCTCGGTCTGCCCCGTTCACCGTCCGCCCGGTCCGCCCTGTCCGCCCGTCCCCCTCAACCCCTCCCCCAGACCCGCTCAAACACCCGCTCCAAATCGATAGTCAGCGGGGGTCGGCTGGGATCCGGCTGCCATTCCAGGCGGTCGGCAAGGATGTCTGGCCTTTCACTGCCCGGGAGCCACCGTTCCACGACGCGGCCGTCGAGATCGACGATCCAATACTCGATGCCCTGTTGCTGGTAAAGCAAGCCGCTTGGTGAGCCGGTCGTAGCGTGCCGTGGACGGCGACAGCACCTCGACCGCGAGGAGCAGGGTGGTGACGTCCTGCCAGTCGGGCAACGCCTTGCCTTCAGCCAACGGGAGGACGAAGAGATCAGGCTGAACGAGCGTCCTCTCGTCGAACTCGATGTCGGCGGGAGACCAGAGTACCTCGCCGAATCTCTCAGTCGTGAGGTAGGCGTCGAGTAGCCGAAACACCTCGCGGAGTGCTCGCTGGTGGCGAGCCGCGGGCGCCGGAGTCACCAGCAGCTCGCCGGCAATAACCTCGTAGCGCTTGCCATCCTCAGGAAGCAAGCGAACCTGTTCGGCGGTCCAGGAAGCAGAGGCCTGTGGCATGCCCATAATGTGGGACTCCGGAGCGAGGGGATGCAACTCGGCATCCGCTACGCTAGCGGGTCGACTGCTGGGCTCTGGCTGTCATTCTAGCGCGGGAAGCGTCCTGAAAACGCCCAGTCCGCTGGTCGACCATCTCCCGTCTTCCGTCGTACCGCTTTACCTCAACCCTGTCCCCTGCGTGACCGGCGGACGGGGACGGGAGGAGCTGTCATTCCGAGCGTAGCGAGGAATCCCGAAGCCGGCCCGTCGGCCTCCTACCTCACTCCCGGTCGACGGAAACAAGGAGAGGAATAGTGAGCGTCCCACATGCCGAAGCATGTGGGACGCTGCCGTCAATCGGAGGCTCAAAGTCTGGTTCAGCGAACTAGTGCCAGGTTACCCCAAGCCCGAACTGAAGGACATTCGGATTGATATCCCCGCCGACCCCGGTTCCACCGATCTTGAGTTCGGCTCCGCTCGAGGCGATGTAATTGGCGTAGGGCGTTAGCGAAAAGTTGCCGCCAACCCGAACGTCATACCCGAGCCCGAGTTGAGCGGCTACCCCGGACGCCGTTGACTGGGTACTCGCGTTATCAGAGATCGCCAGGTATCCCAGGCCACCCTTCAGAAAGAAGCCACTCGTGCTGCTCGGGTAGACGTAGCCTACAGCCGAAAGCGACCCTACCCTCGTGTTCACGCCGCTCTCGCTCTTCGTCCATCCGTTCGTCTCGGCGCCCAACAGGAAATGCTGTGATACCGTCGCACCCAGCTTGAGGTACCCGGACAGTCCGGTTTCGCGGTCCACGCCACTCACATCTCCGCCGAACCCAAGTGAGCCGGCGCCCAAGCCAAGGCCAATCCAGAAGCCCTCGCGCAGCGGTACGTTTTGCGCTGCGGCGCTTGGCGCAAAGGCGAGGGTCGCTGCCAGCAGGACCGTCATGAAACGCCTCATACGTTCTCCGATGTGAGAGTAAGTAGACTCAGGGATTGCAGCCTGCGAAGCCACGTCACATTGAAGTGCGACTCGGGACCTCGCATGGCCATCGAGTTCAGCTGGTTGCAGAAGGTGTGCCTTTGTGGGGTGGTGGGAAACTGCTAAAAGGCATACATGAAAAGCTTTGAGACACACATGGAAGAACAGGAGGGAGTTTTCTTTACAGCGACAATTTGTTTGTCGGTGTCTGGAGCGGCCGGCGGCACCCCGTCCACGCCAGCGGACAAAGCGGGCGGACAAACAGCGGCGGACCGGCGGACGGGTCCTGTCGTTGCGATGCGAGTGAAGCGTCGAGTGCAATCTCACGCCGCGCTGTCCCCACCGAGAGAGGCTTTTTCCCCTGCGGGCGCTCGCGGCATGGATAGCCGGGTGAGGCTGCTTCGTCCGGCCTTCGCCGCTTCCAATGACGGCGCGCCTTTAAGAGAGGCTGCGGCCTTCGGCCGGAGTCGGCTACCTCACGCCAGCGAGGAGTTCCGTTAACAAGCGGTTGTCATTCCGGGGTCGGTGTTCCGGGTGCGTCGGCGATTTCCAGCCCAGCCTTCCGGAGCCCATCGATCTGGTGCTCGACGAGATCATGGTCGAACCACTTCCCAAGCTCGTCGCGCACCGTTCTGGCGTAATCCGGCTGGAGCCTGAGGAGTTCACGGAGGGCTCTGCTCGCCGCCTCACGTTCCCCGAGCTGCCCGTAGGCGATCGTGAGTGCCTCGTGGGTCGCGAAGAACTCCGGCAAATTGATCTTGAGCGCCACGCTGAGCGCGCCGCGATAGTCGCCCTGGCGATACGCGTTATAGAAGAGCGGAAACCAGTACCCTCCCGGGTGACGGGGATTGAGCCGGGCGGCCCGTTCGGCCTGGGCGCAGCCGTACTCCCAGTCGCCCGCATAGGCCATCATGCCGCCCAGGCCGGCGACGGTGGGACCGTTGAGGGGATTGAGTTCGATGGCCCGGTCCGCCGCGGTTCGAAACGCCTCGAACTCCTTGCGGAAGAACAGCGCCCGGGCGAGAGCGTTGTAGGCAACCGCGCTCGATGGCGCGGCGTCGGCCGCCCGGCGCGCCGCCTGAAGTGCGCGGTCGAGCGGATCCGGCCGGGGTTGAATCCGTTGGAGAACTCCTCGATGTACACCAGCGAGAGCATGCCCCAGGCCTCGGCATATCCCGGCGCTTCCTGGACAGCCCGTTCGAGATTGGCCCGCACCGCCGCGTGTTCCTCCGGGGTCATGCGATAGCCATACCCGAAACTCCGGAGCACTGCCTCGTAGGGGCTCAGCTGTTCGGGACTCTTGCTCCGGAGCGCTTCACTCAGGGTGCGCGGCAGGACGCCATGCGCGTCGGCCAGCGTGGACACGATTCGAGGAGCGAGATCGTCCTGCAGCGCGAAGATGTTCTCCGGCTGGAAGGGGCGATCGTAGGTCTCGGCCCACAGATGGGCGGCGGAGTTCGCGTCGACCAGCTGGGCCGACACACGGAGCGCGGAGCCCGCCTGACGGAGGGTTCCTTCGATCACGTAGCGGGCGCCGAGCTTGGCACCGATGGCGCGGACGTCTCCTGCCTCGCCGGCGAGTGGCAGCGTGGAGCTCTGAGCGATGACCCTCAAGTAGGAGAATCTCGACAGGCCGGTCACGATCTCCTCGGTCAGCCCCTTCGGCGAGTGCCGTGATGTCGGGATTGCCGCCGGTGTACTTGAACGGCAGCACCGCGACCCAGAACTCCTCGATCGCGGCGGGTCGCGCGCCCGAGGAGTCGGCTGGGAGCCGCGAGAGCGTCGCGCAACTGCTCCGCGGTCGCGAACCGATCGGCCGGCGCCTTGGCTAACGCCCGGTTGATCGCGGCCTCGAGCGCCGGCGGTACCGTCTCCCTCAGAGTGGAAATCCGGGGCACCGGCTCCCGGAACCGCTTGGCGATGATCGCCTGAGCGGTGAGCCCGGTATATGGGGGCTCGCCGGCCAGCATCTCATAGAGTACGCAGCCCAGCGAGTAGAGATCGCTCCGGCCATCGAGATCGCTCTCTCCCACCGACTGTTCCGGGCTCATGTAGGCGGGGGTCCCGACCGCCAGCCCGGTCTGGGTCAGCTTCTCCGCCCCGGCACTCGCCACCGCGCGCGCGATCCCGAAGTCCGCCACCACGGCGTGGCCCCGTTCCAGCAGGATGTTTTCCGGCTTGATATCGCGGTGAATGACGCCCTGGCTATGAGCATAGCCGAGGGCCTCGGCCAGCCTCGCGGGTCAGGCGCAAGGCCTCATCCAAAGGCAGCTGCTTGTCGCGGGTCAGCCGGTCGCGGAGAGATTCGCCCTCGACGAGCGGCATGACGTAGTACAAGAAAGTCTGGAGTCGGGAGTCGGAAGTCGGGGGCTCCCCGCGTGAGGTGGGCGACTCCCGACTTGAGACTCCGGACTCCAGACTCCAGACTCTCGCCTCCCCGAGTCGTACAGCGGCAGGATATGGGGATGCCGCAGGTTAGCCGTCGTGGTGATCTCGCGCAGGAAGCGCTCCGGCCCCAAGGCGGCGGCCAGCTCGGGACGCAGGACCTTCACGGCGACTTTTCGGCGGTGCTTGAGATCCTCGGCTTGGTAGACCGTGGCCATGCCGCCCTGTCCCAGTTCCCGCTCGATGCGGTAGCGATCGGCGAAGGCGGCCTGAAGCCGAGAAGAGGGTGTCGGACAGGTTCGGGCTCTGCTGGGTGGTTGGAATTGGAAGAGTGATTCGGTTTGCGGTCGAGCGCTAGTCAGGGAGCGCCCTTCGGTCATCTGCGAGCCAGCGAAGCTGGCGGAGCAATCTCTCCCGCTGTCCTTACCGCGACCATCGGAGTGATCCGTCCGCCAGGTCGCGTTGTGACAGCTGGACCCTCAGCGGACGTCGAGGTTAGCTTCCTTCAGGCGCTCGCGACTGGTGCGGCGAGGTTGCTTCCGTCGGCCTTCGGCCTCCTCGCAATGACGGCGGTCTTTAAAGAGGGTGCGGCCCCTCGGCCGGGTCGCTTGCCTCACCTTAATTCCCTGCCCTCCGCTCAGTCGCGGAGCGGGGAACGCCAGCGAGGAGTCCGTCCGCTCGGTCCGCCGCTGTCTCGCCCTGTCCGCCTTTGTCCGCCCCGTCCGCCGCTTTCGTCCGCCGGTCCGCTCACGGAGGTGTCGAGCTGCAGATTCCCCGATACACATACCCCACCGGCCGGCCATCGATCAGGACCCGGTACCACTGCTGTCTCAGCGGAGTCGACCAGCACCGGTTCACCGGGCTTCAAGACCCGAACGATCGCGGCGTCGGGACGGCGACCGCTTTCGCACGTTGACCCACATCTTGGCCCAGCGCTGCAACAATTCGTTGGCCGGAGGCGGTGCGTGGGCGATGGAGCCGACGGGGCAGGGCGAGTGGTGTCGACGCGCGAGACGGGTGGTTCGGCGGCCGGCGGTTTTACGGCCGATGGAGCTGGCGTGACCGGGCGAGCGCTGTCTGTGCGGGGAGCCGGTGCCACCGGGCGAGGCGCTGTCGGCGAGCTTGGTGGACTTTTCGGCGGCCGGCTGGGATGGCTTTGACGGCGCCGAGTCGACGGGTGCAGCCGGTCGGTGGGGTCAAACCTTCGCTTCGAACCGGCTCGGTGCCAGGACTAGCGCAACTCACCACGATATCACAAGCGACCACAACCGTGCCAGCAGAACCCCGGCGACCTGCAGTCAGCCGCCGCAGCCTGGGGACTTCCTCTTCAACGACGGGGTGCTTGGGATGCTCCGCCGTGAAGTCGAGACCGCAATGAGGGCATTGGGTCGCGACGCTCAGGGCTCTGTGGCCGCACTTGGGGCACTCGACGTAGGATACGCCGGTTGGGAGACTCGGTTCTGGTGCGCGAGCCTTTGGGAGCAGAAACCGCCATCCTTAACGGGATCTGGGGCGTTGAGGGTGACGGGCCCGTTCTGGTCCCTATGCTACAGCAACAGTGACTGGCGGGAAAAGGGAGCAGACTGGAGGTCAATACCTTGTCGTGATGCTCAACAGATCAAACCGTTTTCGGTTTAATCACCGACGTGTTTTGTGACAGCGATCCAAAACGACTCCAGATACACGAGGTTTATGAAGAAAGGTCGACCGATCCGCCCGCCCCGCCGGACTGGTGCGAAGAGGCGCGCGAGACATCTTTCTTCCATTGATGCCCCTCTACATCCAACGAAAGCTGGACACGCGACCAGCGGATAGTCGCGTTCGATGCCCTTCGGCAACTGACTGAACTGAGGGGGACCGTCACTACCGGTCGGAGGCTACATCATCGAGGCAATACTAGGGAGGGAGAATGAGGCCCCAGCCTGCTAAGACTCACGTTTGTCCTGATTCGTTGAGTATCGGCACGGCCTCGAGGGTGCGCGCCCAGACCGGAGGCTTCAACTGGACTGGCCTGTACGAGCGGGTCGCGCCCAGTGTGGTTCGAGTGGAAGCCGGGCTTGGGCACGGCTCAGGGTTTCTAATGAAGGCTGGGGAGGTCTTCGTCGTTACCAACGATCACGTTGTGGCAGGAGACCTCAATTCCGCTGATTCAACTTGACGACTCAACTCGAGTGGTAGGAATGGTGATTGTCAGGATCCATCCTCAGATATCGCTATTGTTCGCCTGCCTGCCTCAGCGACTCTCGCGAAGGACCCCGCTGACGATCCGAGAGAATATCTCCCCAGGAGAGCCTGTCGCGACGTTTGGTTACCCGCTGACGCAACAGCTGACAATGACGACTGGAGTCGTAAGTAGTGTTTACCGGACGGGATTGAGTTCGGATGCCCGACCCACCCTGGAATTCCTGTTGGTCCGCTTGTCGATACCACCGGGGCGGTGGTCGGTAAATGCGTTCATGGATCGGAGTCCACCCGGCTTCGGCATAGACGCGGCGCGATGCGCACCTGGCCGATTACTCATCTCTGGCGGAGGCAGAACGTCAGGCTGTCGCACGCGAACCGTTGAAGCTTGAGTCACGCGGACTCATGCCGTTAGATCAATACCCGATCAACGAACTGCGGGCGATAGCGGACACCGCCGACACGGGCATTTATAGCGACTTCGAGGGTATCGGGGCTGGCCGTTTACGATCTATCGACCCCAGTGAGCCAATTCGTCGGCACAAATGAGCTGTCAGTCACATTGCTGAAGGACGCGTCGGGAACGCGAAGAACGTGCAAAGTTCCGCGTGAATACCGTGCGGACTTGGGGCAGCCGTGCCCCGCGAGTGGGACCGGTCTGTCGGAACCCCGAGAGCACCGGTTGTTGCGATCACGGCAATCCCAAAAGTTGGTGAGGGTTTCTCGGAGCTCTGCACGAGGAGTGGCAACTGGCGTAACCGGGGATCAGTACCAGGCCGTCATGAGCGCTCAAGGTGATGTCTTAGGGGCATGCGCTTGTTCAGAAAACGACACGCTACCACAGCTTTGCGGTGGCCACGGGCCTCAGGAATTCTATGTGGAGGATAGTTGGGTCAGTCTGAGGGATGTGGCGGACCTTGGATTCTATGTTTACAGCCCTGAAGTGTTCGCTCCTGATGCCAGCGGCGAGCCACCGCGCATACGCTTGGAGATTGACGACCTTAAGAAACTTGGACGGGTAGGGAAGGCTGACATACCGAGTAGTGTGGTCGCGAGAATCTGGAACGATTTTCTACCGTACGCTTGCGAACCGCTCACCCAACGATCGTTGCTCGCCCGGCTAAGCTGACCCTCGACCCCCAGCATGCCACGCGACGATGGGAGGCGCTTGGCAACTGATCATGGTCGCGACGCTCAGGCCTCTGTGGCCGCACTTGGGGCATTCGACGGACGGAAAGGGCACTCTCGACCCAAGCGGGGCAGGCGAGAGAACCAGCAAGCCACGAGGTGGCGAAAAGAGGAAGCGTCCCACATGAATGAATTCAAGGGACGCTCCCATGGCTACGGCTTCAGAACACCAACTACAATTTACTCCATATCGGCAGTCAATTGTGCGTGAACCTTTGAGCTTCTGGCCCCCGAGAACCCGGACGACTCCTTAGTTTGAAGAAGTCCGATACCCGACCAGGACACCGTTAAAGAAGTCTGCCTTCCAATACACCGTCCTGGCCAGTTGTATCGGCTGGTCAACATCTGTCCGTTCGGTTTGGACACGATGCTGGCTTGCCCGCGAGCTCTTCAACCTCAGCGGGCGATAGCCCTCGCGAAGGCCCCCGCTGGAATTTGCGGGTAGCTGTCGCACTGCAACCGCGACATCATTCGACGAAATCCACTTCGAGTGCACCATATTCGCGCTACGATGGCTGGCTCGTCGTCACGGGTCCGTTTGTGGTAATCTCGGAGGTCGCTGCGCCAACAATGCCCACCACGTCTGCCGCGAAGACATGCCTTTCTGAACCCGCGGGGAGCGGCCGACGCCCGGCGGCTGGGGACGCGGAGCCGCCGGCGGCCGCGGTTGAGCTTCTCCTGACCCACCGCAGACGCCACATAAGGCCGGCCGGAAAATCGCGCGTATTTCTGAAGCGCCTCTGCGATGGCCGCCGGGGTCAGGATCATCCGGATCCATCGCCATTGATATGCAGGCTGAACCGAGAGTCCTGCTGCCAGCTTCCTCGTAGTGCGATCGTTCTGACGCTTCATCTGGCTGGGCGGCTCTCGCTGTCAGCGCCCTGGTTCGACCCCCCAGTTATTAAGCTTGGTCACCAAAGGTGCCGAACCCACCGCCGTTCAACTGCACCTGGATCAAATTGTCTTTGACCTTCACGCGGGCGATACGTGCCGACTCGCCGTCCTTTAATGGCGAGCGATGCCCTCACTCTTCTTGTCCGCTTGCCGACCTTCTCGTGGTCGATTGGCCGGTTTTGTCCCTCCGGGGAATACGTCAACACCCTCGGAGGTCGCAGGCATGTCCATCTTCAAGGTGATTCGCTTGCCCTCCAAGGCCTACTCGGAGATGGCCCTCGTCCCGCTGTGCATGGCCCGGCTGAAACGCGACACAGAGAGGCGCGACCGTTCCAGTAAGTAGGTGGCGCAGATACATGGCGGCTCTCATAGCTGAGTAGGGACACGGAGTGAATCGCCGCGTGTCGGGGCCAAAAAGCCCGTGCCCTGGGAGCATAGGCGCCTAACTTCAGCGGATATGCTCGTGGTTAACCTACGTGGCGGTACGCTATGCGATTTTGGCTTGCCAAGCTGGCCCCGCAGGACGCATCGCTCTGAAGCAGGATTGTGGAGGCAAACGAGCAGCCTCGAGTCGAGCCGCTAAGCGCCCGGCTCGGGGCTTCCCGTCTAGTCTCAGGCAGTTTCTGATTCTCCTTCCGACCCATGAGGGCAAATACGGATTTGGGTCTCCGTGACGCTAAACACCAGCATTTGCCGAACGAGCTCTGCTGGTTGACTTCCCGGCCGGACTCGCCCAACGCCGGGCCGCCACAAGCCAGGTCACAACAACGGAGGGAACCAGTGGCAATGCAAAGCGGCACTCAGGATCCCATCTCGAAGACGCCTGCGCCTCCTAGGCAGCCCAAATCTGCCGTCTTCGAGCGCCAAACACCCAAACAACCGCCTCGAATGCCTTCTTAGTCTAAGGGGGTCTTCCCGTGCCGAGACAATCCCAGTGAAGCGCTTGGAGTCAGCAACGCTAAGCTGGACAAGGTCGGTGCCTTTAACGGGCTTCGTCGACCTCGATCTCCCTTCTGTACGTTGATCCACAACTCCCGCAGAGAACAAAGATCAAGGAATTCAAACCCGCACAACAATTCTTTTCAAGACATATTTCCGTGATACGCTCGCGATCGTTGCTCAAGAGCCAATCTGGGAAAATCGACCTTTTTGCAGCGCAGGGCGGTATCCAGACTCGTGCTTCGGGAGATCTCTTCCAACACCGGTCCCCGGGCAACGGGAAACGCGACACCAAGGGCAGTGGCATCGGGGCCCGGGAGTTAGCTCAAAGCCGCATCATTAGCACAGCTAAGGAGATCGTGGCGGCCGGCATCACCGATCTCGGCCATCTTCGAATTGGTAGGACTGTTCGAGGAGGACATGGGGAGCGGGATCGGCATCAGCGACTGGTGACTGTGCGAATCATACCCCCGCATGTCGAAGCCTGGTAACGTGAGGGTCGCGAAGAGGCTCGGCGTTGCCACCGGAGGAGGCAGTGCCGCGTGCATGCCAATTACCCGTCTGCCGTTGGACAAAGCGGACGGGACGCCGATTGTTCTGTTGCCCAAGGATATCTTGGCAGGACCTCCTCGCTGCGAATTCCTTCGCGGATATAGCGCAAGTCAGCGCTCACAACTCTGCGCTTCGGGAGGCAACTCCTAACGAGACTTTTAGGGAGAGGATTGGGCGGTCCAGTCTAGAAGGGCGAGCAAGGGGAAAATAAAGGAAGTGTTCCTATCCAATCCTGGGATCTGCTGTAAAACAGCTGGTAACCGCGTACAATGAGGAACGGTGCGGTCCTCGCTACGATTTCGGACAACGACCCGGCGGGGGAGGTGCTCTGGTGGCGGCGTGCTAAAGCGATCACGAAAGACTTCCCCTACAGCTTCGGTCCCTTGCGGGAAGGAGCGAGCCTCAAAATCGGTCGCGCAATAGTGCGCACGATCTGCGCTAAGTATATAGGAACTCATAGAAGACAATGGGCAATACGAGCACCTCTACAACGAATGGCAAGCGAAAGAAGGAGCGTGCCAGCAAAGCTTTCTTTTGCCACTGCACTCCCTCTACTGCGAGCGCGACGACCTGAGGTGTCCCCTGAGTCAAATGCGGGTGTCGGTCCCGTCGACTTCAAGCTAAGCAGGGGGTTTTGAAGAGCGTCCTGTCGAGTTGAAACTATCAACCAATGACCTGAGAAAAGCCTACGAGCGCCAGTTGAAGCTCTTATGCGAAGGCTGAAAGAAACCCCTTCATTCTATTCCCATTGGTACTACGGGTTACCGAGCCAGAGGCCAGGATCAAAGCGCCCCTTACAGGCAGAGCAAGACCTGGCGGCGAAGAAGCCTTGCCCCTGAGGTGGTAGTTGTGGGATGGCCGATGGCAGAGTCGGCTAGCAAGGCGTAGTAATGGGCGACAGCTAGAGCCAAAGGTAGTCTCCCCAAAAATCGTCGAAGAGAGCAACTCTAGACCGGTTGCTGTACCCACTACGGTTTCCATGCCCTCGGCGGCCTCTGCTAAGGTTTCGGGTGACTCCCTTACACGGATGAAGAGGAGTCTCACCTAATGGCAATCCCACCTGTAAATCGAGAAGCTCTCTTTCAGCTGTTGCCGATTTCGATCGCGACTTTTTTAAGAGGCTTGCCTCATGGGTTGGCTGGGAGAGGAAAGGCGCGTTCCACACGCGCTCTCCCACGAAGGGCGCCAATAACTTCCGTGAAGCAATAATCCGCATGGCTACAGGTGCGGGAGAACTTTAGCGGAGGTCGTGAAGCCAACTCGTATGTAAAGGAGCGTGGCTTTGATGTGGTCGACCTAAATCCTATTCGCGCGGAAGGGCTCAACGGATTCTCGCTTGGTGGCGTTGCCGTCGGGCGTCAGGAGCCGTTTGGGCGAGTCAATAGGATGTGGGGGTTCTTGAGGAACTTGTCGGAGCAATTGAGGGGACGGATACAGTCGACCAAACCTTGGTGCCAAGTGACGTGGGCGCGGTCAGGGTCACCGGGCTCGAGTTCCCGTGGGGTTGCATTACCACCCTGAGACGACAAGTACCAGTCAGGCATTTACTGCGTTTACCTCTTCGGAAAGACCTGTCTGGTGTGTATCTGGACACTTAACCAAGGTGACAAGGCCAACCCAAGACAAGGGGTTGAGGGCCGCAAGTGGTTAAGAGAAAATGCACAGGAGCTTCGAGAAAAGAGCCATAAAGCTTCTTGCTGCCGGCGGGTTCACACCCTGATAGCCAAATCGACTCCTTCGCGTCGAACAGGCATTGGCGCGGATTACGAGGTATCCACAGTTGCCTACAAGCTGTATGAGACGCGCAGGGTTCCACCAGACCAAGATCTGGAGGAGATCTTCGCTCGTGCTCAGCGTTTATAAGGACTTTGATCGACGGAAAAGTGGCGCAAGGCTCTCGACAGAGCAGTGACTGGATCTTCCAGGCCAATCCGAGGCTCTTTGACATTCGCGGTAGCTCCGCGTGTTACCCGAAATGACATGGCTCGTGCGTCAACACAAGGATCGGACTGAAAGGGAGATCGGGCTTCTCTGGGAATCGGGGTGACGCAGCTGGTATTCTAGCGTTGGCGACCGTTACGACAAGTAGATCCGGTTCCGATCTCTCAGGGGCTTGAAGAACAATGGTTTAATGTCACACAGGAAAATTGAGGGCGATCAAGATCGCGTAAGAATCAAGGTAGAACAGGTACAACCAACGTTATCCCCTGCAACGCACTTCTCGACCACACTGTATTGGATCACTCAGTATTCTCGTTGCGCCACAAGGCACCAACTTCGCAGGTGACCAAACCCCAGGCGGAGGCACTACCCAACTCATGGCGAGACCTTCGTCAGTTCCAAAGGCCCCCGGTCCGGTTTCGCTCCAGTCCAAACTGAATCTGGCAGCTGTATGTGCCGACTTTGCTCAAGGACTTAGGGGAATCCTTCGAGTTCGGAGCCGATCACGACGATCGCCTTCTTCGCGCATTCTTGGCCAGCCTGGCTACCAAGCGCTTCGTGATTCTTACGGGTCTGTCTGGATCCGGTAAGACTCAGATAGCAATAAAGTACGGTCAATGGCTTGGAGAGTGAGCGCTACAAGGTATCGCATTGGCCTGACTGACCGGGCCGGAAGCCCTATTGGGATACGAGGACGCCCTCATGCCGACAAGTGAAGGAAGGCGTGGATGGCATGTCCCAGACGTTCTCAAGTTCATTCTTCAGCCGTTGCAGCTCCAAAGTTCCCTTTCGTGTTGATTCTAGATGAGATGAACTTGGCGCATGTTGAACGTTATTTTGCAGACGTTCTTCTGGAATGGAGTCTTCCCAACCCTGTATCCCCAATCTCGTGCTCGGGTCAGAAGTGGCGTCTGGCGCGCGCGCAGCGGAAGCCCGCCCTCGATCTCGTTTCCGAGGAACCTTGCAATAATCGGTACAGTCAACGTCGATGAGACGACGTACCTCTTCCTAAGGTACTGGATCGGGCAAATACTCTTTGAGTTCCGGCGTTCGGACTGCCGACCTGCGGGTTCAAATGCAAGGAAGCCAATTGACATGGCTCCCGGTGATTCGTCGTTGGTGCTCGGCTTTCACCTCATCGAGCAATACGTAACTGAACGAAGTACAA
>ERZ1370068.3720-contig-282_pt1 | contig 23106 bp, 30 predicted proteins | sample MGYA00561227_ERZ1370068 | MGnify/ENA primary metagenome ERZ1370068 (study PRJEB38410, sample SAMEA6850437) | metagenome | study: Metagenomic assessment of the ecological functions of the soil: analysis of the soil microbiota associated with the...
GTTGCTCTTCGTTCAGTTACATGTGCTCGTTCTACGGGCGAAGATCAGCTCGGCACGTAATCACGGCGCGGCGTCGGCACACAGTGGCGTGCGGCGATCAGCGAGACCATGCAGCCCAGTGAACTTCAAACCTCAAATACGCAACGCTGACGCGCCTGGCTTTCCGGCCCGTGATGGTCACCAGTACCGATTTTAACGCTTTAGGCGGCGTTTCATCACAGATCTCATCGGCATTACGAAGGCTTTTCAACTCCATTTCAACAATTTCAGTCGATTATATCTTGCCTATTTCGGATCTGCTCACCTGGTTTGCGATTTTATTGGTCCTGCTGAACGCCTCAGGGCTGCGGCCTGCGCGTCGATAGACCCGAGCGGCGCGGGAAAAAGTTGGATACTCTGCGATCAAAATTTAGCTGCGGAAGAATCCCATATGTACCAGTGTGGGCATCGGGGTCTGCCGACAATTCCGTCTCGGTGCGCAGCAGTCGGCGGCGATCTCGATCCGACAGCGCCGGACGCCGATTCACCGGCGCCAGCCAGATCCAGAAAACAAAGACCACCGGCGTTCAGTGAAGCGATCCGGGGAGTGAATTATCTAACTTTGGAAGCGAGTCCACCACGGCGACCGTGTCCGCGTCTGGCACATTTCGCGTCCAGCGAAATCGGGTGATCGACGTACAGCGAACAGCTCAAGCATCGCTACCACCACCGCCAGGCCCACAATCGCCACGAACGAAGAACGGTTATGGTCGGATCTTCAACCGACCAGCGTAATGCACGCCGGTCTGCCTCCTGGACTTCGAAGCCTGAATACCGAGCAGAAAACGCCGGGAGGCGCCACAGCCTGCGCGCAGAGGCTGATCAGGTCAGGGATCAGGTTCCGGCTAGAGTTCACGGGCGAATTTTCGACCCCACCACCCGCCGGGGATTCTAGGCACATCAGGCACTCTCCACGAGGGGGCAGAGCCTACTGAGGTGAAGCCACCGCTCCTTTATTTCCATGGACACTGAGATGGCTGCCAAAGTGTTATGGTTCTCAGATGGCTCATTACAAAGACTATTATGACCTCACTGATTACGGACGCGATGTCTGCCACGGCTGGAGAACGCCGGATACACAGTTACGAGCCGGCGCCATGAGGTTGGCGACCTGATAAGCTACGCAACACCTGCTGACTACGAAGCTGAACTAAATGCGGAGGCGACATGACCCCGAAGTAACGACCCACAGTACCGGAAAAACGATACAAACAGAACATCAGGCGCCTGGCACTAATACGAAAGGCGGGAGATTTCTGCGAAAACCAAAGCGTTCAACAGCACATCTGAACAGCAGACGATATAAAAGCAGGCCACGCTCCGCCGATAGCAATTCCGCCTCCAAATGACTAGTACCAAAGCCCCTTTGGATAACTCAATATAAGTGAACTTTTGAAAGGTTTTAGAAGTTCAAGGTTGAAGAAAGTAGATAAGTTCTGAAGGCTGAAGCCCTCTGACTTTCCCGCTGAACTTCCGTAAGCTGGAGAAGAACATAAATTCTATGCCGCGTGCAAAGAGACTTCTTGATTCGTGCCAAGCGCAGAGAATTGCTCGGCCTGTTAGAGACTGACCACCAGCAGGCAATAAGCTGCGAAAAGATCAGGTCGTTACGGCGCTCAGCGAAGCCACGATTCATCTGAAGCCGGCACCACGGGAAAGCACATTCGGACGCCTGGCTGGAACGGTCCGCATCAATGCGAAATACGCGGAGCAACAATGATGCTACCTACGGCCGGATCATCAGCGGACTGAAGAACGCCGACGTCACCGCATCGACGCAAAGGCCACAGCCACGGAACGGCTATCGCCAGCTACGCAGCTGGCCGCTTCCCAAGCTCGCACTGACCAGAATCGCAGGCCCGGCAGCCGGGGCACCAGCACGCGCCTGAACCATCGTCTCGCCCGTCGGCAGCACGGCGAAGAACACAGATCAGTACTTCGTGCTCTTCGTGTCGTGATTTATCCCGCGGTACTCTCCTACGACCAGGCTTCGGTCAAACGCTAAATAATAAACGCTTTGGGTGGCTCGCGCTGCCCGCTCAGCTGCGGCCTGATCCATTCGCGCGATCTGCCTCGGGCTCGAACACCGGCGTCGTCGCATCGTGGATGCAGGCATCAGGGCGCGGCGAGGAAGCGCGAAATCGACCGACTTCTATAACGCATTTCAAGCGGGCGGTCAGGCGCGCTGGATGATACACCAGGAGCTCGCGGCGACCAGCTCAGGCGCGACCCCGGCGATCGATCGCGTTGCCAGAAGCCGGCCCCGCCTGGGGCCCGTCATCCGCGACCATCGTCAGAAACGTCGGAGACTTTGCCATCTTTCTTCCGCCTTCGGGGTTCCACGGCAGTCAGAAGGGGCCGGAGTCAGACGACTGCTGCCTCGATGCGCTGAACGCCTGGCGGGCGCATCCGCACCGGATGTACCGGGGTTTCCTCTACCTCATCGCCATCGCCGGCGACCGCGGATCGCGGGCAAAAGCTCACTCGCGAATACATCATCCTCGAAGTACCAGATTCGGCGTAATGCGGGCTTCCACCCGCCCTGCGTCAATATCGCCGCGTCGGCGCGGCGTCCCATCAATCTGGCGATCTGGATTCTGACCGCTCGCTTCGCGCGTTCAGCGCAGATCTGAAGGCTGCGCAGTGCTGGAAGGTTCATCATGGCGCATCTGGCACGCTGCTCTGCGCGCCAGGCATTCTCCGCCCGACAACCCATCTCGGTTCGGCGCGCTCGCCACTGACCGAGCGCGAAGGCGTCGACCTGGAGTTACCAGCCGTTACCGATGGCGTGACCGCGCGATATTACCTGGAAAAAAACCGGATGGATCGAGGCTCAAGCTGGCTTTGCGGCATGATTGCACATCAGCGGTGTTTCGGCAGATCGTGGTGCGACACCGGAACATTAGCCTGGTTCGCAGCCGGGCATCGGCATCGAACTGCATCTGTCGCGAAATGATAATCGGCTGTTCTGGGAACGACTTTGCGGTTCACCTCGAACAGTTCCCGCCACCAAATCGACCTTTCACCACGAAGGCTGAGGCCACGAAGCAACATTGATCCACCCCATTGAAGTGGCTGTATCTTTCGTGATCTTATATCTTCGTGTCAGGCGCCTCTCAAATTAAAATCCGACTCGATCACTGTTGGCGAAGCACGGACTTCGTCGATGTCGAGCGGCTTCCGGGAGATCGCCCAACCTCACTGCAGTTCGTCCGCCGCCATCGAACCTTTCGCTGGAAGTTTCCGGCCACCCATCGGCCTCGAGGTCACGGCCAATCGCTGGCTTCGCCTCCAGCGTGATCGGGCTGGCTCGTGAGGTCTGCAACCGCCCGACCAGACCGTGACGCCAGGAGACTGCCCGTCGTCGGCGTCCGTTCCGGTCGGAGAATCGGACGAGTCACGATCGCCATCGAGATCCCGACTTGTGTCCGCGTTACGCTGCGGCCGTGGCCGATCTCGAGCCCGACGAGCGCGACGCCCGACTGGATGTCGTCGCGCTTGCAGGCGGCCGGCAATCCCGTCGATCACCGATCGTGGAGGCGTGACGAACTTCGTCCTCCTCGAGCTCAGCCAGCCCATGCATGCGTTCGATCTCGACAAGCTTGCGGGCCGGTCGATCCGGATTCGACGAGCCGCGGCGGGCAGTGAGCCCAATCCACGCGCTGGACGGCGTCGACCGCAAGCTCGAGCCCGGCATGCTCGTGATCGCCGACAGGATCCGCGCTCAGGCCGTGGCCGGCGTGATCGGGCGGCAGCGGCCTCCGAGGTCTCCTCGTCCACGCGCGCCATCGTCTTCGGAAGGCGCGTTTCATCAAGCCGGCGTCCGTTCGCCGCACGAGCAGCCAACTTGCTGGCTGAAGACGGAAGCGTCTGCCCGGATTCAGAAGCGCGGCGCAGATGTCAGCGCACCTGTCGCCGGTCTTCAGCGGGCCATCGCACTGATGGAACGGATTGGGGCAGGAAAAGTCTCCGGACCGCTGGTGGATCGCTTATCCCTCGTCACGGAACCGTCGCCGCCTGCCTGCTGACTTTGCTGCACGCCTGGCGGCGCTGCTCCGGGGCGGGCCGTTCCACTGACCGCGACGATCGAGCGCATCCTCGAGCCAGGCTGGGTGCCCGATGGTGTCGCGAGCCGGCCGGCAGCTGCGGGACGTATGTCGCGCCGACAAACGTTCCGCGTGCGGACCTGCTCCAGGAAGCGGATCTCATCGAAGAAGTGGGGCGGCTTCCACGGTTTCGAAACACGCCTCGAGGCTGGCGCCAGCCACCGCCGCTCGTTCAGCCTGCAACGGCTGCAGCCCCCGATCCGGATTGGGCGGGACCAGCTCGTCCGTCGCGTGCTCACCGCGGCCGGACTGCCTAGAATACCGTCACGTTCGGGTTCATCGAGACAAGGCCGACCGCGCCGTTTCAGTCTGGTCGCCGCCGACACGGCTGGGCATCTGCCGAACCCCTCGTCCGCGAAGTTCGACGCGCTTCGGAACCTTCCCTGCTGCCGGGGCTCGTCTGATCGCCGTCGCTCACAATCGACGCCACGGGCGCCGCAGACGTCTTCCTGTTCGAGATCGGCGCTACGCTTCACCGCGCGCGGCCGGCCGATGCGCGGTGCGGTCGCGCTGGCGTGCTCCGCGGGCGGCGGCCGACCACGTGCAGTTGCGAACGGCGGTGATCAGCCGAGCGGATCCCTTCGACGTCAAGGGCATCGATCGGGCGGCTGGTATTCGCGACTCGTCTCGGTCCGCCTCTCAGCCACGCGCCGTCGCCGTCCTATCCTGGTGGCTGGTCATGCCGCGGGCATCGCCGTTGCCGCCTGCCGCAGCGCCAGGCTGGTTCCGCCGCTGCGGCGTCGCCGGTCTGCCCGCCCGTCGATCGCCGACGGTCGCGGGACTCCACGGCGGGACGCCATCTTCGTGGCCGAAGATCGACCTCGACGCCGCCTGGAGGCCGCTCGCGCGCCACTGGCGAGGGCGCCGTTCGAATTCCCTGCGCGTCGTCCGTTTTCGCCGTTCGCGACCTCTCGGTTGGCGCGTAATTGGGCGATGCGCTTGCCTGCGGAGATCTGTTCGTGGCACCATTCAGGCCCGGCAGGCGCGCACATGCGCCGGCGCCACTGGTCAGAGTGTCCGCGTGTTCGATCGATGCGCGGGCGAAGGGCGTACGCCGACGCCGGCAACGAGTCTGGCCTCTCGCTGCGGCTGCCGGCCATTTCGGAGAGCGGCCGATCGGACGCTGACCGATGGCGCCAGAAGTCGCGGCAGAGCGTCGAACACCGAATTCTGGCGGCGCTCGTGCGCGAGCACTGGGAGCGACGCTGACGGCATCGCCGACGGGATTGCGCGTGGGTCGATGTGCTCGGCGATGTGGCTGGTCGGTCACGGGCAACGCCCGTCCGCCGAAGTCATGGCGAAGAGATCGGACATGTGCTTAAAGAAAAACGGCAAGCGCGCGACGTGGAGCTCTTTCCGAACCCCTCGATCGCCTTGCAGGAGAAGGTCAAGCGCCTCGTGGCGACTGGTCGACTCTGAATGACCGAGCGATCAGAAGCGGGCGGCCGGGGAAAGCCAGCGCCTGAAGAACGAGATCCGACGCGCCTGGACGCACGCCGCCGCATCAGAGCGAATCGCCGGCGGCGGAGATCACGTTGCGCTCAGGACTTCAGCGCGACGATCGTCGGACACGCGCCCGGCAAGCCGAAAATGCTCGGACGGCTCGAGGCGCTCGATCTCCGAGTGCTCTGATTCTGGCCGCGTCGAATTCCGGGGATGCGGGATCATTTTCCAGGTCGGCGTTATCCCATCCGGACCACGCTCGGGCCCGAAGGCCGAAATCGGCCGCGCCTGGCGACGGCAAAATCGACGAGAGATCTGAGGCAGCCGGCAGGTCGACGAGCAACGGCGATCCCCGGAAACCATGCCGTTGCTGGCGGCGTTCGAACGTCGCCGAACGGCGAAGCTGTTCCGGCACCGCGATACCATGCGCGCCAGGACCGAAGACGACCGGGTGGCCGAACCGCGCCACGAAGAACTCGAACGGCTCCTGGACCGCGTCCTCCTCGCCTGAAACCGGACCGTCCTCAGGCCCTTCGAACCTCGAACCTCTCGAACCTCTCGAGCTTTTGCACTTCTGTGAACCCTTGAGCCCCTGGGCGCGGAAGCCGGCTAAGATTCCCCAGCGTTCGAGTTCCCTGCGCACGCGCGTTGACCGGGAGCTGTCTTGAGCCAACGTTTCACCTGAGTGAGTCGCGGCGCCGCGTGAGTTTGTGCGCGCCCTCTGCAAGAGGAAGCCTGAAGCGCGGCTGGCTGTGGGCGGTTCCACCTGTTTACGCAGGTTCGACGGCCTCCACCATCTACTGGCGAAAAGCCAGGGACCTCTTCCGCTGTCGTTAACAATCACCAGGTTGCTCAGATCAGGGGGCGTTCCCCTCCTGCCGTCCGATCGTCATCAGCTGGGGCCGAGGAGTGCGGCAGAGCTCATTTCACGCCAGGGCACTTCCCCGCCGCGCGGCACTCGGCCCCACGCACGCCCGATGTGGGTCACGGGGAGGAGGACGTCTACGCGTGTTGCCGATTCTCGGATTGACGTCGATCACGTCTGGCTCATCACGCTGGTGGTGGCATGCTGGTGCTGTTCGCCTTCTGGGTGGCGAGCCGCACTGCGCATCGCCGCCGACACCGTTCGGCCGCCCTGCCCAAGGAAGCGACCGCTACGGCTATAAGGGCGCCTCGCCAGGCGGCCGATCGCCGAAAGCTGCTCAAGAAAGAGGCGCTCTCTCGCCAAGGCGAAGGCGCACGAGCTCGTCGTCGCGTCCGAGCAGCGCGCGCGCCAGGAGCGTCAGCAGAGCCGCTGCGCCTCGAGCGGGCGCTGACCAGCGCGAGGCGCTAGCTCAACGGGCGACGATCAGGCCGCGTCTTGAGATCAGAGAAGTCGGCCTCGCGCGACTGGCGCCTGGTGGCCGGCCGCGAGCCTGGTCGGTCGCGCTACGCCGCCGCCAGGAAATGCGGAGAGCTGGTGGCCCGCCAGCGCTGAGCTCGAGCGAGTGGCGAGCCTGACGGCGGACCGAAGCCCGGGAACTCTCTGACTCAAGCAGATCGAAGATCAGGCCCGGCACGAATCGGCCAACCTGTTGAAGCGCCTCGACGCCGAAGCGCGCGAAACGGCGGTGGACCGCGCGAAGCACTACCATCACCCAGGCCATTCAGCGCTGCGCCGGCGGCACGCGGTCGAAACCCACGGTGTGGTCGTCGATCTGCCGAGCGACGATCTCAGGGGCGGATCATCGGAGGCGCGGGCCGCAACATCCGCGCCCTCGAGATGGCCACCGGCGTCGATCTCATCGTGGACGACACGCCGGGCGCAGATCATCCTGTCCAGGCTTCGATCCCTACCGCGCGAGATCGCCAAGCAGGCCATCGAGCGTCTCATTGCGGACAGCCGCATTCACCCCGCGCGGATCGAGAAGTCGTCCAGAAGGTGAAGGACGAGACCGACGAGTCGATGCGCACAGGGAGGGCGAAGCCGTTGCGTTCGACCTCGGACTTGCACGATCGCATCAGGACATCTGCCGCCTGATGGGGCGTCTGCGCTACCGCACCAGCTATGGCAGAACGTCACTGGCACGCTCGGCCAGGTGGCCCGCCTGGCGGGCATCATGGCGCGCGAAGTCGGGCTGGACGCGCACGTCGCCGTCCGCGCGGCGTTCGTCTGCGATAGCGGCAAGGCGCATCGATCGCGAGATGGAGGCACGCACTCCAGATCGGCATCGACTTCCCTGCGCAAACACGGCGAGAAGCGAAGCGTGTTGATGGCCATGGCGCGCGCCACATGGACGATCGAGCTGGCCCTCGCTCCGAAGCGATGATCGTGCAGGCGGCCGACGCGACGCCGATCTCGGCGGCCCGCCCGGGCGCGCGCCGCGACATCCTCGAGTCAGACCGTCAAGCGCCTCGAAGCTCGAGGCATCGCCGACTCCTTCAAGGGCGTCTCCAAGTCGTTCGCGCTGCAGGCCGGCCGCGAAATCCGGATCATGGTCGAGAGCGAGAAGATCTCGGACCGAAGAGGCCGTGTGGCTCTCGAAGGACATCGCGCCCCGGATCGAAACGAGCTCAGTGCCCGGGACAGATCAAAGTCACGGTCATCAGAGAAACCGCGCGACGGATTACGCTAAGACGTGCAGTTCGAGCCACGAGCCTACGAGTCCTCGGAGCCACTGTCGAGATTTCACCGAGCACAGGCTGATCGCGCGCATCAGAGTCACCTGCCGCCGCCCGCGGACTGGATCACCGATTGGCATCGGCGACGATGCGGCCGATCGTCAGTTCCGGAGAGGAACCGCCTTCGAAGTGCTGAGCGTGGACGCACTGGTCGAGGCGTGTCCACTTCGACCTGGCGTTCACGCCGCCCGCCGCCATCGGTCACCGCGCGCTCGCCGTCAACCTCAGCGATCCGGCGGCGATGGTTGCGGCGCCCGCACTCTGCCTGCTGTCTCTCGCCCCTTCCCCGGCGTGGCCGGTCAGGACACCGACGCCATGATCGGCGGGCTGACGGCGCCTCGCAGCAGCGCTTATGGCGTCAGGTCAGTCAGGTGGCAACCTGACGAGATCCCCAGGACCGCTGTTCATCGACGTCACCGTGTCGGGCGGCGTGAAGAGCGTCAGGCACTGACGCGCTCAGGGCGCCAGACCTGGCGGACGAGCGCTGTACATGACGGGGTCGCTCGGCGCGGCGGCACGCCGGAGCTCCAGATGTTGAAGGCTGGCCTCGGCCTTGGCCGCTGCCAGCTCGTGCGTCCACGCACTTTCTTTGTCCCGAACCGCGGGTGCAAACCGGTAAGCTGTTGGGTCGGAACCGAGCGGCTGGCGCCTGCAAATCGATCTAAGCGACGGTCTGGGCGACGCGTTCACCGCCTCGCGGACCGGAGCGTCGTCGGGCGCCATCTATCGACGCCGATGCCGCCGATCGAGCCGGCGCGGGGTGGTTCGAGGCTCACGAGGCCGACCCCGGCGATGGCACGGCACATGACCGGAGGCGATGACACGAACTGCTGTTCAGCGTGCGTCCAGAGACCCGCGGCAGGCTTCAAAGGGGCCATGCGTCAGCGCGCGATACGGCATTGACGCGCATCGGGATCTGCCGGCGGACCGGGCCGTCGACCTGCGCGGTGCGCGCGCCGAAGACCGGCGCGGTGCCGGCCGGTGCAGCCACTTCCGATGATTCACCCTCACGAAGGCCCTCGCCCGGCGGTGGCTGGGCACGCTGCTTCACCAGTCGATGCACGCCCGAACGGACCGCCGTGGCGTTCGCGCTCGGCGTGTTCTTCGGGTTCTCTCCTTTCCTCGGCCTGCACACGCATCCTGGGCATTGCCTTCGCGTTTCTTCTCAACTACAACCGCGTTGCCGTCCTGCTCGGCGTCTACTCCAGCCTGCCCTGGGTGATCAGCGCGCGTACTACGCCTCACCGCATGTTTGTCGGGGCGCCGCTGACCGGGCATCGCGATTCCCGAGGGCTTTCGGCAGCAGGTCGTCGATTTGTTCGAGCTGTCTCTCTATCAGGGGACTTCTGGCATGAGCTGGCCCACATCCTCCGGCCGTTCCTCGTGCCCGCTTCACGTGTGGGTTCGCTCCTGGGAGCGGTCGTGCTCTCGGCCGTCGCCTACCCCCTGGCACTCGCCTTTCTGACAAGCCGCCGGCGCCTCAAGCATCTAATTCATAGCAGCGATTAGAGATACCTGAATTGTAAGACGCTCCGATTGACGTCGATTCGAGGGGCGATTTCGCGGCGCGGACGCCTACAATTGAGGGTGATTATCTCGCGTTCGCTGTGGCGGAAAGCCGTCGTCACGACCGCGGCGGTAGGCGCTTTGTGGCGACTTACGACGTCACGATCCTCGATTCGAAGTATACGCCAGCTGGTCAGGCGCCCAGCGCGAAGCCACGGCGCCCCCATCGCCGGGCGCGCGCCTGAGTTTTCGAGGCCACCGCCTACTGCAAGGGCATCACGACGAGCGCCGGCACCCCGGTTCGAGGCCGGCGTCGCGGCGAAGCCGATCCCGCGGTCCTGCCGGTCGGCTCGGTCGTCCAGACTCGACTCGGTGCCGCGTCATGGCGGCATCTACACCGTGCTCGACACCGGTCCGAGCGTTCAGGGCCGCCTCTGTCGACCTGCATATGTGGAGCTGCATCGAGGCCCTCGCGTTCGGGCGGCAGGACGTCCGACTGACCGTGCTCCGGCTCGGCTGGAACCCGAACGCCACGACGCCGAGCCTCCTCGACCGCCTGTTCAGGGGTCCGAGCGTCCGGAACGATCGACGCTCCCCTCGCGCCCGCTGCCCCAGGTTTCTGGCGACAACTAAGCGGTTTTCGAAATCACGTGAGCAGCCGCTTCAGCCGGCGCCGGCTGCGTGATCGCTGACGTCTGACGTCGGACTGCCCGTCGGCCGGCTGCTCGCCGTTCTTGAACTGCAGCTCGAACAGCCTGTAGTAGATGCCCCGCTGCGCGATGAGCTTCCTGGTGCGTGCTGGATTCCGCAGGTGCCCCTTGTGCAGAACGAGGATCCGGTCCATATCCTGGATGGTCGAGAGGCGGTGCGCGATCGCGATCGTGGTGCGCCCCGCCATCAGCACGTGCAGGGCGTCACGAATGAGAAGCTCGGTGTCCGTATCGACGCTCGACGTCGCCTCGTCCAGGATCAGCACGCGCGGTTCGAACGCGAGGGCGCGCGCAAACGACAACAGCTGCTTCTGCCCCACCGACAGCGTGGATCCGCGCTCGGCGACGGCGCCGCCGTATCCCGCAGGCAGACGTTCGATGAACACGTCCGCGTGCACGGCTCTGGCTGCCCGGCGCACCTGGTCGTCGCCGAGCGCCTGGTTGCCGAGGCGGATGTTGTCGGCAATCGTCCCCGAAAACAGATGCACGTCCTGCAGGACGAGGCTGACGAGCCCGCGCAGGTCCGCCAGATCGAGCTCGCGGATATCCACGCCGTCCACGGTAATGCGGCCGCGGTTCACGTCATAGAAGCGAAGCAGCAGGTTCGTGATCGTGGACTTGCCGGCGCCGGTCGCCCCGACGATCCCGACCCGCTGTCCGGGTTTGACTTCGAAGCTGACGTCCCGCAACACATAGTCTTCGTTCTTGTAGGCGAACCACACATTCTCGAAGACGATGTGTCCGGCGGCCGATCCGCTGCGGTGAACCGGCGAGGCCGGCGAGCGGACGGCGACGGGCTCGTCGAGCAGCGAGAAGATCCGCTCGGAGGACGCCATCGCCGCCTGCAGCACGTTGAACTTCTCCGACATGTCGCTGATCGGCCGGAAGAAGCGCTGCGAATACTGGAGAAACGCCACGAGCGCGCCGATGCGTCAGCGTCTGGCGCAGCACGCTGGCGCCGCCGTACCAGATGATGAGGGCCGACGCCAGCGCGGCGACGATTTCGATGGCCGGGTAGAACACCGAGTAGTAGTAGATCGACTCGAAGTTGGCGTCCCGGTGCTCGCGGTCGATCTCGTCGAAACGTGAAAAATTGAGCGCCTCGCGCCGGAACAGCTGAACCGTCGACATCCCGGTGATGTTCTCGTTGAGGAACGCGTTGATGCGCGCGATCCAGGCCCCGCACGACGCGCAGTGCGAATCGCGCACGTGGCTCCGGAACCACTGCGCGACGAGCACGATCAGCGGAAGCACGGCGAAGGCCACGAGAGCCAGCCGCCAGTTCATGCCCAGCATGACCGCCATGATCCCGACCAGCGTGAACACGTCCCCGAAGATCGTGACGACTCCGGACGTGAACAGGTCGTTCAGCACGTCAACGTCGGATGTGACGCGCGTCATCAGGCGGCCGACCGGATTGCGATCGTAGTATCCAAGGTCGAGGCGCTGCAGGTGCCCGTAGATGGCCATGCGCAGGTCGAACATGATTCGCTGGCCCGTCATCTGCATCGTCCAGGTCTGCAGGTATTCGAGGGCGAATGCCGCCACGAGGATGGCGAGTATGCCAGCGCCAGCCGCTCGAGGCCGTCGAGGCGGCGGACGGCGATGAATCGATCGATGGCGAGCTTGACCAGTGCGGCTGCGCGAGTTGCGCGGCCGCGCCGGCGATGATCGGCGACGAGCGCGAGCGCCGACCTGGCGCCAGTACGGCCGCAAGTACGATCAGCAACCGCCGCATCAGACGCGCGTCGTACGCCTTGCCGAGGATTTCGTCGTCGTGAGCGGACGTCACGATGCGGCCAGCTCCTCTTCCAGCAGCTGCTTCTTGTACAGATCGGCGTACAGGCCGTCGCGGGCGACCAGCGCATCGTGAGTGCCACGCTCCGCGATGCGCCCGCCTTCGAGGACGAGGATCTGATCGGCCTCGCGGACGGTGGACACCCGGTGGGACGACGATGATCGACGTGCGCTCGCGCATGACGCCGCGCAGCCGCGACAGGATTTCTTCCTCCGTATACGTATCAACGGCCGAGAGCGCGTCGTCCAGGATCAGGATGCGCGGATCGATGGCCACGGCCCGTGCGAGCGCGGTCCGCTGCTTCTGACCGCCGGACAACGTGATGCCGCGCTCACCGACCATCGTGTCGTAGCCTCGCGGGAAGTCCTCGACGTCCTTGTCGAGGCGCGCGACGCCCGACGCCGCGACGAATCCGCTCGCGCCGCTCGGCTTCGTCGCGCGGTGCGATTCGTCCCGTGGCTTCCGCCGGCGGGCCGGGCGTCCATGCCGAACGCGACGTTGTCGGCCAGCGTGTCCGAAAACAGGAACGGCTCCTGCGGCACGAATCCGATCGCCCCTCGAAGCGTGTCGAGCGGCAGCGTCCTCACGTCCACGCCGTCCACGAACACGGTGTTCGGAGGCGGATCATGCAGCCGCGCGAGGAGGCTGATGAGGGTTGACTTCCCGGATCCGGTCGGCCCGACGAGGGCGACGGTCTGCCCCGCCTCGATATGCACCGAGATGTGGCTCAGAACGATCGCCTCGGCCATACGCGAACGTCAGATCCCGGAATTCAATCTCGCCGCGGCAGACGTCGTCAGACGCCCCACTACGGCTACCCGATCAGTCGTAGCGTCCGGCTTCAGCCGGACGTCCGCAATGGCCGGTTCCGCATCGAGCACCTCCAGCATGCGCTTCCAGGAGGCCATGCCGCGCTGCAGCATGTTCGTCACCCAGCCGAACGCGATCATCGGCCAGCTGAGGAGCAGCAGGTAGGCGTGAAACGCGACGAATTGTCCCAGCGTGATGCGTCCCTGAATCACGTCGCGGCTGCCCATCCAGATCACGACCATGGCGCCCAGGCCGAGGAACAGGGACATGCACGGAAAGAACAGTCCCTGGACGATGACGAGCTGGCGGTTGCGCCGGAGGTATTCCTCGTTCGCCTGCCTGAAGCGATCGATCTCGGCCGCTTCCTGCCGGCATGCGCGCACGACGCGGACGCCCGACAACGCCTCCTGGGCGACCGCGCTCACCTCGGACAGCTGGGCCTGGATCTGTTCGAACCGCTTGTGGATCACGCCGCCGAAGTTAGCTTCACCGAGATCGAGACGAACGGCAGCGGGATGAGCGCGAACAGCGTCAGCCGCGCGTCGATGGCGATCATCAGTCCGGAGAGCAACGACGAACCCCAGCACGGTGTTCGACGCGCACATCACCGCCGGCCCGATCATCATCCGCACGGCATTGAGATCGTTTGTCGCGCGCGACATCAGGTCGCCGGTGCGTGTGCGTCTGGAAATAGGAGAGGGGCAGCGTCTGCAGGTGCGCGAAGAAGTCGTTGCGCATGTCGTACTCGATGTCGCGCGACACGCCCGTCAGCACCCGCCGCATCAGAAACCGGAACACGCCGCCGACCACGGCAACCCCGAGCAGCAGCGTGCCGTAGAGCGCCAGCTTGCCGGCGGTGACGCCCTTCGTGAGATCGTCAATCGCGAGGCCGAGAATCCTCGGCGCCACCAGCGAGACGCCGGTGGTCACGATGACGCACGCGAGCCCGCGGAGAAACTTGCCGGGGTACCGCAGGACGTAACTCAGCAGCCTTCTGAACGGCGTCATGGCCAGATGGATATTTTACTTACGAATTGCCTTACCCGGACGTAGCTTCGCTGTTATCCTGAGATCGCCGCCTCCCCAGCGGGCCCGTTCTCAGTCGGAGCACACGAATCTCTATGATGATTGTCCGCTCGGCCCGTCGTCTGTACGTCGTGATCGCATTTGCGGTGGGGTGCGTTCTGGCAGCGGTGCCCGCGCGCGCGCAATTTCAGCCGCGGGACGTGAGCGATCCGGCGACCGGCGAGACGTACCACGTCGAAGGCTCCATCGGCCTCTGGTTCCCGGCGACCGAAATGCAGATCTCGAGCACGGCGCTCAACATCGTCGGCACCGTGATCGACTTCAAGAAGGATCTCGGCCTCGAGGATCAGAAGTTCAGCGAGTTCCATCTGGTCGTGCGGCCCGGCCGGCAGCATAAACTCCGGCTGCAGTTCATCCCGCTGGGATACGAACAGAGCGCGACCCTCAGCAGAAGGCTGGTCTTCAACGGTCAGGCGTACGACGTCAACCTGCCCGTCAACTCGAAACTCGATTGGAAGGCCTGGCGCTTCGGCTACGAATACGATTTCTCGCCAAGGATCGCGGCTTCGGCGGGTTCATCGTGGACCTCAAATACACCGACGTCACGCGCGTCGCTCGCCAGCCCGATCCGGTCGGACTTCATCCATGAGCAGGCGCCCGATCCCGACGATCGGCGGCATCTTCCGGGTATCCTCGTCACCCAACGTGGCCATCACGGGTGAGATCACCGGGCTGACGCTCGGCTGGGCCCCTGAGTCCTTGAGGGGGAACAACAACGGTCACTACGCCGACATCGACTTCTACGGGACCGTCAACTTCACCAACAATATCGGCGTGCAGGGAGGCTACCGGCGGTTCGACGTCGGCTACGAGCTCAAGAACGACACCGGCGCCTTCACGGTGAAGGGGATTTACCTGAACCTGGTGGCTAGTATCTGAGCGCCCGGGCGGGCGCGACCCTGCGCGAGCCTGCGTTCGGCGTCCGCGAAGCGTTTCGTCTTTCTTGCAGAAGCAGAAGCGGAGCTTCGTCCGACCCTTCTCGGCGTGTTTGTAGAAGCTGCTCCCTGGCACGGCCGCCACGCCCACGTCCTTCACCAGATACCGCGCGAACTCGACATCGTCGGCGTAACCAAACCCGCCGATGTCCGTCATGATGTAGTAGGCGCCGAACGGACGGAAGCACGTGAAATGGTGACGTTCGAGGCTGGCGAGCAGCACATCGCGGAGCCGCTGATATTTCGCCGCCAGGTCGCTGTAGTACTGATCCGGCAGCGACAGCGCCACCGCGCCGGCCGCCTGAGCGGCGCCGGAGCGCCAACGGTGAGGAAATCGTGGACCTTCCGGATGGCTCCCGTCAGTGACGGCGGCGAAATCGTCCAGCCAACCCGCCAGCCGGTCACGCTGTACGTTTTCGACAGGCTGTTGAGCGTCACGGTCCGGTCGGCCATTCCCGGAATCGTCGCGATCGGGACGTGACGGTGCCCGTCGAAGATGATGTGCTCGTAGATTTCGTCCGAGATGGCGATCGCATCCCACTTCTGGCACAACGCCGCGATCGTCTCGAGTTCCTGGCGCGTGAAGACCTTCCCTGTCGGGTTGTTTGGCGTGTTGATGATGATCGCCTTGGTCTTCGCGTTGAATGCAGCGCCCAGCTCGTCCGGGTCGAAGGTCCAGTCCGGCTCGTGCAGCGTCACGTAGCGCGGCGTCGCGCCTGAAAGAATCGCGTCCGGGCCGTAGTTCTCGTAGAACGGCTCGAAGACGATCACTTCGTCTCCGGGATCGATGATGGCCGTCATGGTGGACATCATCGCCTCGGTCGCGCCGCAGCAGACGGTGACCTGTCGGTCGGCCACCACCTCGACGCCGTAGCGGCGCGTGAACGACTGCGCGATCGCCTCGCGCAGTGGACGGGCGCCCCATGTGACCGCGTACTGGTTGACGTCGGCGTTGATGGCGGCGCAGGCGCGCCTCCTTGACCGCGGCGGGCGCCGGAAAGTCCGGAAAACCCTGCGACAGGATTCACGCCGCCGTGGGCCTCGCTGAGCCGCGTCATCTCGCGGATCACGGACTCGGTGAACTGCAGCGCCTTGCGCGAGCCCGTGAGCTTGGACATGTGGTGAACTACGCCGCGGCGCGACGCTTGTGCGTCGGCTTGGACGCGGCGGGCTTTTTCTTGGGCGCCGGCTGCGCCTTCTTCCGCGGCGGACTGGGGCGTCACATCAGAGACAGCCTCGCCCGCAGGCGCCCCCGGGATTTCGTCGTCGGCCAGCACGCCGCCCGCAACGGCGCCGTAGATGCGGCGGTAGTCCTCGGCGGTGCCGAGAATCCTCCGGACGTAGTTCTGCGTTTCCGGGTAGGGAATGTCGTCGATGAACTCTTCCCTCGACAGGTTCGGCCGTTCGCCGATCCACCGGTGGACGGGACGTTCGCCCGCATTGTAGCTGGCGAGTACCAGATGCAGGTCCCCGAACTCCTTCACCTTCTCCGCCAGATACGTGGTCCCGAGCCGGAGGTTCGCGTCCGGATCCGTGAGCGTCTTGGACGTGAACTTCGATATTGAGCCGCCGCGCGATCTGCCGGGCGGTCGGCGGTTCGAGCTGCAGCAGCCCGACCGCCTTGGCCGGCGATCGGATGTTGGCCACGAACGTCGACTCCTGGGCGGCGAGCGCCGCGACGACGTGCACGGATCGAGGCCAGCTTCGGCGGCGTACTCTGAATCGACTCCCAGTATGCGATCGGGTAAATCACCCGGAGGATGTCCCTTGGCAGCTGCTCGCCGCCTGCAGCGAGATACTGCGGGTACGCCCGCTTCATCAGGTTGATCGCCCCGCGGTAAAGGCTGAACTGCACCGAGCCCGTCTCGACCTTCCCCTGCTCGCGGTAGGTCCAGGCCAGTGTCGCGCTGATAGCCGACGAGTCGCCCCACATGTTCTGCGCGTACCGCAGTTCGTCCGCGGCCTGGTCGTAGATCTGGGCGAGAAGCGAGATCGCGAACGCACGGCGGCGTTGGGCGGCAGCATCGACACAGGCCGCAGCATCAGTGCCGGCCGGGCCACCGAGGCGTCCCGCCACGACGAGTCGGCGTTCGGGCGCGCGGCCGTCGAGGCGAGCAAGCGCGAGGCGGCCGTAGTAGCTGTTCAGATAGTCGGTGGCAGCCAGCGTGAATCGCGCCTGAGCCTGGAGGCGATCGCCCATCGCGTCCTGCGCGCGACCCGCCCAGTAGAGCCACGACGGGCGGTAGTCCGATCGCGGAAAATCCGCCGCCGCCCGCGAGAACACATACGCCGTCTCCCGGTAGTCGCCCATTCTGTAGGCGCGCCAGCCGATCTTCCACGCCGCGCGCTCCGCATACCGCCCGGAGGGAAACTTTCGTACAGCTCCCGGAACGTCTGATCCGCCAGGCTGTCGTCATCGCCCCGGATATAGGAGGTCGCCAGCTGGTTCAGCGCCTCCTCGGCCCAGCGGTCCATCGGGAACTCGTCAACGACCCGGCGGATCATCATCGTGAACTCGTCGCGATCGCCCAGGTCGCGCAAGACCAGGCCGTAGAGAATACATCGCCTCGGACTGGCGCGGTCCGTTCTCGGCGAATGGCTTGAGCGCATCGCGCGCGGCGCGCGTCTTCTTGAGGTGGTAGTCCACCTCGGCGAGCCGCAGCCGGACGAGATCGCGATCCTCGGCCGCTACGGCTGTCCGGAGGCGCTCGAAGGAGGTCTTTGCCGGCGCGCACTGCTTGGCTGCAAACAGCCGTTCTGGCGCGTGCCAGCTCGCGTCTCACGGCCGGATTCCCAGGGACGATGGGCTCGGTACCGAGTTCGTCTGCGGCAGCCATCGGCCAGCTCGCTCAGCGGGTACTCGTAGTACACGCGCTCGAGCGCCGCCCTCGCCTTCACAACGTCGCCGTTTGATTTCGCGGCTTTTGCGAGGCTTGTGAGCACCTGGTCCGGCGCCGTCGTCTTCATCGCGGCGAGAGCGTTCGTAGACCGTCACCGCCGCCGCGTAGTCGCCCAGCGCCTCATCCGACTCCGGCTCTCGCAGCGCGGCCCTTCGACGAGAAATCCGGCCAATGGCTTGGACTGAGCGCTTGAAATGTGGCGCGGGCATCGGCGTTGCGGCCGAGCCGGAGTTGGGGCGAGGCCCCTTGTAGTACTCGGCGTAAGAGGCCAGCGGCCCTGCTGCGCGGTCGCGGGCTTCGAGAGCAGCGCCAGCGCCTTCGCGTGATTGCCCTCGGACTCCATCTTGAGCGCCGTGGCGAGGTTCGCCTGGGCGGCCGAGCGCACGCGGCCCTTTTCCGGCGCCATCCACAGCTGCGAGAGGTCGCGCGGCACGCGCGGATGATCAGTTGGCTTCAGAACCAGCGCGATAGTGGTGGGGGACCGGTGCGACGCTCTGCGTCGAGACGCTGCCGCCATCGGTGCCTTGCTGAGCCTGACCCGCTGCCGACAACGTCAGGACCAGCGCCGGGAGGCACACACGCGCAAGCGCCCCGCACCTTCATCGGGTGATCCCGCCCTCTCTCCGGTTGGCTGCGTACGCTGTGGCCATCGATCCTGTATCGGCTCGACCGAGCTCGTTGCGTCGTCGTTTCGGCTGGCGCGATTATTATACGGCAAACCCAATCGTGACAGTGGTTTGAACAGCTCAGCCGGATGTGGCGTGCTACACTGAGCGGTGGCCGGAACACGAGCCGGCCGCGGCCATCTCTTCGCTCATGTGGGGGCGACACGGCTTCGACGGGGGTAAAGACTCGTGGGATGCATGCCGAGCCCCAACGACTCGTAAATCCGTTGGAACACAACGTAACTGCGAACACGCAGCTGCCTCTCGCGGCTTAACTAACACTTAAGTCCGCGACGTCCACCTCGTCCTCGCCTGTGGGGCGGGGCTGGATGTCATAAATGCAGGCTGGCCGCCACGTGCTGTTCCGACGAGTGGCGGCGAGACAAATCGGGGCTAGTGAATCCACGGTTTCCGTCGCTCTTCGACGTGGGTCGCGAACAAACAAGGGCGGCTACGCATGTAGATTCCCGCGATGGCTACTTTCGGACGCGGAGTTCGACATCCCGCCGCCTTCCACCATCCTCTCACTTCCGCTCGGTCTGGCTGTCGGGCGGCGCGTCGAGGAGGCTTGCGAGCGACGTCCCGCGCACGTCGCCTCGGCACGACTCCCCGACGCTCAAGCGTCGCCGGTCTGGCTATCGGCGGCGCGGCGCGTCCAGGCTTCGAGCGACGTCTCTCGAACGTCGCTCTCGGCGCGACCCCCCGACGCTCAAACGTTCGCCGGTCTGCTGCCACCACATTCAAGGTCGAGCGCAACGCGTGTCTTTGGGAGCCGGAAAAGGTCTCGGTCCGCACTCCTCAAGGCGCGACGTCACTCGATGATCCGGAAGATGGACGAAAGGACGGAGCAGCGCCGAGTGTGTAATTCTGGCTTAGTCGCGCGCGTCGAGAGTCAGCTCGCATAAGTTGGCGGCAAGCGTGCAAATGTTAAGGCGTAAGAGCTTATCAAGCTACAGCTAAGGTGACGCGCTTTGCTCGCTGAGATGGGCTGCTTCGCCAACCGCAGAATGAGGTGTTATGTCCACCCGCTCCGCGCACCATTCGTCGCCTTCTATTTGGCACTTGCGGCCATGGCTGGTTGCACTGGCGGTTCTGGCAATCCCGCCGCGCCTGCCGGTGGCGCCGGCGCGACCATCGCGGGAACGGTGAGCCGCTCGACAGGGCCGCTCGGCCTGACAGTCGCCGTTGTTGGCACGGACCTGTCGGCGGTCGTTGACGAGTTCGGGCTACTTTCAGATCGGCCGCGTGCCTTCCGGCAACTGTTCAGTTGAAATTCAAAGACGCCGCCAGTCGACGCCACCGCGCAACTCTCGAACGTCGCTCAGGACGAGTTCATCGAGATCCAGGTGCAGGTCAACGGTGGCAGCGCCACCATCGTGAACGAAAACCGGTCGAGCGGGAAGGTATCGCTCTGCCACCGCACTGACAGCGGCGAGTATCACCTGATTGACGTCAGTGTGAACGCGGAGCCGGCGCACCGGGCCCACGGAGACGCCAAGGTCGGCGAGCCCGTCCCAGGGACCCAGAGGCAGGTGTTCGACGCGAGCTGCCGGCCAGTTGGACCGGCCGTGAAGATCAAGAAATCAACCAACGGCGAAGATGCAGACAACGCACCCGGTCCGAGCATCCTGGTCGGGAGCGCCGTGACCTGGCGTTACGTCGTGACCAATACCGGCACGATCAACCTGACGGGCATCGTTGTGGTCGATGATCGCGGGCGTGGCGGTCAACTGCGTCAGCCAGACGAATCTCCCAGCCGGGCAGACGATGACGTGTAGCGGGACTGGCGTCGCGACCCTGGGACAGATACAGCAACGTGGGGAAGGTGACAGCCGCCTCGGCGCTTGGCTGCCGTTGACGACTCTGATCCCAGCCATTACCTGGGCGTCGCTCCAACGCCGCCGCCGCCGTCGGGAGAGATGACGATTTGCCACATCCCGCCCGGCAACTACAACGCGCGCCACACGATCACCATCGGCGTCAGTGCCTGGCCGGCTCACCAAGGCCATTGCGCCCAGGGGACGTGCGACTACATCGGGGCGTGCAGTAACCTGCGGTCTGTCGTCGGGTTGGTCGACGTCCCTGGGGTCGTAGTCTCGTCATCCGTTACGTAGCCTCCTAGGCACCGCGAGGTCAGGGGACCCTGATTCTCGCGAACGTTCTGGACCTCCCGGCCGACGCGCTGTTTTCAGGCGCCGACACACAGTAGTAGTTAGACTGCCAAACATTGGGAGATGGTGACGAGTGATAAGGAAGTGTCCCGATGAATCGCAGTAGAAGCCAGATCAATCCTGTCGAGAACTTGCGTAAGCGCGCTGCCCTTCTGACTGCCGTCGCTGTGGCCTGGTCGACCGTCGCCATGGCTCAGGATCGGCTTGTGGTGTCGCGCCCGGTAGCCCGAGAGATTGGCGCACGCGACACGCATGTGGTACGTCGTTGAGCTCAACGTCGAGCGACCGCGCGCTTATTAGCGTTGTCGAGGACGGTGGCATCGAGGCGGCGCGCTGTTCCTCCCAACCGGGCAGGCGCTTTCGACGTGAGCCGCCCGCCGGCCCCGACGGGCGAGAAGGACTTTCAGATCACGGCCGAGGCGAGCGGTGCGTATCGCATCGAGCTGACGCCGGCGGCGAAGATGTCGGCGAATTTACGAGATCCAGCTCGACGGGCTGTCGACGGCGGCCGAGCGTTCCAGTCCCCGCCGCCCCTCGACGGCCGAAGAGCTGCAGGCCAGCAAGCCCACAGCTGACGATCTCCGGCTGCTGCAGCGCGCGGACGAGCTGCTGTCGTCACCCGCGCGATGGGATCGCCACGACACGCGAATCTGCCTCCCGATCAGCGACAGGAGCCTCAGCCTGTATTGCGCCCCTGCAGAAGGCGTCACCGATTTGTTCCGGTGAGTACGGCCACCGCGCGATTGCCCTCAGAGGAAGTGCGGTTCGCGATCGAAGACGGTCACCGACGGTCGAGGGTTCTCGCATCGGCTGAAAGGACTTCAACAACCTCCCCTGACCGGAGTTCCGCGACGTCAAGATTTAATCCTGACCATCGCGATTCACCTCCGCATCCGCAAACCAGACTCCTGCATGATGCGTGTGCCGTACGCCAAGAGCAGTCCGCACAGTGATGGCCCACCACCCAAAGCTGGTCCGATTTGTCTTCGTCGGTCCATCGGATCGGGCGAGGGAAACCGCCAGCGCGTCAGACAAAATATTCACGATCCTGCGCGGCAAGTGGGCATGCCGCGACCGATAGTAGTCACGCCGTCGCGGGGCCTACGGGCAATCGCCGCCACCCGCGAAACCGAACGTTCGACGCGTGGTATTGATTGCGCGTCTGCGCATTTGGACGCCGAGGCGGCACATCCTGATTGAATCCTCTCCTGGCGTTCTTGCCGCTTTCTGGCGGTCACCTCCTTCACGAGCGGAAGGAATGGCACGCGGCGGATAAAAGGTTGACGCGGGTCGAAGACTGCCTGACGGAGGATTTCAACGGTGTCGAGCGCCTTGAGGTGCCGAGCGGTTAACGGTGAGTTGCCTGGTGCCCCGGCCCACACTCTCAATCGTTGCACTTAGGGCCGAGGCCCATCCCTGACCTCGTAAGCATCCTCGTCCGTCCCGCGTGTCGGCCTCGACCGGAGAACATCTGATGACCCGAAAACATCGCAATGTGGTCTCATGGCGACGCTGATACTGATCCTCCTCTTCCGCGCGGCAACGCCCGCCGCGCACGAACGAAGCGACCGTGGGCGAGCTGCAGTTGACCATCGGCTGGAGCGACGAGCCTGTCTTCAGCGAGGTCAGCGCAACGCGGTCGAACTGCGAGTGGCCGATGTTGTCAGGTGCCGCCGTGAAACGACCCCGAAGCCGTTCTGACGGTCGAGGTGTCGTTTGGCGATGCGCGGATCACGGTGCCACTGCCGCCGACACGCGAAGCCTGGCACGTTCAAGGGCTGGCTGCCCTGAATCGACCCGGGACCTCATACGTTTCACATCACCGGGCGCGTACGGCAACAGGCGATCGACGTCACGTCCACCTGCTCGGCGACGACGTTCGACTGCGTGAACGACGTCGCGGCCATTCAGTTCCCGGCGCGGGATCCGACACTGGGCCAGCTGGCCGACCGCATGACTCGTGCGCTGCCCCGCGAAGAGCGGACCGCTGGAGACGGGCCTGACCACGCGATCGCTGGCGGCATGGCCGGCTTGGCTCTGGCCGGGCTGGCGCTCGCTGCTGCCGTTGTGGCGGGCGTTCGGCGACGGCAATAGAAGGCCGCCACGGTGCACCGGGTTGTCGCCAACTCCGACCGTTGTCGCCGTCCTGTCCAGCCTGAGCGTTCGAGCGCCTGGCACGCCTGCGCGCGCGGCTGTCAGATCCGCTCGAGGGCGCGATGTTCACCATCGCTCGTCCGCATCTAGCAATACGCAACCGAACTCAGCCACAAACGAGC
>ERZ1370068.917-contig-10839_pt1 | contig 23096 bp, 33 predicted proteins | sample MGYA00561227_ERZ1370068 | MGnify/ENA primary metagenome ERZ1370068 (study PRJEB38410, sample SAMEA6850437) | metagenome | study: Metagenomic assessment of the ecological functions of the soil: analysis of the soil microbiota associated with the...
CGTTACGTATTGCTCACCTGGGTAAGACTCTGACCAAAGCGCGCTGCGAGGATGTTTGCAAAGTGAATCGAATGGTTAGCTGCCAGTGGGGGCGGCTAAGTAAGATGTACCGCAGGCTGTCCAGCCTGCGGATTCAGAACCAGGCCGCCGCAGACTGGACAGTCTGCGGTACAGTTCCTTGAAACTAGCTTCGAAGATGAGTAATGTCGTATTCAAATAACCCCTAATCAATACGGCTGAGCAGTACCCAGTAACAACGAAAGGATTTCGTCGTGACTCAGAAGCTATTTTTGTTATTACTCATCTTGACGATTTTATTAACATTGCCAGCGGCAGCTCAGGCTCAAAAAGCTTGTTTCACCGCCGACGCGCGGGCCCAGGCCGAGCGTTCGGCGAAGGTTTGGCACCAGCCCGACCCTGGCTACGATCCAGTGCTTGGTTATGATCCCGCAGTCGGACCTCGGAAGGGATCGCCACCCGTTGATGCGAACGGACTCGCCCGCCCGGTGAACTGTGTCGCCAATAAAGACATGACACCGGGGGCCGGCACGACGCCAAAATTCCATTGCTCAGTTCCGGGAAATGTCGATGAGGATGGAGACTTGATCCGTTACAAAGTGAAGCCTCACTTCAAAGGACAATCGAGAGACAAGAGGAATGGCGAGATTTATGGTGAGTTTCTCTCTTCGCGTTTTTCGCAAGCGGTGGGCTTCTTCGCGGATTATGAATGGGTGGCGGATGTGAATTGCCCTGACTGCGAGAAGAGTTTGACCAAAAGTTTTCAGGGCGCAAGCTGGTCGCCTTTTCAACCCGCCGCCGGGATCGAGCTTTCGCTGGGCAAAGGAATTGATGTGAAGTGCGACAACAAAGACTCCGGACCGCTGGCCGGAACATTGCAGACGCTGCTGCAGAACGGAGCACCGCGCGCCGAGATCGATGCTTTCAAGCTTTGGCTCGCTTTTATCGATCATGGCGACACCAAGACCGACAATCAGAAATTTGCCTGTCTTGACTCGAAGAAGAATGGCGACACTCGTATCTGCAAGCCCGGCGAAGCGGTGTTTTATGTGAGTGACATGGGTTCGACCTTTGGCTATGCCACTGCCAGCGAAAAGAAGGCGACGCTGGCGGCGTGGAAAGGAAAGGATCCGATCAAAGTGAGCGGCGGCCATTGCACCACAACCGCGAAGAGCGTGGGCGATGCCAACATCAGCGAAGGCGGCCGGCAACTGCTGGCCAAAGAACTTCAGAGATTGCTCGAAGCCGAGCAAAGCAACCAAACGATCACGCGGGTGTTTCGCGCGTCGCGCAACGCTGAGCGCGACGAACCAGCTGAGGCCTGGGCGGCGGAATTCGTGCGCAAGGCGAACACCATCATCAACGCGCGTTGTTCGAATTAGAGAGCGTGGCACGGGCGTCCCGCCGGTGATTCACGCGCAGGATGCGCGTGCCACCATCATCAACGCGCGTTGTTCGAATTAAGAGAGATGGGTACGCACGCGTTCCGCGTGCTTCGGACGATGGCACGCCGGAGGCGTGCGTACCAGGTTATGGCAGCGAAGAAAAAGCCGTCGCAAAAAACATCAAAGCCCAAACACTTTCTAGCCTGGTCAGTCTTTAACCAGGACTTGATGCAGTTGGAATTCTTTCGCCGGGTGCTCGAGGAGGCCGGCAGTAAGTCTGTTCCTTTGCTGGAACGACTCAAGTTCCTTTCGATCTTTGCCACCAACCTGGACGAGTTCTTTATGGTCCGCGTCTCCGGGATCAAAGAGATGCTCGAGGTCGAAGACATCCAGCCCATGCCCGGTGAATTGTCGCCGGTAGATCAGCTTAGGGAAATCCGGAAGCGCGTGGTGCCGATGCTGGAAATGCAAGCGCGCTGTCTGGGTGAAGAGGTCATCCCCGGACTAAAGACTCAGGGCATCGAAATTGTTCCTTATGCTTCGCTGGCAAAGCGCGAGAAGCAGGAGCTGGCAAGATACTTCAAGAAGAATGTCTTTCTGGTGCTGACGCCGCAGTCGGTCGATCCGGCGCATCCGTTTCCCTACATTTCAAACCTGAGTTTCAATATCGGCCTGACGGTCGAGCGCGGCGACGATGAGATCAGGTTTGTGCGCATTAAGGTGCCTCCGGTGATTCCGCGCCTGCTGCCTTTGGGCAAGGACGGTTCGAAGTTCGTTCTGCTTGAAGAAGTAATCGCCGCCAACGTTAGTTCGTTGTTCCCACACATGACGACGAGCGAAGGACATCTGTTTCGGGTGACCCGTGATGCGGATGTCGAGATCCGGGACGACAAGGCAGAGGATCTGCTGGCTCTAATCAAAGAATCTTTGCGTGAACGCCGCTTTGGCCTGCCGGTCCGTTTAGAAGTGGCCGCGACGATGCCTGCCGAAATGGTCGAATATCTCACTCATTCGTTGGACATCACACCCGGGGATGTTTATGAGATTGACGGAATTATTAACGTGCCTGACCTGATGTCACTCTACGGACTTGATCGTCCGGAGTTGAAAGACAAACCACTCCAGGCCACGGTGCCGTCGATGTTGCGCCGGAAAGAGACGCTGTTTGAATCGATTAAACTGCAGGACCAGTTACTTCATCATCCTTACAACTCTTTCACTTCAGTGACTGATTTCATCAGCCAGGCGGCGCACGATCCAAAGGTTCTGGCGATCAAGATTTGTCTCTATCGCACGGGCCAGAATTCGCCGATACCGAAAGCGTTGATCGAAGCCAGCGAGCGCGGCAAACAGGTCACCGCCGTGGTCGAGATCAAGGCACGGTTTGACGAAGCTAACAACATCGAATGGGCCAATAAACTGGCTGAGTCAGGCATCCACGTTGTTTACGGGCATGTCGGCCTGAAGACGCACGGCAAACTGGCGCTGGTCGTGCGGCGCGAGGATCACGGACTGCAAACTTACGTTCACATCGCTACCGGAAACTACAACCCCTCGACCTCAAAGATGTATACCGACCTGGGGCTGCTGACGACGAATCCGGATATCGGCGAGGACGCGACGGACATTTTCAACTATCTCACCGGCTTCTCGATGCAGAAAGAGTTTACCCGGCTGATGGTGGCGCCGCTGAATCTGCGCGAACGCATGGTCGCGCTGATCGAGCGCGAGACAGCCCGCGCCAACGCCGGCCGCGCCGCCCGCATTGCCGCCAAGGTCAACCGCCTGACCGACCTGGAAATTATCGAATCGCTCTATCGGGCTTCGCAGGCCGGCGTCGTGATCGATCTGATTGTCCGCGGAGCTTGTATGGTGCGGCCGGGAGTGCCGGGCTTGTCGCAGACAATCAATGTGAGAAGCATTGTGGGACGCTTTCTCGAACACAGTCGCATTTTTTATTTTGCCAACGGCGGCGAAGAGGAGGTCTATATTGGGTCAGCCGATTGGATGACCAGAAATCTCAATCGCCGCGTCGAAGTCGTCGCGCCCGTCCTCGACCCACAGTTAAGAAAGTTTTTGAAAGAAAGGTATTGGCGGCGTATTTGCGCGACAACGTTCAGGCCCGGATCCTGACTGCGGAAGGAACCTACGAGGTTCCCAGGTCGGACCCGGCGAAGAGCTCTTTAGCAGTCAAACATACTTTGAAGGTGACAATAGCTTTCCCGATATGGGAAAAGTTAATTCAAAGAAAGGGAGACGGCTATGGTCAAAAAAATAATTCTGGCAGTCCTGGTGGTGTCAGTCGTCGCCGTCTGTTAGATACCAGAAAGGATACTGAAAATAAATGAACAGACTGACTGTGGGCCTGCTGGCCACTTTTGTCGCGCTTCTGCTTGGCAGCGGACTGCTCGCTTATGTCTTGCGTGACCGAACTGCGCCGGTGAACGCGAGTGCGGCCAGTTCGGCCCCTCCCATCTCGACATCGACGCCGCCGGCGCCTGAGCATCGTCCCCTGCTCTGGCAACTATTCGGATCGGATTCATCGACCTCTTCACCCACCACCGTGGCCAGTTGGGAATCTATTGCGTGCCAGGATCGCGCTGCGATTTTCACTGGCAGCGTTTCTGGCGGCGCTGCTCGCCTTTCGTCCGCGGCGCGGCGTTTCGGCCAGCCGCCGTAATCCCTTTGTAGCGCAGACCCAAATCTTAATGGCGGTAGCCGTCGGCGCGATGATGATGGTTGTCGGCGACAGCGCGGCGCGCGCCTTTGGTATTTTCGCCGCCGCTTCGCTGGTGCGCTTTCGCACCAACATCCGCGATCCCAAAGAGATTACGGTATTGCTGATTTGTCTGGGGGTCGGTCTGGCCGCGGGTGTGGGACGCTGGGACATGGCGGTAATTCTCACGCTTTTTGTCTTGGTGGCACTGGCCATTCTGGAGTACTTCGAACAGTCGCAGGTCTTTCGCTCGATGGAAATTACAGTGAAAACGAAAAAGCTCGATCGGACGAATCAGGTGCTGCAGCTGGTTTTTCAAGCAACAAGCTGGACACCGAAGTGCGCGAACTTGATCGCGAAGACGCGGTCGACCCGATGGGAAAGATCGTCTATCTCGTCAACCTTGGATCGGGTTTGAGTACGAACAAGCTGAGCGAAGAGATCTTTGCGGCCGATGCCGAGAATGTTGACACCATCGAGTGGGACCAGAAGGAATCTACCACCTACATCTATCGCTAATCGCCCCGGTCGCGGACAAATGCGGTATCAAGAAATCCAACCTGTCAGATCGCTGGCGCCGTTCATCGAATGTTTCTGGACGCTGGAGGGCGAACCGGATCCGGCCGAAAGCTGTCCCGAACGAATTCTTCCCGACGGCTGTGTCGAAGTTATCCTGAGCTTTGCCGCGCAGTTCACCGAAATTGGCGAACTCGCCGAAGAGAGATTACAGCCAAGTTATTTTCTGGTTGGCCAGATGACCCGGCCGGTAATTATCAAGCCGACGGGTGCAGTAAGTTTGATCGGAATTCGCTTTCACCCCGGAGGCACATTTCCTTTTGTCCGCGTGCCGATGCATGAGACTACCGATCAAATAATCGAACTGGGTGCAATCGCTGTTGACCTTCAGCGTGAACTCGTAGCAGTTTCGGAAGCCGAAAAATCCTTGCGCCTGAAGGTCGTCGCGATTGAACGCTGGTTGGCAAAACATTTGCGCGATTGCAGGTACGACTCGCGCCTGGTTGAGTTGACGGCAAAGATGGTCAGGGCGGCCGGCAAAGTTTCGGTTGACGCTCTGGCCACGGAAGCCGGTATCAGCGCGCGCCAATTGCGCCGCAGATTTCTTATGGAAGTTGGTCTGGGGCCAAAGCTTTTGTGCCGGGTGTTGCGCTTTCAACAAGTATTCAAGGCCGTAGACCAAAGCAACGCAGAATGGGCGGGAGTCGCTTTCGAATGTGGCTATTATGACCAGGCCCATCTGATTGGCGACTTCCGCCGGTTTGCACACCAAACGCCCTCCGTACTCCTCGCCAATTCTGGTTGGTTGACCGAGGCTTTCTCGAGAAAGCATCGGGCGTCCGATTTCTCCAATACGCCAACCACCGCCGCGTTTTAGACTCCAGGCTTCGGGAGGGAAGATCAGGTTCTCATTCACACCCGGCTTCAGCCGGGTGATCCGCACCTTCATCGGAAGGGGAAACCGGCTAATCGGCATCAATATACTTCGCTCCGCAAGCCCCCAGCTCGTTGAAGGTTTGCGTCTAAGATCGAGTCGCTGCGATCAGATTGGTAAGACCTGCGGGCTCTGACCCTCGATGTGCGGAAAAGCTCCGCTTTTCCGTTTCGTCGATCTTAGATTGTGGCGGCTATGCCGCCTTTGCGGATCCTCTTCGCGAGCGCCAACAGCGGCGTAGCCGCGAGAGATAATTTTAGAACCTGTCGGAAAAGCGGAGCTTTTCCACATCGACGGGCAAAGCCCGAAGAAGGCTCTTGATAAATCTGTCGTCAGATTCGGTGTTGGTCCCAATCAATGTGTTCAGGTGAAAGCCATTAAGGACGAAAAGTGAGTCAAGTATGTTATTGCCATTTAAACGGGTTCCAGATCTTACCTGGGCTCAGTGCACCTGGCTGAAGCCAGGTGTGAATGACATTAGATTCAGCGTCTCAAACGACTCTTTCGCAAAGCTGACAGACAACTAAATCAACTAATTCGAATTGGAGAATTCAATGAACCATAAACATGCCCTGCAACTGCTTTTTGTGACGGCTATTATCCTGACGCTGACCTTCAGCGGTCACCGCAGCAACGCGGGCGCGAATTCCGGGCCCAACGAGAGTTGGAAAGTATCTGATCTCGGTTGGATGTCGGGCGACTGGCAGACTGACCCATCCGGCCGGGCAGTTTCTGAGGAGCATTGGACGCGCCCGGCCGGCGGTTCGATGATTGGCTTGAGTCGCACCCTGGTGGGTGACCGGACCGCATCATTCGAGTTTCTCAGAGTTGAAGAACGCGGTGAGTCAATCTATTACGTGGCGAGTCCCAGGGGTCGTTGTCCGGCAACTGATTTCAAGCTCACCCGCCTGTCAGGTCAGGAAGCGGTCTTCGAAAATCCGCAGCACGACTTTCCCAAGCGGATCATCTATCGCCGGAATACTGACGGTGGATTAACTGCGTCCGTTGATGGTGGCGAGGGTACGAAGGCGGAGAAGTTCGACTTCAAATCGATGGCAAAATGATCGTGCCGCGCTCCCGGTAAAAAGGCCGCCCTGACGAATCAGGGCGGCCTCTCCTTATTAAACCGAATCTAAAATCTTACTACCTGGTTTGAGGTTTGTCTGAGCTCACTTTCTTGTTGGTCTGGGTCCTGGCGTAGTCCTCAACAAATTGTTTGAAGGCCTGGTGGCCAAAGCGCGTATAGAAGTCGTAGTGCTTCATTTCCTGGTAAACCTGATCGAAATTCCAGTCGTAAAACTGAAAACGATAGACAGCTCCCATAGCCCCGGTGCGATGACGGCCACCGGCGCAGTGCACGAAGAACTTCCCGGTCGCCGGGTCGTTGATGGTTTTTAGAAAAGCGTCAGTGGCCTCTACCGTCGGGTACTTCTTTCCCATCATAGGAATGTTTACGTATTTCATTCCCTGGGCCTCGACCAGAGGCTTTTCGTACGGTTCGGGATCCTCTCGCAGATCAATAACTGTCTTGATTCCCAAAGCCGCCAGGTCCTTGTAGTCCTGCTTGCCGGGTTGTGCGCCGCGATAAAAGCGGTCATCCATCTGGCCGAAGTTTTTGATTCGGACATTGACGGCGTTTGCGGCTGGTGCAGCTTGCTCCTGAGCAAAGGCGCCCGCCGCGAATCCCAGCATGGCCACCAGGGCTCCAAAGGCGCCTATTTGTCTTTTCAAAATCATCACTACCATCAAAACGTTATCCGGAAAGGTTTTCCAAAATTGATTGTCTGCGACAACCGCCGGGAGATGATATCACCCGATAAACTGTGGCTCAAGAAAATCCAAAGAAGGGTGCCCCAATTCAAATGACTTTTCCGTAGCCCAGGCGTTTACGCCTGGGGATGAAAGAGCTGTTAGTTTCAAAAGCCCCATTAATGGGGCTTCCGGTAGTGCTTGTTGATTGTCACCCAGGCGTAAACGCCTGGGCTAGAGAAAATTCCCACGGGTGCATTTAATGTCCGACAAGCTTGAGCTTGTCTCAGGTAGCGACAAACTGACTTTTGTCGGACACTTGTTTGGAAACTGAACCAGTACCAGGCTAAGGATTACCGCACTGCATAGCGGCAAGCTATTAGAAGCCCTTTGAACGACGGGCGGGGTCATGATGTTTTGCGCTTAATTAGGCCGACGTTCTCGCTTTTCTCAAATTCCTGAGCTATAAGAATTACGACAGGAGGATCTGAATGGCATCTCGCACAATTGTCGTAGGGGACATCCATGGCTGCTACGACGAACTAATGAAATTGCTGAGGAAGGTTAAATTCAAACAGTCAGATCGCGTGGTTTCCGTGGGCGATCTCGTCAGTAAGGGACCTAAAGTCCGTGAAGTGCTCGACCTCTTCATGACTGACAAGAGGTTCTCGACGGTTCTCGGCAATCATGATCTTATTTTGCGCCGTTGCTGGAACGGCGAGAACGTAGAACTCAAACCAGCTCATAAAGACACGCATAAGAAACTGAGTCGTAAGCGGGACAAGTACCTTCACTTCCTGAACGCCCTGCCATTCGTGATTGATCTGGACACACATCTGGTCGTGCATGCCGGCTTGCGTCCCAATGTCGAACTCCATTCCCAGACGACCGGTGACCTCACGCGTATCCGCGTCCTGGGGCCGGACCGCGAAAGCGAGGAAGGCACGCCCTGGTATCACGTCTACAACGGCGAAAAGACGGTAATCTTCGGACACTGGCCGGCGGCGGAACCACGGCGCGGACCCAAGGCAATCGGCCTCGACACCGGATGCGTCTACGGCTATTCGCTTACGGCCTACATCATCGAAACCGACGAATTTGTCAGCGTGAAAGCTAAAAGCAATTACGACAATTCGTAATTTCTCCTACTCTGAATATCTCTCAGCACTGAAGCGAAAGAGTCTAACCGTGGCGTCGGGCGGGATAGCCGCTTTGCGCGCAGCCATTTCGATCTGTTTGCTGGCGGTATCGATACCGCGGAAGGTTCGAGGAGCAAGAGGCCGCGGCGTAGCGCCGCTTTCATCCTCTACGATCACTCCGTAAATCTTTGGATCGAGATCTTCTGGCGGGCATGGCTCAGGCGTGAGAGGACGTCAACTGAGTACTTCAAGTCAGGCAATTCGTCTGCGCGCACCGGAGAGAATCTGCGGGTCGCGGTGGCAGCGTTGATCGCGTTCCAGATGATTTCTTCGGCGAGAGAGTCTTTCACCGGATCGATCGTGCCGATGCATCCGCGCAGATCTCCATTGCGAGTCTTGATCGAAACAAAGCAGCCGGCGCGGGCAGCAAGTAAGTCGGAAAAGTCGCCGGGCGGCTCGATGATTTTTCCGGTCGTGACAAATGTTCTCGATCGTCGAGACGAGCCAGGGCCGGGATGGCCTGGCGCAGCACTATTCTGCGAGCCTTGATGCTTCTTTAACCCATCCGCTGACGCGGATGGTACTGCCGCGTCGCCGGGTCCTCGCTTGACACCAACTGGGCGACCAGATAGCCGACCCCGAAGGGTGCTTCGTAACTGATCACTTCGCAATTCTGGATCGGCGCCCTGGGCGACGCCGATCGCCACCAGCATCGAGCGATAGCCGCACTCTCCGGCCATCCGGCGCATCTCCTGATCGATTTCCACGATGCGACTGGTCGAACAGGTGCGGATGGCCTCCAGCACTTCTTCATCAAAAAGGTGAGCATCAGGATTGTAACCGGCGGGTGCGTCACGTCTCAGGCGATGACTCAAATCACCGCTGGCGATGAAGGCGACACGGCGACCGATTTGTTCGATTGCCTGGCGAACACATTTGCCGAAAGCGGACGTGATCTTCGTTGGAAAGAAAACTGTATCCCAACGCGATGACCCGGCCGGTCCAGCCGTTTCTTTGCAGGAAGTAAAGCGGGACCGCCGTGCCGTGATCGAGATCGTGTCCCTTGATTCTGAATACGGCCAGTTCCTGTTCACTGGTTGCGCGGGCAATCTCGTTAAGCAATTCCTCGTCGAGTTCCGCATGGACCGTTGCGGTGGCGGCGCGAAAGCTTGAGAAGTCGCCAAATAGCTGTGGTCCGTCATAAGCAATGAAAGCGTTGGCCTCGAGCGGCGCGTGCGGTGAAATGATCACGACTGTATCGGCGCCGCTGGCGATGACGCGCTCAGTCAGCTCGGCCATCGCGTCAATCGAGCTGCGTACTTCGGCGATCGCATCGCGGCCAACTTCCGGCACCATGATCGGTGGATGCGGAGCGATCCCGGCAAAGACTAATGAACTCGTCTGGGCCATAAAGATCAGCCTTGGAGGATTATGAATTGACCACAGATTAGCGCAGATGAGCGCAGATAGAATCGGCCAGAAACAGAACTTAGCCGCGGATGGACTAATGGTGTTGCTGTTGGTCCTGGCCGCAGAGCGGCTAAACGTTTATAGCTGCTGAGGCAAGAAGATATTTCAGCTCCGGAGGAGCGGAACGTTTTCTGGATGTTGAAATGTTACGCTCCTCCGGAGCTTGAATCTCTTTATTGTTAAGGTCTATAAACATTTCGTCCCTCTGGGACTATTCGGCGATAGCGCAACACCCAAATTACCTAACTACTTCAAGCCCGGTTTTCTTGCCGACGTGACATCGGCCAATTATCATTACCTTTCGCATGGATCAATTCGACGTTTTAATTGTTGGTGCCGGGCCGGCTGGATCGTTCGCTGCGGAACGTCTCGCGCGCGCGGGCGTCCGCGTCGCGCTGTTTGATGGCCGCCCGCCGGGAGAACCAAAGGCCTGCGGCGGTGGCGTCACGTCGAAAGCCTTGAAGGCCTGGCCGCATCTGCTCGGAAGCTGTCGGGCGCACGATCGATGAGCTCGACATGTACTCGCCTTCGGGCAAACACCTTCATCTAAAACTGGAAGAGCCGTTCGCCGTCTATTCGCGAATTGCGTTCGATACTTTCCTGCGCGAACGGGCGCGTCAAAGCGGGCGCGATGGTCTTTGCGGAAAAGGTATCGGCGCGGGGCTTCAAGCGAATTGGGGCTAAGCGGTCGTCGCTGAATAGTATGGCATTGGTTGATCCCGTCGCTACCGCTCCGGGTTCTGACACCGGACGCGGGATGGATCGTGCAGCACGCAGAGTGGCCGCGATTTTCACTGTCAGTATTTGGTAGGCGCGGACGGGGCGAACAGTGCGATTGCGAAAAAGCTCGCCGGGCCTTTACCGCCGGCCGAGATGGAAGTTGCTTTTGGCTATCGCGCGCCGTTGCCTGAATCTGGGAGAGGCCGCCACCGTTGTGGCGCTTTCTGCCCAAGTGGGTTGGTTACGCCTGGGCTTTTCCGCGCATCGATCATGTTTCGTTCGGGATTGCGACCACCCAGGATGCTTTCGATCATGAAAAGCTTGACGCCCTGTTGTGGGATTTTATGGTGAGCTATTACGAGGTGGCGCAGGTGGCAACGCCGGTCCACGGATGCGGCTTTGGCACGAAGCAGCGCAGCGAAACGCAAATTAAGAATTTGCGGCAGACGGCCGAGCGTTACGCCGCGCGTATTCCCGGGCCTCGCGCCGCGCACCTGGGACACGCGCAAAGCTTGCGGCGAAGGATGGGCTTTGTTGGGCGATGCCGCCGGCTTTGCGGATCCCGTGACGGGTGAAGGAATTTATTATGCGATTCGCTCGGCGGAACTATTTGTTGAGACTTATCTCGCCGGCGAAGCTCTGGCTTACGAACAAAAGTGGCGCGCAGATTTTGGCGCTGAGTTAAAGCGAGCGTCGCAGATGCGCCGCCGCTTTTATGGCAATTTTTGGGGCGCGCCGTTCACCGATCGCATGATTGAATTTGCCCGCGGGCATCGCGGCATCCGCAGAGTGCTGGGTCAATTGGTGGCCGGCGATCAGGGCTACACCGATCTGAAAAAGAAACTTGCCCGCAGTGCGTTGAAGCCTCTGTAATCGTCGATGGCACGCGCATCTTGCGCGTGATTAACCAGGCGAGACGCCCGTGCCACTTCGTATTACCGAGGTAAAGGAATGCTGGACGTCATCTTAAAGAGCTTCGACAATCCTGACGAGACCCGGCTGTTTGCAAAGGGGAAGTTCGAGATTGTGCAAATCGGCGGAATGACCGTTGGCAGAGCAACCTACGAGCCGGGCTGGAAATGGTCGACGGCACGTTGGTCCGTTATCTGGCACGTCTTTGTGCGCTGTCAGAACACATAGGCCTGGTGATTTCGGGACGCGGCGATGGCGGCCATGCAGGACGGTCGCGAATATCGAGTTGAAGTCCGGGTCGCTCTTCTATATTCCGCCTGTCCCGCATGACAGTTGGGTAATTGGCGACGAAACCTATGTTTCTTTGCATTTTCTGGGCGCTGAAGCTTACACCAAAGCCGTGGAATAGTTGGGAAAATCGCGCCTCCGGGGTGCAATTTGGTCGGGCTGATGAGTGCCACTACACTCAAATAAGACTTGAATCCCGGCGTCCGAAAAATGTACTCTGGTGTTAGTTGATTGTAGCTGGTGACGGTCATCTTGCCCTAGGGTTCCACGCTGGAAGAACGACCCTTCCCACTTAACGAACCTTAAAGATTGACGCAATGGGAATTCGCGGAACTCTGAACACTATGAGTGTCGCTGACGTGCTCCAATTTTTGGCGGCGGGTCGTAAGACAGGTACGCTCAAAATCGGCCGCGGCAGCATCATCAAGCTAAAATCTATCTCGAGCATGGACTGATCGTCGGCTCAGCTTCAAATGATCCCAAAGAGTTTCTGGGCCAGGTACTGCTGCACTACGGCAAGATTGATGAGAGCGCAGTTGCAGGCCGGCATGGATATCCATCGCAAATCGGGAGGCAAACTGGGAACCATACTCTCAGCCAGAGGATTTGTTACTGAGGCCGACATCATGGAGGTGCTGCGCACGCGCACGCTCGAGATCATTTACGACCTGTTTATTTGGGAAGAAGCAGACTTTGAATTTTTTGACAGCGATCCGCTGCCGCACGACCTGATTCGCATTCAGGTCGATGCCACCTCGGTTGTTATGGACGGCATTTATCGGATCGACGAATGGTCGCGTTACCGAAAGGTCATTCCCTCTGATCGTACCTACTTTGAATTGAAGTCCGGCTGGACACATTCGATCCCGAAAAGCAACAAAGAGATTCGCGAAGTTCTCTACCATGTTGAGAAGCGTCACACTGCGGCCGAGATTTGCTTCCAACCTGCACACGTCGCTGTTTCACACCTACGCCGTCCTGTTCGATCTGGTTGATAAAGGCGCAATCAAGGTAGCCGGCGAAGCTGAACCACCCGCGGCTGAGGAGACTGCAGATCTTTCCGCGCTCAAGTTGCCGGAGACTATTCCAGAGTTGCTTGAGTTGGCCCGGGCGGAGCTGAAAGACAATGACATTGAGAATGCTCTGGTGTTCATTCACAGCGCGCTCGAGCATGAGCCCAAGAACGCCGAAGCCCATCGTTTGCGCGAAGAAGCGGAGCGAGGATATGTCGCCAGGGTTTATCAGAATGGATTGTCGCCACAGTCAGTGCCGCGTCTGCTGGGCAGTTTGGAGCAGCTGGCGAATGAACGCCTGGGGCCGCAGGAAGGATTTGTGCTCTCACGAATCAACGGCGAGTTGGATATTGCCGGGATCCTCTCAGTGTGTCCATTTCGCGAGGCCGACAGTCTGCGCATGATTAGGACCATGCTCGATCGCGGAATCATCGGGGTGGAGTTGATCTGGAGTGCGCCGATCATCCGCGTGGCTGATGGAAGCATGACACGCGTAACGAGAGCTGACACTTTTCAATTCTGAGTCTCTACACTTAAACGCCTCTCATACCCAGCCAAATGTTAAACTGCCAGCCCGATGGCCGGCATCCCTCTAACTAAAAACCAACGACGCGGTTTTCTGGCGGCCTGGGGTGGATGGGTCCTGGATGGCATGGACTCGTTCATCTATGCGCTGGTGATGGTGCCGGCGTTGCGCGAGTTGCTGCCGCGTTCGGGCATTCCGGGCGATCAAGCGCACGTTGGTTATTACGGCGGACTACTGTTCGCGCTGTTCTTGGTTGGCTGGGGATGTTCGCTGGTTTGGGGACCGATCGCGGATCGCTTCGGACGCCTGCGCGCGCTCATGCTCACGATCCTTTGTTACTCGGTGTTCACGTTCGCCGGCGCGTTTGCCATGAATGTCTGGATGCTGGCGGCTTTCAGATTGCTGGCCGGCGTGGGAATCGGCGGCGAGTGGTCGATGGGCGGCACCTTCATCGCTGAAGAGCTGCCCGAGTCGCGACGAAAGATGGCTGCGGGCTTGATGCACACCGGCTATTACGTCGGAATATTTCTGGCCGCAATTGCGAACTATTTTGTCGGCGCGCGCTATGGTTGGCGCGCGATGTTCTTGATCGGCGGCAGTCCCGCGCTGCTGGTCGGTTTCATTCGCTGGGGCGTCACCGAATCAAAGCGTTGGGAACATCGCATCGTTGAAGTCGGACGACTCATGGACGATGAAGAGTGCATTCAGCGCGCTGTTTTCTGCTGAGTATCGCCGGCGCACATTGCTCAACTCAATCTATATCTCTTCATTTCGATCGTCGGTCTGTGGGCCGGTTCAGTTTATGTTCCGGCGTCCGTCGGACAACTGGCGCTGAGATCAGGATTCACTGAAGCGGAAGGGGTGAAGCTGGCGTCTTACGCGACGATGGTCCTCTCGACCGGAACCATCGTCGGATGCTCTGCTGCTGCCGATGCTGGCGGAGAAGCTCGGCCGCCGGTTAACGCTGGCGATCTACTTCGCTTTGATGGCCGCTGTTTATTTCGATCGGGTTTGGCTATGTCTTCTATCTGCCGAGCGCACGCGCTGGTCTGGTTCATGATTTGTTTGTTCTGGCTGGGCGTCGGCGGAGCAAACTTTGCGATGTACACGCTGTGGTTGCCGGAGCAATATCGCACCGAATGCCGCGCCAGCGCGTTTGCTTTCGCCACCTCGATCGGACGGTTTGGCGGCGCGGGCATAACTTTTCTGGTAGGCGCCGGCGTTGCTTATTATCACACGATTGGAACGCCGGTGGCGCTGACCTCGCTGGCTTTTGTGTTCGGGTTGTTGCTGCTGCCTTTGGCAAAGAGACCAGGGGCGAGCCGCTGCCGAGTTAGTGCCGGGTACGCACGCCTCCGGCGTGCAATCGCTCTCGGTAAACTGTGCCGCAGCTTACGGTCGGGCTTTGCACGAGAAAAAGCACGCCGGAGGCGTGCGTACCGACTGTTTACTAATCCCACTTCGCGATTTATTATTTGCAGCACTATGTCAGAACAAGACTTTGATAAGAAAGCTGTGGTCGGGCTACTAAACGAAATTCTGGAAACAGAGTTGGCTGGCGTCGTGCGTTACACGCATTATTCGTTGATGGTTTTCGGCCACAGCCGGATTCCGATCGTCAGTTGGTTGCGTGGCGAAGCCGGCATCTGCCTGACGCACGCCAACGAAGCCGGCGAGATGGTTACACATCTGGGCGAACATCCGAGCTTGAAAATTGGCGCGCTACTGGAAACGACCAAGCACGGCATCAATGACATCCTGCTGGAATCGCTGGAAGCGGAAAAGGAAGGTCTCGCGCTCTACAAGAAGCTGCTCGACCTGGTTCGCGATCGTTCGGTATTCATCGAAGAGTACGCGCGCAAGATGATTTCTGCGGAAGAGATGCATCTGGGCGAGGTGAACAAGATGCTCCGCAAGCCGGGTGAGATCGAGCGCTTCAAGGAGTGAGTTTGTGTCGAAGCCCGACCGTGAGCGGAGGAGCATCGTCTTACCAGAGCGAGCCGTCCCTAACGGTCGGGCTTCTGACGACGCACTCAAATCGGTGAATCACCAATCCGATCCCGACTGTGAAGTTGTGCGCCGTCTTGCCGCTGAAGTTTACGGTAAACGGTCGGCAATACTCGCGCGGGTTGCGGTTGCCGGCGAACACCGGATTGTAATCAAACTCGATACACGCGCACGTCGAAGCGTTTGCCGGCGCGTACGTCGATCCCGCCGCCTAGTTTCATCGCGAAACTTGTCTCGCGATCCTCGATCGGTGAAATTTGCGAATGGAAAAAGATCCAAGATCCTGCGATTGCCGGTTTGGTGTAACGAGCGAAACCAACCAGCGCGTGCGCGAACGGCTTGGCGCGTTTCGAGGTGCTGTTGTTCTTTGATCTGAATACCTGCCCAGAAAATGCCAGAGGCGCTCCTGGTTGTCGATTGTTTGAGTTACACCCGGCGGATTGAATCGATCGACGTAACTCTGTGACCTGAAGTGTCCGGTCACGTTTCCTTTAATCCCGATGTACTTTCGTAATGTTGTAGGTCGCGGATGCGTCAAAACCGTTGAAGTTTCGCCGCGGTAGCAAAAGAAGCTCTGAAAATTCGGTCCGACCACATCGCCGGTAGCCGTGCTGCACAAGTTTGTGAATGTCTGTGTGCCGCCCAGACCGTTGAAACTTGCCTGGGTAATTGTTGATTCAACCTGGCTGGCTGAGAAGCCGCCGAATACTTCGACCTTGTGATAGTCGCTCGGTCCCTTGAGCCAATCCCAAAACGGGGCAGGCAAGAACCAGGAGCGACAAAAACCAAAACTTTCTCATTGGTGAGTTCCTTTCCTGAAATTGATTTGATGAATGTGGCACGCGCATCTTGCGCGTGATTCTCGCAGGCGGGACGCCCGTGCCACTTCGAGACCTATGAGCGCAAAAGCTTGCGCGGGTTTACAGTTCCATGCCTGCGAAATCGAAGTGAGGCAGAACAGGACTTTTCCGTCTTCGGTTTCGGTGAAGTGAATCTCTCCGGCTTCGGTCCAACGAAAAATTGCGCGTTGGCTGGCGCCGGCGATTGCCTGCAGCTTCTTCGAGACCGATCAGTTTGACTCGAGCCTCGCACTGGTTACACCAACCCTCGCAGGACGTCTGCGAACGGCGGATTACCAGCAGACGCTCAGTCTCGACAGTGATCCTTGCAGTCCTCTTTTTCATGCCTAGCTCTCTGTCGCAGGAGCCAGCTAGTACTGGGACATCGGTGACGCCGATGTTATGGTTTGCCGTTCCCGCGACAGTCGAACGAAGCGAGGTGTGCTGATCGTCAGTCAGAACGCAGTCCTGCATGTCGCACAAAATCGTCAAAAGCGATGATGGTGTTGACCGCTGATCCGCGGCTGATTAGCTGAACCTTGCCGTGATTGACGAACGAGAAATTGCACGGGTCGGTGGTGACGAACTCATCCTTGAACGGTCGCCGGTGCCGCGCCAGGTGATCCCGGTGTCACGGCCGGTCGCGGTCACATCCTGGCGAATCTCGCACTTTTCGATGAACCTGCCGTCCGCTCTCTGCTGGTCATGGCAGGTAACGGTCGTCACGTCGGTGACGTCCATCAATTCATTGGTGCACTCGTTGGGAAAAACGAATGCCTCGCTGAATTGGACCTTGCTGCTGGAATTTCGGGTCTGCGCGCCGGCTCGATTTGAAGACCGGACCGGCGGACGCAGCCAGAAGGGCGACGGCCGCAAAATCATTAGTGACTCTCCTCATGATTTGCTCCTTTCCGGAAATGTTGTTCCCTGCAAAACTCTGTTCTAGAATGCTGCGAACGAACGGGCGGCATAATCCGCGAGGCGCCAGCTAAAAGTCTTCAACCGGACGGCTCAATTGTTTCTCAACCGTTTCTCAATCGCCGGATGAGCAAGGAAAACAGGCACTTTTACGAATTCGGACCGTTTCGCATAGACACCGCCAACCGGCAGTTAATGCGTGATGGCGAAGTCGTGCCGCTCAAGGCAAAGGCCGTCGATACGCTGCTTGTTCCTGATCGACAATCGCGGGGACGTGGTTGAGAAGGACGAGTTGATGAAGACGCTCTGGCCCGACAGCTTTGTGGAAGAGTCGAACCTGACGCAGAACATTTTACACGCTGCGTAAAGGCCCTGGGCGACGGCGACTACATTGAGACGGTTCCCCGTCGCGGGTTACCGGTTTGTCGGCGGAGGTCAGGACAGTCAGACGGCGCGACTTCAGGATGTGATCGTCGTCAAGAGAACGAGCACGAGGGTCAGCTACGAAGAGGAATATGATCCGGATGATCAGCTGTGACCGAACGATGGCGACTCGAAGACCGCAGTTATCGACATCCGCGCCGATTCCCGGTCTCGCAGCAGTTATCCGGCAGCCGCAAAGGTCTCGATTTATCGCAGATGGCTCTGGATAACGATCGCCATGGTGGCCGCTCTGGCCGTGGTCGGTTGGAATCTTTCTGTGGCGGCGAAGTTTGCGTGCGGCCTTTCGCAGCGTGCCAGAGCTGGCGAAGTTCACCACGACCGGCAAAGCAGTCAAGGTCGCCGTCTCTCCTGACGGGAAATACGTCGCGTTTGTTTTGAACGATGCCGGCCAACAAAGTAGTCTGGCTCAGACAACTGGTCACCGGGCAGGAGTTGCAAATTGTTCCGCCCAAACGCACAGACATCTACGGCTTAACTTTCACGCGTGACGGCAACTACGTCTTCTACGTCAGCCAGGAACAGAATCATGCTTGCCGATGCTTATATCAGGTGCCGAGCCTCGGTGGGCCATCCGACAGGTTGTTACGAGGATGTCGATTCGCCGGTGACGTTTTTCACCGGACAACAAGCAGATGGCTTTCATCCGCTTCAGTCCGGGTGCAGCTTCGATCGTGATCGCAAATATCGATGGCTACGAGTGAACGAACCCTGGTCACGACGCGTACCGGCGACGCCATGAGAATCGCCCCGAATGGCGTGCTGCCGCCGTCGTGGTCGCCGGACGGAAGCGCGTGATCGCCAAGTCCCGTGAGCATTAATTCAGTTCAATGGGACCAAACGATCTCATGGCTTTCGCGTGCAGGACGGAGCGCGGAGTAGAACTGACCAGGCAACCATTGGCCGGCGCTCGGCCGCATAGAATGGTCGCCGGATGGCAAAGGACTGCTGGCCACGATCATCGAAACCGAAGCCACTTCCGAACAGCAAATCTGGTTTGTTCCTTATCCCAAGGGCGAGGCGCGCCGCATCACAAACGATCTGACGGACTATCGAGACCTGGGCGTGACCGCCGGACTCCGCGCACGATCCGTCACGATTCAGTCCGAGAAGAAGGCGAACATCTGGTTAGCGCCGACCAGCGATCTCGATCATCCAAGGCAACTGACGACTACCAGCTACGATGGTCTAAACGGTCTCGCCTGGACTCCGGACGGAAAGCTTGTCTACACGTCGCAGATCGCCGGTGAGCAGAATCTCTGGATCACGGATCCTAACGGCGGTCGCCCAAGCAACTTACCGCATCACGCTGGTTTCAGCGAACAACCCACCGTCTCTCTGACGGGCGTTACGTCGTATTTCTTTCGAATCGAAATGATCAGGAACACCTTTGGCGAATTGATATCGACGGCAAGCACCCGATGCAATTGACGCGCGGCAGTGGCGATCGGCAACCGACTTTTACGCGGGATGGGCGCGCCGTGATCTTTAGATCGTCGAGTCCTGCGCGGTCTGTTCTCGCGTCAGCATTGATGGTGGCGAGCCGGTCCGCCTGACTCGAAACGGGCGTGGTTTCGATCCGCAACGTATCGCCGGATGGGAAGCTGATCGCCTGCGGATTTCGTCCGGCGCCGGCTGACAAGAACAGATTTTGCCGTCGATTCGATCTGACGGCGGTCAACCGAAGAATAATCAGCGACTGGCCGGCGCTGTACGGGCGCTTGCGCTGGACGCCGGACGGAAATGCGATTGCCTACGCGCCCGGCAGGCGGGCGTCGGCAACATCTGGGCGCAGCCAGATCGACGGCGGTGCACGCCAGACAATTGACGCGTTGGAATCCAGCTCCGATCTTTCTCGTTCGATTGGTCGCGCGACGGCAAGTGGCTGGCCTACGCCGGCGGCAGCTTAACGAGTGACGTGGTAATAATCTCCGGCACGCGGCGTTAGCCGGGGCGTTCTCGCCCGCGAATCAGCGCCAGTGCGCGTGCCACCTGGGAGTAAGTATGTCGGACAATCAACTGAACAAGGCCCAACGCACGGTCGATGCGCTAAAGTTGCTACAGGATTGGAGCAAGTGGCTCATCAGTCTTGAGGCAATCGTTTGCTTGAGTCTGTGGCCGAAACTGACTGCCAAACCGGCGCCTTCGGGTTTGATGTACGCAGGCTGGATGATGTTTTGGTCTGCGATTATCCTGGCAGCGATCTTACTCCTCTCCATTTCATTTTTCGTGCGCCGGGTTGATGTTTCCGCCGATCGCGACATGACGAAAGTCTGGATTATGGTCGGGCTGCAATACGCATGCTTTCTCACCGGCTTGTTCTGTTTCGCCTTGAACGTGATTCTTATTTGGTCCGGCAGTTCCGGTTGACGATTCAAAAGAGCCGGAATGCCCACCCTTGCCAACCATTAAGGTTTGCGAATAGAGTAGCCGCTCATTCAATCCGGATTACTCCAGCGAGAGGATAAGTTTAAGGAAAAGGTATGAGGATACGCATCCCGATATTCATTATTATTCTCATGGCGGCGATTTCATTTGGATCCCGAAGCTCGGACAACCTGGGAACCGCCAAAGCTTTTCAAACCGCGCTGCAACCCAATTCGCTCTGCGCGCGCGATGAACGAATCATCTTCAGCTGTCCGGTGCGCAAGCCGGCCAAGATCGTTTCGCTGTGCGCCTCGAAGGATCTCGGCGCGTGATCAAAGGCTACTTGCAGTATCGCTTCGGACTGCCGGGAAAAGTTGAGCTGGAGTTTCCCAAAGAGCGCACCGGCACGCAGCAGCAGTTTCAGTACACGCATTACTTCCGCGCGCAGGTTGATCTGACGGAAATCAGTTTCAAGTAACAACGGCTATGAATATCAGATCACCGATGATTACAACGGCGAAGAGAAACCTGCGCAAAGCACCCAGGGAGTAATGGTGACTGCGCCGGGCAAGCCGAAAGAAGTGAGCCTGGCATGTAGAACAAAACCGAAGGCGGACTACGCGTGACTTGCAGGCGGTACTGCCGAACGGGCAGTAGCCTCAGGTCAGTGTCAGAAGCCCGACCGTTAGGGAGGGCAGGACCTGGGCACCAACGGCTCTAGTTCTGATGTAATCGGAAGACTCCGTTACCGCATATCTGGCCCTCCCTCACGGTCGGGCACGACAAGGCAGTGAAATGGATCCAACATTACTCGCAGGATTAACAGGCATCCTGGGCGCCGTCATCGGCTCTCTCCTCGGCGGTGTGTTTGCGCTCAAGGCGACCAAGCGCCAGGTCGAAGTGATGCTCGAACAAGCCCGCGAAGATGTACACGAACGGCTTTACAGCCAAAGCCTCGAGATCATGAAATTCTTTGCCGAGCATCCTGAAGTTCGGCCCATACTTTTATGACAATAAGCCTCTGGCTAAAGCCGGTGACCGAACTGGAACGCTTAAGAGTGCTGAGCACCGCCGAAATGGTTTCCGGCTTCATGGAGTTGGTCGCGCTGCAAATTGAGGTGCAGCCGGCAGGGATTCAAACCTCGTTGGAGAGCTTATATAGTCGATTCGTACAATTCGAGCAGCCGTGGTCCGCGAGCACCTGGCAGAGTTGCGAAGCCTGGTATGCTGACGACTTGCTTCGTTTGCTGCCGTCGCAGCCGGTCGAAAGCGCAGCCCAAAAGACTACCGCATCACCGGTCGCCTGAATTTCTCGCGCCCAGGGGTTCGCGAGTCACCGTTTTCGGTTCGTTAATTATTGGAAAGGAGATCCGAGACATGGCAGAAGAGCCGAAAGGGGTGGTCCAGGTGTTGAGACACCCTTTGTTCCTGCTAATAGTCGGCAGCATTATCGGCTCGTTCCTCATACCGTGGATAAGCCAAAGGTCAGACAAGAGCCGAGTGCTACGAGAAGGCCAGACTGAAGAAGTCAGTTGAGATAGTTGCAAACAATACCACGTCGTTAGCCCAATTGAATTCTTTGGTGACCCGGCTGGGCATTTTCCACAAGGACAATATCCGGATGAAACCGGCGCCTGCCAAATTGAGCACCTTGCAGGAAAAACTTGCCGAAGACATGGATAAACAATATGCGGAATTCGAAAAGAATGGTTGGTGGTGGTACAGAAGTCTAAATGACGAGGCCGTGATCCTGGAAATTGTACCCCTACCGGTTCAGATAAACTCCGGCACGACATCGACAATTATGCCGAGAACATTACTCAGACCGTGGCTGCCTTCGGCGACTTCTGGCACCAGTGCCTGTCAAAAGAATACGACTTCCAGGAAAATGGAACAGTTACCCAAATCCAGAACAAGATGAACGAAAAGGTTGAAGCAACTGGCGACCGAGCGAGTCGCTTTGGTCAATAATCTTGTGCAGGATTTTAGTTCGGGACGGTGAACTCATGACTAGAGATGTGAATGTGACGGATCACTGAAGCGCATCTTTCATCAGCAGATAGAATTGACGTGTCACCGGATGCGTAAAGTTACGAGCGCGTTTAAGAGGGACGCTCATTCATGATCTCAAATCCAAGAGAATTGAACAGCGTTGGCCACTCGAATTCATTTCGAAAGGTACACGGCCCACTTCGATCTTCCCACTGACGATTGTGAATCCAGCAAATTCCTTTGTCCCACCAGCTTTGCGGAATGTCTTCGTAAATGATCGCCAGGCCTCCGTCGCGCAGCACGCGGCGTACTTCTCTGAGCACAACCTCAGCATCCTGTGCGTGATGCAGCACGTAACAGAGCAGGACGACGTCGAACGATTTATCGTCCGCCGGAAATTCGGCGCCATCATAACGACGATAGTTGATTGGAGCCTCGGTCGTTTTCATCACATCAATCCCGAGCACTTCCGCGCCGAGCATGGCGCTGAGATGATGTGCGATAAAACCATTGCCACACCCAACATCCAGGACTTTTGATCCGGACGGGACCGTCCGGGCAATCTCCAGCGCCATGTCGTAAGCGCGGCCGACTTTGCGACGGCGGCGTTCGCGGGCGAGCCGGCGTTGAGCTCCGCGTAGAATTCGCTTGATCAGATCGAAGTGAAGCGATGTGGCTTTCGACTTCAGCCGCTGATTTTTTTGCCGGCACTTCTCCGGTGGAAGTTTGGGCGACAAGATTCATGCTCGACTGGATTTGCAAAGCCAATGCCGGGCCCCACTCGCCGTATTTCGAATGAAAGTAGCGGCAGATTTTGCTGGCGCGAGATTCCGCTGACGCTCGACTGCCAAAAACCGGCGACAAGAGCAAGAGCCTCCGGGCTCCACCGGGTCAGTACCATTTGCGTCAGCAAATGGGATCAAACACAACTATCTTGATTGAGGGTGATCCCATCCGCTTACGCGGATGGTACTGACTTTCATCGCCAGATCAGGGATATACTCTGCTCCCTAATCACATCAGTCGCACATCAGTCGAAAAGGAAGAGCCAATGCCTGACTCGAGAACTGAGAAAAGCATCTTCATTTCAATCCTTACGATTACGGTTCACCAGTGTAATTGTCCTGGGATGGCAATACGTAACTG
>ERZ1370068.3177-contig-2296_pt1 | contig 23094 bp, 24 predicted proteins | sample MGYA00561227_ERZ1370068 | MGnify/ENA primary metagenome ERZ1370068 (study PRJEB38410, sample SAMEA6850437) | metagenome | study: Metagenomic assessment of the ecological functions of the soil: analysis of the soil microbiota associated with the...
GCCGTATGAACAGCGCCAGGTGCCAACAGATGATCGGATCGTTTCCGCGCCATGCACGGCCCCTGATCCGGTAGGTGTACTCCCCTAACGAGGTGAAGGCAGGCAACACCGCCGCCTGCGACTGCCGGGCCGACGCTGCGCGGCGAATCCTGCGCCGCCGACTTTGGCTCCCGGCGCCAGGTGACAGTGCGCTGGCGCCCGAGCGGCGGTAACGGAAGCAGGTCGTCAGGTGTCGTTCACGAAGCCCGTCGCCTGCATGAACGCGCATGGTCGGCCGCAGCGAACTTGAAGCCGCGGCGGCCCAGCCTCATGCTGATGCGCACCGAGTCGTCCGTCACTGCTGGATCCGCGCGACGCCGCATCGCCACCGTTGTGCTGCGTCTTTCCCGCCGGCGAGCTCCCGCATGAGGGTCGCCAGGCTCCCGTGCCCTGCTGCGCGGCGAGCGTGGCGCGCGTCGCGGACGACCGAGGCGACCTTCTGCCGGTTCCGACGGATCGCGGATCGCGAGCGTCGATTCGCGTCGTCGAATCAGGCGCGATCTTCCGGAGATCGGCTCGCGAACGCCTTCCGGTACTCCGTCGCTTCTTCAGCACGATGCCTCCCGTGCTGAGGCCCGCCCGCTCTGCGCGCCCTCGGAGCACGAGGTGCCTGAAGAGATGGCGGTCGTCGTGTGAGGGCACGCCCCACTCCTCGCCCGGCATCACTGACCGCGAGCGGGCTCTTCGGCCACGCGCAGTGACGCACCGGGCATGGAGTGCCGATACGCGCGCACCGGCGGGCGTCATGCTATCCTCGACGCGCCCCATGATCGCCGCCGTCCAGGCGTGCATCCGCACCTGTTGATCGGTCGCGCGCCAACCGGATCCTGGCAGCCGCCGCGATCGCCGACCTGCCCGGCATCGTCGTGCGCCTCGCTCTACGACCCTCTATTCCGGACTACGCGATCGACGTGCAAACCGAGCAGCGCGTGCTCGCCGCCGCCGACGTCGTCGTGTGGCAGCACCCGCTCTTTTGGCACACGACGCCCGCGCTCCGCAGAAGCTCTGGCCCGAGAAGGTGCTGACAACCGGCTTCGCGTACGGGCCGGGCGGCGATCGCCCTCCGCGACAAGGGCTGCCTCTGGGTCGTTCACCACCGGCGGCAGGTCGACGCCGAGCTCACGACCCGATGGGCCTCCCACGGCCACGTCCTCGACACGTTGCGCCGCCGTCGTGCGACAGACCGCGCTTCTTCTGCGGCAATGACGTGGCTCGGACCCGCTGCTGGTCCACGCCGCGACGTCGTCGATCGAGACGGGCAGCTCTACGCCTGGGGCGGCGCGGTACCCAGGGACCCCGCCTTCGATCGAGCTCAGTCGGCGCCGCCACCGAAGGTCGCCGATGGCTGAGCACTCGCTCCTGCTGGACGCGCGACGATCTCGTCTCGGCGCCGCCGCCGTCTTCAGTGCTGCCCCGCGAGCCGCCTCGGCCTGGGCTCGGCGCTCGAGTGCTCTGCTGCTTCGCGGGGGTGCGCCCATCCGGGCCGTTCGGGCTCGGCGCTCCGTCCAGGACGTCGAAGCGATCCTCCACTTCGCGGAATTCGGCAGTCGTCCTGATGCTGTTCGCGACTCGGCCTCGAGCTTCGCGCGGCGCGTGTGTGGGCGATGCGGGGCACCGTCTTCGGCGGCGGCGCGCTGCAGCTGAGAGCTGCCTCGCGCGCCTGGCCCTCGCGCTCGCCGGGCGCGCGATCGGGCTGCCGTGGGGGCGGCGTTCGTCGCGGGCTTCGCGCTCGGCGCTTCTGCCGATCGGCGCGCGATCGCGGTGCAGACGATGACCGAACGCGGCCTCCTGGGGTCGCCACTCGGTCTGGGTCGCGTTCGGCATTCTGCTTCTTCCAGGACATCGCGGCCATTCCGGCTGATCGGCGCGTCGTCCGCTGCCGTCGGTCCCGACAAGGCAGGCGGCCACGGCGCGCTCGCCGTGGATGGGCGCCGCGAGCGAGCGCGTCGGCGATCGTCGTCGTCATCGGCGTGATCGGCCGGTACGCGACGCGCCCGGCGCGCCGCGCGATCGCGCGCACGCGCGGCTCCCGCTTGAGGTCTTCTACGGCGTTCGCGCTGCTGCTCGTCGTCGGCATCGCGCAGCTGATGCAGCTCGCCGGCGTGTCGATGGCCCTCGGCGCATTCCTGGCCAGCGTGCTGCTCGCGGCAGCGGAGTACCGCCACGCGCGTCGAGACCGACATCCGAGCCGCTTCAAGGGCCTACTGCTCGGCCTGTTCTTCATCGCGGTCGGCATGCAGATCGACTTCGCGCTGCTCGCGAGCAACGCATGGCCCTCCAGGGCCTCGTCGTCCGGCTTCGTAGCCGCTCAAGACCGCGCTCTCGTCGGATCGCGCGCCACGGGCGTCGCCGCGGTGGGTGCCGCCTGCTCTTCGCCGGCCTGCTCTGTCAGGGCAGCGCGAGTTCGCGTTCGTCGTGTTCGGCGTCGCGGGCGAGGTCCGCGTCCTGCCGGACGACTGGGGCGCGCTGCTCACGCTCGTCGTCGCGCTCGTCGATGGCGGCGACGCCACTCTCATCGTGCTGGCCGCCGACGCGATCTGCCGGCGCATGGGCGCCCGGGACGAGCGGCCCGACGACGCCATCCGAGGGCGAGGACGCGCCCGTCATCCCGCGGGCTTCGGCCGCTTCGGGCAGATCTGTCGGCCGCCTGCTGTTCGCGAGCGGCTCCGCGCGACCGTCTCGACCCGACCCCGACAACATCGAGATCCCTCGGCGGCTCGGGTTCCGCGTCTTCACGGCGACGCCACGCGCCGCGACCTGCTCCGATCGGCGCGGCGCCGCCGGCACGCGTGCCGAGTGAACGCGATCGTAGCGACGTCGAAGTGAGCCTCTACGTTCGTTCGCGTCGCGCGCCGCTATCTTCCCGGACGTGCCGATCTTGGCGCGGGCGCGGAGCGTCGCGCACTGGCACGACGAGCTGAAGCTCCTGGGGGTCGAGGTGGTCGCAGAGCGCGAAACGTTCGAGGCGGCCCTCCGCTCGGGCCGGCACGCGCTCGAAGCCCTCGGCGTCCGCCGCACGAGGCGCGCGAGCGCGCCGACCGCTTCCGCCGTCACAACTACGCGATGCTGGACGAGCTCCATCCCATCTGGGCGGACGAGGAGCGTCGGACCGCAGCCGTGCGTGCGGCGGCGACGGCTCGAGCAGCAGTTCCAGGGCGACGTCAGGCGCTAGAGCGCAGCTCGCCGGGGACTGGGCGCGCAGCGCGTCGCCGCCGCCGAGCGCACGCGCTTCGTAGGCGACGAAGTGCGCTCGCGTCGATGATCCGGAGCGCGATGAATCTTCGTCACGGACCTGGCTCGAGAACCGCGCTCCTGGCTTCTTGGTGGTCGCCGCTCTCTCGCTGGGTGTGCGTGCGTCCTGGTCCGCGGCCGATACTATCGGGGCTGGGACATCGTCTTCGCGACCCATGCGCACGTTCTGGTCGCGGCGACGATGTCGTGGCGCACGACCGCGCTCGCGCACGCATTCGATCCGACTTGGCGTCGGGGCGTCCCGTGTCAGTATCCATGCAGAGCATTCTCTGCGTGCTCCTGCCGGGCTACCTCGGAGCGCTGTGGCCGTGGGAGTACTGGGCGCACCTCGTCACATTCCTCCTGGTGATCGGAACGCTCGCGCTGATCGCGGCCGCCATGCAGCTACCGCCACGCCGCTGGTGGATCGTGCTCCTCGCCTGGAGCATCGCCGGCCCTGCTCTCGCACTCGGTCGCGGGCTTTCCCTGGGCGACGGCGTTTCTGCCGCATGCCCATCGCGCTCCTGGCCGTGCTCCATCCGCGCCTCCGGCGCACGTGGATCATCGGTCCGCTTCTCTGCGTCGCCGCCGTCGCGACGTCCTGGCAGTCTACGATCCTCGGGAAGACGGTCTTCGTCGTCTTTCTCGCCGCCGCGCTCGTCCGCGACGTGCCGATCCCGGCGCGATTCCTCTGGCTGGCGACCGGGACATTCAGCTCCATGCAGTGCTCACGCATCCAGCGGACCCGCCGTGCGGTTCATGGGGACGGGCATTCCCGGGTGTGGCCGCTCTTCCGAGCAACCGCCCTGACCATTGCGAGCCTCTTCGTGTCCAACGGCGTCGATCTGCCGTTTCTTCTCGCCGGCCGCGCTGCGTCGCATTGCTCGCCTTCCGTCGCGACTGGCTCTTCCTCGCGACGCTGCTGGTCATGCAGCTCGGCCTCATCGTACTGGTCGGTGGCGACCTTCCCGGACGATCTCCGACCGCGCCGTTTCTCTGGTCGGGTATTGCGCGCTGGTGCTCGTCGCGGCCGCGTTCCGGGACGAAGCGCGATCCCGCGCGCATTCGCCATCGTCGTCCTCCTCGTGGCGGGATCGATCTGCCAGCTGGGGAACTTGATCGCCTTCGCGCGGGGCCGCGCCCGGCCGTCGACTACCCCCTTCCGTACACGTACCTCGCAGGTGGACTACATGGTTCCGCGGCCGCCGATCGATTGGGCGGCCCGCATCGGCGACACGTGCTCGCCGGGGATCGAGTCGTCGTGGTGTACGGGCCCTTCGCCTACGACGAGAACGCCTCCAATCCGACCGGCGTACTCCAGCGCGTCTATCTTCGAGTCGGGCACGACCGGTTCGTGCGATCCGTCTGGCATTCGCGTCGACGTCGTGTGAAATCCAGTGCATGCCGCTCCGCCCGCTGTCGGAGATCGACGAGGCGATCGCACGCATGGCTGCGGCGACCCGGTCCGAGCGCCGGCGATGCGTCTCTACTATTCGCAGGATGTCCACCAGACCTACGAGCACCGTTCGAAGCGAGTCGGCGCTCGTCTTCGCTGCCGTCGACCGCCGCTTCGCCCTTCGCGCCACAATGAGGCATCGGACCGAAGGTGTTGTCGTTCGACTCGTCCACCTCGTCCGATCGGACGCCGCCGACGGGATCACCATCACCGGGCCGACGGGCGGCTGACGCGGGGACGATGCGGACCCGGCGACACTGCCGTGTCGTCGCATGGAACGGTTTGCCGTTCGAGACGGTACTGGGTGCTCGACGAACCGCGGCGATCCGCGAACGACGTACGTCGAAGCGCGACCCTGGGGCGCCGACCCGCTTCGCGTCCGGTTGCGCGGGACGATGACCTCGCCCGCGCCGGACGCTACGAGCTCATCGTGGGCGCCGACGAGTCGGCCGGAGCCCTGCTCGACGGGAATCCTGGTCGTTGCGAAGCACGGCACGGAGCTTCGAGATCGCTCAGGTCTCGCTGCACTCGCGGCGGGACCGCACACGCTCGAAGCGACGGCGCTCGACGAGGCGGCGTCGCGCACCTTCTCGTCGACGTCTACCGCGAAGCGGCAGACTAGTCAGCGCCGGCGGCCGCCGCCAGGGCTTCGGCGCCGCATCGCGTCCGCCGGCCAGTCGCGCGGCACCGCGAGCGACCACCGCGGGCGCGCCGCTCGAGGAACGCCATCACGCCTTCGAGCGCGTCCGGCCGACCCATGACGAGTGGTGGTACGCGGTCTCGCGACGCGCCGACCTCGTCGCGGATCGAGCGAGCGGCTCTCCCAGAGGAGCCGCTTCGACAGCGCGACCGACAGCGGCGCGCGTGTTCGTCGCGATGTCCGCGCGCCATCGCGAGCGCGGCGGGCAGCACCTCGCGCCGCCGGGCAGCGCACGGCTCGCGAGCCCGATCGCCGCCGCCTCGTCGCCCGTGAACGTGCGGCCCGGTCAGGAAGAGCTCGGCGGTGCGCGCGAAGCCGATCGCCCGCGGCACCGTCCAGTGCGAGTGCGCGTCCGGCAGCGACGCCGCGCCGCACGTGCGCGAACGCGAGCTTCGCCTCGCGTCGCGACGAGCCGGATGTCGCACTGCATGGCGAGCGTGAGCCCGATGCCGACCGCGTGGCCGTTGATCGCGGCGATGACGGGCTTCCGCACGTCCCACGGCGGGAAACGCGACCGGATCGGCGCTGAAGTCGGCCTCGTCGCGCTTCGCGAACGTCGTCGCTCGCCGACCGACAGGTCGGCGCCGACGCAGAAGCGCGTTTCCGGCGCCGGTCAGCACGACGGCGCGCACGTCGTCGCGCGCGTCGCACTCGCGGTACGCGGCGGCGAGCGACGTCGCCATCGGGCCGGAGAACGCGTTCCGGTCGTCCGGTCGGTCGAGCGTGACGACGGCGACGCCGTCGGCGATCTCGCAGCGGCAGGTCGCGGTACGTCATCGCGCCAGGTCCAGCGCGATCCGCACGACGTCGCGCGCCGCGTGCGGATGCGCGAGCCGCGCGCACGTTCTGGGCGCATGCGCGTGATGCGCGGCGCGTCGTCGAGCAGGCGATCGAGCTTGTACGCGAGCACCGGCAGGTTGTTGCAGCGGATCGCGGCGCCCTCCTCGAGCAGATGGTCCGAGTTCCGCTCTTCCTGCCCGGGAATCGGGTTCACGATGACGAAGAGGAGGCCCTTTCGCGAGCGCCTCCGACGTCGTGAGCCCGCCCGGCTTGCCGACGAGCACGTCGGCGGCCGACATGTACTCGTCCATCGCCGTCGTGTAGCCGACCGGCACGAGCGACGCCCGCGCCGCCGCCGCGGCTTCGCGGCGAGCTTCTCATGCGCGTCGTGCAGCTCGGCGTTCTTGCCGCAGATCGCGACGATCTGCGCGGGGTGCGCGAGCTCGCAGGAGCGTCGTCACGATGTGCTCGACCGGCCCGACGCCGAACCCGCCCGGCGGACAGCAGGATCGTCGTCGTGTCGGCCGCGAGGCCGAGCTTCGTCCGCATCGCCGCCTTGTCCTTCGTCTCGGCGAACAGCGGATCGATCGGGATGCCCGTCGTCGTGACCTTCTCGGGCGGGATGCCGAGCTCGATCAAGTGCTCCGCGCGTCTCGTCGAGCGCGACGAAGTAGTGCTCGTAGTGGTGGCAGAGCCACATCGCGTGAACGTCGAAGTCGGTGACGACGATCACCTGCGGGCAGTGCGAGCTCTGTGCTTCGCCTTCATCCACGAGACCATCTCGGCCGGCAGGAAGTGCGTGCAGACGATCAGGTCGGGCCGCTCGCGCTCGAGCATCTTCACGAACGGGCGCGTGTTGAGCTTGTCCCACGCGAGCCGCCGGCGCTCCTTCTGCCACGGGCTGTCGAGCGCGTCGTAGAGCCAGCCGAGCACGTCAGGCGCCCTGTCGACGAGGTCGATGTACGTCTTCGAGTAGATCGTCCGGAAGACCTTGTTCGTGAGCTCGAGCGCATCGACGTGCCGGACCTCGCGGTCGCCGCCGCTCCGCGCGCGAACGCCTTCTCGAGCGCCTTGCGCCGCGCGCGTGCCCGTTGCCGGCCGACGCGGATAGGATGAGCACCTTCTTCGCCGCCATCGCGGGCGATGTAGCACGCACGGGCCGCCGCCCCCTAGCCAAGCGCAACGGGACGCGCGACTATCGGGCCATGTCGGACGACCGCGCCGCAATGCTCGACGGACTTGAACGTCTTCCGCGCGCTCGAAGCCTGGGGCGCCGCGCTCTACGCGCAGTGGGCCGCGCACGAGGAGGATCCGGCGCTGCGCACCGGCCACCTCGTCATCGCCGAGCGCGAGGCGAACCACGCGCGGCTCCTCGCGGAGCGCCTGCGGGCGCTCGGCACGCAGGCCAGGCCCGGCCTGCGTCGACGGCGTGCTCGCGCGCCAGCTCGCCGAAGCTGGGCGGCATCCGCGGCTTCGTCGGCGCAGCTCGACGCGCTCAAGGCCGCGAACGACCGCGACCACGACGCGATGGCCGGCTTGCCGCGCGGCGCTCGCCCGCGGCTTCGAGGCGTCGAAGGCGGTCGACCCGGCGACGCACGCGCTTCTGGGTCCGGCTCTACAGCGAAGAGAGTCAGCGGCGGCTGGTACCGCGCGACGTACTCGATGCTGACGGGCAAGCGGCCCGGCCCGGTCGCACCGCCGCTGCTCTCGCCCGAGCAGGTGATCCGCCGCGCGGACAGCGCGTCGGCGTCGGCGTAGGCGCCTGGCGTGGCCCGCACGCACCCGCGCCGTCGTGCAGACGGGCCCGCGCGCGCTCGAGCTGCGCGAGCTGCCGATCCCGGACATCGACGACGACAGCGCGCTCCTGCGCGTCGAGGCGTGCGGCATCTGCGGCAGCGACGCCGAGCAGTACGTCGGCACGATCCCCGTCCGCTATCCGCTCGTGCCGGGGCACGAGCCGCTCGGCGTGATCGAGCGCATCGGCGACCGCGCGGCCAAGCGCTGGCGGCGTCGACGTCGGCGACCGCGTCGCGGTCGAGGCGCCGATCCCGTGCGGCCACTGCCGGTCGTGCCTCACCGGGCGCTACAACGTCTGCCGCGGCCGCGGGGCGGGCTCTTCGGACACGGCTACGTGCCGCTCTCGCACCCGCCGGGCATCTGGGGCGCGTACGCGGACGTCATGTACCTCGACCCGCTACTCGCTCGTGCACCAGGTGCGGAAGGACGTGCCGGCGCAGCATCGCGGTGATGTTCAACGCCGCTCGGCGCCGGCTTTCGCTGGGCCGTCGAGCTGCCGCGACACCGGGCCCGGCGACGTGGTGCTCGATCCTCGGCCCAGGGCAGCGCGGGCTCGCGAGCGTGATCGCGGCGCGCGCGCGCCGGCGCCGACACGATCATCGTCACGGGGCTCGCGCGCGACGCGCAGAAGCTCGCGCGTCGCGACGGCGCTCGGCGCCGATCACACGATCGACGTCGAGCGGGAGGACGCGCGCGCGCGCGTGCGCGAGCTCACGAACGGCCACGGCGCCGACGTCGTCGTCGAGGTGTCGGCGAACTCGCCCGTGCCCGATCGCCGAGGCGCTGTACTACGCGGCGTTCGGCGGCGCGCATCGTGCTCGCGGGCGTGAAGGGCTTCAAGGCCGTGCCGGACTTCGTGAGCGATCTGATCGTCGTGAAGGAGCTGCACCTGCTCGGGCGCGTTCGGCGTCACGTCGCCGTCGTACGCGGCGGCGATCCGCCTGATCGAGTCGGGCCGCGTGCCGCTCGAGCGCATGCACACGCACGACTTCGCGCTCGAGCGACGCCGACGCACGCGATCCGAGCTGCCTCGCGGGCGAGATCCCCGGCGAGCAGAGCATCCACTCGTGCCTCGTTCCCGGCCTCGGCTGACGTGCGCCTCCTGATCGACTACTCGAGCCTGCTCTACCGGGCCTACCACTCGCTGCCGGACTCGCTGCCGGCGCGCGGCGTGTACGGCTTCCTGAACATGCTCGCGCGGCTGCTCAGTGGACCACCGACCGCACGAGATCGCGCTGTGCGTCGACGACGATTGGCGGCCCGCCTTCCGCACGGACGCCCTCCCGCTCGTACAAGGCCCACCGCGTCGCGGACGGAGGGACGACGTCGACGAGGCGATCACCGCGGACGAAGCGCTCGGCCGCGAGGTGCTCGAGCGCGATGGGCTTCGCGGTCGTCGGCGCCGCCGGCTACGAGGGCGAGGACGTGATCGCGACGCTCGCCGCCCGCTGCACCGGCCGCTGCGCGATCGTGTCGGGCGACCGCGACTGCTTCGCGCTCGTGCGCGACCCGCAGGTCGTCGTGCTCTACCCGGTGAAGGGCGTGAGCACGCTCGTCCGCGTCGACGAGGCCGAGATCACGCGCCGCTACGGCATTCCCGGCCGCGCGTATCTCGACTTCGCGCTCCTGCCGCGGCGATCCGTCGGACGGCTTGCCCGGCGTGCGCGGCATCGGCGAGAAGACGGCTGCCGCGCTCGTCGCGAAGTACGGCGTCGCTCGACGCGATCCTCGCCGCGCGCGACCTGCCCGGCGCGACGGCGCGAAAGATCGCCGAGGCCGCGACTACCTGGCCGCCGCGCGGACGGTCGTGCCGCCGGTCGCCGAACGATGCCGATCCCCGACGTCTCGCTCGACCTGCCCGCACAGCCGAAGGACGCCGACCGGCTCGCGGCGCTCGCCGAGGAGCACGGGCTCGCAACCGCCGATCGAGCGCGTACGAGCCGCCGTCACCGGCTGAAGTCGCTCGTCGAGCGGCGGCGCGCGTTCCGCTGCGGGTCGCGCTTCGCCTGACACTCGGTGCAGAGGGTCGCGTCGGGCAGCGCCTCGAGGCGCGCCGAGCGGCGATCTCCTCTGCACTCCTCGCAGAGGCCGAACAGGTCGGGATCGGACGCGAGCCGCGCCAGCGCGCGGTCGATCCGCGCGAGCGTCTCCGCCTGGCCCTGAGCGTTCGGTTCGACGCGAGGGCCTGATGCATCTCGTTCAGAGCCTGCGCGTCCTCGTCGGCGACGCCGGTCGTGGCGCCGTCCGTGCGGTTCGGCTCGATCCGCGTCGGGCGTCTTCTCAAGCACGGATTCGCGCAGCGCCTGAAGACGGCGGGCCATCGCGTCGCGGTCGGCGGGCGTCATCTCCGACACGACGTGCCGCACCCGCGCCAGTCGAGCAAAGGGGGTCGGTCGTCAGCGGCCGGACGACGCGACGAAGACGCCGCTCTGAGCGCGCCGGCGGATCATCGAGCGCGCTCGCCGCCCGCCACGCGAGCGTGCTGATCCGGCCGCACGAGCAGCGCGCCCGCGGGTCCGATCTCGGCCGCACGCGCCCACGTGCCGTCGACGTCGGTGAAGTCGCGGCCGGGCGCGAGCGTGCGGATCGCGTTCGGGTCCGCCGCGGCGAGCCATGCCGGCGCGCCTCGCTGCCGACGACGAGCGTGCAGCGGTCCGTCGCGAGCAGGTCGAGGATCGAGCGGCGCGCGCCGTCACCTCGACCCACGCGTGCGGGAGCGCGCGCCCGGCCGGCCGGCTCGTCGGCACGAAGTCCACACCGGGTTGGCGAGCGCTGGCGGCGACGAAGCCGTCCGGTACAACGCGCCGTCGTCGTAGGCGAAGCCGAGCTGCAGCCCGAGCATGCATCGAAGTGATCGCGCGCTGCGCCTCGACGATTCCGCGGAGCTCGGCGCGTCCGGCGTCGGTCTCGAGCGACGCCGCCAGCCGCGCGCTCGCCGCCGCGACGTCGGATCGCCCAGACCGAGCGCGACCGCAGCTTCGAGCATCTTCATCGCGTTCACGAAGCTCTGCTCCGCGTTCCGCTGCGCGATCGGGCCGCCGCTCCGCTCGTAGGTGTCGAGCAGCGCGGCGTCCGCGCGACCGCGCTCGACCGCACGCGAGCTTCCAGGCGAGGTTGTGCGCGTCCTGCACGCCGGTGTTGAGGCCGAGGCCGCCGGTCGGCGGGAAGCGGTGCGCGCTGTCGCCGATCGAGGAAGACGCGGCCCGGCGCGGTAGCGCTCGGCGACCTGCGCGGTCATGGTCCACGTGCTGACGGTCGCGCACGACGAGCTCGACGTCGTCGTGCCCGAGCGCGCGGCGGACGATCGTCGTGCAGCGCGCTTCGGCGTGAACGTCGGCGACGGCTCGGCCGTCGGGATCCCAGCGGTGCATGAACGACCCAGGTCGGTCGATGTCGTGCGCGACGAACGTCCCGATCGCGCGCGGGGTCGACGATCCAATAGAGGATCGCCGCGGACGCTCGCGCGACGAGCGCGCCGGAAGTTCGCCTCGACGTGGATCATGACGAAGCTCTGCAAGCTGGTCGGGCCCGATCATCGCGATGCCGAGCGCATTCCGGACGCGGCTCGCCGCGCCGTCGGCGGCGAGCACCCAGCGGCTCCGCACCTCGTAGTCTCGCCGCTCGCGTGGTCGCGGACGCGCGACGTCACGCCGTCCGCGTCCTCGGCGAGCGCCTGCCATTCGTGACCGCCAGCGGAGCGTCGCGCCGGGCGATTCGCGCGCGGAGGCGCTCCGACGCAGGATGGGCTCGAGGCGATGCTGCGAGAGGTTGCAGCAGCGGCGTCGGCGTGAGCGCGAGCACGTCGTCGTCCTGACGCTCGTACGGCAGGCGGCCGAGCTCGACGCCGGCCGAGCGTCGTCATCCACACGACCTGCCCGCCGTCGGCGCGCGGCGTCGCGGCCGCGCGCAGCGCCGCCATGTCGACGTCCATCGAGCGGAAGATCTCGAGCGAGCGCGGGTTCACGACGTGCGCCTGCGGCGCGCGGTGCGGGCCGTTCCGGCGGTCGACCACCGAGCGATGCGATCCCCTGCCGCGCGAGCAGGATCGACGCCGTGAGCCCGGCCGGTCCCGCGCCGACGATCAGTACCGGGACGTCAACGCGTCGCATGTGGCCCCTCGCACGGGACGGCGAGCGCCGCCGACATCACGACCGACAGCGACCAGGAACACGAGCACGTTCTCGTCCATGCCGAGGACGTGCGCGTGCTCGCCGGGCACGGCGATGACGCCGCCGTAGCGCGGCTCGAGGACGTACGCGATCCAGAAGCCGCCGAGGTTGCAGCACTGCCACGCGGCCGAGAGGCGCAGGTTCGCGACGTCGAACGGGCGGCGGAACCAGACGAGCCACAGGTTCACGAGGCCCGAGAGGCCCATGAAGCCGAGGAGCCACACGAGGTGCACGCGGGCGTGGCCAGGCCATCCGGCGTTCAGCAGGTGGCTCGCGTTCGAGATCGCGCCACGATCGGGCCGAAGAACTCGAGCGCGGTGATCGTGAGCAGGACCTGCACCGCCACGATCGAAGGCGTTCGCTGCGTCATGATGCGGTCCTCCTTCCACGAAGCGAGAGCGCGATCGGTCATGATTTACTCAGGTGACCAATACCCACCTTGCGCCGTGTTAGTCAAGCGACTAATATCGTCCGTGATGGGCAAGACCACGACGACCCGCCGGACGAAGGCCGCGGACGAGCGCGCCGGATACCCCGCGCCGCCTCCTCGATGCGGCCCTCGAGACGTTCTCCGAGCTCGGCTTCGACGGCGCCACCACGCGCGACATCGCCGGGCGCGCGGGCGTGAACCTGGGCCTCGTCAGTACCACTTCGGCGGCAAGGAGAAGCTCTGGCGCGCGACCGTCGACCACGCGTTCTGCCGATCTCTGGGCGGCGCTCGAGGCAGCCGCGACGCCGCGGGGCCCGCGAGCCCGATCGGCTCGCGTCCATGATCCGCGCGGCGGTCCGCTTCGCGGCGGACCATCCCGCGCTCGTCCGCCTGATGAACGACGAGGGCAAGCGCGACGGGGCCGCGGCTCCGCTGGCTCGTCGACCGCCACGGCCGGCGGCTCTTCGACCTCGCCGGTGCCGTGCTGGCGAGCGCGCCGCCGCGGCAGCTACGCTCGCGGGCGTCGCGCCGGTGCACCTCTACTACGCGTTCATCGGCGCGGCGGGCATGATCTTCAGCCAGGCGGCCGAATGCCGGCGGCTGATCGGCGTCGACCCGACGACGTCGCGGCGCGCTCGTCGACGCGCACGCCGACCTGCTGTTGACGCTCTTCCTCGGAACGCCGGCGGCTAGCAGGCTGCTGAAAACGCAGGCGTTTTTCAGCGCCCTGCTAGTACGCTGTTTTCGAGGTCGACAGCCGCACCGGGGGCCGGCTCGGGCTTGCCGGGCCACCGTGCTCCGAAATCGACAGGACGACGCTTGCCGACGCATCCGAGGAGCTCGAGCGAGGTCGCCGGGCCGTCGAGCGACGGCGTCTGCACGACCCATGCCTCGGCGATGCCCGTTCGGCGTCACGCCACGCGCACCCACGGCGCCTCGACGACGACCGTCGTGCCTACTTCGCTCACACCGTGCATGAGCCCCGAGAACCGCTGGACGACGCCGGGACTCCGCACGGCGAGCGACACAGGCAGCGCTTCGCGATGAACCTCGTCGAGCAGCTCGCGCCAGCGAGGCGCAGCTCGACCGGACGCGCGTGCTCGGCCTGCCGGAGCCACGCGCTCAGATCCGTCGCGCGCGCCAGCATCCGGCGGCGACGCGACGGCGATCTCCTCGCCGGCCGACTGGTCGAACGACGCGATGGATGTCGACGAGCCGCGCGAGCGCGTCGCGTCGCGTCTCCGTCTCGGCGTGCAGCTCGTGCACGGGGCGGCCGCGGTCGTCGTAGAAGACGAGCGCGGCGTCGCCGTCGGTGCGCGCCTCCTCGTCGAGCGCGTAGCCGTAGCTCCCACTGCTCGAAGAAGAAGCGTGCGCCGATCTCGCCCGCGACGCCGGCGCAGCCGACCTCGGGCGGCGGATACGCGCCGCGCGTCTCGATCGTCGCGTGCGCGTTGCGCGTGACGGCCCGCACGCGGCCCAGCACCGGGAAGACGCGCACGACGTCGGCGAACGGGCCGTCGAGCCGGAGCGCGCCATCGCCGCAGAGCGCCGCGACGAGGTCCGCCTCGACGACGTCGAGGCGGTACGCGGCCGTCGGCCAGCGTGACGAACGGGTCGGCGTCGCGGAGCTGGCGCCAGCGCGCGGCCAGTCCGTTCCCCGAGACGAGCGAGAGGAGCCCTTCCATCGCGAGGGCTCGTAGAGCAAGCCGGACGCCAGTCGGGCCGGCGCGGGAAAACGGCCGTCCGCGCGGGCGATCCGGCCGAGCCGCGTGCGCGTGATGGCACGCCGGGCGCGGAGCCGGCGCGCCCGCGCGGCACAGCCGACGCACGCCCGGGGACGCGTCAGCCCGCGGCGCCGAGCGCGGCGCCGCAGATCCGCGGGCGCACAGCGCATGCCAACGTAGAACGGGCCGAAGAGCGCGAAGCGCGAGCTCGCGGGGTCGAAGCGCATCTCGTAGATGAGCTTCTTGAAGACGAGCGGGATCGTCGGCGAACAGCGTGACGCCCCACTCCCAGTCGTCGAGCCCGACCGAGCCCTGGATCACCTGCACGCACCTGGCCGGCGTACTTGCGGCCGATCTCGCCGTGGCCGCGCATGAACGCGGCGCGCTCCGCGGCCGGCAGGTCGTACCAGTTCACCTGCTCGCCGCGCCGCTTCGACATCGGGTAGAAGCAGAGGTAGCGCCGCGGCCGGCACCTCCGGGATAGAGCCGCGGGCTGCGCCATGCGCTCCATCTCGGCCTGCACCGCGCCGTCGAACTCCGGCGCTGCCGCGGCTCGATGCCGCGCTTCTTCACGAGCCCGGCGGCGTGCCCCATGAGCTCGTACGTGCCGAGCTCGATCACCGCGAGGTACGAATACGTCGGGGCGGAGGTAGCCGCGCAGCCGCGTGCGCGCGAACGCGACCTCGGCGCGCGCGGAGCGCCTCGAGCGTCCGGCCGCCAGTGCATGAGGCAGAGGTCGCCCTTCGTGCGGAGACGAGCGCGTAGACGCGGTGTGGCCTCGTCGGGCGCCGGCGAGCCGCCTCGAGCGCCGCCGGCGCCTCGGCCGACGATCGCCGTCGCGCTCGCGTCGGCTCGAGCGCGTTCCAGCGTGCCCCAGTCGACCGCGAACATCTCGTGCAGCGTGTACCAGCCCTCGAGCGTGACCGGCGCGTCGGGCATTCGCGGACCATATCGCGCGTGCGCGCTCGCAGGCAAAGGCGATCGTGACAACGCGCCGCACGGCTCCGCTACGAGCGCCGCACGAATGCGACGCGTGACGATCTACACGGACGGCGCGTGCCTCGGGAATCCGGGACCGGGCGGCTGGGCGGCGCTCGTGATCGACGACGACGGCGCGACCCGCGAGCTCTCGGGCTACGAGCCGCAGACGACGAACAACCGCATGGAGCTTCGCGGCGCGGTCGAGGGATTGCGCGACGCTCGACGCGTCGCGCGGAGGTCGACCTGCACCACCGACTCGCAGTACGTGCGCACGGGCATGGCCGAGTGGCTCGCGCGCTGGAAGCGCAACGGCTGGCGGACCGCCGACAAGAAGCCCGTGAAGAACATCGACCTCTGGCAGGACGCTCGACGCGCTCGCGCAGCGCCACGTCGTCCGGTGGCATTGGGTGACGGGGCACGCGGGCCATCCCGAGAACGAGCGGTGCGACGAGCTCGCGAACGACGCGATCCGTCGCGCGCGATCCTGATGCGCGTCGTCCACGCGATCGCTCTCGTGGCTCACGACGATCGTCTTCCTGCCGGCGTTCGGCGCGGTCATGGTCGCTCTTCGACGTCGCCGCAGCGCGTCGCGCTACTACGTTCGGCACGCGCGCGCGCAGGAGTACGTCGCCGGCGCGGTGCAGTGGGTGCTCGTCCGGACGTTCGGCATCTGCGGCACGCGCGTCGTCGTCGAGCGCGATCCCGCGGTCCGCTCGTGGACGCCGCGTACATCGTCGTTCGAACCATCAGAGCATGTTCGACATCGTGATCCTCGGCTCGCTGCTTCTTCTCGAACTTCCCGAAGTACATCTCGAAGCGCTCGCTCGGCAGCTGGATTCCCGACCGTCGTCGTTACAACCTGCGCGCGGGCGGCCACGTGCTGATCGATCGCGGCGACGCGCCGCAGGCGCTCGCGGCATCCGCGACCTCGGCGCGCCGCGTCCGCGCGGGCCGCTGCTCCGCGATGATCTTCCCGGAGGGACGCGCGCGCGCGCCGGCGAGCTCGGCGAGTTCAAGCCGGCGGGAACGCTCGCGCTCCTCGAAGAAGCGCCGGAGACGCCGGTCGTGCCGGTCGCGATCGACGAGTCGTGGCGGCTGCTGCGCCACAACTACCTGCCGGTTCCGTTCGGCACGCGCGTCCGCGTGTGGCTCGGCGCGCCCGATCGCGCGTGCGCCGGCGAGGATCCGATGCGCGCTCTCGACCGCGTGCGCGACGAGATCGACGCGACGCTGACTCGTTGGCGTCAGTCGGCGAGCTGACGCCGACCGGCGGGCGCCTCGTGGCACCCGCCTTGCTCTACCCGGAGGCGGCCCGACTCGACGCTTCGGCGAACGCGCGGCGAGCAGGGCCGTGGTGACGATCCGGTGACGCTCTCCGTCAACTCTGCGCCGGCGCGGTCCGAAGGGACGGCCGTCGATCCTGCCGCGGTCGCTGCGCCACGCGGCCGACTGCCAACAAGCTCCTCGTCGGCCGCCTGCGGCACGGCGTCGCTGCTGGCGATGGTGCCGATCATCGCGTCCGCCGTGGCGACGCCGTCGTCTTCGAGACCGCGGCTGCACGAGCGCCTCGTCACGCACGCCGTCCAGGCGGCTCATCTGCCTCGGTGGCGTACGTCGCGCACGCTGCTCGACCGCGCGGCAGCGCGCGACTGGCCCTCGCGCGTGCTGCTCGTCGTGCGCGATCAACATCGTCGCTCTTCTGGTCGCTGTCGCTCTCGGCGCAGGACATGGACATCCTGGTGTCCGTGGTCGGCGGGCGTGCTGCTGCTGGCGCCCGCCGTCTTCCCGTGGGGGCCGCGCGCGCAGGTCGTCGTCGTCGTCTACAGCGCGCTCGGCTACCTCGCGGTCCTGCCGCTGCCGGTCCTCGGCGGGACGCGCCTCTACCACGTCGCGCTGAGCCTCGTCTTCGCCGTGACGACGTCGATCGTGAGCGCGTACATGCTCGACCGTCACCGGCGCGCGACGTTCTACGAGCGCGAGCGCGTCGCGTCGCTCGCGCACCAGCGCGAGCTGCTGATCGACGCGAGCCGCCTCCTGAACGGCACGCTCGCGCTGCCCGAGCTGGTCGGCCTCGTCACCGACCTCGGCCAGCGGCTCACGCGGCGCCGACGCGGTCGCGCTGGCGCTCCTCGACTCGCGCCCGCTCGCGTTCCGCGTCGTCGCGACGCGCGTCGCAGACGTGGATGTCGACGAACCTGGACAGCCCGACGTTCGCCGAGAAGCGTCGACGAGGTCATTCTGCGATCACGCTCGTCCGCGACGGCATCGATCGCGCGGCCGATACGGCCGAGGCTGTACCTCGCCGACGTCGCCGGCCCGAGCGACCACTCCGCACACGCTCTTCGTCGCCGTGCAGCGCGAGGAGGCGCTGCTTCGGCATGCTCGCGTTCGGCTTCGCCGACGCGAACGCCGGCCCGCTCGCGGGCAGCGCGCGCTCCAGATCGCGCGCGGCGTGGCACAGATGGCGGCCGTCGCGCTCACGAACGCGCGGCTCTACGACGAGCTGCAGACCGCGAGCCGCATCCGCTCCGAGTTCGTCTCGACGATCTCGCACGAGCTCCGCACGCCGCTGAACGTGATGCTCGGCTACCTCGAGATGGTGCGCGACCCCGACCTGACGCACGAGGAGAAGCTGCAGCTGCTCGATCGCTCGCAGCAGAACGGCTTCCAGCTCCTCGCGCTCATCGAGTCGACGCTCGAGATCGGCCGCATCGACGCCGGGCCGCGACGAGGTGCGCTGGGAGAACGTCCACTTCGACGTCTTCTGGCGCGAGCTCGGCCGCGACTGCACGCACCTCCGCCAGCCCCGAGTCGGTCGCGCTCGAGTGGAGACCGGACGCGCGCGACCTGAGCGCTCCGCACCGATCCGCGGAAGCTCACGATCATCGTGCGGAACCTCGTCGGCAACGCGCTCAAGTTCACCGAGAAGGGCTCCGTGCGCGTCGAAGCGCCGACCGGAGCGCGGCGCGCTCTTCATCCAGGTGCGCGACACCGGCATCGGGATCAAGCCGGAGGACCAGGACGCGATCTTCGAGAAGTTCCGCCAGGCCGACGGCTCCGAGACGCGGCGCTTCGGCGGCTCGGGCCTCGGGCTCTACATCGTGCGGCGCTTCGCCGAGCAGCTCGGCGGCACGGTCGTCGTGTCGAGCAAGCCCGGCGACGGCTCGACGTTCACCGTCCGCCTCCGCCGCTGGCGGCGCGCCGTCGGTCGCGAACGCGGCCTGAGTGTGCTCCGCCGCGCTCCGAACGGCCCGAGTGTAATTTCTTCCGCCCGTCTCGGCGCGCAGATCGCCGCCGGCTACGCCGGACTGGCAAGTCCGCTTCGTACGGGGGCATGCGGGTCGCCTCCGGGCCACCGTCCCGGTAGGCTCGCGATCGTGCCCGCTCGCCGGCGTCGGGCGTGTGGAGGAGGACACGCCGCCGGTGACGGTCTCCGCCGGCCCTGGCGGCGCGCCGCAGGCGGACAAGGATCCTCGTAGCGCCGCGATCGGCCGCGCGATTCGAGGACGACCAGCGCGCGTAACGCGATGCAGACGAAGGTCAAAGCCAGGAAGGGCGGCCACGTGACGCTCACCGGTGCAATGCCGCGCGCGACGTTTGCGAGGAGGATGGCGGTCAGAGGCGCTCGTGCGCCGCGTGGCCGGGGTCCGCGACGTCGAGCACCAGATCCAGTCAACTGTCCCGGTTTGCCGCCGCCCGGCACGTCGATGCCCGTCAGTGCCGGCGCGCTGATTCCCGCTTGACGGCCCAGCCGGCCGTGGGGCCGGCTCATGTCGGAGCGCCGGACAGACGTCCGCAACATCGCGATCATCGCGCACGTCGACCACGGCAAGACGACCCTGGTCGACGCGATGCTGCGCCAGAGCCGGCGTGTTCCGCGCGAACGAGCAGGTCGCCGAACGCGTGATGGACTCGAACGACCTCGAGCGCGAGCGCGGCATCACGATCCTCGCGAAGAACACGAGCGTCGCGTGGGAGGGCGTGCAGCATCAACATCGTCGACACGCCGGGCCACGCCGACTTCGGCGGCGAGGTCGAGCGCACGCTCGCGATGGTCGACGGCGTGCTGCTCCTGCGTCGACGCGTCCGAAGGGCCGCTGCCGCAGACGCGCTTCGTCCTCGGCAAGGCGCTCGAGCTCGGCCTCGAGCCGGTCGTCGTGCATCAACAAGATCGACCGCGCGGACGCCGCGCCCGGCCGAGGTGCTCGACGAGATCTACGGCCTCTTCATCGACCTCGGCGCGAACGAGGAGCAGCTCGACTTCCCGATCGTCTTCACCAATCGCGACGCCGGCACCGCGCGCGCGCGACCTCGCCGACGCCGGGCACGGACCTCCGGCCGCTCTTCGACGTCATCCTCACGACGCTCCCGGCCCGATGCACGAGCCCGACGCGCCCGACGCAGTTCCAGGCAGCAACAACCTCGCCTACGACGACTACGTCGGCCGGCTCGCCATCGGCCGCGTGCGCGCCGGCGCGCTCGTCGCCGGCGGGCAGTACACGCTCTGCCGGCACCGACGGCGCGCAGCTGCCGTGCAAGATCACGCGCGCTCTACGGCTGGCAGCGGCTTGAAGCGCGATCGAGATCGAGCGGCGCTGATGCGGGCGACATCGTCGCCGATCGCCGGCATCGAGGAGATCAACATCGGCGACACGATCGCCGACCGCGAGCGCGCCGACGCGCTGCCGCCGATCCGCGTCGACGAGCCGACCATCGCCATGCTCTTCGGCGCCAACACGAGCCCGTGGGCGGGCCGCGCCGGCAGCCAGCGTGACGTCGCGCCAGGTGCGCGAGCGGCTCTTCCAGGAGAGCCGCCGGAACGTGAGCATCCGCGTCGAGGAGACCGACAGCACGGACACGTTCCGCGTCGTCGGCCGCGGCGAGCTCCAGCTCGCGGTCCTGATCGAGACCGATGCGCGCGCGAGGGCTTCGAGCTGCAGGTCTCGAAGCCGACGGTCGATCGTCCGCGAGCGCGACGGCGTCGTCGAGGAGCCGGTCGAGCTCGCTCGTCGTCGACGTCGCCGGAAGAATACGTCGGCGTCGTGACGCAGCTGCTCGGCGTGCGCCGCGGGCATCATGGCGAAGATGGACCACACCGGCGGCGGGCGCGTGCGGCATCGGAGTTCCGCGTGCCGTCGCGCGGCCTGATCGGCTTCCGCTCGCACTTCCTGACCGAGACGCGCGCGCACCGCGCACCATGAACACGCTCTTCGACGGCTGGGCGCCGTGGCACGGCGCGATCCCGGCGCGCACGAACGGCGCGATGGTGTCCGACCGCGAGGGCGACGGCGACGCCGTACGCGCTCTTCCACCTCCAGGAGCGCGGCGTGCTGTTCGTCCCGTCCGGCACGCCGGTCTACGAGGGCATGGTCGTCGGCGAGTACTCGCGCGACGTCGACCTCGACGTGAACGTCTGCCGCGAGAAGAAGCTCACGAACATGCGCGCGTCGGGCCACGACGAGGCCGTGCGGCTCGTCCCGCACCGCGAGATGGGCCTCGAGGACGCGCTCGCCTGGATCGACGACGACGAGCTCGTCGAGGTCACGCCGGAGACGGTCCGCATCCGCAAGCGCGGCCTCGGAGCGCGTTCCGCCGCGCGCGGGATGCGGTCGAACCGCGCCGGCGGGCCCGCCCCCCGTTCCCGGCATGGTGTGAGCGACGTGCGCGTGCGGCCAGTTCCTCACGACGCGGTCGACGTCTTCACCTCCGTCCCGCCCGCGGCAACCCGGTCGCCGTCGTCCTCGACGCCGAGGACCTCGACGACGCCGCCATGCAGCGCATCGCCGCGTGGACGAACCTGTCGGAGACGACGTTCGTGCTACCGCCGACTGCCGCCGGCGCGTCGTAATCGGCTGCGCATCTTCACGCCGCGCAGCTGGCTGCTCGCGTTCGCCGGGCATCCGACGATCGGCTCGGCGCACGCCGTCTCGACGGCCGGCGTCGCGACGCCGCGCGACGGCGTGCTCCGTCAGGAGTGCCGCGCCGGCGTGCTGCCGATCGCGCGTCGACGGCGATGCGGCTCATGGTGCGCGTGCCCGATCGCGACGCTGGCTGGAGCCATCGGCCGTCGACGCGCGACGCGCTCGCCCGCGCGCTCGGGCGCGCCGTCGCGCGGCGCGCCCGTCGCGATCGACCTGCGGCCCGGTCTGGCTCGTCGCCGGAGATCGCGCGACGAAGCGGCGCTCCGCGCGCGCGGCGCCGGATCTGGCGACGGTCGAGCGGCTCTCATCGCGCACGGCCTCACCGGCGTCACGCGTCTTCGCGCGCGTCGGACGCGACGGGACGCCGATCGTCGTCCGCTCGTTCGCGCCGGCGCGCGGGCATCGCGGAAGATCCCGTGTGCGGCAGCGGCAACGCCGCGGTCGCGACTACCTCGTCGACGCCGGCTCGACGCGCGCCGGCGCGCTATCGCGCGAGCCAGGGCCGCGAGGTCGGCCGCGACGGGCGGGTCGACGTCGATGATCGGCGCTCGGGACGGCACGATCGAGATCGGCGGCGCGGCGGTCACGGTCGTCGACGGCCTGCTGACCGCCTGACCGCGGCATTTGCTCAGCGCAGGGCTGGAATGCGATGAGCCACTCGCCGCGGCGATCGCCACGCCGAATGCCAGGGTGCGCCAGGGCATCGAGTCCGGCGATGTACGTCGCCAGATGGGCGATGCGTCCCCAGAAGAAGAGCTGCGCGCCGAGTGCGGTCCACGTCGTTCGTCTTCCCGGCCGCCACCGCCACGCGAGGACCAGCGCGGCGAACACGATCAGGTTCTCGACGAGGTTCGCATGCGCCCGGCGCGCTCGCCCCGCCCAGGCCGGCAGCTCCCCGAAGGGCTGATCCCGGTTCCCGAGGCCCACACGAACCCGCCGGCGCGGCGGTGAGCCTGGCGACCGCGAGATTGGGCACGATGAGGCAGAGAATGGCCGACCAGGTCAGCATCATGGCTCTGTCGTCATGCCGCCGCGTGTGGCGCAGGCCGCCCCAGGTTGCCACGCGCCGTGGGGGCCGCTCGGCATCCGCGCTTGCCGTTGACCCTGACCCCGATAATCATCCCGCCCCTCATGGCGGAACAGAAAGCGACGAACATCGTCTGGCATCAGGGCGCGGTGAACCGCGAGGACCGCGAGAAGCTCAACGGGCCACAAGGGCTGCGACCGTGTGGCTGACCGGGCCTCTCGGGCTCGGGCAAGTCGACCATCGCGGTCGACCTCGAGAAGCGGCTCTGCCGAGCGCGGCGTCCGCACCTACATCCTCGACGGCGACAACATCCGCCACGGGCTCAACAAGAACCTCGGCTTCTCGCCCGAGGACCGCACCGAGAACATCCGGCGCATCGGCGAGGTGCGCGAAGCTCTTCACCGACGCGGGCGTCGTCGCGATCACGGCGTTCATCTCGCCGTACCGCGCCGACCGCGATCAGGTGCGCGCGCTCATGAAGGCCGGCGACTTCGTCGAGATCATCGTCGACTGCCCGGTCGAGGTCTGCGAGCAGCGCGACGTGAAGGGCCTCTACAAGAAGGCGCGCGCCGGGCGAGATCAAGGAGTTCACCGGGATCTCCGCACCGTACGAGGCGCCGGCCAATCCGGAGCTCACCGTCCCGTCGCACCAGCTCACGGTCGAGGCGGCGGTCGCGAAGATCGTCGACTACCTGCAGTCGAAGGGGCATCATCGCCCGCAGCTAGACGGTCGTCGCACCGGCCGCGCGTCCACGCGCGGCCTGCTGTGGTCCTCTGACGGCCGCGCCTCAGGCGCGGCCTGCCATGGTCAGCAATACGTAACTGAACGTGAAGTACAA
>ERZ1370068.782-contig-10717_pt1 | contig 23093 bp, 48 predicted proteins | sample MGYA00561227_ERZ1370068 | MGnify/ENA primary metagenome ERZ1370068 (study PRJEB38410, sample SAMEA6850437) | metagenome | study: Metagenomic assessment of the ecological functions of the soil: analysis of the soil microbiota associated with the...
CGTTACGTAATATTGCTCGTATGTCATCGTGAGACCGTCGTTGGCCAGCCACGCGCTGGCGTCCGCCGGATCCGGCGCCGGGGTAGATTTCTACCACTTTGACACCGGCAGGCCATCCCAGTACGCATGAAGGCGAAGGTCCTGCAGCAACCCGGCGACGCTCAGCCGTGCCAGCCAGCTGAGCGACCTTCGAGTGCTTTCCGTCGGCTCCGATGACGAGCGCCGCAGACTCCGTACGCACCCGGCCGTTGCCTCGGTCCTGCACCTGAACTCCGCTACCCGATCGCAGTCTTTGACCAGATTCACCAGGAGCATCCTCGCGCTACCTGGCGCCGGCGGCACGGGCTGCGTCGACGAGCAGAGCGTCGAGAACCAGTGCGACGCGGACGATCATCATGTTGACGCCCTGGTACGCCGGAAACTCCCCTTCCACCACAGCGCCCCCAGCCTGGAAACGCACGTGCGGGGTGGGTGGCGGTGCCCGCGTCCAGCAACGGCTGCGCAGTCCGAACCGCGCCAGCCGAGCGACTCCGGGCAGCTGAATCTGATGGGTGACAGCGCGTTCGCTGGGGAAGTGTGCCTGGTCCACAACCAGAACTACCGCAGCCCGGCACGGGCCAGCAGCATTCCGGTAGCAGCGCCCGCGCGACACGCGCCTCCGACAACGATGACGTCAACGCTCGGCGATCAACTCGCAGCGGGTCAACGGTGGTCAATCACCCTGCCATGTTTCGTATCGCTGTAACCGTAACACTGTTGCGATACTCTGTCTAGCATGGGCCGAGCCACGCGCCAGCACAATGACGAAACACGGGAGCGCCTGTTGCAGGTCGCGGGTGCAATCTATTCGGCGCGGCGGCACCGAGGCGCTCACGGTGCGTGGGCTCGCGGCTGAAGCCGGAGTGGCCACCGTGCGATCTATGAGCTCTTCAGTGGACTCCCGAAGTCGTCGCCGAGCTCTGCAACCGGAGCTCTGCTGCAATGCTGCGGCACCACGAGGCCGGTCCCCGTCACAGACAACCCGGATCAGCGGAGCTCTTGCGCTCTGGCACTGGCCTTTCGAGGCCGGCGCGCATGAGCAGGCTGACTCTCTACGAGAAGCTGTATACACCGACCGCTGTCGCTGATCCAGCAGCGGCGCAGGGAATACCCGCCACAAATCCAACGCACCGTCGGTCGGGTGGAGGACACCGTACGCCGCGCAATCCTAGCCAGCCAGCTGCGCCGGCCCGTCAGTGATCATGAAGTGTTCCAAGATCTCGTGGGCGATCGTGCCCATGGCCTCACGTCCTGGAACCACGGGGTGTGTTGGGAACACCTCGCGAATGCGATCGGATCTGGCATCAAACGATCACCGACCACGTGCGTGGACTCGCATGCCCCAACCTGACCGGGTGCGGTGCTTACCGCTGGGCAGTGGCTCTCGCTCGAGCGAAATCCGGCGCATGTTCCGGCAGGCAGCAGACCGATAGCCACGAAGCAGCCCGGAACCGTCTGGAGTACAGGGAACCGCTGCAGCAGCTCGGAGCCGGCGAGGGGCCGTCGTTGGCCATGCCGCGGCCTGTTCGTCGGCAATGCGCCGGTCGCAACGACGAACCGATGATGCGAACCCGCTGGAAGGTCTGAGTCAGCACCGTCGGGGTCCAGCGTCGGAGTTGGATCTTTGCGGAGGTTCCTGATGGCCACCGCTCCCGTGTCGCAGCGGTTCGGCAAGAATCCGACTCGTCGCTACGGCGTCCTGACGGCGAGATTGATTCCCCACACCACCGACGGGTGACATCGCGTGGGCGGCATCGCCGATGCAGAGCAGTCCATCGCGATACCAGCGCGGCAGCCGGCTCAGCTCCAAGTGAGAAGTGCTGATCTCGCTCTGAAGAAGAATGAAGGCGCTCCGCGCGGTCTCCCAGCCACGGCACGAGGTCACGCGAAGCCGGTGATCGAAAAGCCTCGATGCCTTGATCGCGAAGCGCTGGCGACCGAGCCCTTCCTGATCACAAAAGCCGATCTGGAGTAATCGCCGCGATCGATCATGCGATCGCGCAGTTCGATCGCGAGACGCGCCCTACGACACCCACGGGATCTGTTTCGACGCGAGGCAGCCGGAACCACAAGACATCCGATCGGCACTCCGAACATCCGGGTGACCTCAGCCCCGCGCCGCTCGCGGCGCCACGGATGATCGCCCGTCACACCTGACAACAAAGATCAGCAAGGTCCAGTCGGTGATCCGCAGCGTCCTTCCCGGTAGGTCACGCCGATCACGCGCGACTCCGTCCCAGAGCAGGTGCAGTCAACCTCCGCCTCCATGATCAGCTCGTAACTGGGTTCCCTGGCGGCTGGTGTCGGCGATCACGTTGAGCAAGTCCCATTGCGGGCACCAATGGCGGTAATGTGCCGGATGTCGACCGGGCAGTCGGCTCAAATCGGCGACGCGATACGTGCTGCCTGAGTCCAGCTGAACGGTCAGCTGCTCTATCCAGCGAGGCGGAAGACCGGCGAAGAGACTCATCCAGTCCTCAGGTTCGTCCGAGCAGAGCTGAGCGTCGTACGTACGTATGGTGCCGCCGCGAAGCCGGCAGGAAGTCAGCGTGCTTCTCCAGGAACAGTCACGTCCTACGCCAGCCTGAGCCAGGATGAGGCTAGCCACGAGGCCGGCCGGCCCGCCACCGACGATGCAGCAGCCGGTGTTGACTCTGCAGTCGCCATCTGATCAATTCTAGCCGTGCTTTCCGTGGCAGATGATTAGACGAGTGCCGGTGGTAGAGCGCCTTCGTTCTCGAGCAGCCATCGCTTGGTTTCCAGCTGACGACCGGGCTCCACCACCTGAATATCCGCCCAGTCCATCGCTTGCCACGACGCGATGACACGGAATGATGATGGGCACTGGGTTGGCCGCCATGATCTCTCCGATCGCACGGGCCGGTACTCCGGTACCGCTCAGCTCGGCCAGTTCGCCGGTAGGTGATCGTTTTCCGTAGCCGACTGTGCTGAGCGCGCAGCAGTACAGCCTCGGTGACGGCTCCATCGGCGGCAGGTCGAGAGGCAGCGCAAATTCTCGCCGCTGTCCGGCGAAGTACTCCCGCAGCTGTCCGAGTGCTCGCTGCACCATCTCGTCGGGTCCGGTGGATGCACCTCGCGAGTTCAGGCGCCAGCCAACCTCGCGTACACCGGCGAGGCCCGGCAAGCACCGCCAATCACACCAACCTGGCTGTCGAACTGATCAAAGTAGACCGTCATAGTGCAACCATCCTGCCCCTTTTGAGAGCTGCTCGCAGCTGGGCGTCAGGCGGTGGTCTGACGCTTCCTCGATGACGACGTAGGGTGCGTCGCGGTGCACCACCGTACGGTCATAGCCGGCACCGAGCTCAGCAGCAAGATCGCGAGATGCTACGGTCCGAGAAGGGCTGGCAGTTCGTCTGAGTCGTGAAGCTGACCAGGCCACGCGCGACGACCGATCCATCCGGCTCCGACCAGCTCCACCGGCTCGCCAGAGGAAAATTGGCCGCGCACGTCCGTAACGCCGGCTGGGAGCAGCGAGGCATTGCGCTGGGTGAGCGCGCGTACTGCTCCTGCATCGAGAACGAGCGTGCCGCGGGATCGCTCGCGTGCCGCAGCCACAGCAGTCTGGTCGGACGCCGTCGACCCGTGGGATGGAAAAATACATGCCCACGATCGTGACCGGCAAGGGCCGCCTCAGCTTGCTCGGCGGTTGTCAGTACCACCGGAATGCCGGCTGACGCTGCTATTCGTGCCGCATCGATCTTGGTCACCATGCCCCCCGGTGCCGATCGCGGTGCCGCGCGACAGCGACGTCGATGCCGACAAGATCAGCTTCGCCCCACACGTCGGTGATCTTGCGGGCATCCGGCTTCGCCGGGTTGGTGGTGTAGAGCGCTGCGACATCGCTGAGCAACACGAGTGCGTTTGCGTGCACCAGATGCGCCACCAGCGCGGCCAGCCGATCGTTGTCACCGAATCTGATCTCGTGTGTCGCGACTGTGTCGTTTTCATTGACGATCGGCACGCACGCCGAGCTCGAGCAGCCGGCCGAAAGTCCGATAGGCGTTGCGATAGTGCGAGTGCCGCGTGACATCGTCGGCGGTGAGCAGCACCTGACCGACGCCAAGCCCGTACGCGTCGAACAGCTGGGTGTAGTGACCCATCAACAGGCCTTGACCAACCGATGCGGCCGCCTGCTGAGTTGCCAGATCGCGGGGCCGGAACCTGAGCCCCAGGGGCGACAGGCCCGCTGCAATCGCACCGGATGAGACGAGCACAATCTCTCGACTCGCCAGTCGTGCTCGCGCCAGTACGCCGACCAGCTGCTCGATCCGTTGTGGGTCGATGCCGCCGTCGGCGGTCGTCAGCGACGACGAGCCGACCTGATCACCACCCGGCGGGCTGCTGCGAGTTCGTCACGCATCGTCGTTGCCAGAGTCCGCTCTGATCTCCCCTGAGCTGGTCGCGGCGCCGTCACCGTCGGCCTCGTCCGACTCCTCCGGTGCGTGATACGCCCGATCCTTCTCCCGCCGCCGCTGTACAGCAGGCCTGTCCTCGGTCAATCGCTGATCATGACCTCGCGAGCTGAGGATTTCCGCGCCGATGTCAATCTGCGGCGCGAAGTCGAAGATCACCGCGTGCTCGCCGCCGATGGCGACACCATCGCCGGGCTGCGCGCCCAGCTCCAGCAGTCGATCTTCGATCCCGATCCGATGCAGTCGGTCGGCAAGGTAGCCGACCGCCTCGGCGTTGGCGAAGTCGGTCTGGCGTACCCATCGCTCCGGCTTGGTACCGCGTACCCGCCAAAGCTCACCTTCCGGCTCAACGGTGAACCCAGACTGATCATCGATCGGCTTGGGCCGGATGATGATCCGCGCCGGAGGGCGGCGGTTCAGTGGCGCGGCGCGCGGTGATCAGGCGAGCCATGGCGTAGATCAACTCGCGCAGACCTTGGCCGCTCCTGGTGGAGATTGGGAACACCTGCAGGCCGCGGTCGCGCAACTCCCCGATCGCAAATTCCGCAACCTGCCGTGCGTCTGGAATATCGATCTTGTTCAGTGCGACGAGCCGCGGCCGGTCTTCCAGACCGCCGTGAGCTTTGAGCTCCGCCTCGATGACATCAAGATCGGTAATCGGATCGCGGCCCGGCTCATAGGTGGCGCAGTCGATCACATGGACTATCGCGGCGCAGCGTTCGATGTGGCGCAAGAAGTCGAAGCCGAGCCCCCGCCCCTCACTCGCTCCGGCGATCAGCCCCGGAACATCAGCAACTGTGAAGCTGATGTCGCCGGCGACGACGACTCCCAGGTTGGGAACAAAGCGTGGTGAAGGGATAGTCGGCGATCTTGGGCCTAGCCCGGGAGATGGCCGCGACCAGTGAAGACTTTCCAGCGCTCGGCAGACCCACCAACCCGATATCGGCAACGACCTTCAGCTCCAGGGTGATCCTGCGGGTTTCACCCTGCTCACCCAGCAAGGCGAATCCGGGCGCCTTCCGAGCTGGCGAGGCAAGGGCGGCGTTACCGAGACCACCGCGACCTCCCTGTGCGATGACAAGCTCGGTTTGATCAGCCGTCAAGTCCGCGATCTGGGTACCGGTTTCGGCATCGTTGACCACCGTGCCGTTGGGCACCAAGAGGATGACGTCGTCCCCGGGCGCCGTTTTGATTGTCGCCCCTGCCCGGCTGGCCGCTGGTCGCACGCCAGTGAGCCTGCCGATGGTAGCTCAACCAGAGTCGTCAGTCCGTGATCGACGCGTAGGATCACCGAGCCGCCATCACCGCCATTACCGCCGTCGGGACCCCCGAGAGGCTTGAACTTTCACGATGAATGGAGGCGCAGCCGTTGCCGCCGTGGCCGCCGTACACGTGCAAGGTGACCTGATCGACAAAGGTCGGGATCGCCACGACGGAGCCTCCTCTCGATGATCGACAAACGCGCAAAGGGCGGCCCAGATGCTTGGACCACCCTTTCGGCGTTTGTTGTGCTGGGCTTTACTTCGCCGAGGTGGCCTCGGCTGGCTCTGAAGAATTGGATGCAGTGTCAGATGCAGTCGGCGTCACGTTCACGACCCGGCGGCCGCGCCGCCTGCCGAACTCGACATGCCCCGCGACCAGGGCGAACAACGTGTCGTCGCCACCGCGGCCGACGCCGTCGCCGGGGTGGAAGTGCGTGCCGCGCTGCCTGACAATGATCTCGCCGGCGTTCACCAGCTGGCCGCCAAACCGCTTGACGCCCAACCGCTGAGAATTCGAGTCCCGACCGTTGCGCGTCGAGGATGCGCCCTTCTTGTGTGCCATATCGTCGCCTCAGCTCTTGATGTCTGTGACTTTGATCTTGGTATACCGCTGCCGGTGGCCCTGGCGTTTGCGGTAACCGGTCTTGTTCTTGAACTTCAGAATGCGAATCTTGGGACCTTTGGTTTCGGCAACGACTTCGGCTGTCACCGATGCCGAGCCGAGCGCCGACGCATCTGACGTCACGGCGTCGCCATCGACCAGCAACAGCGGTGTCATGCTGACGGTGGATCCGACCGCACCCTCGAACCGGTCGACTTCAAGAACGTCGCCGACGGCGACTTTGTGCTGGCGGCCGCCACTTCGCACGATCGCGTACACGCCTGGCCTGCTCTCTCTAGCTCTTTCGATTTAGTGGTGTGCAACACAAAGGATTGAGGGCACACATCAGCGCACGCCCAAGCGTGCGCACCGAGGGTCCAGAGTACGCGGCCGCTCCCAGCCGGGTCAAACTCTGCGGACTGTTCCACATCGACACGCTTGACGCTGTGGAATCGGAGAGAAGCCCTCGGCGCGTCGGGCATTAGGTTTCAGACATGAGGACCAGCCGCAGCGTGTGGCTAGGTCGAGCGGCGGTGGCTGGTCCAATCGCTTTTACGATCGCCTGGCTCATCGGCGGCCTTGTCCAAGATGAATACAGCTTCCGGCAGGAAGATATCCAGCGCGCAGGCGGCGTTGGACGCACAGCACGCGTGGATCATGATCACGGGCTTCGTGCTGCTCGGCATCGGAACCATCGCCCTGGCCGCAGGATTGGCTAGCACTCTGAAGTATCCATCTGCAGTGATCGGGTCGGTCCTCCTCATGATCGCGGGTATTGGCCTCGCGGTGGTCGGGTTGGCGCGCAACGATTGCAGCACAGAACTGCGGGCCTGCGCTGCTCGCGTCGACGCCGGGGAGGTGTCCTTACATCATCAAATTCACGACAACGTCAGCTTGATCATCTTCCTTGCACTGATCGCCGCATCCCTGGTCCTCGCCCGCGCGTTCGGACGAGATGACCGCTGGCGTCCGCTGCGGACATACTGCATCGTCACCGGCGTGCTCGGATTTGCCCTACTCGTCCTCTACGTGATCGAACCTGCCCCGGCGTGGAACGGTCTTGTGCAGCGAATCTTCGTCTCGGTGTTGTTTGTTTGGATTGCAGTGGTCGGCTTTTGGCTGTCCCGGGTGAGTCTCTCGCTTGTCAATGCAGGGCTGCGCGGGCACCCTCAGCGGTGATCCAGAGGTCACTTGCCACCGCGACGCATGAGATGCCGCGTTCCCGAAAGCGCTCGGCAAGCTCGGGAGTTCCGGCGAAGCCACCTACGGTGCGGCCCGTACGCCGTTGCTGCCTGCACGATTCGTGTCAGAGGGCTGGCGTCGGAGTCGTCATCGAGTAGGGCCGGCACCGTCGTACCCAAGGTAAGCGAAAGATCGTACGGCCCGACGAACAGTTGATCAACACCGTCGACCGCGGCGATCTCGTCAACCGACTCCAGGGCCGCGGCCGACTCGATCATCACGGCACAGGTTGTACTGCTGTTGGCCTCCTCGGCCGTCAGCGCCGCGCCACCCCAGATGCGACCGAGCTGGCCCCAGCTCCGTTCCCCAACCGGCGGATAGAAGGTTGCTGCGACGGCAAGCCTGGCCTCGGCAGCGGACTCGATTGGCGGAACGATCACGGCACCGGCACCCGCGTCGAGCGCGGCACCGATGGCAGCAAAATCGCAGAGAAGACCCGGACGACCAGCTCGGCGGCCCCTACAGGAAAGCTGCGAGCCGCGTCGATGATCTCGCTGCGGGAATACCCGCCGTGTTGAGCATCGAGGCACACCCAGTCGAACCCCAGGCGGGCCAGTCGCGCCACCATCCCTGGACTCGCATCGTCACACCACACACCGTTGCTGGATCCACCGAATCCCATGATCAGGCCCCTTTCTCGGCGGCTTCGAGCAGCTCGCGGCGGTGCGCGAGTGTGGTACGAAGCCGCCCATGGCTGGCTCCCAGCTTGAGCTCCGCCGCATCGATCCGATGCCACGCCGGCATGCCCAGTGGACGAATTCCGCGCTGCGCAAGTAGCCGATCCAGATCCCCGAGCGGCCGTGCGTCTTCACCGCGCCATCGCGGACATCGGCCAGCAATGACGTCACCGTTTCCACGGCATCGGACTTGTTTGTGCCGATCACGCCCGTCGGGCCACGCTTGATCCAGCCCGTGACGTACTCGTCCGGTGAGAATTCGCCGTCGCGGATCACGCGCCCTTCCGCGTGCGGAACGCGTCCAGTGCTGTCGTCGAAGGGGATGTCGGCCAGCGGCAGCCCGCGATATCCGACGGAGCGCACCACAAGATCGGCGGGCAGCGTGGTGCCGCCGCCGCGGCCAACCACGTAGCCGTTGGAATCGATCATGGTCCGCTCGATCTCCACCGCGATTACCCGATCATCGCCAATGATCATGGTTGGCCGGCTCCAGAAGTGAAACGTGATGCGCTTCGAAGCACCGCCGAGCGGTCGCGCAGCCCATTCCTGCAGCACGGCCAAGTTGCGCGCCGCGACCTTGTTCTGCTCCACGACTGCCTGGCTGGAGTGATCCAGTTCGAGGTCTGCAGCATCGACGATCACGTCCACGTCGGCGATCTGGCCAAGCTCACGAAGCTCTTTCGTCGTGAACGCGGTGTACGCCGGCCCGCGCCGACCGAGCACGTGAACGTCGGTGACCGTGTTAGCAGAAAGGCAGTCCAGTACCTCGTCGGCCATGTCGGTATCACTCAGCTGATCAACTGACTTGATCAAGATTCGTGCCACGTCGAGAGCGACGTTTCCGACGCCGACCACGACGGCGTGCCGGGCACTAGTGATCAACTCGTGGATGTCAGCCGCCATCAGACGATCACCGGCAGGTTGGTCGGTGTCGGGGTAGACGTCGGGATTGCCGCAGTACCAGGCCACCAGCTCGGCCGCCGCGATGCTCCCCTTCAGCTCCTCACCGGGAATCCCCAGCCGCTTGTCCGTGCCTGCCCCGTACGCGTAGATCACAGCATCGACGGACTCGCGCAGTTCGTCAATGCTGATGTCCGCACCGATGGTCACATCGCCGTAGAAGCGAACACAGGACTTCTCCAAGGTGCGCTCCAGCGTGTTGCGTATCGAGCGAATGGAGTGATGATCCGGTGCCACGCCGTAGCGGACTAGGCCGAACGGCACCGGAAGCCGGTCGATGACTGCGATCTCGACAGGGACATCGGTCTGCTGGCTCAGGGCCTCGGCGGCATAGATGCCGGAGGGCCCCGCCCCGATGATGGCGACGACGAGCGTTTCGGGCTCTGGAGGTAGCAGCGCCGATGATTAGCTGACCCCCACCGGCTCGTCCTGCGGCTTGGCCGCATTCTCGTCCTTACCTGCGGCTGTCCCGGCGGCTGCGACCACCCGTCGGGTACGCGCAGCGCGGCGTTCGTCGCGGGGCGTTCCTCAGGCGTTTCCTCGGCGGCGTCCGCTTCCGTGGTCAGGGTCGCCGTCTCGCTCGCTTGCCGCCTTCTCAGGGCTGGCTTGAGCGTTGGGGCGACGCTGACGGGGACGTGATTCTCGCGCACCGCCGTCGGCTTGCTTCTGTGACTCGACAGGCATGTCGTGCAATTCATAGCCGCGACCGTGACACTGTGGGCACTCGGTCGTGAACGCCTCCAGCAGGCCAGTGCCGATTCGCTTACGCGTCATTTGCACCAACCCGAGGCTGGTGATCTCGGCGACCTGGTGCCGCGTCCGGTCTCGTCCCAGACACTCCACCAAGCGGCGCAGCAGCAGCTCGCGGTTGCTGGGTAGCACCATGTCGATGAAGTCGATCACGATGATGCCGCCGATGTCGCGGAGCCGCAGCTGCCGGACGATCTCCTCGGCCGCCTCCAGGTTGTTGCTTGGTGACGGTGGACTCCAGATTGCCGCCGCTACCGGTGAACTTTCCGGTGTTCACGTCGATCACCGTCATGGCCTCGGTGCGGTCGATGATCAGCGATCCGCCCGATGGCAGGAATACCTTCCGCTCAAGGGCTTTCGCAATCTGTTCATCGAGTCGGTACTCGGCGAAAATATCTCGATCACTTCTCCCAGCGGCGCAGCCGATCCTTCAGGTGCGGCGCAACGTGAGAGACGTACGCCTCGACCGAGTCGTATGCGTCGGTGATCCCGCCGTTGCCGGAGATGATCAACTCTGAGAAGTCCTCGGTGAAGAGGTCCCGCACAATGCGTACGGTGAGATCGGGTTCGGCGTAGAGCAGTTGGGGCGCATTACCGCTGGCGACTTTGCGCTCGATGTCCTGCCACTGCGCCGTCAGCCGGTTCACATCGCGGACCAGCTCGTCCTCGCTGGCACCCTCGGCGGCCGTCCGGCACGATCACGCTCGCGGCCTCCCCAACCAGATCAGAGAGGATGTCCTTCGAGCCGCCTGCGTTCACTCTCCGGCAGTTTCCGGGAGATACCGGACAGGTGGCCGCCCGGCGCGTAGACGATGTAGCGGCCGGGGATGGAGACGTGATTGGTGAGGCGTGCACCCTTGGCGCCGACGGGGTCCTTGGTGACCTGAACCAAGATCGTCTGGCCAGACTTGAGAACCTTCTCGACCTTGCGATTCTGGCCTTCCGCGCCGAAGTAGTCCCAATCGATCTCGCCGGCGTAGATCACGCCGTTGCGACCTCCGGCCGATGTCGACGAAAGCCGCTTCCATCGAGGGAAGCACGTTCTGCACCCGACCGAGGTAGACGTTGCCGATCAAGGAGGCGGCGGAGGCTCGGTCGACGTAGTGCTCGACCAGGATGTCGTCCTCCAGTACCGCGATCTGAGCAAGATTTTCCCGCTGCCTGATGATCATCTTGCGCACTACGGATTCCCGCCGGGCGAGGAACTCTGCCTCGCTCAGCACCGGCGTACGCCGCCGGCCTGCTTCGCGACCTTCGCGCCGTCGCTGTCGCTTGGCCTCCATGCGGGTCGACCCATCGATGCCCGACGACTCCGGTATTGGCTGGCCGTGGCTCGCGTACTCGGAGCACGGTGTCGGTTGGGTCGTCGGGAGCTGTGCTGGCTCTCCTCACCGCGACGGCGGCGTCGCCGACGCCGTCGTCGCGAGCCTTCACCGTTGGTCTCAGCGCCGTCGCCCTGTGCTGATTCGTCCTCGTCAGGCTGCGACTCGGTCGCTGGAGCCTCGGCCGGCGTACCTTCGGCCGCCTCAGCCTCGTCGCCACCGGTGCGCCGCCGGCGACGACCTCCGCGGCGTCTACGCCTGCGGCGACCGTCCCTGCGTCGCCATCAGCTGCCGCCTCTTCGGCTGATTCGGGCGGGCTGACCTCTGGCGAGGCCTCTGATCCGGGCTGTTGCTCCTCGGGAACGACATCAACCGCCGCGTCTGCGACCGGGTCCGATGACAGCGGTCGGCGCGATCTCAGGTGCTGGCACCGATGCCTCGAACTCCGTCGATATCGGCTGGGCTGGGCCGGTCTCGCCTGGCTCGGTCTCGGCTGGGCCGGTCGATTCGGCGGTTACGGGAGCGTCGGTCGGCTCTGCAGCCACCTGCTTGGCGGCCCGCTTACGGGTCGTCTTGGTTGGCGCGTCACCACCGCTCAGACGGCGCGGTCGTCGCCTTCTTGGCCGTGCGTTTAGCGGCCGTCTTTTTAACGGGCTTGTCGGCCCCTGAGGCCTCAGCTGACTCCGGCGCGTGTTCGATCGTGGGTGCATCGAGGGCCGATGATGGCGGACCAGCTGCTCGGCTGGCTGCCCGTCGGCGTCGTGGACTGGACTGAACGTCCGGCTCTTCAATGGTGTTTTGGGTATGCGTGGGCTCGTTGGGTTCGAGCATCAAACTCCTCTATGGCGCATATGGCGCACTTTCTCGTTCGCTTGCACCGGCGCTGGGCCGGGCCGCGGAAGCTTGCGAAACCGATGTGGTGAGTGCGACCCTCCCGCGGTCAAGCGTTAGCTCCGTCCACTCAGAGCCTGCTCGTCGCGGTGGAAGGATCAACATCCACCTGCTTGTCGCGACCTGTCACGCCGCGCTCTGTTGCCATCGAGACTCGACGCACCAGGCGTCGAAGCCGTCTCTAGTATCACACAGGTCACCTAGGTTCCCGTGTGAGCGGCGCTACCTACGCGACCGGGCTCGATGATGATTCCCGAATCGAGGTCAGAGACGGCCTTTGGAAAGTCTCGTCAGAATCGGCGGGTCGAGTGGCGTGAAAGTCCGGGCTCGCGACCCGCAGGCCGGTCAGTACGTCGTCCGGCCGTACCAGGGGTGTCTGATGCGCCAGGGTCATCCTCAGCCGCGCATTCGCAACGTCGAGCGCGATCACCGCCGTACGGGCGTCGAATTCCCGCAGGCCAGCCTTGGTCATCCGTTGCACCGGCACCTTGTCGCTGGTCAAGAACGCCTCGACGGCCACGCTGAGCGCTGGCCGCGGAGAGCCCTGGCAGCTCAACTCTGCCAATAGGACCCGGTCAGCTCGCCGGCCAGTGCCCCCAGGCGGCGCCGCTGACCACGTCGAGCGACGTCGAGGCCGGGCGGCAGGGCGGCGTCGAGCGCATCTTTCACCTTGTCCGGATCGCAGGCAGTGGCGAGTCCGATCTCGAGGTACTCCGCTTCGCTCGCTGCCCCGGTGGCGCCGGCATTCGGGTACGAGATTCGTGGATGCGGCGAGAAGCCGGACGAGTACGCCATCGGGACGCCGGCCCGGCGCAGCGCGCGTTCAAACGCGCGCCCGAAGTCTCGGTGGCTGGTGAAACGGGCGCGGCCTCGCTTGGCATACCTCGACTCGCAGCCACTGCACCGGCGGCGCGTGCTGCTCGGGCTGAGTGCGTGAGCTCGGCGCCATGCGCTTGAGCCTAGTCACCACCAACTTGGCAAGTGACCGCGCTCAGTGCGCTGAGCCCTTTTCGTGCTGGTTGGTGCCGGACCTCCCTGATTTCGCATCACGCAAAGCGCCCAGATACCGCGTTTCGGCTGTTTCGAGCCCTTCAGAGATGCGAATTCAGGGCCCAGTCGTTAGGACAGATCTGCAATCGGAGTCAACGGCAGCAGCCTTCTACCCGTCGGGCCGATTTGAATGCTGGTGTCCAGCTGGGGACACACGCCGCACTCAAAGCACGGTGTCCAACGGCAGTCATCAACTTCAACCTCATCGAGAGCGTCCTGCCAGTCCGCCCAGAGCCACTCGCGGTCAAGACCACGCGTCCAGGTGGTCCCAGGGCAGCACTTCGGCGTACTCGCGCTCCCGAGTGGTGTACCAGTCAAGATCAACACCGCTACCGGCCAGCGACTGGCTCCGCAGCGGTTGCCCAGCGCTCGTAGGAGAAGTGCTCGCTCCAGCCGTCGAACCGGCCACCATCCCGCCAGACAGCCTCGATGATCGGCCCGACACGACGATCACCGCGACTGCAGCAATCCCTCGATGGCGCTTGGCTTGCCGTCGTGGTAACGGAAACCAATGGCGCGGGTGTATTGCCGATCACCGCGGATGGCATCTCGCAGCTTGGCCAGCCGGGCGTCAACGATCTCATGATCACATTGCGCCGCCCATTGGAACGGGGTATGCGGCTTGGGCACAAACCCACCGATGCTCACTGTGCAGCGGATATCTCGCCGTCCACTGACCTCACGACCCGTGGCGATCACACGTTTGGCCAGCTTGGCAATCGCCACCACGTCCTCGTCGGTTTCGGTCGGCAACCCGCACATGAAGTACAACTTCACCTGGCGCCAGCCGCTGCGAGTACGCCGCCGCAACCGTGCTGATCAGATCGTCCTCGGTGACCATCTTGTTGATCACCTTGCGCATCCGTTCGGTGCCGCCTTCCGGCGCGAAGGTCAGGCCGGAACGGCGACCGTTGCGTGACAGCTCATTAGCAAGATCAATATTGAACGCATCCACCCGCGTGCTCGGCAGTGACAGCGAGACGTTAGAGCCCTCGTAGCGATCAGCCAGCTGGCTCGTGATGTCCGCAATCTCGGAATGATCACTACTGGACAGGCTCAGCAGTCCGACTTCCTCCAGCCCGGTTGCCTCGATCCCCTGCTGCACCATCGCGCCGATGGTGTCGATGCTGCGCTCCCGGACGGGGCGCGTGATCATGCCCGCCTGGCAGAACCGGCAGCCACGCGTGCAGCCGCGGAAGATCTCCACGGCGTACCGCTCGTGCACCGTCTCCGCGAGCGGCACCAGAGGCTTCTTCGGGTACGGCCAGGCGTCGAGGTCCATCAACGTGTGCTTGGAAACGCGGAAGGGTACGCCGGGTCGGTTTGGAGCTACCCGGTGGATCCGGCCGTCGGGCAGGTAGTCGACGTCGTAGAACTTCGGCACATACACGCCACCGCCGGCCGCCAGCCGCAGCAACAGGCCGTCCCGGCCGCCCGGTCGATCCGTCAACCTTCCATTGCCGTGATCGCCGCAGAAATCGTCAGCACGATTTCCTCGCCGTCGCCCAACACAACAGCGTCGAGGAAGTCGCGCGATCGGTTCCGGGTTGAATGCCGAATGCCCACCCGCCAGCACGATGGGGTCGTGCTCGCGGCGATCCATGAGAATGGAGCGGGATTCCGGCCAAGTCCAACGCCGTGAGCATGTTCGTATAGCCGAGCTCGGTGGCAAAGCTCAGGCCAAAGACGTCGAACTCTCCGACCGGACGATGGGAGTCCAGCGTGAACTGCGGCACCTGGTACTCGCGCATCAACGCTTCCATGTCGGGCCAGACCGCGTACGTTCGCTCAGCAAGGATCCAGTCCTGCTCGTTGAGGACCTCGTACAAGATCGCGACGCCCTGATTGGGCAAGCCGACCTCGTACGCGTCCGGGATAGCTCAGGCACCAGCGGACCTCGACCGCGTCCCAGTCCTTCGTCACGCTGTTCAACTCGCCACCCACGTACTGGATGGGCTTGCTGACCGCGCGGCAGCAGCGGCTCGAGGCGAGGAAATACCGAGGCTGGGCCGGTCGCGGTCGTCGTCAGTGACCAGCCCAGCCCTAAGGGTCAGGCCAGGTCGGGGAACCAGAGTGCGATCTCGCGCTTCGCCGACATGCGGCGAGTCGGAGCCGTGCACAAGGTTTTCCCGGTTGGACAGCGCGAAGTCACCGCGGATCGTTCCGGGCGCGGCCCTTGCGACCGTCGGTGGCCCCATTGATCGTGCGTACGACATCGATGGCCTCGTCGCCTTCAATCACCATGCGCCACACGACGGACCGGACGTGACGAACAGCCGGAGCGGCGGATAGAAACGGCCGCTCGACGTGTTCGGCGTAGTGCTGATCGGCCAGTTCGCCGGTCATCTGACGAAGCTCCATCGCCACGATCGTCAGTCCCTTGGATTCAAAGCGGCTGATGATTGCTCCGGCGAGACCTCGGCGCACCGCGTCTGGCTTGATCAGCACGAAGGAACGCTGGGTTGCTACGGGTGGCGCGACGTAGGACATGCCAGCACCCTAGTGCCCACTAGAGGATATCCCCGCCCTCCGGCGAAGTCTCCATGCGTGAATCGAGCCGCTTGCCGAGCACGAACGCCAGCACCCACACGGCCGCAAACAAGCGCTCCGACGATGAACATCGTCGGAGTCAACAAACCCAGTGCCAGCCCCGCCGAACTGAGTCAGCCAGCCGAGAACAGTAGCCGACCTGACTCCGAAGCATCCCCGCTGCCACCAGGGCCAGCACCGCCGTGCCCCGCCGGAAGCCGCCGGCGGCAGCACCGGCACGTCGGAGATGAAGATCATGACCGGGAACGGCGAGACCATAGACGATCACCTCGAAGATCAAGACCGTCATCAGCACCACCCGCATCGGGTTGCCGGGACTGAGGGCTGATCATTGCCAAGTCCCGGTTGGTCTCGTGTCCCGTCTTCGGAGTAGTCAACGTCCCAGCCGCCATCGAGATCGCTCGCTAGCTGACGGCACCAACACTGGTTCGTTGCCGACGAGCAGCGTACGAGCCTCGCCCACCGCGACCACCGATCCGGTGATCAGCACCCCGGGCGAGCCGATGCCGTCCACCTCCGCGAGCGCGACCGCGCGATCGATCGCGTCGTCGAGTCGCGGCACGACGGTGACGCGTGAGGAGCCGAAGATCTCTTCGGCGAGCGCCCCGAGCTCGGCGGCCGGCATGCCGCGCGAGGTCGAGGCGACCTGCGTGATGACCACCTGATTCATGATCTCTTCGAAGACTTCGAGAATGCCGCGTGCATCCTTGTCCGCCATCACCGCCACGACGCCGATGAGTGGGCTGAAGGCGAAGGCTTCGGTGATCGCCCGCCGCAGCCGCCCGGGCGCCATGTGGGTTGTGGGCGGCGTCGAGGACTACCGCAGGCGAGCGGCGGATGAGCTCCAGCCGGCCCGGAAAGTGCACCTGGGCGAACCCTTCGCGGACCACGTCAGGGTGCAAGCGCCTTCAGTCCGAGAAACGCCTCCGCCGCGGCGAGCGCCTGCGCGGCATTCGCGGCCTGATGCGCCCCGTAGAGAGGCAGAAAGATGTCGTCGATCGGACCGTCGGCGCCGGTGAGCCGGAGGACCTGACCGGCCACCGCGAGCTTGCGGTCGATGACGCCGAAGTCGACGCCCTCCCGCTGCGGCAGCGCGCCGACCTCGGCGCATCGGGCAAGCAAGACCTCCGCGGCTTCGATGCTCTGCCCAGCAAGGATGGCGTGCGCGCCCGGCTTGATGATGCCGGCCTTCTCTCGGGTGATCTCGGCGATCGGTACGGCCGAGCAGGTGGGTGTGATCAAGATCGATCGGGGTCACCACAGCGACACCGGCATCGGCTACGTTGGTGGCATCCCAGGCACCGCCCAAGCCGACCTCGACGACCGCGACGTCCACAGGTGCATCGGCGAACGCGGCGTACGCCATCGCGGTGATGATCTCGAAGAAGGTCATCTTGACGCCGTCGATCTCGCGCTTGATCAACGAGTGCGACGTACGGCTCGATCTCCCGCCAGACCTCGTCGAAGCGCTCGTCGGTGATCGACTCGCCGTCGATCGTGATCCGCTCCGTCACACTCATCACGTGCGGGCTGGTGAATCGGCCGGTCCGCAGACCATCGGCCCGCAGCAGCGATTCGATCATCGCAGCGGTGCTGCCCTTGCCGTTCGTCCCGGTCAGGTGGATGACGGGATACATCCGCTGGGGTCGCCCAGGAGTTCGGTCAGCGCCCTGATCCGACCCAGGCTGGGTGCGACGCGATGTTCCGGCCAGCGGCTGGTGAGCGTGGCGACGATCTCGGTATGAGTGTGAGCGGCAGGCATGACCCCCAAAGTCTAGGACGGTGCCAGTTGTCAACGCACAGCCAGCTTCTTGGCTCGAGGCAGCCGCGGAACGAAACTTGCGTGTACCCGGTTGCTGTCTTCTCTAAGATCGCGATCGTGACCATTTCAGCTGAGCCCCGAACCGACGCGTCGGCCCCAGCCGGCGCAGCGGGTACCGGAGAAGCCGGCGCTGGAGGGTCTGGAGGACAAGTGGATCGCACGCTGGAAAGCTGACGACACCTACGCGTTCGTCCGGCCGGCGACCCGGGCCGAGGTGTACAGCATCGACACTCCCCGCCCACGGTGTCCGGCTCGCTTGCACGTCGGCCACGTGTTCTCCTACACCCACACCGATCTGATTGCCCGCTATCCAGCGGATGCGCGGCAAGCACGTCTTCTACCCGATCGGCTGGGACGACAACGGTCTGCCGACCGAGCGCCGCGTCCAGAACTACTACGGTGTTCGCTGCGACCCGACGTGTGCCGTACGACCCAGCACTTCACACCGCCGGAGAAGCCCGACCCGAAGCAGCAGGCTGCCGGATCTCGCCGGCGCAACTTCGTCGAGCTTTGCCACGAGCTGACCCACGTGGACGAGAAGGCCTTCGAGGACCTGTGGCGCCGAGGTGGGACTGAGCGTCGACTGGTCCAGTCTCTACACCACCATCGGCGACGAGTCGATCGATGGTCGCGCAGCGGGCATTTCTTCGCAATGTCGCGCGAGACGAGGCCTATCTGTCCGAGGCTCCGACCCTGTGGGATGTGACCTTCCAGACTGCGGTCGCCCAGGCCGAGCTCGAGGATCGCGACTACCCGGCGCGTATCACCGGGTCGCGTTCCATGGCTCCGACGGTCCGGTCTACGTCGAGACCACGCGGCCTGAACTCATTGCTGCCTGTGTGGCCCTGATCGCCCACCCTGACGATGAGCGCTACCAGCCGCTGTTCGGCACGACCGTGACCAGCCCGCTCTATCGGGGTGGAGCTGCCGGTCGTTGCGCACCCGCGCTGCCGAGCCCGACAAGGGCACCGGAATGCGCCATGTGCTGCACCTTCGGCGATCTCACCGATGTCAACTGGTGGCGCGAGCTACAGCTGCCGACCCGGGTGATCATCGGTCGTGACGGCCGGATCGTCGGAGACAAGCCGGAGTGGATCAAGAACGTCGGATGCCTGGGACGCGATTGCCGGAAAGACGATCTTCGGTGCGCGGGAGTCGGTGGCGGCGCGCGCTGCGCGCTTCCGGTGATCTTGACGGGGAGCCGACAGCCTACGCTGCGCAAGGCCAGCTTCTACGAGAAGGGCGACAAGCCGCTGGAGATCGTGTCGACCCGCCAGTGGTACATCCGCAATGGCGGGCGCGACGAAGACCTGAAGCGCGCGATGCTGCAACGCGGCGAAGAGCTGCGGATGGATTCCGCCGCACATGAAGTACCGCTACGACAACTGGGTGAGCGGCCTCAACGGTGACTGGCTCGATCTCGCGGCAGAGCTTCTTCGGTGTGCCGTTCCCGGTCTGGTACACCGCTCGATGCGGCTGGCGATCCGGACTACGACCACCCGATTCTGGCCGACGAAGACGATCTGCCGGTCGGATCCCGAGTTCGGAGGTGCCGACCAGGGTTCAGCGAATCCGAGCGTGGCACGCCAGGCGGCTTCATTGCCGATCCGGACGTCATGGACACCTGGGCGACGTCATCTCTCACCCCGCAGATCGCGTGCGGCTGGGATCGTGACCCGGACTTGTTCGCGCTCACATTTCCGATGGACCTGAACACCCACGCGCACGAGATCATCCGTACCTGGCTGTTCTCCCGGGTCGTCCGTGCGCCACTTCGAGAACCACTCGCTGCCGTGGCTGCGTTCCATGATCAGCGGCTTTGTGATGGATCCCGATCGCAAGAAGATGAGCAAGTCCAACGGCAACACCGTGGTGCCGACGGACGTGCTGGAACAGTACGGCTCGGACGCCGTACGCTGGCGGGCCGCCAAGATCCGGCCAGGACTGGATTCGCCGTTTGATCAACGGGAAATGAAGGTCGGGCGCCGGCTGGCGCTGAAGGTCTTGAATGCCAGCAAGTTCGTGCTGGGGCGGGTGCTGTCACCGACATCGCGTCGATCACCGAACCGGCCGACCTCTCGCTGCTCGCTCATCTCAGCGGGCTGATCGACGAGGCGACCAGGTGCGTTCGAGGCGTACGACTACACCGGCGCTTTGGAGAGCACCGAGCAGTTCTTCTGGCAGTTCTGCGACGACTACCTGGAACTGGTCAAGGAACGGGCGTACGGCCCGGCGCGACGACCCGCGCGCTGCCTCGGCCCGGGCCACGTTGACCGTCGCATTAGACGTGGTGCTGCGACTCTCTCGCGCCGATCATGCCGTACGTCACCGAGGAGGTGTGGTCGTGGTGGAAGGACGGCTCGATCCACCGCGACCCCCTGGCCTGTGACTGAGGAGATTGCGGTCAGTGGCGATGCGGCGGTACTCAGCGATAGTGTCCGCAGCCTTGATCCAGATCCGCGGCGCCAAGTCTCAGGCCAGCGTCTCGATGAAGGCCGAAATCAGTCTCGCCAAGTTCTACGCGCTCAGCTGAATGCGCTGGCGCACTCTACGGGCCGTCGAGGACGATCTGCGGGCGGTCGGCCGGGATCACCGGTGGCATCAATTGGGTTGAGGCCGATGGCCCGATCTCAGTCGACGCTCACCCTTGCGTAGCTAGCAACCTCCTCGTGACGACTCGCCGACGTGACGCAACCGGTCACTTAACCCATGCCGCGCCCACATTTGACGTGGTGGGTGACCAGTTTCCGGATAACAAACGACCGGTTTCCACAGCAGCGGGAGCGAGTTACCAGCTGCCGATCCACAGATGCGCCTGCAGCTCGGACGATTCCAGCCCGGTCCGGATGCGTTTCCAAATGCAGACGTTCAAGACGCCACCGCGCTCTCCCGTGCCACGGGGTGGCTGCGGGGCGCCGGGAGTGGAACGCATCACGCGTGCGGGTGTACGCGCCCGGCACTAAGCCGTACTCAGCTCGAGGAACTGCGCGGCATGGCAGCTGGTGCTGCCGCGAACCGCTGCTTTCTTCGCACCTGACGGCCGCTCGGCTTCGGGGCTGGTGGCTGCCAGCCACCATCGCCCACCCCGTCTTCGCTGCCATGCTCAACGCCGATCCGCGTCCGCGGCGGCCCGGGCTGCTGGTCTGTCGCCACACCCAGCCGTTCCCGATGAACCACCGTAAATGGGCTCCGAATCACCACGGCGGCCGAGACGATCTTGGCTGCGGCGCGCGACCTCGGTGTGCTCGATCTGGTCATCCTCGGCGACTCGGCACTGCGGCTTCGACATTGCACCCTCACTGACCTCCAGATCACAGCTCGGCAGCGGCGACGCGGTGCACCTCTACTGCGACGGATCATTCCAATGCTGGATGCACGGAGCGAGTCCGCTTGGGAGTCGATCATGCGAGTGCTGCACCAGGGCGGCTGAGATTCCGGTGACCCCGCAACAGGAGATCTTCGACGAGCGGGGCCGCTTCGTCGCCAGGGTCGACCTGCGGATCGACGGGACTCGGCGGATCCACGAGTACGACGGCGCAGGGCACCGCGATGCTGATGTCCACGAGCACGACCTGGAACGGGACCGCGCCCTGATCGCCGGGGATTAAGGAGCGGCATGGTTACACTCGAAGCACCCCGCGGCGAGACGCCGCCGCAATCATCGCCGACGTCGACCGCCTGCTCGGACGGACCTGGAGTCCGCGTCGGCTCGCTGCCTCGGCAGAGCCTGCTCGACCATTCGCCTCGGATCGGGCGGGTCGGGCTCGCGCCTTATCGACAGTGGCGGCGAGCCTTGGCCGAAACTGGTCAGGCTGCAACAGGAAGACGGCGGCAATCCGAGTTGTACGTGACCGGTTGCGTTAGGAGGCCGAGCCGGATCAGGCGCTCTTCTCGCGGCGCTCGCGTTTGGCGAGCTTCTCGCGCGGCACCAGTGTCGGAAGCACCGAGTCTCGGACAACCTCGGCGGTGATGATCACCTGGGCGATGTCATCGCGGCTCGGAACGTCGTACATGACGTTGAGCAGCACCTCTTCGAGGATCGCCCGCAGCGCCGCGAGCGCCGGTGCCGCGCAGCAGTGCAAGATCGGCAATTGCTTCGACGGCGTCAGGCGTGAACTCCAGCTCGACCCCATCGAGCTCGAACAGCTTGCGGAACTGCTTGACCAAGCGCGTTACGCGGCTCGATCAGGATACGGATGAGCGGAGTCGCGATCGAGCGGGCTGACCGAGGAGATCATCGGCAGCCGTCCGATGAACTCCGGGATCAGGCCGAACTTGATCAGGATCTTCAGGCCGTACGTCGTGGAAGCGGATCGACCGATTCGGGCCGACGCAGTGGCGATGTCATTGTTGAAGCCGAGCGGGCGCTTGCCAATGCGCTGGGCGATGATGTGATCAAGCCCGGCGAACGCGCCGCCGACGATGAACAACACGTTGGTCGTGTCGATCTGGATGAAGTCCTGGTGCGGATGCTTGCGACCGCCCTGCGGCGGCACCGACGCCTGAGGTGCCCTCGAGGATCTTCAGCAGCGCCTGCTGGACGCCCTCGCCGGAGACGTCGCGGGTGATCGACGGGTTCTCGCTCTTGCGGGCGATCTTGTCGACCTCGTCGATGTAGATGATGCCGGTCTCGGCCTTCTTGACGTCGAAGTCGGCGGCCTGGATGAGCTTGAGCAGGATGTTCTCGACGTCCTCGCCGACGTAGCCGGCCTCGGTCAGCGCCGTGGCGTCGGCGATCGCGAACGGCACGTTGAGCATCTTGGCCAGTGTCTGGGCGAGATAGGTCTTGCCGCAGCCGGTCGGGCCGATCAGCAAGATGTTGGACTTCGCCAGCTCGACGCCGTCGTCCTCGGCACGCCGGGCAGGATTGGCGGCTTGCGCCTGCACCCGCTTGTAGTGGTTGTAGACAGCGACGGCCAGAGCTTTCTTCGCATTGGTCTGGCCGATCACGTAGCTGTCGAGAAACTGGCGGATCTGATGCGGCTTGGGCAGCTCATCCAGCAGACCGACCTCGCCGCCCTCGGAGAATTCTTCCTCGATGATCTCGTTGCAGAGATCAATGCACTCGTCGCAGATGTAGACGCCGGGACCAGCGATCAGCTTCTTGACCTGCTTCTGAGCTCTTCCCGCAGAAAGAACACTTCAGCAAGTCGCCGCTTTCTCCGATGCGCGCCACACCGCCTCCTATCTGTGCCCGATCGCGTCGCCCGATCGTGTGGCTCGTCCCACCCTAGCCTGACCGCTCCATGAAGTGGAGGACATTTGGTCCACCGGTCAGGTGCCATGGAACGGCCACTAGACCGGAACGGCCTTAAGCGAGGTCAAGACCTCGTCGATGATGCCGTACTCCAGCGCCTGCTCCGCCGTCAGGTACCTGTCGCGCTCGATGTCTCGACTGACCTCTTCGGTCGTCTTGCCGCGTGTCCTCAGCCAGCATCTGCTCCATCAGCGAACGAATTCAGCAAAATACGTAACTGAACGAAGTGGCTAC
>ERZ1370068.739-contig-10676_pt1 | contig 23091 bp, 26 predicted proteins | sample MGYA00561227_ERZ1370068 | MGnify/ENA primary metagenome ERZ1370068 (study PRJEB38410, sample SAMEA6850437) | metagenome | study: Metagenomic assessment of the ecological functions of the soil: analysis of the soil microbiota associated with the...
CCAGAGCATGACGGGCTACGCCGCGAAGCACGGCCGAATCGGCGCGCAGGCGCGCTCGCGCTCGAGCTGCGCTCGGTGAATTCGCGCTTCCTCGACGTGCAGATGCGCACCGCCGAGGAGCTGCGCGCGCTCGAGCCGATGCTGCGCGCGCGCATCGCCGAGCGCGTCGCGCGGCGCGGCAGATCGATGCCGTCTGTTCTTCGTCGGAGAGCAGCGCCCCGCCGGCGCGCAGCATTTGAACGACGCCGCCTCCGCGCAGCAGCTGCAAGGCGCTCGCCAAGGAAGCACGCAAGGCTTTCCCCAAGGCGGAGGAGTTGCGCGTCGCCGACAGTCTGCGCTGGCCCGGCGTCGTCTCCGGCGCGGCGAGCGACGAGCGCGAGCTGCGCGCGCATACGCGGAACGCCTCGTGCAAACGCGTACTCGACGAGATGATCGCGGCGCGGCCGCGAAGGCGCGAAGCTCGCGGCGGCGGTCGGCGAGCGCGTCGCGGCGATGCGCAGCGTGCGTGGAAACCGTCGCGCCGCCATGCCGCAATCGGTCGCGGCCTACCGGGCGAAGCTCGCCGGAGCGGCTTGCAGCGAGGCGCTCGGCTCGGCGGACGACGAGCGCGTGCGCGCCGAAGGTGCGCGGTGTTCGCCGCCAAGATCGACGTCGACGAGGAGCTGACGCGGCTGCGCGCGCACCTCGGCGAGGTCGGAGCGCATCCTCGATGAAGGCGGGCGCGCAGTTCGCCAGTCGGGAAACGGCTGGACTTCATCGCGCAGGAGCTGAACCGCGAGGCCAACACGCTCGCCGCCAAGGTCGGCGCAGCCAGGCGGTCGTCGGACTGCGCGCTCGAGCTCAAGGTGCTCGTCGAGCAGATGCGGGAGCAGGTCGCAAAACATCGAATGCAAGCGGCAAGCTTTTCGTCACTCACCGCGCCGTCCGGGGCGGGCAAGACGCTCGCTGATCGACGCCATCATGCGCGACGACCCGAGCGCTCAAGGTGTCGGTGTCGTACACCACGCGGCGCGCCACGCCGGCGGCGAACAGAGCGGCGTCGACTACCACTTCGTCGACGACGGCACGTTCCTCACCATGAAGCAGCGCGGGCGAATTCCTCGGAGCGCCGAGGTGCACGGCTATCGCTACGGCACCTCGAAGCAGGTGATCACGGACGCGCTGAAGCGCGGCGAGGACCTGATCCTGGAAATCGACTGGCAGGGCGCGCAGCAGGTGCGCTCGATCTACCCGCAGTGCGTCGGCATCTTCATCCTGCCGCCCTCGGTGGAAGAGCTCGGAGCGGCGCATGCGCGCCCGGGGCCAGGACGCGGAGGACAGTCATCCGTCGCCGCCTCGACGCGGCGCGCGAAGAATTAACCCACGTCGGCGAGTTCAAATACGCTATCATTAACAAAGACTTCGAAGCCGCCAGGCGACGAGCTCGCGGCGATCATCCGAAAGGAAAGAGCAAGACCCCATGGTCCAGAATCACCGTTGACGACTGCCTCAAGCGCATCAGCAACCGCTTCCAGCTCACTCTCGCCGCGACGTATCGCGCGCGACAGCTCAGCGCCGGCGCCTCGCCGCTGGTCGAGCCGAACCGCGACAAGTCGACCGTGATCGCGCTGCGCGAGATCGCGACCGGCAAGATCGGCACCGAAGTGCTGAAGCGCAACCCGACGCCGCCAGCCGCGCCGACCTTGTAGAAACAGTGGGGTCGGGTAACCTGACCTCATGGCTGCCGCAGTACAGCTTCCCGATCCGGACCCGCTTCGATTACCTGAAGCCGAAGGACGTGGCGCGCCTCGCCGAGGCGTACCGCTTCTCCGAGGCCGCGCACGGCCGGGCAGACGCGCCAGTCGGGCGATCCTCATCTCGCATCCGCTCGCGGTCGCCGCGATCCTCGCCGAGTGGCACCTCGACGGCCAGACGCTGATGGCGGCGCTGCTGCACGACGTCACCGAGGACACCTCGGTCACCAAGGACGAGATCTCCGACACCTTTGGCAAACCCGTCGCGGAACTGGTCGACGGCGTTTCCAAACTGGACCGGATCGAGTTCCAGTCGGCCGAGGACGCGCAGGCCGAGAACTTCCGCAAGATGCTGCTGGCGATGGCGCGCGACGTGCGCGTCATCCTGATCAAGCTCGCCGACCGCCTGCACAACATGCGCACGCTCGGCGCGGTGGCGCCGGCCAAGCGCCGGCGCGTGGCGCGCGAGACGATGGAGATCTACGCGCCGATCGCCAACCGCCTCGGCCTGAACACGCTCTATCACGAGCTGCAGGAGCTCGCCTTCTCGCACCTCTATCCCGGCCGCTACAAGGTGCTCGCCAAGGCGACCAGCGCGGCGCGCGGCAACCGGCGCGAGATGATCGGCAAGACCTCGACGCGATCAAGCGCAAGCTCGCCGAGAGCAACATCCGCGCCGAGGTCTTCGGGCGCGAGAAGCACGTCTACTCCACCTACCGCAAGATGATCGAGAAGCACCTCTCCTTCTCGGAAGTGCACGACATCTTCGGCGCGCGCGTGGTGGTCGAGGACATCCCGGCGTGCTACCTCGCGCTCGGCTCGCTGCACGCGCTCTACAAGCCGATCCCGGGCAAGTTCAAGGACTACATCGCCATCCCGAAGGCGAACGGCTACCAGTCGATCCACACCGACCTGATCGGCCCCTACGGCATCCCGGTCGAGGTGCAGATCCGCACCGAGCAGATGCACCGCCTGGCCGAGTCGGGCGTCGCCTCGCACTGGCTCTACAAGGACGACACCGACAAGCTCTCCGAGCTGCAGAAGCAGACCCACCGCTGGCTGCAGTCGCTGCTCGAGATCCAGCACCAGTCGGGCGACCCGCAGGAATTCCTCGAGCACGTGAAGGTCGACCTCTTCCCCGACGAGGTCTACGTCTTCACGCCCAAGGGCCGGATCCTGTCGCTGCCGCGCGGCGCGACCGCGGTGGATTTCGCCTACGCGGTGCACACCGACATCGGCAACCGCTGCGTGGCGGCCAAGATCAACGGCGAGCTGGTGGCGCTGCGCACCGAACTGCGCAACGGCGACCGCGTCGAGATCATCACCGCCAGCCACGCCAAGCCCAACCCCGGCTGGCTGCAGTACGTGCGCACCGGCGAAGGCGCGCTCCAACATCCGCCATTTCCTGAAGACCATGCAGTACGAGGAGTCGGCGGGCCTCGGCGAGCGACTGCTCGAGCAGGCCCTCAAGGCGCTGAAGAGCTCGCTGGCGGCGGTGGACGAGGCGAACTGGGACCGTGTGATACGCGACGGCGGCTCGCGCTCGCGCGAGGAGCTGCTCGCCGACATCGGCCTCGGCAAGCGGCTCGCCGCGGTGGTCGCGCGCCGGCTGCTCAAGAGACGACGCCAAGGAAGAACCGAAGCGCCTGGCGGCAGCAGCGTGGTGACGATCCGCGGCACCGAAGGCATGGGCGTGCAGCTCGCGACCTGCTGCCGGCCGATCCCCGGCGACACGATCGCCGGCTCGATCAAGAAGGGCCAGGGCCTGGTGGTGCACGCCTCCGACTGCACGCAGCATCGTGCGCTCGCGCAAGAAGGAGCCCGAGCAGTGGATCGACGTCGAATGGGATCCGCGCACCACGCGGCTCTTCCAGGCGGCGATCAACGTCACGGTCGAGAACCAGCGCGGCGTGCTCGCCAAAGTCGCCTCGGCGATCGCCGAAGCAGGGTCGAACATCGATTCGATCGCGATGGAGGAAGACCGCGCGGTCTTCACCACCATGCATTTCGTCATCGAGGTGGCGAACCGCCAGCACCTGGCGCGCGTCATGCGCGCCGTGCGCCGGCTGCCCGACGTCGAGACGATCGTCCGGCCGCGCGAATGACGGCCGCATGACGCTCGCCCGTGACTTCGTGTTCGGTATCGGACGGAGAGTCCACTCCACCGGCCCTTTTGGAGTAGCCTCGCTTCGGGGTAGGAAGGGAGAGGTCGCATGAGCACCACGCAGGCTTGCGTCAGCGTCGTCGACGATGACGCGCTGGTCCTGAAATCGCTGGGCCGGCTGCTCCAGTCGGCGGGCTACACTGTGCAGACGTTCCAGTCGGCGGAGGATTTCCTCGTGTATCCCGACGGCGGCGCGCCCGGCTGCATCGTCATCGACCTCTCGATGCCCGGCCTGAACGGCCTGGAGCTGCAGCAGGCGCTGGCGAGCAGAGCCAATCGTCGGCCGGTGGTGTTCATCAGCGGCCACGGCAGCGTCGCCACCAGCGTCGGCGCGATGAAAGCCGGCGCTGTCGATTTCCTCACCAAGCCGATCGACGAGACGACCCTGCTCGGCGCAGTCCGCGCCGCGATCGAGAAGGACCGCGCGGCGCGCGAGTGCGCGCGACGCGGGCCGCTATCGAGGATCGGCTCGCGACGCTCACGCCGCGCGAGCACGACGTGCTGGAGCTCGTCGTCACCGGCCGCCTCAACAAGCAGATCGGCGCGGCGCTCGGCACGGCGGAGAAGACGGTCAAGGTCCACCGCGCGCGGATGATGCGGAAAATGCAGGTCGACTCGCTCGCCGATCTGGTGCGCATATGGACAGCTCACTCGCCCGCCCACCACGGGCTGAGGCGGAGTCGCTCGGCTGCCGGGCTGGGTGGCGCCGGCGCTGATGGTGGCGCTCGGCTACTACCTCGCCGCGCGCGTCGGCTTTGCTTTCACGCTGCAGCCGCATCCGATCTCCACGCTCTGGCCACCGAACGCGATGCTGCTCGCGGTGCTGCTGCTTGCGCCCACGCGCGCATGGTGGTGGCTGCTTGCCGCGGCCCTGCCCGGCCACCTGCTTGCCGAGCTGCAGAGCGGCGTGCCAGCGGCGATGGTGCTCGGCTGGTACTTGAGCAACTGCTGCGAGGCACTGATCGGCGCGTCGCTGATGCGCGCCTTCGCGCCCGCGCCGTTTCGCCTCGACTCCCTGCGCAACGTCGGCGTCTTCCTGGCGTGCGGCGCGCTCGCCGCGCCGCTGCTCTCCTCATTCATCGATGCCGCGCTGGTGCGGCTCATCGGCTGGGGCGAGGCGGCTACTGGGACCTGGTGTCGAACGCGGGTCTACTCGAATACCCTCGCCGCGCTCACCGTCGCGCCGCTCATCCTGACTTGGTCGAACGTCGACCTTTCGCAGCTGCGCCGCGTGCGCGTCGCGCGCGCGGCCGAAGCGGCGGCCCTGTTCATCGGCCTGCTGGCCGTCAGCTTCGTGGTCTTCGGCCTGCCCGCGGTCAACGCCAATGCCATGCCAGCGCTTTTCTACGCGCCGCTGCCTTTCCTGCTCTGGGCCGCGGTTCGCCTCGGGCCGGCTGGCACCGCGAGCGCGCTCGCGGCCATGGCCGTCATGACCATCTGGGGTGGGGTTCACGGCTTGGGGCCGTTCTCCGGACAGCCACCGGAGGAAACGGCGCGCGAGATGCAGCTGTTCCTCTCCGCGGTCGCGGTGCCGATGCTCTTGCTGGCGGTGGTGCTCGACCAAGGCGCCCGCGTCGAGCGTGATGCGTTCGAGCAGCGCCAGCAGCTCACGCACCTCTCCCGCGTCGCGACGCTCGGCGAGCTCTCCGGCGGCATCGCCCACGAGCTCAACCAGCCGCTGACGGCGATCCTGAGCAACGCCCAGGCCGCTCGGCAGTTCATCGCCAACAAGACCGGCGATCCGGCGCTGCTGGCCGAAATCCTGGAGGACATCATCGTCGCCGACCAGCGCGCGAGCGAGGTGATCCGGCGCCTGCACGCGATGTTCAAGCGCGGCGAAACACAATTCGAGAAGCTCGACGTCAACGTCATCGTGCAGGATGTTCTCGGCATCGTGCAGGGCGACCTCGTGACTCGCTCCGTGGCGGTCGTCGCGCAGCTCGGCGCAGGCCTGCCGCAGGTGTACGGCGACCGGGTCGAGCTGCAGCAGGTGGTTCTCAACCTGGTGATGAATGCCTGCGAAGCGATGGCTGCGACGGCATCGGAGGAGCGCCGGGTGACGATCAGTACCGCCACGGTCGCGGGCGCCGTGCAAATCACGGTCAGCGACCGCGGATCGGGATTCACCAGCGACCAGCACGCCAGGCTGTTCGAGCCCTTCTACACGACCAAGCCGCGCGGGCTCGGCCTCGGGCTGTCGATCTCGCGCGCGATCGTCCTCACCCACGGCGGCCGGGTCTGGTGCGCCCCGAGAGCAGGCGGGGGGCGACCTTCCATATCGCGTTGCCGCCCAAAGAATGATCGCGACCGGTGACGGCATTGGACCTTGGTCCACATTGGACCTTGGTCCAATTACCCGCCGCCGCGCCACCTGCTCCAATCGGGCATCGTGCCGCCCAATGTCGCGATCGTCGATGATGAGGAGCCGGTCCGCAAGGCGCTGAAGCGGCTCCTGGTGGCGTCCGGCTTCGAGGTCGAGAGCTACGCAAGCGGCAAGGAGTTCCTCGCCACCAATCATCAGCCGCCCGACTGCGTCGTGCTCGACCTGCACATGCCCGGCATGAGCGGCCTGCAGGTCCTCGAGGAGCTGCGCGCGTCGCACCGCCAGCTGCCGACCGTGGTCATTACCGCGTACGACGACCGCCGAGGCGCGGGCGCAGTGTCTCGCTGCCGGTGCGAGCGCCTACCTGCGCAAGCCGCTGGAAGAGCGGGTGCTCTGAACTCCATCTCGGCGAGCATGGCGCAGGCCCGCAGTCCAACCCCGAAGAGGTAGCTGAATGCTCCGCAACAACGTGCTCTTGCTGGTCCTTGTGCTGGTCGCCGCTCCCGCGCTGGCGCAATCGCGTTCCGGTAGGTCCGACTTCTATTTCTCGCCGATCTTCACCAACTCCATAACCAGGCCTTCGAGGGCGGATCTTCGGTGCAGACCGATACTGGCTACGGCTTCGGCCTGGGCTGGGACCACAACTTCGATGCGCACTGGGCGGCGGGATTCGAGTTCAGCTGGGGCGAGATGAACTATCGCGCCACCGTGCAGCCGGGGCCAGGGCAATACGCACCGCCGCGGGCCGGATCACCGGCACGATCCTGACCTCGAGCCTGCGCTTCAACGGCACCTACAATCTTGCGGCGGGCCCGCTCACCCCGTTTCTCAACTTCAACGCCGGCTGGACCTTACGTCGATACGGGCATCCCCGATGGGCTGCCGCAGAACCTGTGCTGGTACTACCCGTGGTGGGGCACGCTACTGCGGCACCTACGTGCCGACGAAATCCTCGACCAAGTTTTCCTACGGCGCCGGCCTCGGCGTGCGCGCCGATATCGGCCGCAGCTTCACGGTCCGCGGCTGGGTCAGCCAGCAATACATCGAAGTCGGCAGCGTTGGCTTTACTCCATTCACGCAGTGGCGCGCTTGACCTCGGCACGCGCTTCTAGCCGCTGCTAAGGAGCCTTAGGCTCGCGGGTCGATTCCTTTTCGTCGCCGGGCGCGAGCTTTCCGGCAGCTTCAAGCGTGCGCTCGAAGATGCCGAGCAGGCGGTCGGAGACCGCGTGCCGGCCGAGCGGCACGACGCGCGGATCGCGGATGTCGCCGCTCACCGAGACCGGCAACGCGATCAGCGTACCGCCGAGCACGTTGCCGACAATCGGGATCGCGCCGGTCACGCGGTCGACCGAGGAGAGCAGGCCGACCAGCACGTTGAGCTGCGAGTCAGCGCCGACCAGATCGACCCTGCCGTTCACGGCGATGCGCGCCGCGTCGCTGTCGAAGAAACCCTCCTCGAGGAGGAACCCGCCGCCTTCGAAGTGCCCCCGGGCGGTCATGCTGCGGTAGGGGAAGCCCTTGTCGAGCTCGCGCGGGTCCCGGATCGAGGTCAGGTTCTGCACCGAAAGGATGTTGCCGATCAGCGCGAAGCGGTGACGCGGCCTTTGCGCAGCTCGGCTTCGGCGCTGCCGGTGAGGTTGCGCAGCAGCTCCTCGGGGACCTCGCCCTTGCGTGCGCAGCTCGGCGCGCAGGTCGGCGGTGCCGGTGATCTGCACCGAGTCGCCGGTCAAGCGCTTGATCGCGCTCTCGAACGGCTCGTCCTTCATCGCCAGCCGCGCGGCGACGCTGTAGCGCTCGGGTGTCGCGTCCAATTGCAACGGAAACGAGACGCCGCACATCCGCGCCTGCTGCACGTCCAGGCGCACGCGCTCGCGCTCGAGCACCGCGCTGCCCTCGAGCGGCTCGATGCGCTGCTTGGCGAGCTGCACGAAGCCCACGCGCACCGCGATCCGCCCGGTCACCGGCAGCGGCCACAGCTTCGAGGGCTGGCCCTCCGCCGCCGGTTTCTGCGGCGGCACCAGCCGCGCGAGAACCACGCCCGGCGACTCGAGGCGCGCATCGACCACCGGGCCCTGGTCGGTGGCGCGAGATCTCGCCGCTCAGCTCGACCACCCTGCTCGTCGATCACGGCGCGCGCGCGGTCGATCCGCAGCGCGCCACCCTCGGCGACGAGGTCGACGCGCTCGACGAGCGCCGGCTTGCCCGCGAGCACGCTCAGGTCGAGCGCCGCGATTTCGAGCTTGCCTTCGGCGCTGCTCTGCAGCGGCGCGCGCCCGATCGAAGGCGAGGCGCAGCTCACCCTGCACGCGTCCGGTGCGCGGCTCCGGCTTGCGCCGCAGGGAGGCGACGCTCTGCGCGTGCAGCACGCCGGAAAATCCGGCCTGAAAGAAATCCTTGCCCATCACCGCGCTCAGCGTCGCATCGCTCTGCGCGTCCTTGATGACGAGGCGCCGCAGCTCGAAGCGCTCGGGCTTCCAGCCGAGCGCGACGCCGATGCTCGGCCCGCCGTCAACGCCGAGGTCCGCCTCGACCCCGAGGCCGGCGGCCTGATTCCAGGTGATGCGGCGCGCGGCCACCTGCACCGGCGCTTTCAGCTCGAGCTCGGGCGGCGCGCCTGCTTTCTCGAGCGCCCACTTCAGTAGCTGATCGGCCAGCGTCGCGCGTCCGGAACCCGCCGACAAGCGCGGCGCGCCGGCGAGCTCGACCTGCGCAGCCACATCCGTGAAGGTCGATTCGCCCAGGGCGCCGCGCGCACGTTTGACGCTGACCTGCTTCTCGCTCACGCCGATCTGCGCGGACTGCAGCGTGAGCTGCCACGGCAGCTCGGCAATCTGCAGCGCGGCGCTGGAGCGGGAAATTTCGATCTCGGCCGCGCCAGGTGGTGTCGACCTGCAGCACGGCATTGGCGGAAACGCGGCCCTCGATCGCGCCGATGGAGACGCCGGCGAGCGCCATCGCGGCAGGGAGGTCGACATCGTCGACGCGCGCGCTGACCTTCGTCGAAAGATCGGCATAGTCGAGCCGCGCCTCGACGCGCAGCCGCTTCCAGAGCGCGTTGTCGGCTTCGAGCTCCACGTCGAGGCCGGTCGCGCCGCTGCTCGCGCTTGACGTTCACGTTGCTGCAATGCAAACCGGTCCCGCCAGCTCGGCGCCGCCTCAGCCTGAGCGTGGTTTCGCCGGCGAACTGCTGCAGCGCGCGCACCAGGGGCTCGGCGACGGCGCGGTAGGCCGCCATGGTGTCGAGCTCCGCCTTCTTCCCTCATCCTCTTCCGCCGCGCAGCGGCGATGCGGATGCGCGGCTTGTCGAGCGTCACCGAAGCGATCTCCGGCCGGCCGCGCAGCAGCGGCCAGATGCGCAGGTAGACCTGCACGCGCTCGGCGTCGGCGGCAAGCGTGTCCGGAATGTCGATGCGGACCTGCCGCAGCTCGCCGTGCGGGGCCGGCAGCAGCCGCACCTCGAGCGCCTGCCAGGTGATTCGGCCTCCCAGCGCCGCGTCCAGGCGACGCTGGATCTCGGCGCGCGCTGGCCGGTGTGTCGATGAAACGCGGCGCGATGACGGCACCAGCGCGACCAAACGCGACGAGCGAGCGCGGCCAGCGCGTAGGTCGAGCCGGCGGCGGATCCTGGGGCTTATGGCGCGAGTTTCGCCAGCAGGCCGTTGAGCGCGCTGGGCAACTTCCTTCGACTCCAGCACGCCCATGTGCGTCTCGTTGAACCCTTCGATGCGCACGGCCTGTTCCTGCGCGGCCGGGCGGAGCTGGCTCGCCACGCTCACCACGCCGTCGTTCGCCTCGGCGCCGAACAACCCGCCGCCCTGCCGGAAGGTGAAGAGCAGCTGGTGCGGCACGCCAAGGTCGCCCTTGTAGATCGACTGCAGGTATTCGCTGTTGGGCGCCATGTCGATCCAGACGCGCACCACCCGCGGCGCCTTCTTGCCCGATTCCGCCGCCCTTGTGCCCGTCAAAAGGCGTGGCGATCGAGATGAAAAGCGGAATCTGCGCGCCGCCGCCCGCGCGATAGCGCTGGATGAAGCCGCGCGACACCAGGCCACCCATGCTGTGCGCGACGACCACGAACTCCTGGAAGCCGTACTGCACCTGCAGCTTGCGCATCGTCTGCGACGAGGTGGTCCGCCACGTTGCCGAGCGACGCGCCGCCCGGGTAGTAGTACACCCAGGGCTGGAAGCGGCTGCGGTCGAGGCGGTCGATCAGGGTGCTTGAAGTTCTGCGGCGTGCCGTTGATGCCGTGCACGAACAGCACCGGGATCTTGTCGCTGCTCGTAGGCGCCGAGGAAGTAGACGCCGGGATGCCCCTTGAACAGGAAGTCGAACGGCCGCCACAGGCCCGGCATTGGCGATCGCATCGTCGAAGCGCGGATCGGAGAGGTTCGCGATCTCGCCGACCGCCGTGACCTGGCTGAGGCTGAGCGCGAACTGCTGGTCGAACGTGCGCACCTGCAGCGTGGCGATGTCGATCGTCTCGCCGATGCGCGAGCGCCCCGCGGCCGGGAATGCGCAGCGAGCGGTCGGCAAGACGCTCGCCCGCCTTGCAGGTGAACAGGGTTTCCTCTCGAGGCGCAGGTACGGCTCGCCCGCGCTGCGCCGAGATCGCCGTTGAGATCCTGGAAGGCGATGATCGCCGTAGGTTCCCGCGCTGGCGGCGAACTGCCACGGGCCGGCGTCCTCGAGCACGAAGTGATCGGCGATCTGCCAGGACTCCCGCTTCATCGGATCCTCGCCGACCTGCCGGGCGAGCACCACGACGAGCGGCGCGGCCTCGCTTGCGCTCCGCTTCGACGCCGACCGCTGATGGTGCAGAAGGCGTCGAGCTTCGCCTGCTGCTCCTTGACGTGCATCATCCCGCAGCGCCGGCAAGCAGCGGCAAGACAGGCAAGCGGCGACGAGCGATGGGCATGACGACGATGCTCGCAGTGCGCATGCGTCGCTATAGGACCTTGGTCCAGTACCTGCTGCGGGCAGGACCGATAACATGCGCCCATGCGATCCGCTCATCCTCGTATTCTGCGCCCTCCTCGCCCTTCCCGCCGGCGCCCAGACCACGACACGCTCGAAACCATCCGCAAGCAGGGCGTCATCCGGCTCGGCTACGTCGACGGCGCGGCGCCGTTCTCCTGGGCCAGCGCCAACGGCGAGCCGCAGGGCTATTCGGTCGACCTGTGCCGCGTGGTCGTCGACAGCATCGCCGAGCAGCTCGAAGCGCAAGCGCGCTCAAGGTGCGCTGGGTGAAGCTCACCGCTGCAGAACCGCATCGACGCGGTGCGCAAGCAGGCAGGTCGACATCGGAGTGCGGCACCGCGACCTGGACGCTGTCGCGCCAGCGGCTGGTCGATTTCAGCCTGATCACCTTCGTCGACGGCGGCAGCATCCTGGCCAAGCGTGCAATCCGAGCGTCCGCAGCGTCGCCGACTTCGGCGGCAAGCGCATCGCGGTCATCGGCGGCACCACCACCGAGGCGCGCGCTGCGCGACGCGCTGAAGCGCGACCTGATCGCCGCCGAGCTGGTCGACGGTCAAGACGCCGCAACGAAGGCCTCGAGCTCCTGCGCCAGGGCGAGGTCGACGGCCTGCGCGGCCGACCGCACCACGCTGATCGGCGTGGTGGTGACGCGCGCCGCCGGCGATGCGTTCCGGCTGCTCGACGAGGACTTCTCGATCGAGCAGTACGCGCTGATGCTGCCGCGCGGCGACCAGCGACTTCCGCCTCGCGGTGAACCGCGGGCTGGCGCGCCTCTACCGCAGCGGCGAGATCCGGCGCGTCTACGACCGCTGGCTCGGCGCCGCTCGGCCCGCCGAGCGTGCTGCTCTCGGCGACCTACTTCATCCAGAGCCTGGCGGAGTAATCGTGACGAAGACGGGGCGCTGGCTTGCCGCCGCGATCGTCTGCATCGCGGCCGAAGCGGCCGCGCAGCGCAGCAGCCGCTCGACCTGCGCGTGAGGCCCGAGACCGAAGGCGCGGTGACCGCGATCGTGCCCGTCGATGCCGGCGCCACCATGCCGGCTTCCCAGCGCGCAGTCGCCAGGCTCGCCGTCGGATCTCTCGCCCGGGATACCGGTCGGCGCCGTAGCCGTTCTGCCGCTCGGCAAAGACAGCGACAACACCTGGCGCTTCGGCGCTGCCGGCACGCCGGAGATGAAGGCGTACCTCGCGAAGAGCGCCCAGGAAGTGATCGTCACCATGGACGACGGCGAGCGCCGCGCCTTCCGCCCCGCGATCCCGCGCGCTTCCAGGTCGGACAGCGCGTCAGCGTGCGCGGGGGTGAGCTCGAGCCGCTCGGCGGCCGCTGACCGCCATGCGGGCGCGGCGGCGCTCATCGCATCGGTCCTCTTGCCCGCGATGGCGCTGGCGCAGGAGCTCGAGCCGCGCATCTATTCGAACGCGCCGATCGGCACCAACTTCGCGGTGGCGGGGTACTCGCACCTGAGCGGGCATGTGATGCTCGACCCGTCGCTGCCCGTGACCGACGTCAACGCCAGCATCGATGTCTATTCGCTCGGCTACGCCCGCTTCTTCGGGCTGTTCGGACGCTCGTCGAGCTTCTCGGTCGGCATCCCCTTTCTTCGAGGCTGACCTGCAGGGCCAGGTCTTCGATGCGCCCGCCTCCGTGCACCGCGCCGGCTGGGGCGACCTGCGAATGCGCGGCGCCATCAGCCTGTTCGGCCATCCGGCGCTCACGCCGGCGGAATTCCGCAAGCAGCCCGAGGCCTTCTCCGGCGGCGCGAGCCTGAGCATCATCGCGCCCACCGGCCAGTACGAAAGCTCGCGCTTCATCAACATCGGCGCCAACCGCTGGGCGTTCAAGCCGGAGCTCGGCGTTTCCCAGCCGATCGGCAACTGGTTCACCGAGGCGTCGGCCGGCGTCTCGGCTCTTCACCGACAACGACGACTTCCAGGAGCCATCGGCGCAGCCAGGAACCGCTCGCCGTCACCAGCTGCACGCCGGCTACACGTTCCGCCCGGGGTTGTGGCTGGCCGGGCAACTACGGCTACTACGTCGGCGGCCGCACGGCGGTGGACGGCGTCGAGAACGACGATGCGCAGCGCAACTCGCGCGCGTCGGCCTGGTGCTGTCGCTGCCCGTCAGCAGCGGCTGGTCGACGAAGCTGGCATGGTCGAAGGGCACGGTGGTGCGCGTCGGCGGCGACTTCAGAACGCTGACGCTCGCGCTGCAATACCGCTGGTTCGACTGACATGCTGCGCTCCGCGCCCGTTCTGGCATCGCTGTTCGCGCTCACGGCCTGCACCGGGCTCCCCGACGACGCCGCCCGCAAGCCCTCGAGCGCGCTCACCGACACCGGCGGCACGCGCCTCGGCCGCGCCATCGCGCCGCTGCAGTCCGCGCATCCGGGCAAGACCGGCATCCATCCGCTCGGCGACGGCCGCGACGCGTTCGCCGCGCGCGTGCTGCTCGCGCGCGCCGCCGAGCGCAGCCTCGACGTGCAGTACTACATCCTGCGCGGCGATACCACCGGCGGGCTGCTGTGCGAGTCGCTGTGGCAGGCGGCCGAGCGCGGCGTGCGGGTGCGCCTGCTGCTCGACGACCAGAACACGGGCGGCATGGACGAGGCGATCGCCGCGCTCGACGCGCATCCCAACATCGAGGTGCGGCTCTTCAATCCGTTCGTGCATCGCGGCTTTCGCGTCGTCGATTTCCGTCACCGACTTCGGCCGCGTCAACCGCCGCATGCACAACAAGTCCGTTCACCGCCGACAACCAGGTCACGATCGTCGGCGGCCGCAACGTCGGCGACGAGTATTTCGGCGCGGAAAGCCACGGTCGCGTTCGCCGACCTCGACGTCGTCGCCGTCGGCGCCGTGGTGCGCGAGGTGTCGGCCGGGTTCGACGCGTACTGGAACAGCGCCTCCGCCTACCCGGCGGCGAGCCTCATGCCCGCGGCCGACCCGGACAGCGCGGCGCGCGTGCGCGCCGCCTGGGAGAAGCTGCACGCGACCCCGCAGGCGGCGCGCTACCTCGAGGCGATGCGCACGACGCCGCTGGCCGCGCAGCTCCTCGCCGGCGGCCTCGCGTTCGAATGGGCGCCGGCGCGCGTGGTGCAGGACGATCCGGCGAAGGTCCTGCACCCGCCCGAGCGCCGGGAGCTGCACATGCTGCCGCTCCTCGAGGCCGCGCTCGGCAAGCCCGAGCGCGAGCTCGACCTGGTGTCGCCGTATTTCGTGCCGGCCGAGGAAGGCACCGCGGCGCTGACCGCGCTCGCGCGAGCGCGGCGTCAAGGTGCGGGTCCTGACCAACTCGCTCGCCGCGACCGACGTCGCGCCGGTGTACGCCGGCTACGCGAAGTATCGCGAGCCGCTGCTGCGCGCCGGCGTGCGCATCTACGAGCTCAAGCGCGCCGCGCGACCGGCACCGGCGAGGCGCGCAGCGCGGCAGCGTGGCGGCAGCTCGGGCGCGAGCCTGCATGCCAAGACCTTCGCGGTCGACCGCAGCCGCATCTTCGTCGGCTCGTTCAACCTCGATCCCCGCTCGGCGCGGCTGAACACGGAGATGGGCGTGGTGGTGGAAAGCGCGGCGCTGGCGGGCCAGCTCTCGACCATGCTCGACCGCGACATCCTCCGCTCGGCATACGAGGTGCGCCTGACGGCGGACCAGCGCAGCATCGAATGGATCGAGCGCGGCGAAGCGGGCGAGGTGCGCCACGGCTCGACGCCGGAAACGGGCGTGCTGCGCCGGGCTGTGGATCGGCTTCCTTTCGCTCCTGCCGATCGAGTGGCTGCTGTGAGCGAACGGCCGATCGACTAGCGCGCCCTCACACCGGCGGACGCGGACGGCGGGCCAAACCCTTCCCAGCCCCTCCTTGTAGGGTCCGGGCTGGAACATGTCGCCGCAGATGTGGGCGTAGCGCTCGCTCATGTTCGCGCCTTCCACGCCGTCGCGCTCGCCGACCTGCGCCCAGTCGGCGCGCTGGCAGCGATCCTGGCGCGAAGCATCGACGCTTTGTCGCTGAAGCTTTCGCAGCCGGCGACGAGTACTGCGCAGGCGGTCACAGGGTGAGCACGAGTCGCATGGCATCTCCCTCAGTTGATCAGGAGACCGGCTTCGGCCGGCGGGCGAAGCCCTTGGAGAAGCCTGCCTTGTAGGCGGCATCGTTGTACATGTCGCCGCAGATGTAGCTGTAGCGGTCGCTGAGCATGGTCTGGTTTCCCGTCGTCGCACCGTCGCGCTCGCCCACCAGTGCCCAGTCGGCTCTCTGACAACGGTCCTGGCGAGACGCGTCCACCTTTTGGTTCCAGCTCTCGCAGCCTGAGACCAGGACGAGAGCGCCGAGAATAAGCAAGAGCCGCATGAGACCTCCTGTAGGAAGAGAGCAGTATCCGGCCGCTTGTCAGGCGGCGGTATTGGACCTTGGTGCCATTACCGGCGCGGAATTTCCCGGCGCGCTGGTGTACGACCTTGGTCAGAAACTGACGGCGACCGACACGACGTACAGCGGGTAGTTCGTGCCCGGGTTGAACACGTGGGCGGTCAAGTCCGCCTTCTTGTAGGTGAAGCGGGCGAGAAGGCCGCGCTGCGTCTCGACCTCGGTCTGGTAGGCCCTCGTGCGCTGGCCCACCAGGCCGAACTGGAACCAGTCCGACGGCGCGTAGGTCAGCTCGCGACCACATGTAGAAATAGCTGTCGGACGAACTGTCCTTGTCGAACACGTACTCGGCCTCGCCATAGAACTGAAGGTTCCGCCAGCTGAGCGTCGTCTCGAAGCCCGGCGCAACGCCGTTGGTCTTGCCGGACACGGCCCCCAGCATCGGCGTGAAATCCCACTTGAGCTCCTTGCCGACGCTGAAGTTGTAGCCGATCCACACCGAGCCGGTCTGGAGGTTCTCGTAGTTGTAGCGAGCTTCCAGATGCAGCCAGTCCCGATCCGCCCGGACGGTGGGCTGCACATAGTTCTGCGAGTCGGGCGGAAAGTAGGCTGTAGAGCGAGGCGCCGAAGCGACCAGGCAGGTTCGGCCGGTTGCGCCAATGCGGAGCCGGTTCCCAGGACAAGCAGGATCAGTACGCGGACAGTGTTCATGGTCTCTCTTTCAGTTCAGCCCCCGAGGGCCATGATCGCGCCGACGAGCACCGCGCCGACCGCCGCCAGGCATGCCATCAGCCAGCGGCGGTCGATTGCGGTGCTCGTCGCCGCGATCATGGCCTCCGGCTGAGGCATGAGACGTCAGTCACTCGCGCCGTTCTTGTCAGTAATGGCTCACGTGGCACCTGCTGTCGTTCGGCGCTCGCTCTGTACTCGCCCGACTCATGTGCCACCGTCAGGCGGATCGAACAACAAATCTCGCTACAACTGCAGCTCGATCATTTACAGCGTCGGCGTCGACAATCGAAGTCTTTACGCGCCGATCGCTGGGTGATGTTTGAGGATAACGAGGGCCGCCTCAGACGACCCTCAGCTGGCGGGACGATTCAGTTGTTTGGCGGGCCGAGTACGTGTTCGACGGAACAGTTCGTCCGGCAATGAACATTGATTCAGGGTTTGGCATTGGTATTTGAAAACCTACCAGTTTCTTCCTTCTACCGGGACGGACCGACGCCCGTGTTCAACAATTACCCGCTGTACGTCAGTGTCATATCTTCTTGCCAGCCGCATGTGATCAAGGGCTCCCTGGCGGCCACAGGGAGGTCATGCGGACTGTTGCTGGTGCTCCGTCACTGGAGTCTCAGGCTGCCGAGAATGGAGACAGATGGTGCGGGGACTCGTGTCGAGGCCGACTGAGACTGGTGGCGAGCTAACGGAGAAGCCTGGCAGGCGACCGCTGCAACCGTGCCACGATTGATGCCCACTTACACAGCAGGCCGGAGGGCTGCTCCCAAGGCTGCGCCCCACTTCGGCCCGGCTCACCTGATCAACCAGCCGGAGATCATGCGGCTCGTGGCCTCAGCGGCCTGCGTGTCGTGCGCGAGACTCAGAAACCAGCGAAAAGGTCAGTCTTCGCGCCAGATCACGCGCCTTGCCAGATCGGCCTGGCGTCGAGACATGTGACGTAGCCCACATCTGCGGCGATCCGGACCCTACAGGAGGAGGCTGAGGCAGTCACTCCGACTTCAGTCGATCGACGTTCACTGCAGCCGCCACTCCGACAGGAGCGAGAAACGATCACGCAGCAGTACCGTCTCGAGGTCGAGGCGTGGCACACCTCCGCACGTCCATTCGATGTAAGCTGGTGTCGAGCACCTCCGCCACGCAAGCGGAGAGCGCGATCGGCACGGCTCAGAGACAACCCCTACCGCGCCCATCCTCTCCGTGTTCCTTCGATCAGATTGAGCAATTACGACACAGATGCGGTTATGACCTGGTGCATGGAGGCTCGCGCCCAGCCACCACGCTCACGCTCTTCCCAATGACACGCGGCACGCTGATGCGCCGGCACGCATTCACGTACTCGTGTAGCCAGCACCTGCCACGTCGGCTGCGGCGAGCCCCAGTTGTGAGACCCCGCGCGGCGCCGCGCCTGGCGATCCAGCCGCGGTACTCGTCAGCCGGCACAGCAGACACCCGGAGTCGGCTCGCTTGCTCGAGCTGCCAGCACGACACTCGGCTGGCTGCGGCATGTAAGCTTCCCCGGCTCGGGCAGTGCAGAGACTAAGCCCGAATAGATCCTGCACCGCGACGCCATTCGGCTGCGGAACTACCGGCGGATGGCCGACCAGCGGCGTCGTGCGCATCGCCTCGGAAGTAGCGCACCGCTTGCGGTCGCAGCTTCTGCCCCGGGGCGGTGCACGCGCTGTGCCGGCCGCGAATAATCGCAGGCTGAGCGCTATGCGCGTGGCCGACACCTCGCACCGGCGTCAGATCGGCGAACTGCCAATCTCGTCGCCGACGTTGAGCTGGCCGTCGGCGAAGAACTGTTGTGCATGCGGCGGTGACGACTCGACGGAAAATCGGCGGCGAAAGCTGCGATGGGCAGTTGAAGAGCCTGATGTTCTTCGGTCCATGCGGTCGTCGGCAGTGCCGCCGCACGGCAGCATTCGCACAGCAGCCCGCGATGTGCCATCGCGCGGGATCTCCGCGTCGAAGCTTTGCGCTCGGCGGCGCGCGGCGCGCGGCAGCGATCTGGTCTTCCCCGGATGGGCCGACCGGCTGGCGCGCGACAGCGTGCCGGCGAGCGCTCGGAGCGCGATCTCGGAGCTCGGTGCAGCGCAAATGCCAGAACGATGCGAGCGCAGCATCAGCGATCTGCAGCGCGACAACGCCCGGAAGTCGCCGCCGACGGTACGCCAGCAAATCGACCAGCCGCTGACGAAGGCAACGACAACACGAGCCGATGCGCGGATTGCGCTACGTCGTCGTTCTCGACGCCGTCCACGATTGGCGACCTCCGATGTATGGATACCCGCCAGCCTGACCCTGGGCCCGGGGCTGGCGTGCGGCTGTGCGCAGTCGGCTCCTGGCTGCATGTACCCTGGCGTTATCGTGAAGAACAAAGCCGACGCCTCGATGAACGGTTGCCGTCGCTGCGAAACGCCGAGTCCCGGCTTGAACGCCCAGCGTTGGCATACGTGGTGAAGCGGCTTTCGGTGGGCGATTGTCATCGGGTAACTGCGGAATTCCGCCGGCGTGGCGCCGGATGTAGACTGGGGTGATGGCCGCTTTGCGTCTCGCCGTCACCCCAGCCCGACGATGCAGCATCCTGCAGTCAGCCTCGAGGATGCCGACCGGAAACTCGACGATAACCCGAAGAAACGAACGAATGCCGATCAGCGTTGATCGACAGGTAACCGAGGTCGAGAGCCGTATCGCCTGTTCCGCCGCGGCAAAGTGCGCGTTCGGGTAAACGCGTCGTTGTACCGCAGGCGAGGACCGATGCGACGAGCGCTTCGCGACCTCATCAGCGATCGGCATCGGCTCACCCGCGCGCGACCTGCCAGCCTGGCACGACGGGGGCGGCGCGGCGCTCGCCAAACGTCACCTCCTGGGCAGCTCTTCACGAGCCGCGCCTTCGACGGCATAGCCAGCGCCAGGTATGTTCCGGCAGGAACGGCTACGGCGCGACCAATCCCGGGGAGGATCTGGCGGCAGGCACCGGGCGACTGCGCGAGAACCGGCAGATGGCGCCGTATGCGACGACGATCGCGGTCGCAGATCTCGGGCTCGCACGAATCCTGCGCGACCGCTTCGGTGATACAGACGTCACGGCAAGCTCAGCGCCCGTCTTCGTCACGACCTGCCGGAATGGATGGTAGGTCGCGGACAACGGCACGCTCGATGAACCAGTGCCAGCCAGCAGTCTCAGACGCGCCGGATCTCACCGCTGCCCCGTGAAACGCCAGCCCGCGGTTCACCGCCAGGCAGAGCAGCCGGGAGCCGGCGACGCTGACCGATCAGCCTGGTACGTCGCCGCGGCCCCTGAGGCTCAGACGCGCTGAAGGATGCTCCGCGGCAGAACGCTCGCGCCTGCCGCCCGAAGTCGGCGACGCTGCAGGCGTCAGATACACCTGGTGATCGAGATCTTGCCGCCGTCGTTTATCGAACGAAATCGACAGCGCTGCAACGTCAGATCGCCGTGCCACGCTCGATCGACCTGCTCTTGCGCGCCGCGCATCGATGCGGTGAAGCTCTCGCAGCGCGCAAGCTCATTGCTGCTCGGCGACTGCGCGGCACAGGTGACCGAGATAGCTGCAGTCACCGTTGGCGAACAGTCCCAGCCGTCGACAGCCCAGCCTAGCTGGGTATCGTCGAAGAAGCGAGGAGGCGCAGAATCTGGCGGATGAGCGATATGATATCGATTCACTGCCGTCACTAATGGACAGTTGCCAGCGGCGCGACATCCACTGGGAGAGAGGAGTATGTAGACAAATAACGCTGCTCGTAATATTCCTTCTTTCGCCGCTTTCAGCTGGATGATACGCGTCAGGCAGCAGGCAGCTCGACGCCTTCTGTGGCGTCAGGCGCAGAGGCAAAATGTGCTGTCCGGCAATTCCGTGAGCGGGAGTCTGGCGAGATCGACCGCTTCGTGCTCAGACGTGGCGGACTAGCCGCCGGCACCGAGATTCTCGGGGATCTCAGGCGCACGGGCGGCTTCGCTCTTGCGCCTCAGCGAAGAAGCCCTGTTCACTGCAAGGCGGGCGAGCGTCTTGCCGACCGCTCGCTTCCGCATTCCGGCTGCGGGGCATCGCGCAGCAGACGATCGCGCATACCGAGATGCGCACGTTCGACCAACAGTTCGCGCTCGGCCAGTCTGGCGTCGGCAGATCACTCTCCGATCCGCATCTTTGTTGTTCGAGGCATCAGTGATCTGCACTTCTCGGCGCCTACCTGGAGGCGACAGACCAGCGTTCGTGCGCGACATGTAACGCATATCCGCTATTACTCGATGCTGTGGCAGCCTGGGTGTACTACTACCCGGGGGGCGCTCGCTCGGCTTGTGGCGGACCACTGTCGACCATGCGCAACAAGTTATTCCCGGCCTTCCCGAAGTTAAATGATTGTGGCACGCAGCTCATGGAGCTGGTGTCTCGCGGCTTCATCCAGCATGGCGCAGGCGGTAACGCAGATTCAGCACTACTCGATCGCCACGCCTTTTGACGACCGCGGAATCAGGCAGAAGGCCTGTGTGCGCGTCTGAATCATGGCTGAGCAGCAGTACCTGCAGTCGTCTACAGGGACAGCTAACATCTTTCGCCTTCGGCAGGAGCGGCAGGTTGATTCTGGCAGTGATCGGAAGCTCCGCCCGGCACCTGGCGGCCGCCGTGCGCATCACCAGCTTGGACGCACATGGGCGTGTGGAGTCGAAGGAGAGATCGCCGCGGCACTCGACGCCCGGCCATAAGCTCCTCCGCCTTGTTTCGCTGGCTCACCAGTCACGTTTGTGCGCTGGGCTCCGATCGCGCTGCCCAGCCGCACCGAGATGCGTCGCGCAGACACGGCAAGAGGCCGGATCACACGGCAGGCGCTCAGTGCAGCTGCTGCGGCACCGAGGCTGCAATCATTGTCCAGACTGCGCCGACACCGAGGCGCGTGCTGGAGAAATCTACCTGCATCTGGCCACTGCCTGGCCGGCCGAGTCGCCTCGGTGACTCTAGCAATCTGCTGCCCGACAGGGAGAAGGCGGAGCTCGTACCATCGTGACCTACACGCGTCGCCAGCACGCTGCAGTTCGCCCAGTCAAGCTACGCTCGACTGAACGCCGGCTGGCGGGATGTTGTTAGCGAACATGACGTCAGCGCCAGGCTGATGGGCTCGAAAGCCGACAGCGCTGGAAAGCGGCTGATCGGGCGCGGCCGACTGCGTCGATCTTTCGACGAAGGTATCAGCGTGTCGACACTCCCCGCGCGTGCCGATGTGCTCCATCGGCGATCGAGCCACGTTTCTGTGCCGTGCTGCGAGTCGACACCTGGCGCGGCGAGATCGAAAATTTCCGTTCCAGCGCCGCGCTGCGGATTGCCGAGCTGCCGTCGGCATCGCGCTGCAGTCCGCGCAGATCCGATAAACTGCGCGCGCGCCGCCTTTGGGCGATCGACGCTTCGCGGATATGTGACCGCACTGGAGTCATATCGGCGCGCGCCCGCGTCGGCAGATGACGCGTCCTTCTGGGCGCTCGGAAAAGCTGGCGCTTCGCCCAGCTCCGAGCTGTTCCGGTGCGGTATGACCGTGCTCTCGCCAGACCGCCGGCTCGAGTTAGCGGGCGGCGATGAGCAATCAGCGTCGCGCTGGAAGCGAGCGCAGCGTCGTAGACGCTGGAAACTGCTCGACGCTGAACGGTGATAGACTGGAGATTTCGGGCCGGACCTCGTCTCCTGCGGCAAGCCGCACCGGGTGCGTGCAGCCCACTCGCCTCGATCGGGCGTGCCGCCGAAACAACTCGAGAATCGCGCTCGACCTGAGCGTGCTCGCCGGGCTAAACCGGCATCGTCAGGCCGTCGATCTCGCCGAGAACACGCTGCGGATCGTGCTTTTTGCGACGATCGCGGCTCTGACGGCAGATTCGCGCCGCCGACGTCGACTCAACCGATGGGCGATTCTGCGGCTGGTGCCGCCGCAGAGCCGGCGATACCCACTCGAGAGGAAGTAAATGACGATTGTAACCAGGCGAATCTTGTGCGCCGGGCTTCGTGCACAGCGCCGGGCAACATCGAGCCTCGAGCAGCGCGATATCAGCGCGGCGTGCGCTTTCGACGGCAGACGCCGGCGTCGCGTCGCTGCAACTGAACTACAGCATCGCCGCTAACGTGAGCGAGCCGTTCGGCGCGTCAGAAGTGCCGACGCTGCATCTCGCGCCGCCATTACCGGCTCAGCTGCGGCAAGACCGAGAATATCCGGCAGCGCCAGTAGCACAGTGTCGATTTTCGCGCTGAACGCATCACCACTCATTTCGATCCGGATTCGCGAAACTCCTACCGCGCTGGGGAGCAGGCGGCAGATTCATCAATCGAGCTTCTTCGACAGCGACTTTGGCACATCACGAACGGCACGGGAGATCGACCTGATCGGCACTCGATTCGCGGCTCGCGTTTTCGCTATCGATCGACGTGATCCCGGTGTCGCTGGCGTGTAACCGACGGCGCGATCGCGTTGCCGGTCTCGGTGAGCGGCCGATCCGCGATCGCGTCGTGCCGCGCGTCTCCGACACGCGCCACCATCTTCGAGGCGCATTAATGCCCAGCTCGGCAGGGGGCGAAGCCCGCCGGCCGCAATTAACTGCGTAACCCAACGCCGGTTTCTTCGCCGGCTGCGCGACCGCCTCCAGGGCCAGCGCCTCGGTGTGGGTGATGGTGACGGTATCGCCGGCGCTCAGCTGCTCGAGGCGCACGCCGTCGGCGACCTTGAGCGCCAGGCGCCGCCTGTGCCACGCACCGCTATGTAGCGATTGGTGTAGTCCACCGCGTCGATCAGCAATATGA
>ERZ1370068.328-contig-10297_pt1 | contig 23088 bp, 38 predicted proteins | sample MGYA00561227_ERZ1370068 | MGnify/ENA primary metagenome ERZ1370068 (study PRJEB38410, sample SAMEA6850437) | metagenome | study: Metagenomic assessment of the ecological functions of the soil: analysis of the soil microbiota associated with the...
TTACGTATTGTCGGGAGGAGCGACGCGCGCCATCGGGCGCCCCTGAGCCTGCCGAGATGTTACGAGAAGAGCCGCGTGTGGAAAGTGCGATCGGCGCAACTGCGGCAAAGCTTCTGAATGCCGCCGTGGTGCGAGATCGGGTGATGCTATCCGGCACACCGGTTTCGGTGCATTGCCGGCCGTTGAGCTCTACGGCTCATCATGGAACGTCGCAAATGCGTGTAAGGATTTCGGTCTGATAGGCAAGAACCTGCAGGTCGAACATGAGCCGCGGCGTACTGCTCGTAGCTGACCGGCACTTCCAGTTTGCTGATCTGACGGGCGGCAGTTCCTGATCGTCTTGCTCGGCTGCTTTTTGATTCGACGTTCGACGTCGACGGCTTCTGAGATACTCGTTCATCTTCGCGTCCCCGGCGCCACGATCGTGCGGTTGAGGGGCGGTTCGCTTCCTCGACGACCGAATCGAGGAGGCTGCGATCGCGCTTGCTGCGCGCCAGCGCCGTGCCGCGGGATCGGTGCTGCCGCCATCGCCGAACAACCGCTGGAACGCGGCCCGCGGGTTGTGCCTCCATCGGCAGCGGTGTCGTCTCGCTCCGCCAGGAGATGGTGCTCAGGTATGCGCAGCTAGCTGATCGCACGCGCCCGCAAAGTCACCACTCTCGAGAGAAAGCTCCATGGAGCCAGCTGCATCATGGCCGATCGCCGCCGCGATCTGATCCATCGCAGGAGACGCCCGCGAGAACCGAGGCCGTCTGACCTTCCTTTGGAGGAACGCCGGTCAGCCAGCGCGTGCTCGCACGGAGTGCAATGTCGTGCCGGCGTTCCGGGCCATGCTCAGGACCTGACACGACGAGCAGCCGATCGCAGATACGCCTCGAGCGGCTTGAGCGCTGCCGAACCTCGAACCGGCCTCTTCGGCCGCAGGCGTCCATCGGCCTTATCTCAGCCATTGGGTACGGACCGCGCTGGACTGGCGGATGGGCGACGGCGCTGCCGCAAAGGCAGGCACCAGAGTCCAGGAGGCAGAGCTTGCGGCTCACACCCAGCCGCGCGGTGACCGTCCGGCGCGACAGGGCTTTCTTCCTCGTCACGATCATGATTCGGACCCTCTCATCTGAAACGGGAAAGCTTCTGACGATCCCCAGAATAATCGACGACCACCGCGTTCGCTGACGCCGCTTCGCGGGTGACGCGGCGCACGACCGGCTCGTCGTAGTAGTCGATCCTCGCGCTGGGCGCGATAGAGCAGCCAGTTTTTCCGTCACCGTCCGCACGAACTGCTCGCGCCGGGCTGAGCGCTGACGCTTGCAGGCCGGCGGGACCCTGGAGCTGGTGCCGTCGGGAAGCACACCTGACGCGTCGATCGGCATTCTGGAATCGATTGTTCGGGCTACGCTGATCGGATCGCGCCCTGAGCGCGAAACCCCAGCGGATCCATCGGGGCGTGACACGTCGCAAAATGCCGCGTTGCGCGGTGCCTCGAGAGCGCGGGCGCGGACCGTCGCCGCGTTCCGCCTCGCAGCGTCTTCAGCGTCGGAATGTTGGGCGGCGGGCGGCGATGGCGGAAGCCGAGCAGTTCTCGACGCGCTCACTTCCCACAGCATCGCTGACGTGCGGTTCGGATACCGACGCACGCCGCAACGCTGCCAGCGGCCAAAGCGTGCCCATCCGGCGCTCGTCGGTGAAAGCGTCACCTTCCTCGAACTGATTGTTGCAGACGCCAGGGATTTGTAGTGACGCGCGAGTCGCCTGTTCAGGAACGTGTGTAACGCACTCAGCGTCGACACGCCAGCGATCGTCGCGGATCTTGATCCTCCATGAAGAGCTCGGTCTCGCGCCAAACGCATCCCGGAGATTTTCGTCGAACCGGGAACAGATCATCCGGCGTGAAGTCACGGATATTCCTGACCGCCGAGCCACTGGCCGCACAGAAGTTGTCGACGAGCGCGCGCGATCGAGATCGGCCAGCATCCGGCGAACCTTGTCGCTTGAGCGCTCGCGTGATCCCGAAGATTCTTCAAAGCGGCGACTTCGAGTGAGCTCGTCGCAGCCGATGCTGGTTCACAGGAAGAACGAGGCTTTTCGCGACGCGGCATTGAGATCCTGATTTTGGTTTTGCTGCGCCGGTCGCCGCCAGGCATCCGCGCCTGATCCCGAGCAGAACGCCCGCATCAGGATCCCAGCGCCGCCGGATTCTGGCGTCAGTTTCCCTCCGCCCGCCTGGCGTTGTAGAACGTCATCAATGTTCGCACATCGCGATCGTCGGACGGCTTTCGGTATGCCCGGCGCGCCAGGTTGACAGGATTCGCTTCGCGCAGGCTTCCTCTCCAGCGTCGATTGACGGCAGATGAAGATCTTCCAGGGCGGCTGGGGCCTCCTTGAGCAGATGGGCAACGACAGGGGCCGCTGATCGTGACGCTGCCAAGGGCGGGACCCGAGCGTCAACCGTCCCAGGTCCACGCGACACCCGACCGCCTTCGGCTGAATTAATGCCCCACGCCCTGCGTCTCTTCAACAAACGAGACACCAACGACGTGGTGGCGCTGGCCTCACCGTCGTGCGCGCACCCAGAACCGTCGTCGGCTTTCGTGCGTGTAGGCTTCCCACTCCCTGCGCCGTAGATATTCCCGGAGTATCCAGCCGGAGGCGCGAGCTCGACCACTTCTCGTCTCCGGGAAGGTGAAGCGCTTCAAGGGGAGCGCCGTCCAGCTGCACATCCATTTCGTGCTGCGCCGAGGCCTCGGATGTAGTCGTAGCCGATCCGCTGAGCTGACGGTGAAGACGTATTCGCCGTCGGTCGGGAATAGTACGGAACGGCCGCACGCCGCGCGAACCGAACGGCAGGTCCTCGCTCATCCGATCGTCCTGCGACAGGTTTTGTTGATCGCGTGCAGCCGAAGTCGGGACCGGCAGGCTGTCCACGGCAAGACGGCTGATCTTTCGCGACGCCGATAGATATCGATCCATCAGCGCCGGCGAGATGGAGAGGACGTCGGCGATGTTGTCGAAGCCGCGCCGATCGGAGCTGTCGCCGGGCAGGAGCGCGCGGCCGTCGATCTCGATGTCGGAACAGGTCGCGGATCGCGTTGACGCTCCGGTGCGGTTCAGGCGGTGGATCGGAGCCCGGCCCGCGATTGGGTGAAGCGCCTGCCGGCTTGTCCGGGCCCGACTCGAGCCACGACACGAACCCGGTCTTCGTGGCCTGATCGGGCTTAGGCCGTCCGGGAGGAGGCATGGCGTCGGCCCGCAGCCGCCGGATGACTTTCTCCCAGAGCGCGGGATTTTCGGCGACGTTGTCGACGTTGGCCTCGTCGAGCAGCAGGTTGGCCGTTCGCGCGCGGGCGTTGTGACAGGCCACGCAGTATTTGTCCAGCAGTTGACGCTGGTTCGAGGCCGCGTCAGTCTGAGCAGCCGAAGCACCGGGCGAAGCGGCGGCCGCCTGAGGGCTTGTGGCTCGGGCTGCGAGCCGTGGCTGGCTGAACCCGCAACAGGACGGCGCCTGCGAGGCCGATGACGCACGAGAGGAGCACCGCCCCGCGGCCTTGGCAACGCGGTGCTCCGGGCCTTCGCAGCCCTCACTGATGACCTCCGAGCGACTGCAGCAGATCGGTCACGGCCTTGTTCCCGGCCAGCACGTCGCCGCCCAGCCGCCTCCGCGTGGCTTGGGCCACCGCCAGCGGCGTCTGTTTCTTCTTGTTGGGCGCATTCACGTCGGCGCCGTTCGCGCTAGAAATTCGATCACGCTCGCGGAGTCCCTTCGCCGCGGCCTTGTGCATCGCCGTGTCGCCTGTCACGACCGCTGGCATTGACGTCGGCGCCAGACGCGACGCGGCAAGCTGCGTCGATCCCGGCACGTCCTTCTGCGCCTCCTCGGGAGACTGCACGTGAGGAGCCGCGCGAAGACGTACGCCCGCGGCGATCGACCCCGAAGCCCTCGAACTCGCCCGATCGCGTTTGCGCGGTGTCCATGGCCGCCATGACGGCTGTCGATCCTGTCGGGCATCGCGAAACGCGTGTTCGCCCGTGCGCCGCCAGCGCCCGCATGATCGGAATCTCGGCGAAGCGGGCCGCGAAGGTGAATGCGCGAGTCGCCCCGACGAGGTCGTCGCCGAACGACCAGTCCTGGCTGTAGCGCCTCGCTCCCGTGGCCTGCGTGATCGTGGCGTTGGGATTCGCGCCGTGCTCGAGGAGCGTCGACAGGGCAATCTCGAGATTCCCGCGAAGCACGCGCGGCATGGAGCGCCGGTGCCCCGGCGTCAGCCGACTGGACGTCTGCGCCGCCCTCGACGAGGACTGTCACGGCTTCGGTATTGCTGTTGTGCGCCGCGAGGACCAGCGCGCTCATACCGGGAGGCGCTTCCCACGTTGACGTTCGCCCCCGCGGCGAGCAGCCGCTTCACCGAGGCCTCGTCGCCGTGCTGAGCGGCAAAGAGCAGCGCCATGTGCCCCGCCTTCCGGCGATATTCGGCTGAAACCGCGCGTGCTCCTCGGGCGTGTTTCCACTGCCATTCCGGTCAGCCGGCAGATACGTGCGTCCGGTCCGTACCCAGCGATCGGGCTTCGAGGTTCTGCGCCCGCCTCGACGAGACGCTTCGACGATGTCGGCGTGGCGACTGGCGGCGGCCCACATCAGCGCGGTCTGGTCGTGGGTCGTTTCCTGGCGTTCGCGTCGGCGCCGCGAGCCAGCAAGCTCCGGCACCGCTGCCAGACTGCCGCTCCGCGACGCGGCCATGAGCGGCGACTCGCCGGTCGCCCGCACGGCATTGCTCGATGCTCCCGCGGCCAGAGGCTTGCTCACCAGGCCCGCTTGACCAGCGTCGCTCGCCAGGAAAGAGGCGTGACTCCGCAGATCGTTGCTCGCGTTGACGTTCGCGCCTGCGCGAAGCAGGAGGTCGACCGCCTCGGCGTCATTCCAGTAAACCGCCCAATGGAGCGCCGTTGCGCCATCAGGCTGCGGCGCGTTGACGTCGACGCGCTGAGCAATCAAGGTTTTCAGAGTCTTCGCATCGCGCTGCTTCGCGGCTTCCGCCACGCGCGCATCAGCCGCTGACGCAGGTGCGGCAACCACCGTGAACAGAAGGCGAACCAGCCTGTGGTCATTTGCTTTCCCTCGCCCATGCGCGACCGAAATGGCGTGCACGAAATGGTTCGCCCGGAAGACCGCCGGACGAACCATGGTTCGGGAATCGATCTAGTGCATGGAACGTCATGTTGAGTTCCAGGATTCGTGCGGGCAGGATCGCGGTCGGGCGCAGGGACGTCGCGCCCGCGCGGGCGTGTTGATGTTGGTCACCGTTCCGGAGTTCAGCAGGTTGTGGAGATGTTCACCCGCGCGCTGAGCTTTCGCTGGTTCAGAGAACGTGAACGATCGCTTCGAAGCGCATGTCCACCAGGTTGATGTCCGGCCGCTTCAGCGTTCCGATCGGGTCGACGTTCAGGACGATCGACGGGATCGTCTGGCCGCCGGAAGAGCACCTGGCGCGCGAACGGAAGCCCGCTGCGATTCTGATAGTTCACCGACGCCCGGATGGCGTAAGGGAATTCATACGATCCGGATGATCTTGGAGTTTCGTTCCCAGGAATCGTCGGTCGTATTGATCTCCGCGTTCGGGTTGTTGGCCGCACCCTGGCCGGACTGCTGGGCGCTCTCGCTCGGGATCAGCCGACGATGAGCGGCGAGTGCTTGCTCGTCGCCGCGAACGACGCAGAGAAGAACCAGCCGCTCGCAAATCTCTTGACGCCACCCATCTCTGATGCTCTTGAACGTCTGGTCGCGCTGCCGGTCGTTGATGTAACATCGGCACTTCGAACGCCGGCCCGACGAGGGTGGCGAATGCTCGTAGTAAGTGAAGGTCCCGCCCCGGATCGTCCGCCGTGCCGGCCCGACCGTCCGACCGGGATCCGGCCTGGTGACCGGATGTTGCAGCTGCGTAGGACGCATCACGTTCGTGACCCGGTAGTTGTTGATGGTTGTTCGAGCACACCCGCCGAGGACCCGGACTGGCGAAGTTCGGCATCACCCTCGCGCTCGACGCGATCCCATGTATTCGTTGCGACGCGTCGGCTCGATCAGATCCCTGTCTGACGCGGCCGACGATGAGGCGACCGGGTGATGAAGTCCGGCCCGCGGATCGAGATTGACCTCACCGTTGTCCAGATTCCGGTTGCCGTTGAGGTCGCGCCAGCGGGCATGCGCGGCGGTGGCCGGCGCCAGCGAGTCTAGCGTTGCCAGTTCGTCGAGGTAACGTCGGATGGCTGAAATTCCCGTAGCCGGCCTTGATGACCGTCTTGCCGTCGCCCATGACGTCGAAGGCGCCGTGGATTCGGGGATCCCAGGGCTGCCAACGTCGGGAAGTTGACCTGCGGGAAACAGTTCGGCCGGGAACGTCAGCTGCGCCGGATACAGCGCCGCCTCCCGGCATCCCGCCGTCACGTAGTCGGCGTCGTTCCCGTGCCTGAGGCCGAGATCGAGCGTCAGCCGCCGTCCGATCGTCCAGCGATCCTGGAACGAAGACCCCCGTATAGCTCGAGATCTGGCGGGGAATGTTGGGCGTGTTCAGGCGTTTCGATCTCGATCGGCACGTTGTTCTGGAAACGCAGCGTGTAGTTGAACGACGGGAGATCCTCCGGAAATCGGATTCGTGCGCCCGAGCTCCGACATCGTGTAGTTCAGGCCGACCTTGAACTCGTGACTGCCGAGGAACAGGTCCGGCTTGAACATCGTGATCTCGATTCTCGCGTCGTGCATCTGGGCCAGGTTTCGCTGACCGGTGCAGGCCGAGGGTCCCGTTTCCTTCATCGTCGTGATATCGATCGTGTGGACCTGACCGGGCGCATAGTTGGGAGCAGCGCCGGGATCGGCGCCGTGACCGTGAATATGAGCCTTGCCGACATCACGAACCAGTTGCTCTTCAGCGCCTGCCATTCAAGTTTGTAGTTGTAGTTCTTGACGGTCCTCTGGGTTCGCGTCTCCCAGGACGTGTAAGGGAGTGATGCCCTCGATCGTGTCCTTCCAGGTGAACTGATTGAATCCGATGATCTTGTTGCTCGGAGTCGCCTGGTAGGTGATCTTTTCCGTGTGAAACGACCCGACGTCGCTCGTCGCCTGGGGCGAACCATCAGGCTTGTATGCGCATCGAGCACTTCTTCAGAAGTTCGTGAATCACGGAAGGCCACGTAGAACCACAGCTTGTCGCTTGATGATGCGCCCGCCGAGATCGGCGTTGGAAATCGTTCCGATAGAGAAGCTTGTTGCCGCTCGTGATGCCGATCGCCTTCAGATCGTCGGACACGTTCTCGCTCTGAAAATTGTGGCCTGAGGTGCTCGAATCCGGCGTTCCCGCGGAACTGGTTGCCGCCGGATTTCACGATCGCGTTGACCAGCACGCCTTTCGTCATCATTTCCGCGCTGTTGCCGACGGTGCTCATCTGAGCTTCCTCGACTGCGAGGTAATCCCAGTAGTTGCCGTTTCCGCCGGTGGACTGAAGGGCTGTCGTCGCGACCGCCTTCGATGAACGTCTGCGGTTCGCCGGGCTGGCCGAAGACAGCTCACGGCCGGAATCGCGTTGAGTGTGTTCCCGCCGACGTCGAGGTTCGAACGCACGCCCGGGGCCTGCGCCAGAAGACTTGCCAGCGACTGGCGGCTCGTTGGCGTCAGCTCCAGCGTTTCCTTCGTCAGCACCATGCCCGAAGGATGTCGCCGTGACGTCGACAACTGGTGATGCGCCGCTGACCGTGATCGTTTCTTCGAGGCTCCCGACCTGCATCTTGATGTCGAGTTTTGCCTCGGAAACCGACGGTCAGCCGGATCTCCTGCTGCCGAATCGTCTGGAATCCCTGGAGCGAATACTCGACTTCGGCCGTGCCGATCGGAAGCGGTGAGATTCGGTAATCGCCGCTTGGATCGGTTATCGCCGCCACCGACGGCACCTGGAGAGCGGGGCCGGTCACCGTGACAGTCACGCCAGGCAACACGGCGCCGCTCTGGTCAGTCACGAGGCCATAGATGCTGGCATCGGATTGCGCCTGGCTGTAGCGGTTGCGCCCAGCAGGCACAGCGCCAGAAAGTAGTCTCTCAAATAATCGCCGCGACGTGATCAGGGCAGTGAAGTTCCGACATCCTGCTCTCCTTCAGAAAGGACCGCGTGCGGACACACATCGAATGCGCGGACGAAACACGACGATATGTTTGTGAAGCTGCGCAAGCGGTATTGCAGTGGCGACGGGGGTGTAAATCCCCGGGAAATGGGCAGGTCAGGGCGCGCGATGCGGCGGTTCGGGAGGCGTCGATCAATCTGATTGAACGAGAGTGGGTTTGTCAGGCGTGCAGGCCTGAAGCCTGCAACCCAACGCCTAAAAGCCGACGCGTTTCGTTATGGTGGTCGCCGCCGTCGTCCCACGGATCGCGCGTTTGACCAGATTCCGCATGAGCGGGATCTTGTAGCCGTTGTAGCGCAGCGGCTGCGCGCCTTCGATCGCCAGCCGGCCCGCCAGCTCCGCCGTCTCTTCGTTGCGCGGCTTGCCCGCAATCGCCGACTCGACCGCCGTCAGCCGCACCGGCGTGCGCCGCCACCGCGCCCACCGCGATCCGCGCCTGGGTGATCGTGTCCCCGCTCGCCTTCAGCGCCGACGCCACGTTCACCAGCGGGAAGTCCCACACCTGCCGGTCGCGCACCTTCTCGAAGTAGAACTGCGCCCCCGCCCACGTCGCCGGGATCCGAATCGCCGTCAGCAGTTCGCCCGGCCGCAGCACCGTCATCCGCGTGATGTCGATCGCCGGCCCCACAAAATACTGCTCCGCCGGCACCACCCGCTCGCCCCGCCGGCTCTTGATCACCATCGCCGCCTCGAGCGCGATCAGCGCCAGCGCCGTGTCACTACGGGCTCACCGCCACGCAGCGGTCCGCCTGCAGAATCGCGTGCTCCCGGTTGATCGCCGTCGGCGTGTCCGCGTAGCAGATGTTCCCGCCCGCCCGGTAGCACGTCCAGCCGCTCCGGTAATACCAGCACCGCGTGTCCTGCGACACGTTCCCGCCCAGCGTCCCCTGATTGCGGATCTGCGGCGAGGCCACCAGTTCGGCCGCTTCCATCAGCAGCCCGAACTTCTCGCGCACCACCGGGTGCTTCACGACTTCGGTCAGCGTCGTCAGGCGCGCCGATCTCGAGGCCGCCGTCCACCTCTTTGATCCCGCGCAGCTCGCTCACCTGGCTCAGGTCGATCACCACGTCGGTCCGCTTCGAGCGATCCTTCAGCCAGTCGAACGTGTCCAGCCCGCCGGCCAGAAGCCACGCCGACGCGCCGTGCTGGTCCAGCAACCCCAGCGCGTCCGTCCACGCTCGTCGGCTGGAAGAGTTCAAACGCCGGCATCACATCGCGAATAACTGCCATGGCTGCTCCTGTCTGGGAGTGCGGGCTTAGGGATTGGGTGATTCGTGCTGTCAATCCCTGACCGACCTAATCCCTGAACCCTAATCCCAAATCCCTAGATATGTGCCGTCAGTGGCTCGAGCACCGGATGTCCGTTCTCGAGCGACGTCAGGATCGCGTCGAGCGTGACCGGCGAGCGCGACGGAAGATCTCGTCGCCGACGGCTGCCGAAATCGCGTTCATCACCGCGCACGCGCCCGCAGCCACCGGCGGCTCGCCGATGCCGCGCGCGCCGACCGGCGTCTCCGGATCCGGAATGTTCAGCGCGTCCCATTTCATGTTCGTCGGCACGTCGAGAATCGTCGGCGGCCGGCTCTGATAGAAGCGCTTCGTCAGCGCCACACCGTAGTGCTGGTCGTAAACGGTTTCTGCGCGAGCGCGTGACCCATGCCCGAGCACCGAGCGGCCGAGCACCTGGCCGCCGAGCGCATGCGGATGAATCACGGTGCCCACGTCGGCCACCGCCAGGTAGTCGAGCATGCGGTAGTTCCCGGTCTCGAGGTCCACTTCGACTTCAGCGAAGCCGGCCACGAACGAGTAGCTGCCGCCGTCGCGCGGGTAGTTGTCGCGCGCCACGCCCATCAGACCCTGGCCGGCGAGCGCCGGTCGCCGACGTCACCGGTAATGCTGTTGATGTCCTTCGGCAGCTCGTGGCCGTCGTAGACGCCGCCGAGCTCGATCGCCTTCTGCGCGACCTGCGCGAAGCGTCATGCTGCGGCCGTTGCCCGACACCCGTTCGTTGGCGACGGTGTAGCTGTCGGGACTGCCGCCCATCGTCTTCGCGGCAATCTCCTTGCACCTTCTTGATCGCGTCGGTCGCCGCGGCGTGCGCCGCCCGCGTCATCGCATGCGTCGTCTGGCTGCCGCCCGACACGCACGTCCACGGCAGGTTCTTGCTCGTGTCGCCCCCAGGCTGATGTTGCACTTCTCCCACGGCATGCCCATCATCTCGGCGGCGACGCGATGCGTCGTCGCAGCCGATTCGGTGCCGAGGTTGCCGATGCCCGACTGGATGTACATCTGGCCATCGGGCTTGATGATGAACAGACCGTCGAAGCCGGTCGATCCGGCGACGAACGTGCTGACCGCGACGCCGACGCCGCGGACCTTGGTGCCGACGCGCTTGCCGCTCTGCGCCTTGCGCTCGTTCCACTTGAAGAGTTCAGCGCCCCGGTCGAGCGCCTGCTTCAGGAACGAGCTCGTGGCGTAGCGCGCGCTGGCCGCGCGCATTCGCGGGACCGAGCGGCGCCTTGCCCTCAGGTGCGTTGAGGCGTCGAAGCGCGACCTGATCGATGCCCAGCTTGCGTCCGGCCTTGGCGAGCAGAGGCTCGAACAACATGTGGCCCTGAAGTCCACCCGGCTGACTCTGCGCGCGACGCGGCGGCGTGTTGCGTCAGGATGGTGACCCACCGATTGCGCATCGCGGCGGCTGATACAGCGAGCGACACGATTCGTGCCGGCCTGGCCGCCGTCGCCGGCCGCTTCGTGCGGACCTGTTCTCGGCGATGGCGAGCATGTCGATGCGCGAGGATGCGTCCGTCCTTGTCGAAGCCGGCCTTGATGCGGCCGTGCAGCGCCGGGCCGCAGTCCGCCGATCGTACTGCTCTTCCTCGCGGCTGATGCGCATCATCACCGGCGCGTTGGCTTTCTTCGAGAGCAGCGCCGGAATCATCGCACGACACGACGCCGGTCGCCTTGCTGCCGAAACCGCCGCCGGTGTATTCGCTGATGAGCACGACGTTCGACGGATCGAGGCGCATCCATCGCGCAGATCGAGGCAACGGTCTGCACCGTGCTCTGCGTCGCCGCTGTGCATGAACAGCTTGCTCGCCCTGCCCAGTAGGCCATCGCCGTGCGCGGCTCGAGCGTCTGGTGATGCGTGTTCGAGCGTCACGAACGGTCTCGTCGAGCACGAGCGCCGCGTTCTTGAAGCCGGCTTCGACGATCGCCGTAGCTCCATTCGTCCGGCGTCTTGCCCATCGGCAGCTTGCCCTGCGGCGTAATCGGCGAAGTCGGCCTCGGTCCACTTCAGTTCCTGGATGTCGAGCGGCGCGGGAGGCGGAGGCGCTCCGCGCTGCAGCCGGCGGCGCCGGGCGGCCTGCCCCATGGGTTGCCATCGACGCGCGCGTTCGGGCCGCCGGGCCGGAGGCTCTCGAGCACGTCGACCGCGAACGGCAGCGGCTCGAACTCGATCTGGATCTTCTCGATCGCTTCGGCTGCCGTGTATTCGTCGACCGCCGCGACGGCGAGAATCGGCTCGCCTTCGTAGAGCGGTTCGTTCGTCAGCGCGCGCTCGCCCTTCGTGGTTGGCGCGAATCGTCTGCGCCGAGGTCGGTCACCGTGTCGGCGGGCGCCGGCAAGTTCGTCGGCGCGTGAGGATCGCCTTCACGCCGGGCATCGCTGCAGCGCGGCGCTCGTGTCGATCCGCACCACGCGCGCGTGCGGCATCGGGCTCAGGAGCAGCTTCGCGAACAGCATCCCCTCGGCCCGGAAGTCTTCGGCGTACTTCGCCTTCCCCGTGACCTTCGCCACGAGATCCGGCGTCGTGTAGTTCTGTCCGACCAGTTTGTTGGCCATGTCGCTTACGCTCCCCGCATCAACTGCGCGCCATGCATCATCGACGTCAGGATCTTGTCGTAATCCTGGCACCGGCACAGATTTCCGGAAATTCCGTGCGCCAGCTCCGCGCGCGTCGGATTCGCATTCGTCTTCGAGATAGCCCGACCGTCGCCATCACGAAGCCCGGCATGCAGAACGCGCACTGGAAGCCCTGCTCCGCCACCACGCCCTGCTGCACCGGGTGCAGCGTGCCGTCGGCCGCCGCGAGCCCTTCGATCGTCACGACTTTCTTGCCGCGCACCGAGTGCGTCAGCGTCGAGCACGAATAGCGCGGCACGTCGTCAATCAGCACCGGTGCACGCGCCGCACTCCGCGCGGTCGCATCCGAGCTTGGTGCCCGTCAGCCCGAGCTTGTAGCGCAGCGTCATGGCCAGCGTTTCCTGCTTCATGACGTCGACGCGCCGGTCCTGGCCGTTCACGTTCAGCGTCAGCAGCCGCTCGACGCTCCCGGGCGCGGAGCTCTGCCCGCTGAGCAGATTCCCGCGGAACACGTACGCGGCCGACGACACCGCGGCGCCGGTCGCGATCACGCCTTTGATGAAGTTCCTTCGCGTGACGCTGTTTGTCGTCTCGTCGGTCATCGTGAACCACCTTCCGTGTCAACCGGACTGAAGCTGGCCCGATTGAAGCCTGAACTCAAATGAAAACGATACGGCCAAACGGCCGCCAGTTCAACTGTAGCCCGGCTTGGGACGGCTAGCGGTCGGTGCCGGGCGCGGCCTCCTTCGAGCGTGATGTTCCAGTCGAGGGTTCCAGACTCGACCAGAAGATAGGAAACCCGTGGTTCGTCTTCTAGATAGGCGACGTCGCGGCTCCGGGCCCTATGGTCGACGACCATCTGCAGCGGACGTCCGCTGATGGCGCTGTGCAGCCAGAGCTTGAAGGAAGAATTGTCGGCAGACAGCGGCCGCGCGCGCTTCCCAGTGGACGCGAAGGCGCGCCCGTCTCGACGCTGAACGACCCAGTCTGGCCGTTCCCGTGGCCCGACCACGATCCCGACGGTCCGCCAAACCAGACTTGCTGGCGCTGCCTGCTTTCCAGGCTCCGGCTTGACGGCTTCGCGACACGCCGGAACGCAGCAACGCGAGCGACAGCAGCCAGACCAATCGGGTAATCGGGTAATCGGGTGAATCGAGTAATTGGGTCTGCCCTATTTTTCAGCGACTCTATGCCGCGCGAGCTCCGCGACTGCTCCGAGCGTCGTCTGCGCCGCGTTGAGTCGAGACGGAAATCCTTGTCGGAATACGCGATGTAGCGATCGGTTGGCTGGTGATACTGCGGATTCCACATGGCGCCAATCTGCATCCCGCGCTCGTTTTCGCGCAGGCTCAGGGCGGGCACGATATTCATGAACGGCGTCGAGTCGGTGTTGGTCATGTGCTGCCCGACGGTCGCCGGATAGTCGGTCGCGTATTTCTCGTTGGCATCGCGGAAGACGAAGGCGAGCTTCATCGCCTCGATCGGCCAGCTTCGCGGTGGACTGAAACTCGATGTTCACGTCGGCTTCCGGCCGCTGCTCTTTCGCTCACCGCTCCCGTCCGGGCGCGGCATGCCGTGATCCCAGAGCATCATGTCGTGCTGGATCATCGCCGAGCCATTTCGGTTCCGGATACTTTCCCGATCCCGGCGGATCTTCTTTCCCTGCAGCGCCTGTCGCTGCTCGACGTAAGCCGCCGCACCAAGCAGGCCGCCTCTTCGTTGTTCCACAGCGCGAAGCGAATCGTGCGCTCCGTCTGGACGTCGGGCGCGCTGAACACGCGCGCCAGCTGCATCACGAGCGCCGTTCCGGATCCGTCGTCGTCTGCGGCTTCGCCGAAGCCGCGGCCGTCCATGTGGCCGCCGACGATGTACATCTCGTCGGGACGCGTCGTGCCGACCTTCGTGCATGCACCTCTTCGCGCGGCCCCGGAGTCGACGGCTCTGAGTTCAGCTTGCGCAGCGCGGGATCGATCTGCTTGTTCAGGTCCATGTTGGGGAATCGCCGGGAGGGCGACGCCGCGCAAACGGGATCCGCCTGGACCACCGCCGGATTTCGCCGCTCGCGATGACCGGAGAGCGGATTTGGCGCTGGCGCTTGCTGCGTTTGCGTTGAAGCTGGCGGGCTATAGGTGTAGCTTCAATCGCTCGGTCGGACATCCGTAGCTTTTGAGCTGCGCTTCGATCCAGTCCACTGCACGGCGGTTGCGTTCGGTGCCCTGCAGTCGATCGCCGAACTGGGTGAGGCCTTTGATGAGTCGCCTTATATTTTCGAGATCCAGACGGCCGACCAGCTGTCTTGCACGGCATCGTTGGGCTTCGGCGTACCTCGGCCCCTGTGCGGCGCTAGTGAAACTCAGCAGCGAGCGTGGCGACGCCGCAAAGCCACCGATCAGACGTTCTGGCCAGCATGACCTTCTGGCTCATTTTTTGGCCCGCTCGTCCATCCACTGATACATGCGCCATGCGCCTCTCAGATCGACGCCCGGACGCTGGATATTCGGGTAGTCCGCCTTGTGCGACGTCAGGTCCACACGCTCCGCGGTCTGCTCGGCCGTGCAGCCCCTGCTTCCGAAGATTCGCCACCTGGTTCGTCAGATCCGTCAGGTAGCTTTGATACGCGGGAATGATCGCCTTCCCCTTCATCGGCCTGCCGTGCCCGGGGAGGATCGTGTCGAACTCCAGCTTCTGAAGCTCGCCGAGACTTGCGACCCACTCGTCGAACTGACCGTCACCCATGCGAGGGCGCCGTCTCCAGCATGTCGCCGGTGCAGATGATACGTTCCTTTGGCAGGCAGCACGAAAGTGTCGCCGTTGGTGTGCCCGCGGCCCAGGAACAGCAGCTGAACGTCGTTGCGGATCCCACCTTGAGATCCATCCGCTTTGCGTAGGTCTTGTTCGGAGGCGTCGGCCGTATTTCCTTCAGCTCTTCCCAGCCGCGCTCGCGCGCGCGGCGAGCTGCTGCTCGAGGCCGGTCTTGCGCGCCGGATCTTTTTCTTCGGCGATCTGCTTCTTGAGCGTTCCGATCCGGTTCGGCACGTTGGTCGAGCTGCGACGTGTTGTGCGGCTCGCGGTGGAGGCACATCGAGCTTCTCGATGGCGAACTTCACGTACTCGTGCGCGATGATGTCTGCCTTGGCGGCCGCATAGAACCTGATTGCCGTCGGTGTGATCGTAGTGGAAGTGCGTGTTGACGACCGGCGGACGGAGCTTGTCGGTGACGAGCTTGATGTCTTCGATCATCGCGCGCGCCGCCGCCGGCGATGTGCCGGTGTCGACGACAAGCGCGTCGCGGTCGCCGACGATGAGGATGTTGTTGCTGCCGGTCACCATCGTGCCGGCCGACGTGGCGTAATACACACCCTCGGCGATTTTTCAAACCGGTAGGCCTTGCCGGTCACCACGGGAGTGCGGTGACGAAGCCTCCGCTCCCCGGCCGCGCTGCGCAAACGCGACCACGGAGAAGCCACAGCGGCAGAGTCGAACAGCACAACCACGAACAATCGTTCGCGCTTTCATATGCTCGGGCCTGGGCCAGAACACGGAACACAACCACTGAGGACACCGACACGAACAGGAGAGGCATTTGTCCTCCGCGGCTTGATGTACTCATCCCCCGCGTCTTCGTTTTCTCAGGAGGACTCCGATGCGCACTTCGATCGTGTCCATCCTCGTGCTGATGCTGGGCATCTCGCGTCACAGTGCGAGCAGCAGCCGCCGTCTGCCACGCGGACTTCAGCGGCCGTCGCAAAGATGCCGCTGCGGACGTCCTCGCCTTCGAAAAGGACATGGAAGCTGCCGTGGTCCGCGGCGATGTCGCCTACCTCGACAAGATCTGCGCGAAGGACTTCAGCTTCACCCATGGAGGACGGCTGGACGACGGGCGGCGCGCCGCTGCGGGTGGAGAACAAAGGAGCAGTGGCTGGCCTCCGTCCGGCAAGGCACCGTATCTCTATCGCGATCTCGACTCGGTGAAGGTCGAGATGCACTGGCGACATCGCCATCACCTACGGGCATGCAAGGTCCAGAACAAGACCGCGAAGAACGGCCTCACGGTCTGGTTCGAGCGTGGATCTACGCGTTTCGCAATGGCGCTACCGGCAGCATAGATCTCGCACCGGACCGTGCACGGGCCGACGAACACTCAATAATCGGGCCATTTCGGCGAGCGTGATCGCCGTATGCGTTCCGTTGGGCGCCATGTCGACGTTGTGCGCCTTCACGATCAGCTTGTCAGGACTTCTCTCCTGCTTCGATCACGACCTCGGCGAACTCGGATCGTCGTGCGCAGCCGTCAACCGCTTGTCGCGCTCTTCCCCTTCGACGGATACCCGCGGATATAGATAAAGGTGTTCTCGGCGGTGATGCCGAGCTCGGCGTCGACTGCTGCGGGATCCAGTAGCCGACGTTCGGTGATGCCGTGCCTTGCGTAAGATAGCCGCGGTCCGATCCGCGAATCGCTTCGCGAGCGCGTCGCGCTTCCCCGGCAGGGCCGTATAGACACGCAGCTCGTAGAATCCAATCGCGTTTCTCTGCTGCGCATAGCCCCAGCCCAGGCCGGCAAGCCCGAACACGACTCCCGAGCAGCGCTGTGATCTTCCACTTCAACATGTCGACTCCTCCCATCTAACTGAGCCCAATCCGCAATCCTTAATCCCAGCAATCCCTAAAACGTCGCTATCGGATTGACCGGGCGATCCTGTTCCGCCGACGACCGGAATGGGCGCCATCGTCAGCAGGAAATCCCATCGCTTCGCGCGCGGCCGCGGCGTCGGCGAGGGCTTCGAGATCGCAGTTGTCGAGCAGGTGGATCCCGAGATACAGCAGCGAGAAATCGTGCGTGGCGGCCGTGATCGCCGATGGCGACACGCACTCGCGGGTGATCGCTGCCCATGATCGCGACGTCCCGCTGTCTCAACCACGGGATGACCGACGGATCGAGGCCCGCATCCTTCGCATTCCTGCCGCGCGCATACGGACCGACGGCTTTCCGCCGCGCCCACACGCCGGTCCTGACAAAGAGGCAGCATCGCCGGGGCCGACCTTGACGCCGGCCTGCTTCTCCCAGGCCTCGAGATCCTCGACGTAAATCGGCGTGCCCTGCCCAGGCAGGGACGCCTTTCAGGCGGGAATATCGATCAGCACGCCGCGGGTGAAGATGCCGTTCTTCGAGGTTGTGGATCGAGTTCTTGAAGTGACGGTTCGCCTTCTGCACTTCCGCCGGGGTCCGGCTTGTAGCCGTTGTAGAACGTGCCGTTGTCGTCGTGATGTGCGCGAGCGCGTCGAGATGCGGTGTGCGTGATGCCGTGGTGCGCCACGCCCCATCGATCCGCGCCAATCCCTGCATGGCATGTTCGTAGGGACTCGGATTGTCGACGGCCTTCTCGGTATCGGGATCCGAGGTCAGCGAGACTGAAACGCCCTCTTTGACGAGCGCTGCCGCCTGCTTTCCTTAGCAGGCGTGATCAGGTTGAGCGTCCCGATCATCGTCGTCTTTTCCCCAGCGTCCCCAGTTGGACAGATCCTTTTTCCACTGCTCATCGCTCGCTGCGGCATCACCAGTTGTGGCTCGACGAGGATGACTGCGCCGATGGAGTCTGCCCGGGTGCCATCGCCAGGACCACGAAGAGCCTGACGTAAAAGCATTTTCGACATGTGGCCTGCTCCTCAAAAATCGAGCTGCAGTCCGAACTTGGCCCAGCGGCCCACCAGGATGTTCGCGGGCTTCAACCAGTCCGGACCGTAGGTGTTGTTTCTGGTTCAGGACGTCGCTGCTGTTCAGCAGATTGAATACTTCGACCGTAAAGCTCGCGCGATACATGCGAAGCGGCTGATCTGCTTCACGCTGAGGTCGGAACTCATTGCCGCGCTCGCCGTACATCGTGCCTGGCGGGATGAGAGCGACCGTCGCCGTGCCCGGACGAGAGGTTCCGGCCGAGGCGTCGAGGCGGGCGTCGGCGCTGCTTGCGGTGTAGCTGGCCAGAATCTGCGGACCGGGCAGACTCTGAAACGTCGCGCTCGTCTGCAGGCCCACCAGGGCAGCGGATACACGCCGAAGAACTTCACCTGCGTCTGGAACGGCGGACGAACGTCGCGAAGTGCGGATCGGTTCGTGGAGAGTTGGCAATCAGCAGCGCCGTCGCGGTGACCGTCAACTGCGGCTGGTCGTTCAGAAACAGTTGTTCGCGCGTTCGCGGCCGATGTTCAAGCCGCCGTTGAGCGTCACGCTGCGCGGCAGCCGGATGTTCGTGGTCAGGTCCACGCCGTCATGCACACGTCCTGACTGGCTGCCGTAGTTCTTCACCTGCGTGATGACGTTCGAGGATCACGCCGAACTTGTTCGTGTCATACAGCCGCAGACCGGGTGGCCGCCGCCGCCCGGCGGGCTCGGATTCACCGGCGCGGTGATGCGTGCGACGTGAAATCCGACGCCGTCTACGCGCGACGTTGTCGGTCACGCTGAAATTGCCATGCCACCGCCGAAGGTACGCGCCGGTCACCGCGAAGCTCGGCTGGCTCGCGCTGAATCCCGGTTGAGAATTCCCAGCTATGCGGACGCGCGCCGTACCCGTGCAGCACGTCATCCGCATAGCGGGAAGCCTGCGCGTTGGGCTGCCCGAAGGCGAGGTTGTCGACCTGACCGCATTCCCGTTCCGGAGCGTGTTCCTGAGATCGCAGTCCGGCACCCAGTGTCGTCGGTTGGCGTCGGTCCACACGTGCGGAATACGCTGCTGACCGACGTGTTCAGCGGGTTGTTGGCGTCGGCGATCGCAACCGACTGCCCCGCCACGTAGCTGGCTCAGGCTTGCCTTGACGGCGGTCTTGCCGTCGCCGAAGAGGTCACGTACGCCACTCCAGCCTCGGAGACAGGTCATTGCCAGTTGGGCACATTGTTGGCGCGGGATCGAACGTTCGCACCGGGACGAACACCGGATCGGGAAGCGCGAAGCGATCGAGCAGCTGCGGCCTCGTCCTGCGCCGGCACGCTGCCGTTGAAATAGTCGTAGCGAATCCCGATGTTGAGCGTCGTCCGCCTGAAGTTCCGCTGATCCTGGGCGAAGAGCCCAGATCGGCGTTCATGCAGCTCATCCGGCGACCACGGCGATGCGTGCTGCACGATGCGGTTGGGCTGGCCGCCGCGCTGTGACCGCGGCTACCGCATCTGCTGGCCAAGCTCCATCGTGTCGATGCGGCGTCCGCGATTGATGTTGAAGCCGGACTTACTGCGGCATGAGCGCCAGTGACGTACGAGGTCGTGATTCGCGTCAGCACCGGCGAGTTCAAATGGTTCCCGTGGTGAAGTCGGAGCGATACACGAGGCCGGTATCCTGCTCGGAATACTGAAATCGCATCGTCGGGACGCCGGGCTGGCGCCGCGCGTCTGCCAGTTTCCGAACGTCGACGACACGCCGGCTTCGATCAGCATCTTGTTGGTCGCGGTGTATTTCCAGCTGGTCTGCGCGAACTGGTTCGGGACGAACGGCGCTGCATTCCGGTCGCCTCAGGCGACACCGTGGAGCTGAAGTTGCGGTTGCACGTGCAGTGCGGCTGGTAATCGTAGAAGATGCCGAGCTTCTGCTTGGGCGACACCTGCCAGGTCAGGCGCAGGTTCGAGCCTCCCGTCGGTCACCTTCGTGGTCGCCCGACGGCTCGTGTCCGGGCGTGGCAGTACGCGGTGGGCGTGGCGTTGTAGCATCAGACCGGCGATGTAATTGATCAGAGCCCCAGTAGCGATAGGCGTTGTCCGGGGCTCACTGGTGAACTTGTCTTTCTTGATCGGGCCGCCCCAGGCCCGGATTGAAGTCCCAGATCTTGTTCCAGCGGGGTTCGCCGCGTTCAGGCCGCGCCCGCGAAGCTCGTCGGTCAGGTTGTCGGCCTGCGTTGCATGGTTGCCGAAGCCGCGCGAAGAAAATCCGGAGAATCGATTGCCTTCCTTCCTTGGGAATCAGGTTCGTCCGGATGCCGAAAAAGCCGACTTGCTGTTCGGCCGACTGGCCGCGCGTACTCCGACCGCCACCTCCTGCACGCTGCCCTGATTGATGTAGTAGATGAACGCGGCGCACCTCCGGCTCCCTGCAGGCTGCGAGTCCTCGAAGCCGTCGACCGCGACGATCGGCTTCGCCCGCCCGGCTGCCGTGAATCGAAGGGTTTGCCGTATCGCGGCCGATCTCGCCGAGGCCGCCTTGCGCGCCTTGGAATGCCGGGGCTGCGAAGCTCTGCGGCGTTCTGAGCGTCGGCAGCGCGATTGAGCGCACGTCCTGCGGAAGGACTTTGCGATCTCTGCACGTTCTGGATGTCAGACGATCGGAGACGACCCGGCGGCGGTAATCGTCTCCTCCAGCGATCCGACGCGGAGCTCGACGTTGATCGTGGCCGTGAACGACGGCTGAAGCTCGATACCTTCTCGCTTGATCGTTGCTGAAGCCGGTCAGCGTGTGGGGTCACGCCGTACAGCGCCGGGACGCAGGTCGATGATCTTATGCCGGCCCTGCTCGTCGGCAGACCGCGGAGCGCGTCTCTTCTCGATGAGAACGGGTCTCGATGCCTCGAACGGTCACGCCGGGCATGACGCGCGCCCGGACGTGTCCCAGAACGGTTCCGGTAATTACGCTCGAGGCGCTCTGGCCGAACGCCGGAGCTGAGTGAAAGGCGAGCATCCACAGACACACACGGCTCACGAGTCGCGAACGTGCTCCGCACCATTGAACCCTCCTGGCGAAACGGGTCAGCGGCGACGAGATGATGGTGACTGCGATGCCGGCGGGAACGCTGCCGACGCCTCGACGAAGATCAGCCGGCAGCGAGCGGCGACAAAGCTGAGATGATCGTGCGCGTTTTTATGAGCACGCCTGTGGCCACACCGTCGATCCTCAAAACCGAGTAGTTTCGTGGAAAGAAGAATCGATGAGCGGATGAGTCGAAGAGCTGACGGGTGGAGATCGGGCGATCGAGTGACTGAAGGCGATCGGGTAATTGATTGGAGGATTGATTGAGGAGAGACGGCTAGCGGCGACGTACTGGCGATCAATTTACCCGGATTGCCAGATTACCCACGATGATCCAATGCAGCCCGCGCGCCTAGGTCGTCGCGGCGGTCGTGCCTCGAATGGCGCGCTTTGACGAGGTTGCGCATCAGCGGAATCTTGTAGCCGTTGTAGCGCAGCGGCTGTGCGCGCCGTCGATCGCCAGCCGGCCGGCCAGCGTCCGCCGTCTCTTCGTTGCGCGGCTTGCCCGGCAATCGCCGCTTCCACCGCCGTCAGCCGCAGCGGCCGTCGCCGCCACCGCGCCCACCGCGATCCGCGCCTGCTGGATCGTGTCCCCGACGACCTTCATCGCCGACGCCACGTTCACCAGCGGGAAGTCCCACACCTGCCGGTCGCGCACCTTCTCGAAGTAGAACTGCGCCCCCGCCCACGTCGCCGGAATCCGGATCGCCGTCAGCAGTTCGCCCGGCCGCAGCACCGTCATCCGCATGATGTCGATCGCCGGGCCCGACGAAGTAGTCCTCCGCCTCCACCACCCGCTCGCCGCCGCGCGGCTCTTGATCACCATCTGCCGCGTCGAGCGCAATCAGCGCCGGCGCCGTGTCCGACGGGCTCACCGCCACGCAGCGGTCCGCCTGCAGAATCGCGTGCTCCCGGTTGATCGCCGTCGGCGTGTCCGCGTAGCAGATGTTCCCGCCCGCCCGGTAGCACGTCCAGCCGCTGCGGTAATACCAGCACCGCGTGTCCTGCGACACGTTCCCGCCCAGCGTCCCCTGGTTGCGGATCTGCGGCGAGGCCACCAGTTCGGCCGCTTCCATCAGCAGCCCGAACTTCTCCCGCACCACCGGGTGCTTCACCACCTCGGTCAGCGGCGTCGTCAGCGCGCCGATCTCGAGGCCGCCGTTCACCTCTTTGATCCCGCGCAGCTCGGCCACCTGGCTCAGGTCGATCACCACGCTCGGTCCGCTTCGTCCGGTCCTTCAGCCAGTCGAACGTGTCGAGCCCGCCCGCCATCATCCAGCGCCGACGCGCCGTGCCGGTCCAGCAGCCCCAGCGCGTCGTCCACGCTCGTCGGCTGGAACAGTTCGAACGCCGGCATTACGTCTCTGGATTACGGCCATCCTGCTCTCTTTTGCGCTGCTGCTCACTGCTGATTGGCGTCATGACCAATTGCTGATTGAATTAGCAATCAGCGATGTGCAATCGCGTTCTAGATATTCGCCGTCAGCGGTTCGTGCATTGGTTTTCCGGCTTCGAGCGCCGTCAGAATCATGTCGGCCGTTACCGGCGCGCGCTGGAAGATTTCGTCGCCGACCGCCGCGGCGAAATGCGCGTTCATGACCGCGCGAGCGCCGGCGCCGACCGGCGACTCGCCAACGCCGCGCGCGCCCGACCGGCGTCTCCGGATCGCGATGTCGAGCGGCGCGCAGACGAGTCGAATTCGCCGGCGCGTCGAGAATCGTCGGCGGCTTGCTTGTAGTGGAACCGCTTCGCCAGCGGCACGCCGTAGTGCTGGTCGTAGACCCAGTGCTGCGCCGTGATCGCGTGGCCCGATGCCCAGCATGATGCCGCCGAGTATCTGGCCGCCTAAGTTGCGCGGATGGATCACCGTGCCGCACGTCGGCGACCGCCAGCGAACGTCGAGGATCTGATAGTGGCCGGTCTCGACGTCGACTCTCGACTTCCGCGAAGCCGGCGACGTAGCGACTTCGACGTGCCGTCGCGGCCGTAGCTGTCGCGCGCCACACCCATCAGGCCCTGGACCCGCCAGCGCGCGTCGCCGATGTCTTGCGTGAAGTTGTTGACGTCGTTCGAGCAGCTCGTGGCCGTCGCAACTTGCCGCCGAGCTCGATGGCTTTCTGCGCCGCCTGCGCGAACGTCATGCCGCGGCCGCCGCTGCGGAGCACGCGCTCGTTCTCGACCTGATAGCGACTCGGGGTTGCCGCCGAGCGTCTTCGCCGCGATCTCCTGCAGCTTCCTTCTTCGCGTCCGATGCCGCCGCGTGCGCGGCCCGCGTCATCGCGTGCGTCGTCTGGCTGCACTTACCACCACGGTGTTCGGCACAGCAATACGTAATGGCA
>ERZ1370068.6236-contig-5232_pt1 | contig 23087 bp, 30 predicted proteins | sample MGYA00561227_ERZ1370068 | MGnify/ENA primary metagenome ERZ1370068 (study PRJEB38410, sample SAMEA6850437) | metagenome | study: Metagenomic assessment of the ecological functions of the soil: analysis of the soil microbiota associated with the...
AATACGCCGTAACCCTGAACGAAGCCCGATGCTACGTATTGCTGTCGGGTGATCGCCTGGACTCCACGCATGAACGCGCAGGGGCAGTGGGGAGTGCCGATCCACGCTGGCTTGCCTTCACGCGAGCTACCTCGAGCGCGAGTACAAGGGTGCGCAGTGGCGTCCGGGTCGAAGTGATTCGGTAGGCCGTCAGTCGTTCGTCAGGCGCTTCAGGGCGGCGAGGACGGCCTCCCGATGTACCCGGGGCTGCGAGTACGCGCCACGGCAAGTGCTCCTGTCATTTCGAAGCAACGTGTAGATCGCGCGCCCGGAATGCGCGATGCGAGGTGCTTCGCGCCTGACAGCGGCGCGACTAGGTCCCGGGCGCCCGAAATGATCTCGACCGGAATCGAGGCCCCGGCACTTCGGCAGTCCCGGATCGTCACGGAAGAGGAGCTCCAGCTTCCTCCTCACGGTCGCCGGCGGCGTCGCTGCTCTCGGCCGGACGCGCGGCAGAGCGCGGGCAGGCGCACCCAGAGCTGAGGCGAAATCAGCCTCCCGCGACGTCAGTCCGACGAATGCGGTGGAAAGATCACGCGCGCGACGAGATCGAGGCGTACCACGCTCGGTCAGCGACGAGCAGCGCCGCGGTGCAGGACGCGGGCGCCGGAGCGGATCGGGGGTGGCACAGGAGGAGGCCCGCGGATCCGGTCCGGGTACTGGCGCAGCCGCGGCCAGCGCGATGAGGCGAGCCGAACGGAGGGTCCCCCAGACGATCGCCCGCTCGGCCGACGCGCGCTCGATCGCCTCCGCGACCTCCGCCGCGTAGAGGTCCCAGGTCGATCACGCGCGCCCGGCGAGGTCGTCCCAGCGGTCCCCGCTGATGTCGGCGGCAACGATGCGATACCCCGCGGCCACGGCCATCGCGATCTCTTCGTCGTAGAGGCGGATGCCCCCGCGAGCCGCCGAGCTTGACTACGACGGGTCCGGCGTATCCGTGGACGATCGCATGCGCACCTTCAGGCATAATGCCAGTGGAGCGATGTCCGAGAGGGAAACCGAGCCATCCGCTTCGTGTTCGTGGCGCCGCGGTACGGCGGAAACGTCGGTCGCGGCCGCGCGCGTGCCGAAGAACTTCGGCTTCGGCCGGCTCGACGTCGTCGCGCCGCGCGAGGGATCCGACCACGAAGAGGCGATCCGCATGGCGGTCGATGCGGCCGACGTCCTCGCGGCGCTGCGCGCACCCACGCGCACGCTGGACGACGCGCTCCTCGGCGCAGCGACCGTCGTCGGGACCTCGCGCCGGATGGGAAAGCACCGGCAGCCGCACGACCGCGCTCGACGTGCTCTGCGCCGCTCATCGCGGGCTTGGCGGCGACGCGGCGCGGTCGCCACTCGTGTTCGGCCGCGAGGACCACGGGCTATCCGGACGCGGATCTGGATCGCTGCACGCACCTCGCCTACGTGCGCGACCGAGCCGGCGTACCCGGCGCTGAACGTCGCGCAGACCGATCGCGATCGTCGCGCTACGAGGTCCGGCGGCGCGCTCGACGCCGCCAGGAGCCCCGGCGCCCGATCCCGACGACGAGGCTTGGTCGATCACGCCGGCCGCGAGGCGATGTACGCGCATCTCGAAGAGGCCCTGCTCGCGATCGGCTTTCTCAAGATCGGGCAGCTCGAAGGAATGATGCGCCGCCTGCGCCGCATCCTCTCCCGCGCCGAGCTTTCGACAGGAGACGTCGACGTCGTGCGCGGCATCGCGCGGCAGATCCTGGCTGGCCGCGGCAGGCGCGGCATCGATCGAACCGCAGCAGGCCATGAGCGCGGGCGGAGCTGACGCGAGCTGTCAAAGCGCAGGCGCTACGCAGCTCGGATTCCGACAAGGTCGGCGATCGCCGAAGCCGCAGCCGCTTGGCGCGCGATCGCGCGGCGCTCGCCGCGCTGGCTGGCGGGGACCGGCACGCGACGATGGCGTGGATGGCCAGAGATCCCGAGCAAGCGCGTCCGATCCCGAGGCGATGCTGCCCGGGATGCAAGAGCGTCATCGCGCTCGCGATCAACTACTGGCCGGGCGAGTCTCGACGGTCGGCTCGCGCCTGGGCCGCGACGCGTCGCGCGCTACGCGCAGCGGCCGCGACTACCAGCAAGACGTCTGGGCGGAAGCTGAAGGATCTCGCGGGCTGGCTCGCCGCGGAAAGCGGCGCGCGTTCGCGCGCACGTTCGTGGACACGGGGCCGGTGCTCGAGCGCGCCTGGGCCGGAGCGCGCGGGCTCTGGGCTGGATCGGGAAGAACGCGAACCTGCTGACGCGCGATCTCGGCTCGTGGGATCCTCTTGGGCGAAGTGTCTGACGCGTGCGCGGCGCTCGACGCCGGATCGCCGGGCCGCACGAGGATTTCTGCGGGACGTGCACGGCCTGCTCTCGACGCCTGCCCGACGCAGGCGATCGAAGCGCCGGGCGTCGTCGATTCGAACGCCTGCATCTCGTACTGGACGATCGAGCACCGCGGCGCGATCCCCGAGGCCGCGCCGCGGAGGCATCGGGCGACTGGATCTTCGGCTGCGACGTCTGCCGGACGTCTGCCCCTGGAACATGTCGTTCGCGAAGCCCGCCGCCGACGACCCGCTTCGCGCGCCGCGAGGACCTCGACGGCCTCGATCCGGTCGAGATCCTGGGCCTGGACGAGGCGGCGTTTCGCGCGCGATATCTCGGGAACGTCGCTCATGCGCGCGCGCTGGGACGGGATGCGCCGCAACGCGTGCGTCGTGCTCGGGAATCGGCGGCGATCCCGAGGCGCTCCCGGCGCTCCGCGCAGCCGCCGCGCGACGCCGATCCCGATCGTGCGCGAGCACGCCCGTCTGGGCGATCGCGCGGATCGAGAATCGACGCGCGCTGATTCGAGGCTATAGTCTCGGGTCGGGAGGCTCGATGGGCGTGAAGCCGAACGACAAGCGCAGCAACAACCGGGCGAAGCGCCGCGATGATGGTGCGCTACGGCCTGCGAACGCCGAGAAGACGGCGTTCACGAAGAACGCTCTCCGAGACCGGGCTGTTCTTGCAGACGAATCAGGTGTTCAAGCCCGGGACCGACGATCCACGTTCAGATCCAGTTCCCCAAGGACACCTTCAGCATGTGGGCGCGCGTCGTGTGGGCGAAGACGGTGCCCGCCGCAGCTGGCGCACGTCCTCGAATGCGGGATGGGGTGTGCTTCATCGATCCCTCGCCCGAGTGGATCACGCGTTCTTCCACGACTGGAAGAAAAAGGCCGGAGTCATCGAAGAGCTGACGCGTTGCACTACAGACCCACCATATGCTAGTGGCACGCTCCTTTCATACCCCGACTATTTTGTGCAATTCAGCTTGACACGTCCTTTCCCGCCCTGCTATCACAGACGAGCTTCGGACGGGATTCGCGGGAGAGCACTCGGGTGGGATGCGGCTTCCCTGTCGAATGAGATCGACACCAGCGCGCATTCCTCCACCGGACGGCGCGTGAGCCCGGAACAGCAGGAGGACGCCATCGATGCTCGAGCGCGAGCCGAGATCCCGCGAAGGATGACCGCTCGGTCCAAGTTCCCGGCGAGATAGAACGCCGGCGCCGTCCTCGACCCCGAGCCCTCGCGAGGATGCGCTTCGTCGCGCCGCTTCACGAAACCGGGCGTCCACCCGTACGACGAAGTCGAGTGGGAGCTGCGGGACGCGGTGATCTCCTCGGGAACGGGAGAGGTCGCCTTCGAGCAGCGCAACGTCGAGGTGCCGAAGTTCTGGTCGCAGCTCGCGACGAACGTGGTCGCGCAGAAGTACTTCCGCGGCTCGCTGGGCAGCCCGGAGCGCGAGCACTCGGTCCGCCAGCTGCTCGGACCGCGTCGCCAAGACCGCGGCACACTGGGGACGCGAGGGCGACTACTTCGCGACCGCCGAGGACGGCGACGTCTTCGAGGCCGAGCTGACCCACCTGCTGCTCCACCAGATGGTCTCGTTCAACTCCCCGGTCTGGTTCAACTGCGGCGTCGAGACGCGCCCGCAGGTGTCCGCCTGCTTCATCAACTCCGGTTCAGGACACGATGCCGTCGATCCTCGAGCTGGCGAAGACCGAAGGGATGCTCTTCAAGTACGGCTCGGGCACCGGCTCGAACCTCTCGGCGATCCGCTCCTCGCGCGAGCACCTGGCCGGCGGCGGCACCGCGTCGGGGCCGGTCTCGTTCATGAAGGGCTACGACGCGTTCGCCGGCGTGATCAAGTCCGGCGGCAAGACGCGCCGCGCGGCGAAGATGGTGATCCTGAACGTCGACCACCCGGACATCGAGGACTTCATCAACTCGAAGGCCGAGCGAAGAGAAGAAGGCCTGGGCGCTGATCGACGCCGGGTACTCGGGCGAGTTCAACGTCCACGGCGGCGCGTACGATTCGGTCTTCTTCCAGAACGCCAACCACTCCGATCCGCGTCACCGACGAGTTCATGCGCGCGGTCGTCGTCGCGACGGCGAGTGGATCACGCGCGCGGTGACGACCGACGAAGCCGATGGGCACGTACCGCGCGCGCGACCTGATGCGCGAGATGGCCGAGGCGGCGTGGGTCTGCGGCGATCCCGGGATGCAGTACGACACGACGATCAACACCTGGCACACCGTCGCCGAACTGCGGCCGGATCAACGCGTCGAACCCGTGCTCCGAGTACATGTACCTCGACGATTCGGCGTGCAACCTGGCGTCGCTTGAACCTGATGCGCTTCCGGCGCCCCGACGGCGAGTTCGACATCGACGCGTTCCGCCACGCCGTCGAGGTGACGATCACCGCGATGGAGATCTGGGTGGACAACGCGTCCTACCCGACGCCGGCGATCGAGAAGAACTCGCACGATTACCGCCCGCTGGGCCTGGGCTACGCCAACCTGGGCGCGCTCCTGATGTCGCGCGGCCTTCCGTACGACAGCGGACGGCGGGCGCGCCTACGCCGCGGCGATCACCGTCGCTGATGTGCGGCGAGGCGTACGCGACCTCCGCGAAGATCGCGGCGCACAAGCAGCCGTTCGCCGGCTACGAGCGGAATCGCGAGCCGTTCCTCGCCGTGATGCGCAAGCACCAGGCGCACGCCGGACGGCATCGACGGCAAGCTGGTTCCGCCGGATCTCCTGTCGGCCGCGCGCGGCGTCGTGGGCCGACGTCGTCACGCTCGGGACCGAGCACGGCTTCAGGAACGGCCAGGCGACGGTGTTGGCGCCGACCGGGACGATCGCCTTCATGATGGATTGCGACACGACCGGCATCGAGCCCGACATCTCGCTGGTCAAGTACAAGAAGCTCGTCGGCGGCGGCGTCTTCAAGATCGTCAACAACACCGTGCCGCTGGCGCTCAAGAAGCTGGGCTACGCCCACGACGACATCCAGCGCATCGTCGACTACATCAACGACGAACGACACGATCGAAGGCGCGCCGGGTCTGAAGGACGAGCACCTCCCGGTCTTCGACTGCGCGTTCAAGCCCATGAAGGGCACGCGCACGATCCACTACATGGGCCACGTCAAGATGATGGCCGCCGCGCAGCCGTTCCTCTCGGGCGCGATCTCGAAGACGGTCAACATGCCCGCAGGACACGACCGTCGAGGAGATCGAGAAGACCTACGTCGAAGCGTGGAAGATGGGGCTGAAGGCGATCGCGATCTACCGCGACGGCTGCAAGCGCAGCCAGCCGCTCTCGACCGGGCAGGGACGAAGACGAAGCGCGTCGCCGGCGGTCGAGGCCGCCGACGCCGCAGCGCGCCGCCGCAAGCTCCCCGACACGCGGCAGTCGATCACGCACAAGTTCTCGGTCGCCGGCTTCGACGGCTACATCACCGTCGGCCTGTTCGAGGACGGCCAGCCCGGCGAGATCTTCATCACGCTCGGGAAGGCCGGCTCGACGCTGGCCGGGCTTCGCTGACGCCGTTCGCGACCGCGATCTCGTTCTCGCTGCAGCACGGCGTCGAGCTGCGGTTCCTCGTGGACAAGTTCACGCACGTGCGCTTCGAGCCGTCCGGCTTCACCGGCAACCCGCAGATCCCGATCGCGAAGTCGATCGTCGACTACGTCTTCCGTTGGATGGCGCTCCAGTTCCTCCCGAAGGAAGAGCAGCCATCGATGTCCGCGCGTCGCCAACGGCCACGACCTCGCGATCTCCGCGGAGACCGACGCCGCGTCGACGCGCAAGCGCGCGCCGCCGCGCAGGCGCGCGAGCGCGACGTCTACGTCCGCCAGGCCGACGCGCCGCCGTGCCACGAGTGCGGCTCGATCATGATCCGGAACGGGGCGTGCTACGCGTGCGTCAATTGCGGGAGCACGAGCGGTTGCTCGTAAAGACAGTTCCAGGTTGACAGTTGAGAGTTGAGGGGGAGGCGAGAGCCTCCCCTCAACGTTTCGGCGACGACTTCCCGCGCAGTCTAATTCGTCGTACTTTCGTTGATTTCGTGCTTCCAGACGCCCGGAACGGGGCTCGTGATCGTCGATCCTGGCCGATCCTGCGAGGCCGTTTTTCGCGCGGGAGGCCTCCCCGCACGCTAATACCAGCACGCAGTCGGAAAAACATCGTCAACTTCACATTTCACCATCGGAACTGCCAACCCCGATGGAATCTGGCGGCCGTTGGCCGGCACGCTAGCCAGCGGCCGCTCCCCATTCACGAACCGCATGATCTCGTCGCTCGATCGCACGCTGTAGAACTCGAAGCGGGAGTAGTCCTGGGTCAGCGTCTGGACGATCGATGTACGCAGTTCGTCTCGGCTGTTCCCGGCTACGACCGAATGATGCGTGGTCGTGATCTCGACGTGTGATGGGAACCGCATGCCGTTCTTCTCGAAGGCGAAATCCGTGACGACTCGCTCGATGTCGTAGGGCTGGTGCTTGGCAATGATTTCGGACTCCGGCCGCATCTTCTCATTCCAATCGGCGGGCGCATACGCCTCGACCTTGAGGATCTGCGACGTCTCGCGGTCGATCCAGGCGTATCCCGCCCCAGTCGTTGAGCCTCTTCCGGATCGGCTCGCGGGGGACGAACTGAATGACGACGGCCCTCCGATCGCCCACGGTCTCGTCGCGGAGCACCTCGGAAGCCGAACAGTGGTTGACGGTCCGCGCGAAAGATGAACGCCCAGAGATACGCGTTCTCGAGGAAAATTGGCACGCCGTAGTCCGCCGGATGAACCTCGCGGCCGCGGTTCCTCGCCGTCGTTCCCGTCTTCCACGTCCTAAAGTCGCGGATCCGTCCGTGCTCGTCACGGATGAAAAGGTAGGCGAACTGGATGCGGCCGGTCGCGCGACCGGAGTAGACGATCGTCTCCTGACAAGCGAAGCCGAGGCTGGTGTCGCGGTACAGCTCGGCGACGCGCGCGAGACGGGTGGTGAGGTCCAAGCCGCGCGTGTCCGCGGTGTGCGCGGCAAGGGACAGCGCCACGGCCACCGGAACAAGCATGCGTCGCCACGTCACGGCGTCGCCCTCACGTTGCCCTTCCCATCCACGATCTCGAAAGTGAACCGGACGTCGTAATAGACGGAACGAGGTCCCAAGACGTCCATGATCTTGTAGTCGGGCTTCCCATCGCCGTCTTTGTCTTCGCCGGGCTTGACGTGCTGAAAGACGCCCGGTTCATAGCGCCAGGTCCGGAGCGCTTCTTCGACGGCACGACGATAGTCGGCGGCGAAGGATCATCGTCCGGCGCTTCGCATGGGCGAGTCCGCGATTCTGTCGACACTGCCCTCTGTGTCGATGACGAAGCGCACGACCTCGCGATGTGGGCCGTCGTGCGCAGCGAGCGCATTCTCCGGGTACTTCGGGAGCGTCTTGTTGTCCTGCGGCGGCGGCCGGCGGAACTGCACGTCCTCGGGCAATCCGAGAGCAGGGGTTTCCGGGATCGAAGATGTAGTTGTACTTCGACTTGCCTTCGGGCAACGGCGGGGAGGAGCCGGCGCGGTTGCGAGCTTCTTGTGCGCGCATCCGATTGCCAGGGCGCTGGGAGAGCCAGCACGCCGATATGCCTTGACGAACGGAGAATGAGGCGCGTTAGAGTTCCCCTCGAGCTGGTCGGCGTCGGCGAGGTCGCGGGGTCGGCCGGTCGCGCGCTTGTTCCGAATCAGGTCGTCGCGCCCGATGACAGGGGAGGGCGACAATCCTTCGATCGTCCGCACGTCTCGACGGGACCAGGCGGTCTCAAACGTCACACCGTCGATCGCTGTGATGATGTCGACTCGATTCGGAGCCACGCCGACCTGGAATACCGTGCCTTCCGTTGCGAGATCGGCGGTACGGAGATCGCCGAGCGGGGCTCCGAACCGGGCGAGCGCCCTGAGAACTCGCTCTGGCGTTGTCCAAAGCCGGCCGAACCCAAACGTCGATGTCGCCCGTCGCACGCGGGACGCCATGAACCGCCAATGCATAGGCGCCGACGAGCAGGTACTCAACGCCCTCGGCGGATAACGCGGACAACATGTCGCTGAAGTCGGAGTTCATCGACGGGCTTCCCCATGAATCGCCAAGCCTCGACGGTGAGCGGCCACACCATAGCGAGGCGCTCCTCGGAGGTGTGAGATCCTTCACCGGATCCCGCGGCTCCGGGTCGCCCGGCCGGATGACGCGTGTCGAATAATGCGAGCGATCCATCGACAAAGTGTATCAGCGGCCGACTTGGGAGCCTCACAGTATATTCCCGGCTTCGTCCAATCGAGGGTTCCATGAGACAGCTCGTCCGCGCCGCGCTTGCCGTGTGTCTGTTGGGTTCCGCCACTTCCGGCTTTGCCGCCGAACCGAAAATGGATTTCCATCCTGCCCGCGGATCACGAGGGCAATCCTGCGCGAGGCAGGGTTTTCGGTTTGGACGCGGCAGCCGGGGTTCGTCGTCGGCGCCGCCGATGATCCGCAGCGATCGAGAAGCTCTCCGCACGCGGCATCACGCCACTCGCCGAGTTCGCCGACGACGGACAGGCCATGTACCTCCTGCATCACAGGCCGGGCTTTGCAGGTGCCGCCGGCCGACGGCGGGACGATCCATCAGCTGACCGACGAGATCGACCTCTATCTGTTCCCCGCGGGAGCAAGATCGACCTCCGCGCGTGAAGCCGTACGCCGCGTTCCAGGCCGTCCCGCGCATCCCGCTCCCGCCGCGGGTGCCGCACCCCGCCGACCTTCAGGCGGCGCCCGCCGCGCCGGCCGCCGCGAACCCGCTGGTCTCGTCGATCCTCGCGTCGACGAACCAGCCAGAGCTGGTTCCAATTCGTGCAGGGACCTTTCCGGCGACAACCCGGTCGTCGTCGGCGGCGTCACGCGGACGATCACGACACGCTACTCGGACGCGATGTTTCCCACGCCGCTCGCAAACGCGCTACGCCACCGAGTACCTCGAGGAGCGGGGGGCCGGATGGGGCTACACCAGCCATCGCGAGACCTACACCGCGACCGACTCGGGTGCGGCGGCGTGCAGGCGAGGCCCTGGCAGAACCTGATCTTCATCGTGCCCGGCCAGGTGGATTACGGCCAGCACCAGCAGGTGCTGTTCGTCAATCACTACGACACGATCTCGTACTCGACGGCGGCGAGCAACGCGCAATCGCTCCGGCGCGGACGACGCGCTCTCAGGCGGCGCTGCGCTGATCGAAGCGATGCGCACGTTCAAGGACTACGCGTTCAAGAACACGCTCGTCTTCGCGTTCTTCTCGGGGAGAGGTCGGGATCTGCGGCTCCGGGCGCCTACGTGAGGCAGCACCCGACGGTCGACATGTGGCGCGCCGTCAACATGGACCAGACCGGCGTTCGACGGCGACGGCAATCGCCTGATGGACGTCTACAACTGGGATACGACGAACTCGCCCGGGAGCGTCGCGCTGGGCGACGCGTTCGTCAGGCCAACGCCGACTACGGCAGCATCATCGCGCCAGGCGAACATCGTCCGGGACACGAGCAAGATGTGCCAGACCGACCACTGCCCGTTCTGGGACGTCGGCGTCGCGGCGATCGCGGTGCTCGAGGACCTCCACAACAACGACATCTGCCCGTGCTTCGATCTCCGGCCAGACGCGCATCGTGCCACGACACGGTCACGCAGATCGTTCGAACGGCGCAGCTCATGTTCACGCAGGACTACTCGTGGCCGTCCGAGAAGGCGGCGATCGCGGTCGTCGCGCATCTCGCCGAGCCGCTCTACGCCTGTCCGGCGGCGCCGGTCGCCGCCCCGGTGCTGACGCCGGGAACGACACGATCTCGCTGTCCTGGAGCGCGGCGCCGGGCGTCACGAACTACGTCGTGGAGCGCGCGGCGAGCTGCGGCGGATCCGTTCACCGGGATCGCGTCGTCTGACGGGCGACGAGCTACGACGACGTCGGCGCTGTCGAACGGGGTCAGCTACGCCTACCGGATCCGGACTTGCCCCACGCAGGTGTCCGCGTGCGTCACGGCGGCGCCGACTGCCGGGCGCGAGCGTCGAACTACCAGAGGGCTCCGCTGCGGTCACGGTCGATAGCGGCGATCACGACGCCATCGCCGACAACTGCGAGCTGTCCACCGTACAGCTCAACCTCAGAAAACGACGGGAACGTGCCGCTGACGAACGTGCGTCTGGCCTCGGTGACGTCGTCGAATCCGGCGGTCCGCGTCGCCTCCGCGCTGCCCCAGCTCGTGGGCTCGCTCGCGGCCGGCGCGACGGCGCCGGTGGCGTTCAAGTTCTACCTCGGGCGGGACGGCTACGTCGTCGGCGTGCGGCGACGCGCTGACGTTCACCGTGACCGCCACGTCGGATCAGTCGGCACCGATCGTGCGGACGTTCTCGCTCACCGCGCGAGCGATCGACGGTCGCGGGCCCGCTGAGCTACGGATTCGAGACGGACTTTTCCGGATGGACCACGAACGCCGGAATCGTCAACCGATTGGCCGGCGGCGCCCGGCCTCGACGGGCGGATCGCTTCACTTCCGCACCGGCCTCAACAACGACTGCAACGGCGTGCAGTCCCCGGTCATCAAGCCGACCGGGACGTCCACGATGTCGATGTACGTCAACTTCATCCTCGAAACCGGCAACTTCGATCGCGCCAGCGCGCAGGTGGTGGACGCCAAGACGGGCGAGAAGTTCCTCCTGACACCGACCGGCGCGGTTTACAGCTCCACGAACGGCGGGCCCCTGATGTGCGACAGCCTGGGGAATCTCCGAGGCTGGTCGGGATCCCATGCGCGTCGTGGCTGCAGGCCAACTTCGACCTCTCTCGCCTTATGCCGGGCGCGAGGTCCGTCTGGACGTCCACGAATCGACCGATAGCTCCGCCCTCGGCTCGCAGGGAGTTCTGGATGGACCTCGTCAACGTCTCGAACGCGACGCAGATCAACTGCGACGTGCAGGGCGAAGTCTGCGCCGCTGCCGCCCGAAGTCTCACCCGACGGCGATCCGTGCCGATGACGATCGGCAAGAGTCAGGAACGGATCTCGTGTTCACGTTCTCGGAGTCGGGACGGCGTCGAGCTACAACCTGTACCGGGGATCGCTCGCGAGCTTGGGGCAGGGGATCTATGACCACGCGCGCAGGCGCCGGGGTTGTGCGGGTTCGTGGACGCGCGTCGCCGGCGACGGATCCGGTGACGGTCACGGTGCCCGACGCCTCGGTCGCGGCCGACTCGTATCTGCTCGCGGTCGCGCGGAACGCCGCCGGCGAGTCAAGTATGGGGTCAGATCGGGCGGCGCGGAGATCCCGCTCGCGCTCAATTCGTGCCCTTGACGATCGCCCGCTTCGGCTATGAATCCGACCCCAGAAGGGGGCCGAAGCACCATGAACAAGTACATCACCGAGTTCATCGGAACGTTTTCCTCGTCCTCACGATCGGCTGCTCCGTGATCGGCGGGGGACCGAGCGTCGTTCCGCCGCTGGCCATCGGCAGCCATGCTCGATGGTGATGGTTTACGCCGGAGGGCACGTCTCCGGTGCGCACTACCAACCCAGCCGTGACGCTTGGGGCTCTGGATGCGCGGCCGTTGCGAGACGAACGGACGTGGCGCTCGTACTGGATGCGCGCAGATCGTCGGCGCGCTCGCCGCGGCGGTTCGCGACAGAAATTCATCGTCAGGGGCCGGGCGGCATCCTCATCACTCGAAGCCCGGGCCGGCGATCCTTGCGGAGTTCCTGTTTGCCTTTGCCCTCGTCTATGTCGTTATCAACGTGGCGACGTCGAAGCCACCGCCGGAAACCACTACTACGGCCTGGCCATCGGTATGACGGTCTGATGGCGGGCGCGTTCTCGGTGGGCATGGTGTCCGGCGCGGCGTTCAATCCTGCGGTCGCGATCGGCATCAGCACCATGGGCGCTCATCCCGCCCACCAGCATCTGGATCCACTTCGCGGTCGACGACCTCGCCGGAGCCGCCGCCGCGTCGTTGTTCGAGCGCCTCCATCCCGAGGACAAGTAGGGACGCACTCGTTCTCTTGCAAACTCCACGGCCGTACGGGAGACATCTTCTTTTCCGACAAAGCTCCCCGGATACCGCTTTTTGCTCGGAAAAAGAAGATGTTCCAGGAAGACCTAGAGATCGGAAGGAAGACGAGGGAGTCCGTCATCTCCCTCGAGTCCTTCGATCCGTCGGGAACATTTCTCTTTTTCGCAGCAGAGCGGTATCCGGGGAGCTCTGCAGAAAAGAGTATCAGTTCTTCCAACCAGGGCCGTGAACCACGCGGCCGGGTTTGGCACCGGTATGTTTCCCGGACCTCCAGCACCTGAATCCCATTGACGAAGACGTCGCTGACGCCGGTGGCGAAGCTGCTGCGGGTTTGTCGAACGTCGCGTGATCGATGATCTTCGCCGGGTCGAAGACGACGAGGTCGGCGTAGCACCCCAGGTCGAAGGCACCCGCGGTTCGCGAGGCTTCAAGTTCTCAGCCGGCAGGTCGGTGAGGCGCCGGATCGCGTCGGGGGAGGGTGATCACGTTCTCCTCGCGCACGTAGTGGCCGAGCAGGCGCGCAACGTTTCCGTAGGCTCGCGGGTGGGTGCTGGACTTCAGGAACACGCCCTCCGGCGACGACGACTCGGCGTCGGAGCCGAAGGCGACCCAGGGCTGCCGGATGCCCAGCTTCACGTTGTCTTCGCTCATCAGGAAGTACGCGGTCTCGACCCGTGAGTGATCCTCGATCACGAGGTCGATCATCGTGTCCTCGGCCGGCGTGCCCGCGCTTGCTTCATCACTTGCGCCAGCGTCATGCCCGGTCAACGGCTTCAACGCCGCCTTCCTGAAGCCGATGAACTTCACGCGGTCGGGAGAGCCGGCCATCAGCCAGAGGTTCTCCCACGCGTCCGTCGGCGCTGACGCATCTCGCCGATGACGCGCTCGCGGGTCGCAGGGTCCTCAAGACGCTTCACCCACGCGTCGAGCCCGCCTTCCTGCACCCAGGGCGGCATCGCGGCGTCGAGACCGGTGCGCGCCGGCGACGTAGGTGTACATGTTCGCGCTGACGCGAGGTCCCGCCGCGCGCGCAGCTTCGATCCGCGCGATCGACCTCCGCCATCTTCGGCCAGTTCGCCTGGCCCGCGGCCTTCAGGTGGTAGACCTCGCCGTGCACCTTGGCGTCGCGCGCGATCCCGATCAGCTCGTCGGTCGCCTCGAGGAAGCGGTTGGCTCTCGCTGCGCATGTGCGCGACGTACCCGCCGCCGAGCTCGCCGCCTGCTTTGGTCAGCGCCACGAGCTCCGGCGGTCTTCGCATAGAAGGCCGGCGCGTAGATCAGCGAGGCGCCGACGCCGAGCGCGCCTTCGCGCATCGCCTGGCGGACCAGGTCCTCCATGCGCGCGAGCTCATCCGGCGTCGGCTCGCGGTCGGCGTAGCCCAGCTCGTGGACGCGCACGGTGGTTGCGCCGACGAAGCTGGCGACGTTGGGGCTGATGCCGCGTGCGACGAGCCGGTCGAGGTACTCGCCGAGCGTCGTCCAGTCGATGTCGTACTTGATGTCGCCCTGCTGCTCCTTGCGCCTCTTTCTTCATGGCGTCGTTCAGGGGCCCATCGACCAGCCCTCGCCGAAGATCTCCAGCGTGACGCCCTGGCGGATGTCGCTCTGCGACCGGCCGTCCGCGATCAGCGAGTCGGTCGCCCAGGACAGCATGTTGATGAAGCCGGGAGCGACGGCCATCCCTTTCGCGTCCACCGTCCTTCCGGCCCTCGCTGCGGAGAGGTCGCCCACGGCGGCGATCTTGTCCCCGCGCACGCCCACGTCGGCGCGCCGGCCCCGGCGCTCCGGTCCCGTCGTAAACGGTTCCGTTACGGACGATGAGGTCGAATCGCTCGGGCGCGGCGGCGGCCGAAGCGAGCAGCGAGACGGCGAACAAGGCCGGGGCGATGCGCATGTTGGTTCCTCAGCGCGCCACCCGCGAACGGCGAGTCGATCCGCCGGACCAGTGCGCGCACGTCCCCTCCGGCGCGGGAGGATAACGCAGCGGACGAGCTTTGTAAGAAAAGGAGTGTCCCGGTTACACTCGTCGCTCGCATGAGCATCGAAGCAGGGGCCGAGATCATCGCCGAAGTCGTTTCGCTCGTATGTGAGCGGTTTCCGAGTACCTGACGCGCCACGCCCGCGCCACTTCGAATCGGCCAACTGGCACGGCCTTCAGCGACGACGCCGCGCTCCGCTTCGATCTGTACGCCGACGCGGTCGGTCACGGGCTCCTCCGGCTCCGGCCGCTGCTCGGCGAACGGATCGAGGAGCGGCCGACGTGGACCGCGCTGCGCGGAAGCCTATGCGGCCGCGAACGCCGGGCGCGGGGACGTCGAGCTCGCCGAGTCGTTCTTCAACTCGTTCACGCGGAAGATCTTTCACACGATCGGCATCGACCCGACCGTCGAGTTCATCTCGCTCGCGGATGTCCGTGAGGCCCGGACGGGGCCGGGGTCGGCGACCGTCCACTTCGCGCGCAACGGACCGCTCCACGGGCTCATCCGCGAGATTCTCGAGAGCCTATCGGTTCGCTCCGGGCTGGGACGACGCCGACGGCGACGCGCGCAGGTGGCTCCGCGATGGAGGCCGAGCTCCGGGGCTCGAGGTCGAAGCGGTCGATCTCGCTCGCCCGGTCTTCTTTCGAGGAAGGCGCCTATCTCGTGGGACGGGTGGAGACGGACGGCGGGAACCTGCCGCCTGTCCTCGCTCTGACGAATCCTGCGGGAAGATCGTCGTGGACGCTTTGCTCCTCGACGAGGACGAGGTTGAGCGTCGTGTTCAGCTTCGCGCGCTCCTACTTCTTCGTCGAGATGGAGTGGCCCGCACGGACACGGTCTCGTTCCTCAAATCGATCATGCCCCGGAAGCCGGTCGCCGAGCTGTCACAACGCCGTGGGCTGCAACAAGCACGGGAAGACCGAGGCTCTACCGCTCGATCCTACCGCGGCACCTCGAGACGACCGACGATCGCTTCGAGATCGCAGCGGGCCAGCGCGGCACGGTGATGAGCGTCTTCACGCTCCCGCAGCCGGACGTCGTCTTCAAGGTGATCAAGGACCGCTTCGATTACCCGAAGACGGTCACGCACGAGGAGGTGCGGGGGAAGTACAGCTTGGTGTTCCGCCACGACCGCGCGGGACGTTTGGTGGATGCGCAGGAATTCGAGCACCTGGAGTTCGACGCCGCGCGGTTTCTCGGACGATGCGGCGCGAGCTCGAGAACGTGGCGACCGAGACCGTGTCAGTTCCGAGGGGACACGGTCAGGATCATCGGCCACCTGTACACGGAGCGCCGCCTGCGCCCGCTCGACATGTACCTTCGGCAACGCGGACGACCAGGCCGCGCACCGCGCCGATCATCGAGTACGGGCAGGTGCTCCGGGACTCTTGCGGCGACCAACATCTTTCCGGGCGATAATGCTGCTGAAGAACTTCGGCGCGTCACGCGCCACGGCCGGTTGATCTTCTACGACTACGACGAGTTGTGCCCTGCTGACGGACTGCAACTTCCGGACTGCTGCCGCAGGCCGAGAGCGGACCTCGAGGAGACCGCTTCGGAGCCGTGGTATTACGTCGGCGAGCGGGACATCTTCCCGAGGAGTTCCGCTCGTTCCTCGGGCTTGAGGCGTGAGCTGCTCGCCACGTTCCTCAAGCACCACGAGGAGCTGCTGCGCGTAGACTTTCTGGCATCGCATGCAAGACCTCCACCATCGCGGCGAGGTCGTCGACATCTTTCCCTACCGCGCCGTCGCGCGAGACTGAGCGCGAGGACGGGCGAGGAGCTAGAGCCGATGACGGACGCACGAGGCGAGATCATCACGCACGAAGCCGGGCGCATGACGCGTGCCCGAGCACCCGATCCTCCCGTTCATCGAAGGCGACGGCACCGGGCCGCGACATCTGGCGCGCGTCGGTGCGCGTGTTCGACGCGGCGGTCGCGAAGGCGTACGGCGGCAAGCGCAAGATCCACTGGATGGAGGTGCTCGCCGGCCAGAAGGCGTTCGAGCAGACCGGCAGACTGGCTGCCCGACGAGACGCGTCGAGGCGTTCCGGAAGCTATCTCGTGGGCATCAAGGGGCCGCTGACCACGCCGGTCGGCGGCGGCATCCGCTCGCTGAACGTCGCGCTGCGACAGATGCTCGACCTGTACGTCTGCCTCCGGCCGGTGCGCTGGTTCCAGGGCGTGCCTTCGCCGGTGAAGCATCCCGAGAAGGTGGACATGGTGATCTTCCGCGAGAACACGGAGGACATCTACGCCGGCATCGAGTTCGCGGCAGGGCACCGACGACGCGAAGAAGGTGCTCGAGTTCCTCCAGCAAGGAGTTCCCGACGGCGTACAAGAAGATCCGCTTCCCCGAGACCGTCGGCGCTCGGCTTGAAGCCGATCTCGCAAGGAGGGCACGCGAGCGCCTCATCCGCGCCGGCGATCGCAGTACGCGCTGCCGCACAAGCGGAAGCAGCGTCACGCTCGTCCACAAGGGCAACATCATGAAGTTCACCGAGGGGGCGTTCCGCAACTGGGGCTACGCGCTGAGCCGAGCGCGAGTTCGGCGAGGCCGGCGTACACCTCGGAGCAGTGGGAGCGGACGCGAGGCGGCGCAGGGAGAGCCGCCGCCGACGCGGAGCAGAAGGCGGCGGTGCGCCGCGGGCAAGGTCACTGGTCAAGGACGCGATCGCCGACATCTTCGCTCGCAGCAGATCCTGACGCGGCCGGACCGAGTTCGACGTCGTCGCGACCTTGAACCTGAACGGCGACTACCTACTCCTGGACGCGCTCGCGGCGCAGGGTCGGCGGCATCGGCATCGCGCCCGGCGGCAACATCAACTACGTCGACCGGGACACGCGGTCTTCGAGGCGACGCACGGCACGGCGCCCGAAGTACGCCGACCAGGACCAGGTCAACCCAGGCTCGGTCGTCCTCTCGGGCGAGATGATGCTCCGGCTACCTGGGCTGGGACGAGGCCGCCGGACGTGATCCTCAGAGGGCATGGACGGCGCCATCGGCAGCAAGGCGCGTGACCTACGACTTCGCGCGCGCAGATGGAGGCGCCGTCGAGATCAAGTGCTCCGAGTTCGGCGACAACGTGATCGCGCACATGTAAGATGGGACAGTCCCTTTTTCTACCCAAGTTCCAGACGGTTGGGGACAATTCCTTTTTCTTGCCAAGCTCCCCGGATACCGCTTTGCTGCGAAAAAAAAGAAAATGTTCCCTTGGCCAGCGTGAGGGTTGGACAGAGCAAGCACGAACCCCTCCCGTCGTTCGCTCCAATCCGGCGTTCTCTCCTGGGAAGATCTTCTCTTTTTCCGACCGCGGCTCCCCGAAACCGCAGCTTTGCTGCGAAAAAGAGAAACGTACCGACAGGTCGCGGAGCGGGTGAATGGAGGGGACACTCCGCTTTCTCTGCCACTCCAGGTCTGTTCCAGGAAGATCTTCTTTTTCTGATCAGAAAGCGGTATCCGGGGCAGCTCCGTCAGGAAAGGAGAAGATCTTCCCCGGACATCGTCCGAGTTTAGGCAGCGGGAGCGTCCCCTTAAGTCGCAAGCAGAAGGCCACGGAGTCGAAGCGTGTGCTGCGATCGCGCGAGTCACCGCTGCAGTCGCGATGACCGCCGGCGCGCGAGCGGGTCGAGCGCCGAGCGATCGAGCGATCCAGCGAGCGATGCGGACGCCGGCGTGCGGCGTCCAGAGAAGAACGCCGCGAGTCGGCGGGTTACGACCGGCACCGCGGCAGGTCGTCGAGCGCGACCGCTCGTCGTGGCTGCGCGCCGGTCCCACATCGCGATGCCGCAGATGAGCGCGAGCGGCAGGCTACGGGCCAACCCGTACGCCGCTCGACCGAGCGGCGCCGCGGCCCTCGGGTCGCCGAGGCCAGGACCTGCGCGCCACGGTTCGGACCACGCGCGCGCCCGCGGATCGCGCTCGAGCGTGACGGTGGTCATCCCCGACGCTGGCGGCGAGCGTGTGGTCAGCCTCGCGCCGACGCTTGCGCCGATGGCCGCTCGGTCCGGAAGGCGAAGCTCGCAACCGCGTCCCGAGCGCGCATCGTCCAGACGCGAAGCGGATCGGCTCGCTCGCCGGGAGGACGCCGCCAGGCGGCGCATTCGGATTCGGCGCACCGCGCGGACCGACCCGAAGCCGACGCAGCGTCCGCAAACGGCTGGGCCGCACTCGCTCTGGCGCGCGCTGCGGTGGGTGAGGCCACCACGAGATCCGCCAGTCGCGCAGGAAGCATCGGGTCGGACGTCGCCGCGGATCGGCAGGCGGACCGTTCAGGTGCCAGCGGAGCCAGCGCTCGGGCGACTTCGACGCGATCGGCAGCCGTCCGGCCGCGAGGATAGAAGAGCAGCACGCCGAGGTCCGTAGAGATCCGCGCGCCCGTCGATCGTGAAAGTCCCAGGATCGCCTCCGGGCGCGATGTAGGGGATCGAGCCGGAAAAGCCGTCCGGGCTCGCCCGCGCGCCCGATTCAGACGCGAGGCCGAAGTCGCGTGAGCTTCACGCGCGCCGAGCTTTCGCCGCGACGCGGCCCACGAGGACGTTCCCGGGCTTGAGATCGCGATGCAACGATCCCTGCGCGGTGGACGTGCTCGAGCGCGCGCGAGGATCCGCCGCGCCAGCTCCTCGAGAGCGCGGCGGGCTGACTCGCCGCGCGCAACGCGCGGTGCACCGGAAGCCCGCGACACGAGCTCGAGCACGAGGCAGTGAGTCCCGAGGAAAGCTGGCCGGACCAGGCGCGCAGCAGCTCGATAGGCGCGCACGACGTGGGGATGACGAAGGCGCGCGACCAGCGCGGCGAATTCTCGCGCCGACGGATGCACGGAGATCGGCCGCACGCGCATCGTGGAGCGCCTTGATCGCGACGTCGCGCCGGAAGACGCGGTCGTAGGCGCGGAAGACCGCGCCCCTGCCCGCCGCGGCCCAGCGCCTCGACCAGAAGGAAGCGCTCATCGAGGCGCGGGCCGATGTCGCAACGCGGCTGGAGGAGATCGTCATGGAGCGCGACTCATCGTGGAGGCGATGGGCCGACGCTACGCCGGTCCGCCTGCGCTGCAAGACGCGAGGAGCGTCTCCCGTGTTCCGCCGAAGGAAGCGCGCTGTTGTCGGGCCGGGAAAAGCGGGATACGTTGCCGACATGCAACGCCTCGCGGCGCTCCCTCGGTCATCGGCGCTGGCGCTCGACGCGGTACTCGCGGCCGGAAACCCACGATCCGCGCACCACGCCGACGACGGCCCTTCCCGGGCTTGCGCGTCGTTGCGCCCGCGCATCGCGGACAGGAAGCTCCCGGCGCCCGACGGCGGCGAGATCACGATGCGGCGACCGCTCCTCGATGCTCAGCGGGTCGAGACCTGCTCTTCGCACGATCTCGAAGGGGGCGGCTGGCCGGCTTCGTGGCTGATCGTCTCGGATTCGCGAACGCGGCCGTTACGACCTTCGTCTTGCGCATCGCTCTGGCCGCCGACGGATCGATCGCCGACCCGAGACCGGCGTTTCTCTGTCCACGCGCCGCGAATGGGACGATGCCGCGGTTCGACGCGGCGTTCCAGCAGGCCGTCGGAAAGAAGCCGCCCCGCGAGCGTCAGCGGAACGTGGTCATCCAGTCGTTCACCAAGAAGACCGTGACCGACTACGTCTACTGACCTCCCCGCAAACGGGAACCGAGAGCCAAGGGGCTGATCGCGATGCTCCCCGAGGGCTCGCTGATCCGCGAGGCCCCGTCGATCGATCTCGGCGACGGACAAGCACCACACGCTCGCGCGTCGTGCTGATCCGCCCGCGGTTCGTTCCGGCGGATTGCGCCACCGCGTCGAGGGCCGCAGCGGTCGGCCACCGCGATGCCGGCGGAGTCCTGCCTCGTCCTCGGCGGGGGAGATCAGGTCGAGGATCAGCTCGACATCACCGAGCTCGTGCGGGCCGGGCGACAGGGAGCGCTCGTCCCGCGATTCGCCTGCGAGCCGGGCGACGTGGAGCCCGGTGCTATCGACGCGCTCGTCGACCGTGAAGTTCGAGGGGCGCGAGCCGGTGCGCCTCCTCGAACTTTTCCGGCACGCGCGCCGAGGGCCCGATCGCCGGAACTTCCGTGACGGTCGGCATCAAGCGCGGAGACGGCGGATTCAAGCTTTTCGCGCGATAGGGGACACCTACTTTTCTTCTCAATCTGAGGCAGCCGGGAACATCTTCGCTTTTCGGACAACGCCCCGGATACGCGCTGATCCGACAGCGAAGATGTTCCCCGGAAGAACTCGGAGTCGGAACGAACGAGGGGAGCGTCCCCTATCTCACCAAACCCCAGCGCTCATCGGGAGATTTTCGCCGCAAAGGCGGTATCCGGGGAGCCTTGCAAGAAAAGAGAAATGTCCCCGGTCGGCTCTGAGTCTGGTGAGAAAGGGCGAGTGTCCCCTAGTCTGCAGGCTTCCGATTCGCCCCGAGCCAGATGTAAGCCACGAGGCCCGCGAAGCCGATGATCGAGATGGTCTGAGAGACCATGTCGTACGTCGATCGAGCGGCATCTTCACCTTGTCGGGGTCGAACTTGAAGCGGGCCAGCCGGGATCACGACGCCGAGGACCTCCCGACGCGCCCCCGCCATCATCCCGGACGCGATGACGACGCCCCGCTCGCGCAGCGTCTTGCCTGGCTCGCCGCGCTGCCTGGCGGCCTTCTTGGTGACGAGGTGGTGCAGATAGCCGCCGACGAGCGCGGGGGAGTTCAGCTCGAGGGGCAGGTACATGCCGAGCGCGAACGTCAGCGCCGGAACCTGAGCATCTCCAGGGCGAGCGCGATCATCGAGCCGACGCCGAAGAGGGCCCACGGCGACCGGCTCGCGGTTCATGAAGCTCTGGACCGAGCCTTCATGATCGAGGCCTGCGGAGCCGCGAGGATCTTCTCGGGCAGCGGTGCCGTCGGGGCGTCGCCGAAGAAGTACAGCCGCGAGAGCATCGACGATGGTCAGCCCGACGGCGACGGACGCCGCGATCACGCCGAGGAACTTCACGCGCTCCTGGACCTGCGGGCGTCGACCCGGAGCCAGTAGCCGGTCTTGAGATCGGTGACGGTCTGGCCCGAGACCGACAGCGCCGTGCAGACCATGCCGGCGATCGCCATCACGAAGAACATGCCCGGTGGGCCCCGACAGGCCGAACTTCAGGAGCACGACCGACGAGATCATGATCGTCAGCATCGTCATGCCCGAAACCGGGTTCCGCGCCGTCGTGGCGATCGCGTTGGCGGCGACCGAGGTGAAGAAGAACGAGAAGACGAGCATCAGCAGGAGGCCTGACGACGACCGCGGTCCAGTCCCGGCCCAAGCGTGCCGAAGAAGACCAGCGCCGAGGACCGACGTGACGATCGTCCCGACGAGCATCGTCATGATCGAGATGTCGCGGTCGGTGCGCTCGAGCTCGACGTGCCCCTCCCCGTGCCGGAACGCCTTGATCGCGATGCCGAACGAGCCCATCACGACCTTCAGCGACTTCAGGATGCCGAAGATGCCCGGCGGTGGCGATCGCGCCCACGCCGATGAACCGCACGTAGCCGCGGAAGATCTGCGTTGGCGCGTCATCGCCGAGATCGCCTTCGTCCCCGGCGGAACGACGTCGGGGAACGTGCGCGCCGAGATGGAAGATCAAGCGGGACGAGGACGAAGTTCGAGAGCACGCCGCCGGCGCACAGGATCATCGACGAGCGCAAGCCCCATGACGTAGCCGAGCCCGAGGATGAACGCGACGGCGTCGAAGCCGACGCACCACCTTGGCCTTGTCGGCGGCGTCCTTCGACGATCGGGATGAACTGGAAGTCGACGAACTCCTTCCAGACCTGAAACGTCGTGACGAAGAAGTCGTAGATGCCCGGCGATGCACGCGTCGCCTGGATCAGCAGCTTGGCCTGCGAGCCGCCCTTCTCCCCGGTGACGAGCACCTCCGTGATCGCGGTCGCTTCGGGGTAGGGGTACTGCGCCGTGCGTCTCGCGCACGAAGTAGCGGCGCAGCGGGATCAGGAACAGGACGCCGAGGCAGCCGCCGGCGAGGCAGATGAAGATCGTCTGCAGCGGATGCGGGCTGCAGGCTGCAGCGAGTACAGCGCGGGAGCGTGAAGATCGCGCCGGCGACGACGGAGGCCGACACGCCGCCGATCCCCGTCATGATGACGTTCTGGAGCAGCGGCGGGCTCCTTCGAGATCAGGCGCGCGTGAGGCCGATGGCGAGGATCGAGATCGGGATCGCCGCCTCCATGACCTGGCCGACCTTGAGCCCGAGTACGCGGAGGCGACCGTGAAGATCACGCAGAAGAGGAGCCCCCAGCCAGACCGAGACGCCGGTCGCTTCCGGGAACTTCGTGCCGGCGGCCGGGACGATCGGCTGTGTAGCACCTCGCCCGGCTTCAGCGGCTCGTAGGCGTTGTCCGGAAGCGATTTGGTATCGGGTGCGTCCATTCAGTCTCCCCTTCACCTGGGCGTGAATCCAGAGGCCCGACGGGCGGCGACCAGTCCGACCGCGCCGAATCCCCAGAACATTCTTCTCCGGATGATGGAGCGTCTCGTGCGCGCACAGGTCGCGATCGGGCCGCCGATCCACCCCGCGATCAGGCTCCCGAGCGCGATCGGGAGGAAGGCGAAGCCCAGGTACATCGCTTCCTGCCCCGGCGGAGCGAGGCTCCCCAGGCAAGGCAATACAAAATCGGAACGAAGCACA
>ERZ1370068.186-contig-10166_pt1 | contig 23086 bp, 35 predicted proteins | sample MGYA00561227_ERZ1370068 | MGnify/ENA primary metagenome ERZ1370068 (study PRJEB38410, sample SAMEA6850437) | metagenome | study: Metagenomic assessment of the ecological functions of the soil: analysis of the soil microbiota associated with the...
TGTACTTCGTTCAGATTTTGTGTTGCTGTGCTAAAAATCTTATTCTTGTTTTCTGGATCTTTTTGGATTAACCATTATTTCCATTGGAAGTAGCTTTCTTAGAGCGCAACCTTGCTGCTTGAGAGCTGCAAGATGGAAATATCACTCCTGATTCGACGCCAACAGCAATGAGCTACAGGCAAAGAATTGTTGGGATCATCTAGAATTGCCGCGCTTCACATTATCTAGTGATCGTTTGCTTCCTCAATGTGGTTCAGGAGGGCCTGCTAGTTTAATTTACATTCACTGGGCTTCTACCTCCCGGTACACGGAAGGGGGTGAGCTGCGGGAGCATGGTTCGTTCCTTTGATGAATTTGCACGCACCCTTTAAGATCATGTGAAGGGAGATATGGGATAATACACAACTGCGGAAGCTCCGCACTTAGGTTCCGAAGATGTTGGTGCGGTGAAGAGGGAGAGAGAGGACACCTTCGACGGCTGCTTAGCGGAGTGTGGTGGTTTCTATGGATCGTGACCAATATCGCCGGAAATATTTATTCACGCCCGGCATTGCAGGAGAACACACGCATTGGCGGCGCATATCTCTGAATGCTACCTACGTCGATAGTTCTAGCGCCGTATCTGCACCTGGCAACGTGTTTTCCTTGTCATCGCAATCATTCAGCAGGTAAATGTGTTCAGAGGAGCAATTAAAGCAACAAGAAACTTCGTCATTGAAAATATCATTGCATCGGAGGAGCCCATTCCCCGGCAGGCAGAATGGTTAAGATCGTTGCTGTCGACAGAAACTTTTTCCACAGGCGTTAAACGACTCTCAAATTCCAGGTCAGATAGGTCGCTTTTGAGTATATTTCGCAGCGATCGAAACAGGCCTGAGCGTTTCTGATCATCGTTGAGGATACAATTGCCTTCAGCTCGATACATTTCGTTTATATCGTTAACTTCGGCTGAGGCACAAAGCAAAACATTAAAATAATTTCGTACCACTGACAATGGCAAAAGAAAAAGAGACTACGAAAGAGTCAACAAAGACAAATCTTTTTGATTACAACGAAGAAAGTATCCGTTCACTCGATTGGAAGGAGCACATTCGCATGCGCCCGGGCATGTACATTGGCAAGCTTGGCGATGGCAGCAGCCCCGACGATGGAATTTATGTGCTGGTAAAAGAAGTGATGGATAACTGTATTGATGAGTTTGCCATGGGCTACGGAAAAACCGTTGAGCTGGTCGTGGAAGGAAAACAAGTCACCGTTCGTGATTATGGTCGCGGTATTCCTCTTGGAAAAGTGGTGGATGTGGTGAGTAAAGTAAATACCGGGGCAAAGTTCGATAGCAAAGTTTTTCAGAAAAGTGTTGGTCTGAATGGCGTGGGTACAAAGGCTGTGAATGCGCTGAGTCATTATTTTAAGGTGACGGCTGTTCGCGAAGGGAAAGAGAAGACTGCAGAATTTGAACGCGGGTTTCTCATTAAAGAATATAAAGAAACAAAGACCAGTGAACAAAATGGAACACTGGTTACCTTCATTCCCGATGATACCGTTTTTAAGAACTTCAAATTCCATCCTGAATTTTTAGAGAACCAGATATGGAACTATTGTTTCCTGAATGCAGGGTTTGAAAATTATTTTCAATGGAAAGAGTTTATGTCAGCAAAAACGGTTTACTTGATCTGCTTGAAAGAAAAACGAATGCAGATGAGATCCGTTATCCCATCATTCATTTGAAAGGAGATGATATTGAATTAGCGATTACACACAACAATGACTACGGCGAGGATATTTACAGTTTTGTAAATGGTCAGCACACCACGCAGGGCGGTACTCACCAGCAGGCCTTTCGCGAAGCGTATGTAAAAACCCTTCGTGATTTTTATAAAAAGGATTATGATGCTGCTGATATAAGAACAGGAATTGTAGCGGCGGTTGCAGTAAGAGTGGTTGAACCTGTGTTTGAATCGCAGACAAAAACAAAGCTTGGTTCTGTGAATGTAGATGAAGGCGGCCCAAGCATGCGACAGTTTGTTGGAGATTTTTTATCAAAGAGCTGGATAATTACCTGCATAAAAACCCGACGCTGGCTGATGCATTAAAAAGAGAATAGAACAAAGTGAAAGAGAAAGAAAAGAATTAGCCGGAATTAAAAAGCTGGCAAATGAGAGAGCAAAAAAGCCAATCTTCATAACCGGAAACTTCGGGATTGCAGGGTTCATTGGAATGATGAGTCACCAACAAAAGATAAGGCAGAGTATGAGCGAGTTGAGACAGGCATCCACCATCTTTATAACGGAAGGTGATAGTGCCAGTGGTTCCATCACAAAAGCAAGAAATGTAGAAACACAGGCCGTGTTTAGTTTGCGGGGTAAGCCGTTGAATTGTTTTGGACTTACTAAAAAGGTGGTCTATGAAAATGAGGAGTTCAACTTGCTGCAACACGCATTGAATATTGAAGAAGGCCTGGATGGATTGCGGTATAAGAATATTGTGATCGCAACCGATGCCGATGTGGACGGCATGCATATTCGATTGTTATTGATGACTTTCTTTTTGCAATTCTTCCCTGACCTGGTGAAGAATGGAACACGTGTTATGTGTTGGAAACACCGCTGTTCCGCGTAAGAGATAAAAAGGAAACAATTTATTGTTATGACGAAACAGAAAAACAGGCGGCGATTAAAAAACTGGGAGGCAAGCCGGAGATCACACGATTCAAGGGTTTGGGAGAGATCTCACCGGATGAGTTTGGAAGATTTATTGGAGAAGAAATGAGATTGCAGGCAGTGATACTTTGAGCACGGTGACCATATTCAAAACTTACTCGAATATTATATGGGTAAGAATACACAGGAGAGACAGGAGTTTATTATTGAAAACTTAAAGGTCGAGATTGATGCCCCGTTCCCGAAGACGGCGTGAAGAAAATGGCACAAGCGTAGATAGATTGAGAGTTGATAGTGATTCTGTATTCTAATTCTAAATTCTTTATTCTTAAATTTCTGGCAAAATGATTCATATTGTCTTTAATGCTTCAGAAGTGAATTTGTTGAAGGATGTCATCAAACTGGACGAAGGTTTAACAGGTAATGTGTTGCAGATAAAGGATGATTTTGCTGTAGGCCCATTGATCGATATTGAAACCGAAGAGGGTTGGAATTCCAGGGTAAACTGGTGGAGAGAATTATTGAAGAATTCTCCCTATGAAAATGACCCACAAACTTTTTCGATGACAGGGAAACCATAAAGAAAATAAAAGAGCAACTCGATGCAAATGTCCAGGAGCAAGTCTGGATATGGATGGGGCAAAACCAGCATGACGTCTGCGGCTATTATTGGTTCATTCAACATTTTAAAGAATACCAGGGAAGAATCCAGGTCATTTATTTAAACAATCTTCCTTTCATCAACGAAAAAGGACAATTGTTTTATCCTTCATGGATAGGCGAAATACAACCAAAGGAATTATTAAAGGCAAAACGACTGGCAAGACCGGTCACAATGAGTGAGTTCGAAGTGGATCCTGATGAATGGACGAAATTGTGTGTGGAAAATTCAACTGTAAGGATCCTGGAAGGAGGCAAAAAGATCGTGAGCAGGGATGAAACATTTTACGATAATGAGATCCTGAAAACTCTCCCACCAATGACTGGCAGAAGGCAACCAGGGTATTGACAAACACGTTGCATCGGATGAAAATAAAACAGGCGATGTGTTCCTCATGTGGCGAATGAAAGGATTGATAGCACAGGAAGAATTGAAGTGTTGGGAGATGTAAATAAAACGTGGAAAGAGTTTGATGTGAAATTGCCTGGAACTCAGACGGAAAGTGCTGAATTGCAAAAGCCAAATTGAAGAATTCTTAAGAGACGAAATGTTCTCCAGAGGAGTCCTGACAATGATCACTAGTCAATTCTCAACTGTCCAGCAAGTAGTTCGTAAATGAACATTGAACATTGAGTGTTGATTATTGAGAATTTTAATTGTTAATGAAAAGCATTCTGAAATTAGAGGAAGCTGCTATGCTTATACTTTCCATTTATGCTCTGAGCCTGTTTCATGTGAGCTGGTGGGTCTATTTATTGCTATTGATCTGCTCCAGACATCAGTTGCATTGGTTATGCAGCCGGGAATAAGGTCGGTGCCGTTTGTTATAATTTGTTTCATCACAAGGGAATTGCCACAGCAATTTTTATAGCAGGATTTATATTTGAAGGATGAATGGCTCCAAATTATTGGGATCGTACTATTCGGACATTCATCGATGGACAGGATGTTTGGTTATGGTTTGAAATTAAATGAAGGATTTAAGTACACACATTTGGGGATGATCGGAAAGAAGTAAGTCTTTTGGATAGTGGAAAGTGAAGAGAATGTTCAATGCTCAATGTTCAATTTTCAATATTCAACATATGGAAATGAAGAACAAATACGATCTGGAGGATAGACTGGTTGAATATAGTTGTAGAGTGATGGATGTAGTGGAAGCATTGCCGAATACGAGAGCAGGAAATTACATAGCTGGTCAACTTATAAAGTCGTGTATATCCCCAACATTTAATTACGGGAAGTTCAGGCAGCCGAGTCAAGGAATGATTTTATACATAAACTTGGGGTTGTTCTGAAAGAGCTAAAGGAATGCAGAACTGCATTGAAAATTATTAGAAGAAAAGAAATGATAAAGCCAATCAAAAAACTGATGCGATTTTCAAAGAAACTGAAGAGCTAATTGCTATCATTGCAAAGAGTATAGAAACAGCACAGAAAAACAGAGAGAAAGATGACCTAGAAAATGAGCATTGAATATTGAGCATTGATTATTGAACATTAAAAAGTTATGTCAAAAAGCAAGTCGCAACTAGAAGTACAAAATAATGGTACTGGTCTGCATGGCCAATACAGGAATTGGTTTTTGGATTACGCATCTTATGTAATCCTGGAACGTGCGGTGCCGGCAGTGGAAGACGGACTGAAACCTGTTCAACGCCGCATTTTGCATGCAATGAAAGAAATGGATGATGGCCGCTTTAATAAAGTGGCGAATATCATTGGACAAACCATGCAGTATCATCCGCACGGTGATGCGAGTATTGGCGATGCATTGGTGAATATGGGACAAAAGGATCTGATGATAGAAACGCAGGGTAACTGGGGTGATGTAAGAACAGGTGATGATGCAGCAGCAGCGCGATACATTGAAGGCCGCTTAAGCAAGTTTGCATTAGAAGTGGCATTCAATGCAAAGACAACAGAGTGGCAACTGAGTTATGATGGCAGAAAGAATGAACCGGTTACGTTGCCCATGAAATTTCCTTTGTTGCTGGCCCACGGTGCAGATGGAATTGCGGTGGGTCTTTCAACAAAATCCTTACCTCACAATTTTTAATGAACTGATCGAAGCCGCGATAAAACATTTAAGAGGAAAAAGATTTGACCTCTATCCCGATTTTCAGACGGGAGGACATGATCGATGTGGACCGACTATATCTCAGGGCAAGCGCGGTGGAAAAGTAAAGGTCAGGGCGCATATTGAAGAGCTCGATAAGAAAACCTGTAGTCGATTAAAAGTGTTCCTTACGGAGTTACCACTACTCAAATAATGGAATCCATTGTAAAAGCCAATGACCAGGGAAAATTAAAGATCAAAAAAGTTACTGATAACACAGCTGCCGAGGTGGAGATACAAGTTGATCTTGCACAAGGAATTTCACCTGACATAACGATAGATGCTTTGTATAAATTCACCGATTGCGAAGTTTCCATTTCTCCAAATGCCTGTGTGATCGTTGATGAGAAACCGCAGTTCCTTAATGTGAACGATCTTTTAAAACTTTCGGTTGATAAAACAAAAGATCTTCTTGAGCAGGAGTTGAAAATCAAACTAACACGAATTACAGGATAAATGGCATTACACTTCTCTTGGAAAAAATATTCTTTGAAGAAAAGATATATAAAGAGTTAGAGAAGAAACATGCAGACCTGGGACAAAGTGTTGGAAGCCATTGCGAAAGCGTTTGCACCATTTCGTAAAGCAACTGAAAAGAGATATCACAAGAGAAGATATCATTAAGCTTACTGAAAAACCTGTAAGAAGGATATATAAACTGGATATCGCATGAACTGGATGACCAGATAAAGGGATTGGAAGCAGAGATCAAACAAGTAAAACATGATCTTGCACAATCTTGATTGATTATGCTGTGGCTTATTTTGAAAATCTCTTAAAGAAATATGGGCAGGGAAGGGAACGCAAAGACGGAGATCAGAGCAATTTGAAGTGATCGAGGCGAAGAATGTAGCTATCGCCAATGCCAAGGCTGTATATAAATCGCGAAGATGGCTTTATCGGAACGGGATTGAAGAAAAGATGAATTCCTATTTGAAGTTGCTCGATACTTGATGATATCATCGTTTTTACCAAACGTGGCATTATGAAAGTGGTTAAAGTAGCAGGACAAAGCTTTTATTGGAAAGGATATTCATGCACGCTGCCGTTTTTCAGAAAAACGATGAACGAACCACCTACAATATGATCTATGCCGACGGCGAAAGGCGGACTGAGTTTTGCAAAACGATTTAATGTAACAGGTGTAACAAGAGATAAAGAATATGATCTTACAAAGGAGATGAAAAAGTAAAGTGCATTACCTGACGTGTAAATCCAAATGGTGAGGCAGAGGTTGTGAAGATCGTTTTAAGTCCCAGTAGCTCGGCACAGAATTAAAGAATTTGATTTTTATTTTGAAGAATTAGCGATCAAAGGTCGTAGCAGCTATGGGTAACCAGGTAACAAAATACCCGATCAAATCTGTAAAATTCAAAGAAGCAGGTAAAGCAACATTGAGCGGGCGAAAAACTTTGGTTTGATGATAAGTTTGGAAGACTGAGTGCTGAAGAAAAAGGAATTTATCTTGGAAGCTTTGAACCGGATGACAGGATATTAGTGATCTACAATGATGGCAATTATGAAATAACTGACCAGGAGATGACCCAGCGATTTGATGCAGAGAATATTTTGCTAATTGAAAAATTCGATCCTGAGAAAATAATCACCGCCGTTTACCTGAATGACGAGAAAAAACAGTACAATGTAAAACGTTTCAAAATTGAAACGACCACTCTCCATAATAAATTCTTGTTTATCAAAGAAGGGAAAGGAAATGTCCTGGAAGCTGTAACTACAGACACAGAACCGGTACTTGCTGTGCAGCAGGGCAGGGGCTCACAGGTCCGGAAAGCAAAATTCAAATTAGAAAAAGTAGTAGAGATAATGGGCTGGAAAGCTGTTGGTGCCAGGCTGGTAGATTTTACCAAGACCACTGAAATGGAATGGGTAAAGAAAAAGGAAAGTCAACAGCCGGAGTTGTTTTTTGAGTAGGCGTCAAACGCCGGATTAAAATATCACTTATCCTTCTTTCGCCTGATCCTCACCGTCGCATTCTTTCGAGGCTGCTGGCCATGCGGATCTCATAACGTTTTTTACCGTCGGAAACGACCATCAACGCAGTATTTGGAGGAATAGCACCAAGATTATCGGCAAACATGGTGATCTCGTTCACTTCTCTTGTGGTATCCAACCCAATATCGAAAATGAACAGATCTTGTACTTAGCATCCTGTTGAAGGCGATCAGCTGGTTGTTGTAAAAATGGAAATGGAATCACCGTCGATTTCGCCATTATCATAAAAATCGACCTTCAATGAATCAGACGCTACGGTGATCTCATTGGCGACCACATTTTCTCTTTTTTATACTCTTCATCAACGACATAGTTCACTACTTTCCTGGGAACGATGTTCACAGCCACAAGAGTATCTTCATAAGTCGGTTTCCATGTCTGGTAAGTTTCCTTATAAAGCTTTATAGCGGTCAGGATCGAATCTTCCTTGCTTATATCGGCATTGAATTTAAGATTGAAATTGACATCCGCACAAGTGTTCTGGTAGCCCGGTTTGCCATGAAAAGTGCCGATGATGTTTGAGCTAACTTTTGACACACGCAGCGTGGCAAAAAATCCATGATGCAGTCCACCTCCATGTCTTCCAGTGATCCATGATAAGTGAGAGGTACGTTGAATAATGACAATTCCTCTTGTAAGAAAATTATAATTGCCGTTCACTTTTATGCTTCTGAACGTTCTTTTAAAATAATAATTAATGATGCCCTTTTACCTGCGTTTTATTCTGATGCAGGATCAATCGACAAGATAATTATTGGTAGAGCTGTTTGATTTTACAAAAGCGCTGCCATACCAATAACCTGAAACAGATTGTGAAAAGGCGTTCAGTGAAATAAGAACAAGAATGAGTAAAAAGGTTTTTTTCATAGTGTTCAAAACAAAAATATAATTCAATCTAAAACGTTATTCCGGCCAACTTATTTCCCCTAGAGGTCCAAAAGGACTTTTTCGGAGAGCTTCTATTTGGACAGGTAACGCTTCATTTCTCTTTCGGTATCCCTTTGTTTTATTGTTTCCCGTTTATCATGCATTTTTTTGCCTTTACCAAGGCCGATCTCCATTTTTGCCAGTTTTTTCGTTAAAATAAATACGAAGAGGTACCAGGGTATAACCCTTTTCCTTCAGCTTACCTTCTATTTTCCTGATCTCCCTTTTTTTCAACAACAATTTTCTCTCACGTAACGGGTCATGATTATTGGTCGTTCCATGGGTGTATTCAGCTATATGAAGATTCTTTATCCACACCTCACCTTTGTTTATCAAACAATAGCTGTCATTAAAACTCGCTTTCCCTTCACGCAATGATTTCACTTCCGTCCCGGTCAATACAATTCCCGCATCGTATTTATTATCGATGAAATATTCAAAATAAGCCGAACGATTTTTGATCTCTGCCATTCTTTCTTCCTAAACAGCAAATATAAGTGGTAGCCAGCGATTGAATTAGTATTAAGCTTTTGTTGTGTCACTCCCTTGTACGGTTTGTTCTCTATTCAGCTTTGTTATCTGACCAGCTGTTTAAAATTTTTATTTTATTCATTTTTTTCTTTCCTACCTTAAAAGAAATTTTTGCTTTATGAGTTCAAACCCAAAAAGATAAAAATCAATCACGCCGGTCTTTTATAAAAAATACTTCAATCATCGCCGGCAGTTTTTATTGTACCACGTCATGTTCTTGGACGTGGTTTTATTGCCCCCAGTGATAAATTGAACATTGCCGGGATAGGATGTGGCGGAGAGGCCGATGTGAACCTCCCGTATGCGTTTAATAGTGGTGCAGAGAATATAGCGGCTTTAGTGCGATGTAGATGATCGCATGGCGGTAAAGGCAAGAAAGATGTGGCCAAATGCTCCTTACTATAAAGATTATAGGGAACTATTGGACAAAAGAAAAGAATATTGATGCAGTCATTGTAACTACGCCGGATCATATGCATGCTGTTGATGTCGCTGGCAGCAATGCAACTGGGAAAACATGTTTATTGTGAAAAGCCCTTGACACATGATATTTATGAAGCAAGAGTATTAACAGAGGCGGCAAAGAAATACAAAGTAGTTACTCAAATGGGAAACCAGGGAGCAGTGGTGATGATACGCGAAACGTAGAAACATGGATCCAGGCAGGAGTCATCGGCGATGTGCCATACTGTGCATGTATGGACCAACCGCCCTGGTGTGGCCCCAGGGCATTCCAACGCCAACCGGCAAAGTTTGATATTCCAACAGAATTGGATTGGGATCTTTGGTTGGGAACGGCTCCTCAAAGGGATTTTAACCCAGCGTATCTTCCCGCTACGTGGCGTGGCTGGGTTGACTTTGGTACGGGCTCTTTAGGAGACATGGGCTGTCATTTTATTGATGTTCCCTACAGGGCATTAAAACTCGGTTATCCCATTTCTGTAGAATGCAGTGTGGGCGAAGTATGGACTGGATTCTTTAAAGAGGTCGATTTATACAGACAGTTATCCGCCTTCAGCAAAAATTCACATTCATTTTCCAGCAAGAGAAAAATGATACCTGCTGTTGAACTGGTATGGTATGATGGCGGCATAAAACCTGAACGGCCTGGCTGAACTTCTGCCCGATGAAGCAATGGGTGAGGATAGTGGAGGGATCATTTTCGAAGGAACAAAAGGAAAATTAATGGCAGGCTTATTTGGCAGAAATCCTAACATTACTGCCCTCTTCAAAATGAAGGATGCAAAGTTGCCAAAAGCAACAAGGCCGTTTGTTGAAAGAGGTTCAGAGGGGCATCAAAACACAATGGACCAATGCCTGCAAAAAGGTTATGGTGCTTATACAAGTTCTTCATTCGATCAGTCAGGTCCGCTGACAGAAACCGTGATCATGGGAAATCTTCGCTGTTCGCAGCTATAATTACAGTGAGAAAGATGCAAAAGGAAATCCCGTTTACCCGGGAAGAAAAAAATTATTATGGGATGGTGCCAATATGAAGATCACAAATTTTGATCCTGCTAATCAATTTGTAAAAAGAAATTACAGGGGAGACTGGAAACTCGGCATTTTGATGATATTCCTCGGCCGTTCTATGAATTAATATAGTTTTAAATAAATCCGTTTATGTCAATTATGAAAGAAAAATCTTCAAGAAGAAAGTTTATAAAAAATGCTTCATTAGTAAGTGCTGGTTTTTTTATTGTTCCAAGGCATGTTTTGGGTCGTGGTTTTATTGCACCCAGTGATAAATTAAATATTGCAGGCATCGGCGCAGGTGGAAAAGGTGAAAGTGATCTCTCTGAATTTTCAAAAGCTCTAAAGTAAATATCGTCGCTCTTGCTGATGTGGATGACAGGCAGGCTGTGAAACTCGCGTAGAAAATTTTCCCAAAGCAAACTATTACAAAGATTTCCGTGAGATGCTTGGTAAGGAAAAAAATAATATTGACGCTTGCTCTATTTCAACACCTGATCATACGCATGCGGTAGCTACGATCGCAGCTATGCAGCTTAGGCAAACATGTTTACACCCAAAAGCCCTTGACGCATGATATTTATGAAGCAAGGACACTTACTGAAGCAGCAAAGAAATATAAAGTAGTTACTCAAATGGGAAACCAGGGAGGTTCAGGTGATGGAGTTCGCAGTGCAAAAGGAAATTTATAATGCAGGATTGATCGGTGATGTACACACCGCTTATGCATGGACAAACCGGCCTGTATGGCCGCAAGGTATTGCTACACCGACAGGAAAATTTGATGTTCCTCCTGAATTGAATTGGGATCTTTGGTTAGGCACTGCCAAATTCATTGATTATAATCCCGCTTATCTTCCTTTTAACTGGAGAGGTTGGTGGGCGTTTGGTACCGGCGCTCTTAGGTGATATGGCTTGCCACATCATGGATCCGATCTATCGTATACTCCCAATACTTTATCCTGACTCTGTGGAATGCAGTGTGGCTACTATTTACAAAGAAATGTGGAACGATACACAAAACCCTGATGCTTGTCCTCCTTCTTCCATCATTCATTTAAATTATCCACGCACTGACGGGAAGGGAAATATAAAAGTTTCATGGTTTGATGGAGGCTTATTACCTCAGCGTCCCGATGAACTATTGCCTGAGGAAGCATTTGGAAATTGGGATGGTGGCGTACTCGTTGAAGGGACTAAAGGAAAATTATTGCTGGATTGTTATGGGGAAAATCCAAGACTACTGCCAACGAAATTGATGAAGGACAAGATTTCACTGCCGAAAAACAATTCCACGTGTGACTGAAGGCCATTACGTGCAATGGGTGAATGCCTGCATTGCTGGCCCTGGTAAGGGACAAACAAGTTCACCCTTTGAATATGCCGGACCATTTACAGAAAGTATATTAATTGGTAACCTGGCTATCCGGAGTTATTTGATGAAAAGCAAGGATCAATATCCCGGCCGCAAAAAGCTGTTGTGGGATGCAAAGAATATGAAGATCTGCAAACTTTGATGAGGCAAATCAGTTTGTAAAAGAGAGAGTATAGAGATGGATGGGGCCTCACCATCTAACTTCCTCTCCAAAGGAGAGGAAGCAGTGCTTCATTACAAAAACAAACATTGTATCTTCCACTTCGGCTACAAACAATTTGCAACACTACTTTTGTATGAGTTGCCAGTCCTCCCCAAACGGGAGGATTTAGGTGGGAGCCTTAATCACTTACTACATTTTCTGGACTTCTTCAAATACCTTGCAAATAAGTAAAGCAGCAGCAGCAGAACAAGAATAGAAATAAACAACAGGAAGGTTTTTGTGAAAATCAAACTGATCCTTATGAAAATAAAAATGTTTCATCACGATCAACACTGCGCCAGTCATCCAGATATAAGTTGCGTTGTATTCACGAATGATCACTCTTTTCCATTTGAATTGCATGCTGCGTAATGTTTTTCCAATTCCATTAAAATTGATCAGCCAGCGGTTCACTCTTTTGCAATATTCGTTGTATTGTTCTCCAAATTTGTTTCGTAAATAATTTTCTTCAGCTAAAACAATGGCCTGCCAGAAGAATAGGAACAACGGCGTAAAAAACAGCCATAAACAAAGAGAATTGGAAGCAATGCCGAGTCCCACAAGAATGAGAATGTTCCCTACATACAACGGATTGCGACAATGAGAAAAGATTACCTGTAGTTACAAGATTCCTCTGCATGGACCCTTCCTGTCCTTGCCGCCACGAATAATATAAACTAGTCCAATTGTAATTATTCTGATCAATTGGCCGATGATCGTTACACTAAACCCGATGAGCATCGCTGTAACGGGATTTGTAAATACTTCCCACGAGGGGACAAACAGCATTAAATAAAAAGAGGGAATATCCCGTTACGATTACGAAATAAGAAATTACCAAGCTTGACCAAAATCGTTATTGTTTGTGGTTTTGTTTATCACTCATTACTGATTATGCCGACGCTTGCGGTCGGCATCCCGACCAGCTTCGCTGCGTCGGGACTCATTACTCAGTCATTTCACGGCTATCATTCCGCTGAAGTTGTACCATTTGAAAAAGTGTCGACATAGCGGAAGCCGGTATTGAGCAAAAGCTCCCGGTTTTCCATGAGTTTGTACAGGATCAAGAACATTTTCAAAGGGCTTCACGTTTTTGAGCTATTTCCATATCGATTGTAATGATTCCGGCGTTTGAAAATCATAGTAGTAGTCAATAAAAGGCGATTGAACAGCGAATCTTCGCCCAGCACTTTTCAATCAGGATGAAACATGAGTTATCATTCATTTGCTGGTAAGATATCTTTCAGCAATTTTTCCTGTACAGTGGTCGAATGAATTGCAGGGTCAGGCACATAACGACTACTGATGCATTTTCAATCCTTACCCCTGGTTCAGATCTACCTGCTGCCAATTCAAACTTCCTGTTCACATTCTCATTTTCAAAGTTTGCCTGCATTTTTCAACATTTCTTCGCTATCGTCGATACCGACAAAACTGGACTGCGGGATCTAAGACTTTGTCAAGATTGATCAGCGTAGTTCCTGTTGAGCATCCCAGGTCATACGCATTGGTATCTGCCACTGCAAAGTCAGCCGCTATTTCGGTCATCATGCGCTGAATTTCCAGGTAAAGGAACTTGGAGCGTGTAACACATATCGTCAGAAAACCGAAACTACCGTTTGCCCAAATTTAAAATCAGAAGCTCTTTGAGGCTTGCTGAAAATATCATACGTACTCTGTATTCTTGCTCATACCAGCGTTATTAATGAGGTGCAAAAATAGAACAACAGGACAGAACTAATCTAAAAGCCTTGCCAGCTGATTCAATTCAGTCTGCTTGTAGCGATTTTTTCATCATCAAAGCATTTTACTGAGTTCTTCAAGCAATTGCTGGATCATTCGCTTATTGTTTGAGGTTTGAAATAAGCGCCAGTGAGGAGGGACAGTAATACGTTTAAAATAATTTTCTACGTCTTTATGAGTGAACGCTTGCCCGGACGTGGGGTCAATAAAAATTCAATTTTACTGAGAGGGTTTGGAAGATTTTCTTCAGAATAACCTCGGGCTTAAAATAAGGCGATCACAAATTGCTTAGGTACACCAATCGCCTTTACGGGGATATCAGCAACTCGCAAAGTATCAAATACAAGATTCCATTACTGATCTGGTTGCCGTGTTTTGCTTCCAATACTTTGTGCAATAAAAATTCATTTGGCTCCTTGTAATTTGTTTCACTGCCCTTCAGTCCGTAATAACTGTATAAAATGCTCGTGACAATATTGATCTGTTCAAGAGGGGTAAGATAATTGTTTAACTCAAGCCAAATGTTGCGACGAACTTTTCAATTTCCTGCAAGACGGGTGTAGTAGAAAGCTCAGGATATAAGAATTTGCAAACAAGCAAGGCGCCCAACATGAGGTCATGATGACCCGAGACGCTCCATTGATGAAAATCTTCAATGAGGTCCCGGAGATGCAGGCGATGGATCAGCAGTTCAATACGAACCTGTGTCTCTCTTCACTGGGAGTTGTTTCCCATAAATGTTCCAGGTTTGGAATAATGGGCTTGCCATAATCAACGATCTTTTTACTTACGGCATCAAACACTTCTTCATCAGGGTCGTCGATCAGGTGAAACAAGGCTGATATTTCTTTTGATTCCTCCATGCCTTTACCTGCATTGTCAATTGTTGATCTGCCAACAATGAAACATCACTCAATATCGCAACAGTTTTAAAGACTTTTTTAAAAACATTTTCCACAGATGGGGAAATATTATAAAATCAATAACGAAAATAATTATAAAGTAAGTACTAAATCAGCCGGTAAATTTTTTATTGTGTTGATCAGTAACGCGATTGTCAGCACGCCTGGCATTTTATTGACGGGGTTCGTGTTGAAGCGTCCATTCTATCATTGATCATCCCTGGTTAGCTCATTAATAGTGTTGATAAATTTTTCCTGCTTATCATTTTTGCACCCAGGCTTTCAAGGTGTTCCGTATAAACCTGGCAATCGATCAATTCAACTCCGTCTTGTTTTAAATTCTGTACAAGTTGTATAAACGCATACTTTGATGCATTGTTGATCTTGCTGAACATGCTTTCACCGAAAAAGATCTTTCCGATTTTTAAACCATAAGCACCTCCCACAAGTGTTCCATCTTTCCATGCTTCGGCACTTACAGCATAAGCCAAGTTCGTGCATGCGTATATAGGCTGCCTCGACCTCATCAGTGATCCATGTACCTCTTTGTCCCGGCCTTTTTATATTCTTACACTGATGAATTACTTTTCAAATGCCTTGTTGATGGTGAAATCGAATGCATTTTTTTCCAAAAGCGCCCTCATGCTTTTGCTGATCTTTAATTCACCCGGGAAAAGAACAAAACGCGGATCAGGGCTCCACCATAAAATGTATTCACCTTCATACCAGGGAAAATGCCTTGCTTTATAGGCGAGTAATAATCGTTCGGGCGGAAAGATCACCTCCTATTGCCAATAAACCATCATGCTCGGCAAGATTAACCGGCGGAAAATAAAGTTCTTTTTCTAATGCAAAAACTGGCAATTACTTTCAGATTTGATCAAAAAAAAAAGACCCCGACTAAGTCGGGGGCAACTTCCAACAAGATCTAGGGAAAGATCACGCTGTAATTTCAACAGTAGCGCCAATACCACGGTCGGTTATTTTATCACACATTACCTTTAGCTTTTCGTACTCGCCTTGCTTAACGTCACATTTTCCTTTAAAATGAACCAGGTAGGCACATTGTTCGGCTTGTTCTTCCGTATGACCAACAAACTTCAATAAGTGTCTCTATTACCCATTCAAAAGTATTCACATCATCATTCCATACGATCAGGCTACAAGGGTCCTCTACAGAAGTGAGCACATCTGTTACCTCGGAAGTAATGTGTTTAGTCTCGCTTGAAAAGGATTTCATTACTGTAAATTTAAAAATTTATATTCCTATCTGCAATACTCTTTGAGGGGAATTTCAAAACATCCGCCACAAATTTATCATGTTTAATACGGCAAAGGGGTTGTTATTGAGACAATTGCAGAAGCCGGATTTTTACGTCTTGTGATGTGCATAAAAAGCCTCATCGTTGATGAGGCCTCGTGGGAGTTGATCCCCGATTGAATCGGGGCCGGCCGTCTTGGTTTTGTAAGATCCTCTTTTGGATCAATATGGTTTAGTATGTTTCAAAATGCTTTAACAGAGATTCATCAAGCGCTATTTCAAATAGTTTCATAAAAACCATAATTCGTGAGCAAATTCTGCGCGAATTTCAATAACTTCATAAGCAAGTACGCTCCCTTCCTTTATTTCGGTGCGATGACATTTAATCGGTTACAGCAGTTGTGCATTAGATCTCCGGCTCATTGGAAACCACACCGACTCATCATTGTATTTTTAACTTTTAAACCCCTTAAACCTGCTATGTATGTCAAGCCCTTTCAAGTATTACTTAACGCATGTCAAGCGATAAAGCAAAATTCAGAGGAGCATGGGACCCCGGACGTTTAATGAAAATGGCTATATTGGTAAGCTCGATAAATACGGCACCATTACCGTGTTTTCTTCTCTCTTGAAGGCGAAGATCAAACCCTCTTATCGGGCTGAACCGGAAAAAATGGTTAGGACTACAGTTCGCCGTCGGGTTAAAGTTAATGTCGAAGGGCAAAGGGAGACGCGCCGATAGCTAACAGTTCCCTCACCAATGTAGATGCTGGCGTTACAATCGACTTTACCAAAGACAATGCTATCTTATTTCAAACAAGCGGTCAGCGGACATTAGAAATAACCAACTCGCCGTTATTGAAAAACAAATTGTAAAATATAAGGAAAGAATTGGGAAGATGAATGTGGTTAATCGTTACGCATGTCATTACCGGAAACAGACAGTGCAACCATCAATTTATTTCAATATGCGCAAGCCACGCTAGAATTAAAGGCAATTGCGGCCGTCGCCACCAGTAATATCAAGCCCCGACCGACGCTTCGGCTCGGTCTGTCGGTAAACGCGAAACCGGAAGTACAATGAAATTTATATCAGGAGCCGGACTAACACCTTTATATAAAGTAATGGGATTGCGCCATCCGTGGTTTGGAGGCTTACCTGAAAGGCGAGTGCCGGCGACGATTCGCTATCTGCTCTTCGATCAGGCAATTGGATGACGATATTGATTGATCGAGGCTGTCCTTGTATAAAAACTCTTAAAAAGGAAGCCTTTCACTTTATTCAGGTCGAGTTCCAGCGTAGACAGATCATGTGCACTATTGCTCCAACAGTGAATGCTTTTGAAGCGTAATGATGATTGACACCTGCGTTCTTTTGGCCCTTGCAAAAATAATTTGCTCGGCAAAGGAATCTTGTGATATGTAGAATGCCGCTTCACCGGAAATTCTTTTTAGATGGGCTTAATAGTAGTTTCAACTTTATACATATCCAATCCGGGCAATGTTTCTTTTGAAATTCGGCCGACAACCGAAATCTATTATTGACCGTCTGGCCGCCCCATCTGCCGTTTTGAGCTATCCATTGATGTTGCCACACTCGTTTGTTGGTACAGCTTCCTGGCTGTTCTTTAAAAATTATTGCCTATCTTCTCATAATAAAAATCCCTCAGCACATTTTCTTTATTATTTAAATCAACTCCAGCTTCACGCCATTGTCAGGTAGCTCCTATGGTAAAGCTTCAAACGCGTCCACTTCAAATTCTGCTTTGTCATTCACAAATTTTCCATAGCGTATTTCTTCTACAAAGCTATTATGAAGAAAAGCGCGCTGCCTCTCTGGGAGCATGGAAAAGCTCCTGATGACTTACTGGATAAATTATTATTAAAAAAGTTTTCTTTTGCATCGATCGTTACGGCAATCCTATAATTCCTTCGCGGCAATTTTTTAACTCCGGCTGTCATTCAATACCTCTTTGTTTGCTGTTGCCGCAGCGGTTTTTTGAAGATCGTCAGGAACAACGATCTTCTGGTTCCTATAAACTGCTTCCACCTCCTTTTAAATTTCGGTGTAGGGTCAGCGTAATAGAAATCCTTGGGATATCCTCCCTGCTGGTTAAGATCAATTCCAGTTCAGGTTCCATCCTGAAGATAGCGCCCACTGAAATGCTTCGTCAGCGGTAACCTCATGTGGGTGGTGGCCGTTTTGATAGTGGGATATACAATGTAAGTCGAATGTATTATGGAGAAACAAAGCGACAAATCCTTCCCGAATTTAGTGTTTTTATTTTCAGGAGTAATGATCAACCTGACACGAAACAATTCTTTTCGCCTGTTGCAACTTCTGCTTTAAAAGTTATTCCATTAACAATACTCTTGCCACCCCAGCGATTTTTTGAATATCGGAACTGTCAGCGATAGGTCGTTCTTTATGAAACCCCAGGCTATTTTTTAAATTCCGAAATCGTCATTCGCTTTTTTGCTCATCTCCTCCCCTTTCGATTTTTGGCTCTTGTTGATTGGACAAGGGTTTCTCTTCTATATGCCTATCGAGGGTCAGTTTCGATTTTAGATTTCAATCAATGGTTATGGTTGATAGAAGATTTTGTTTTCGGTGGTCACCAGCATAAAAATATCGTCTTTATCTGAGCCCGATCCTTTTCCGATGAGACTTTTACCTGACTGGTCCCTTTTGATAATAAAAATTTTCAAAGTCGGCGGCTTAAACGGCAGGAAAGCTTCCTCATTCGCCTTAAGCATGGAGACATCGTACCAAAAAAATGTTCGTCACCAATGACTATAGCTTCGTCGGTCTGTGAAAACAAATCAAGCAACGGACCCTCTCTACAAAACTAAAAATCCCTTATGAAAAAACCGGTGATAACTCTACTTCGGATAATCGACCTGATGAAACACGCAGCCGAGATAGTCCGGAAAATCTTCGTCTGTAATCATACCGGCCAGTTTCAGCAATGAAATCATCTGTACGCTTTTTTCTATAAACTTCCAGGCATTTCTCCTTTGATTATGAACGGCCAGCTCTAATATTTTCCTGTAGTCCGTTTTTGTATTCATATTCAGTAATAGGAACCATAATGAAAACTTTTCAAAAATTTCGCGTGACAAAGAGTGTTAAAATGAATGATATTCCGTTTACTTTTTCTGTCTACTATTTGTCCACTCCCCCGTTCCATTGGCCGAAACGCTCCGTTGCTGTCGCTGACGCAATAATAATTGGTAAGCAATTCGGGCAAGGCTATACCGGAACTTTGAAACCGGAGTATGCGTTCACTAATCGTTTCAGCAACGACATAATCCCATTTGGATTCTTGTTCCGGCAAACCGGGCTGCCTTTAATACATCACGCATAAGTAATGCATACTCCGCCGATGTAAAGATTGACCGCCTCTCCGGAAAAATAAAAAGAGTCGAGAATGCCTTCTTCCACTCTTGTCAAATATGCTTTCTTCCTTGCGTTTTAAAAACAATTCACCGCCCTAATTCAGGTTGCTGGTGTCGTATTTATTGTCATGAAGGTATTTTACAAGTGCCCTCACCGCTGACAAACTTAACGGCGGTTCTGACGGTTCACTCGAAACAAGGCGCAACTCCACTATTTTTTGTAGAGCCGGTAACAAGTCGGGCTTTATTCCCATATTCCACGGAATCCGGTTTTCTTCATCGCTATAGTACCCGTGTGCCATTGCTTTTTACTTCAGGAAAATCTGGACTCTCAGGCATAGTTTATAACTAAAAAAGTCAGTTCAAAGTGAAACGCATGGGATCACAGCTAAACAAATTTTCATATAAGCCAATATCCTCAGTCAACATTTTTCAAGAAAAAATCCGGAATCGTCGAATTTATAAAAACGGCATCACTACTCCATCACCATCGATGCGAGAGCAGAGAAACGCCCTTTTATCGTCAGGTCGGAACCCCAGCAGGTAAATATCGTAAAAGACAGGAAAGGCTTCATTGTTAGTTATTTTAACTTCAAGGGTCACGAAAACGCACCTCGCCTCCTTCTATACCCCTAATAAACTTTTCATCTATAAGAACGGTCACATCTCTCGAAGCCTGCAGATCTTTCCCGTCCTGCTTCATTCAAGCACAATAAAGCCAATCTACATCAATGGATCATAGCGGACATAATATTCCGGCAATTGAAGATATAGCGTAAATAATGGTAGCGGGTCAATCGTTTATAATCGAACATCTTTGATCATCCTCTGCGATAACGGAAGCTTTGCTTAATCGCGCCATCGTTGTCTGTTTCGGTAAAAAATTATTTTTATTGTTTGTTAGTAGGCTATTGACTTCAAGAAAAGCATTTTGGGAAGGACGAATTAAATCCTTATTAACACCAACACTATCCTTGTCATCATTCCCATCCAGTATTAACGTTCCCCACCTGGCATACTGACCCAGTCAAACTCCAGGTCTTCCAAGCTTATCCAGTTCGACCCATCGAGTTTGTTTAATAGTACATGCCAAGCCAAATCTTTCTGCCCCGGCAAAATAAATCTCCCTCTTTATTCAAATGACCTGTTTGTCCCCCAAATCGTATAATATTCTCGCTTCCGACAAATAATTCTCCCTCTTGAATCCATGGTTTCGTGGGGCGGTTCATATTGATACAACCAAGTGGTGGCATTTAATGGCCAAAACGTAAAAATCTTCTTCGGCCACCTGCCAGCATTCAAACGCTTTATTATATCCACAAAGCGGATAAGTCTGGAACAAGCGCTTCTTGAAAATAAACTAATTGCGAAAAAGTTGAATGGGTATACGCATAACCGGCATGGCCGGCACACCACTATCACCCATTTTTTATTTGCAATTGCAAAAACAGATCTTTATGGTGATCACATGTTTCATATTCTGCATAACGTTGATGTTGTAAAGATCTCCATCGAGGTAAAAACGGAGAAAGCCCGCCTGTCGAAGAACTTTTGGTTTGATACGTATGTCTTGTACCGCCTATAAAAATAGCATTTGGGCCTCCCAGTTGTAATAATCGGTACTTGTATCCAATATTATGACTGAGCGGCATCGTTTACTGACCGTTGCACGATTTCATTATAATCATTGCAATTGAGCAAATTCACTCCAAGCACATTTTCCCGCGTCAAGAGGCGGTTCGGAAAAAAAGAATAGTACGATGTCTTCATCATGCGCTTTTGATACAGTTCCGTAATAGCTGCATGAAAACTCTCGAATGTTACGTCGTCATTGAAGGCAATATCGTTTCTTCAAAGACCAGTTTACCGGCAACAGGCATGTGTGATAAAGTTCAATGAGACGATTGATGGAAGAACTTACCGGTGGCGACGCGGTGGAAATTCGCTTCGCGATCTTCGTCAATACCCAGCCCCCGTGATACAATTACTCTTTGCTCATTGTTGATTTTCTCACCGGCTCTTTCTCCGCTGCCGATCTCATGAGTGGAAGCGTGATCTTTATTTCATTCTCAACTCACCCGTATCGACAAATGAGGGTATCTCCTGTGCAGCCTACAAATCTATATCCTGGCAGCTGGTTTGCTTTTTAACTCTTCCGACCTCGCCTTGCCATAATAATACATTTTATAGAATGGCCGAAGATCTGTTTTTATCATCGCTCTTATTGACATCCTGCTCATACTGCAGCCCCACCTTGTCCATTTGAAGACCCAACCAAATCTGTCCTTTTTCATCAGATGAATTACGGGCAAATGATTTGGCAATATCTGTGGCCAACTGCCTTCAACCAAGCTTTGACGGCCCAGTCATTCAACTGCCGGAATGCTCCGCCGTCGTATTTTGTTTCGGGTAATTTCAACGCCATGTATTGCTCCGGGAACCTGGCCAGTTCGGTGACCCTGTTTTCCCTTCTTTCCTGATCCTGTAATTGCTGAACCACCCTTCCATCAGTGAGCAACATGAGCAGGTAGCTTCTTATTTCCGGGTATACTTCATGGCAGTTTAAAACCGGCCTGGCGGCACAAAGGCGACAGTAAAAAATCAGCGACAGCGACCGGTTGCACCTGCGCCGGTTCATTGCGGTCGGTGAAATAATAATTTTTGAAATTGGCCAGATAAGATTCGCCAATTCCGGCGATAGCACCAGGAAAGGATGCATGACAGGCATAGATAAGATGCCCAAGACCGTAATACTGGCCAAGTCTCCGTTGCAGAATCGCTGATAAAACGATTCGAGCCGGTAGCTGCGATTATCACGCTTAGCTCATTAAATGCGAGTTCGATGACAGCATTACGAATTTTATTTAATAACCAATTTTCAAGGCGGTAACGGCCCGCTCATTTACCCCCGGATCGGCTTCAAACATGCCGATCTCAGGAAATAATTTCTTATGTCTTCGGCAAATGTATTTTGCCATACGGTGTCTTGGCGCGGGATTGAGCCATGCCGTAAAAGGCCGTATTTTTAAGCAGATATCGCAAGAACTCGATGGTCTTGTCTTTCCTTTCTATTGCCTCGTCATCTCTGGCAGCCACCAGGGTACCACGCATCTCCATATACCAGTGCAATGATATTTTTTATGAATTTTCTGAACAGAGATGAAACGGTAAATACCTCGGTTTCATCTTCATTGAACAGCAAATAATCATCACCCGACAATTCCGGGCACATCCGCAAATAATAAGGTTTGATATCGAGATGTATACCGCTTTGAAGAGCGCTTGTCACCAGTTCTTTCCCAAAGGCTTCGGCAGCTGCCATGGTTTCACCGATCGATAAAAATGAAAAGCGATAAAAAGATTGTTCGTTTGTTTCTGGTACTCAAATCCCAAGGAACTTGTCGGTACGGGCAATTTGATCGATTGTCGATGAAATGTCTATCATTTCATATTGACTGACCTCTGTTTATTCTTCAGGTTTCTCCAGTTTTGACGCAAATGCCGGTTGGAGACCGGAAGTATTCGTTGCCAAAAGGAACTGCCTGTCTATGGCAACGGTTCCTCCATTGTCCCTCTTGTTGCAATGGGCTTTCGCTCTCCTCCCGTTTCATCGTTTAAGAAGAAACTTATCTGGCCGTCATCACGAACAGGTTTGTCATCAACTTTGTTTTTGGATCGTCTGTTACCATAGTGGTTGTGCGTTCTTCTTTTTGGCTGGACTGGCTGATCAGGCTCCGAGTCATCCTGCAGGTTGGGCGTGTCCCATAAGATGGTTTATGTCTGGCCTGATTGGAAGCTTCTTTTTATAGCAATACGTAAC
>ERZ1370068.8966-contig-778_pt1 | contig 23084 bp, 34 predicted proteins | sample MGYA00561227_ERZ1370068 | MGnify/ENA primary metagenome ERZ1370068 (study PRJEB38410, sample SAMEA6850437) | metagenome | study: Metagenomic assessment of the ecological functions of the soil: analysis of the soil microbiota associated with the...
CAAGTTGGCGTATTGCTGAGAACTCGAGAATCCGAGAACAACTTCTCAGATCCTCAAATCCTCAAATCCCTAGATTCTCAAATTCAAGAGATTCAAAATCAAGAGCGCCCTACTTGCTGAGGCCTGGACACGAGCGCGAGGTTGACGAAGTTCTGGCCCTGCGTTACGCCTCTGCGCACCGCTTGTAAAGCGTGTTCACCTGATCTCGGCCGGGAAGTGACTCGGCGAGGATGTTCGAAACCGTATAGTCCGGCACCTTTGACCGACGGGTCGATGATGAACACGTAGAAGCTGCATAGCCGCCGGCGGCTGGTGTTCGGGCGACTTGAACACTTTCCAGCTGGCGGCCTCGCTGCTTCCCGCTCGGGCTTTTCGCTCTTCTGCAGGGCTTCTTCTTCAGCTTCGCAACGGAGCAGCTTCTCCGGAAGTCCGCGGTCTTGTCGGCCTTTATGAAGTTGGAGGACCATGCCGCGTCCGACCCGAACACTCAGTGTGGTCGGGGCGGGCTGGGCCTGCTGCGCGGACACCGTGCTCGGCGAAAGTGCTCCAGACGACAAGCGCTACGGCAATCCATCGCTGGCCGGCCTCAGAGTGCGCCGGCGTGGCGGGGGATCGAAACATCGCGGCCTCCTTGGCGAAAGGGGTGTTACTGTATCGTGAGTACTCAGCGACGGCAGCTCCCACCGCCCTGTCAAAAACGACCGGTGCGCACTTCGTGACCACATGACTCGCGGCAGGCCAACGCGGCCGCGTGCTTCGGCCGGGCTCGCGTGAGAAGCCGCAAGAAAACGCCACACATTCTCGCCATGCCGGCACGGCGAGTCAAACGAAAAACAGCCATCACCTCGCTGGCAAGAAGCACTTCCCCGGCGCGTCAGCCACAACCGGTCGCCTTGTTTTTGCAAATAGCCGATCTTGTAGCGAAGGGCGCCAGCGCGATCGCCGCATAGCGCCGCCAGACATCGACGCCGCACCGCACACGAAAGACGTCGAGACCTACGCCCGCCGTCAAGCGCAAGCCCATGAAGAAGCGCGTCGCCCAGCCGCTCGGCCGGGGAGAGGCGCACGGGTATCGGTCGCGGCCGGCAGCCCGCGCGACACGTGGTCGATGTAGTCCTGTGTCGACGAGATGTTCGTCCAGCGCACGCCGTTGAGCCGTCGAAACGCGGCGCCGCAGCCGAACCCGAGCCAGTTGCCATCACCTGCACTTCTTGGCGTTGTGATGCGTGACCGCCGGCTGGACCGCGCCACGTTGGAAATCCGCACTGCTCGCTACCCCCGCGTTGTCCAGCAGCTTCCATGCGGCCTCCAGTACATGGTTGCCGCATCCTCGTCCGGCGCCTGCGGACCATCGTGCGCGCGCCATCTCGTCTTTGAGCGGCGCGTTTGGATAGACCTCGAGCAGATACAGCGACAGGTGATCGGGGCCGAGCGCAGACAGCCGCGTCAGACCGAGTCGAGCCAGTCGCCGACCTGCTGACCGGGCAGCCACATCATCAGGTCGAGACTGACGTTCTCGAATCCTGCCCGGCGGGCTTCGCCGAAAGCCGTTCGCGCCCGCGCGGCGTCGTGCAGCCAGCGATAAACGCCGCAGCTCGTCGTCTCGGAACGATTGACGCCAAAGCTGAGACGATTCACGCCGGCTGCTCGATAGCCCTCAACCGTTCTTCCATGATCGACTCGGGATTGGCCTCGAGCGTCACTTCGAATCCGCGGCCACGTCAAATCGCCTCACAACATGCTTCGACGACGGACTGAACTTCTTCGGGCTCGAGCAACGAAGCGTGCCGCCACCGAAATAGATGGTGTCAGCAGGAGGGCCTTCTCGGATCGCAAGCCATGCCGTGGCAACCGCGAATCTCCTGAATCAGCGCGTCGACGTATTTGCAGGCTTCACGTCCGCATCGAAGAGCCCTCGATTGAAGCTGCAGTAGTTGCAAATCGCGGGAACAGAACGGAACGTGGAGATGATAGACCTCCAAAGCAGGTGCTGGGTGCTGGGCGCTGCGGTGCTCGCGTGCTGGGTGCTGGGTGCTGGGTGCTGGGTGCTGGGTGCTCGGTGCTGGGTGCTGGAGTGCACTCGCGCTGGGTGCTTCACGGACTGCATCTCTGGGCTACCCAGAGGCTAGCTGCCCGCACGGCCGCCTGGCCACTTGAGATCGGCCTTCCCATCGCGCACCGGCTCTCGCAGCTGAGCTCGCGCCGATGCGGACGCGCGAGATGGCAGCTTTCGGCGAGGCTGGCCCTTCCACGAACTTGTAAATGTCCTCGGCGTCGGCGTTCGAGGCAGGTCGCGGTAGTCCGGGCCGTCGTAGCTCGAGGAACTCACACATCTCGCGAAGCCGGGAGTGGAGCCGGAATCCGACCCTACCAGCAGGGAGTTCAAGTCTTCAGAGCCGGGAATATCTTCATAATTCGACGTAAGAGATCGTCGGAAGCTTCGCGTTATAGCGTGCGTTCACGATGACATTCATCGTCTCTTCGACCCAATCGGTCAGCCGTTCGGCTCCGAGATCGTCCAGAATCAGCAACTCGGCGTTCATGACCGGTCGAATGACGTCCATCTCCGCCGTCTTCGTGAATGAATTCGTACGTGCTGCGAATCTGGGTCAGAAGCCCACGCGTGTCATGTACCTTTCCGCGCGCGCCGCTGGTCCTGATGGCGTGCTTCATTGCCGCAATCGCGAGGTGTGTCTTCCCGGATTCCCGGTGGACCGATGACGAGCAGGCCCTTCTCGACGACTGGAAAGGCCTCGGCAAATCGCTTCGCCGACGCCACGGCGTTCAGAAGACGATCGTTCGGATAGGTCACGAACGTCGAGAACTCGCAAGCCGCATACCGGGCTGGAATGCCGGCCTGCTCGAGTGCCTGTGCCGATGAGCGCTCGCGCCAGCAGTCACATCTCACGACACGGCGAACGCCGTTTTCGTCGATCGGCTTCCAACCGGTGCCGTCGCAAAGAGGACAATTCACGATCAGCATTCAGCAATTAGCAATCGACAAGCCGAGGCGTTCAGCGATCTCCATTGTCGAGTTGCGAAACGTAGAATTGTAAATTGCTTATTGGAATCGCTACGAAGTTTTTTTCTGCGCGGATTCGCTGGCGGGATGCGTTGTCGTGCCGGATGACGATGATGACGTGCGAACGAGATCGGTCGGCGACGATTTCACGAGAGCCGTCGAGAGGCGCTGCTCCCAATCGTCGAGCCCGCGCGTCATTTCGCGCTTCACATATTCCATGAACTCGTTGACTTCATGCTGCATCAACTCAATCTTCCGGCGCATGTTGAGAATGATCTCGACGCCCGCGAGGTTCACGCCAAGGTCTCGGGTAAGCGACAGAATCGTCTCGAGCTGCTCCAAGTCCTCCTCGGAGTACAGCCGTGTATTGCCTTCGGTGCGCGACGGTTTCAGCAAACCCTCGCGTTCGCTACAGCCGTAGCGTTTGAGGGTGAATCTGGTATTTCTGGGCTACCGCGCTGATCATGCAGTACGCGCTGCCGGGCTTCTTCATAGGTCCGTCTGAGCTCTCCACGTCGTAGCTACTTCAAAACGTCACGTCGCACGTCCTCTGCATTAATCCGCCCGAACTCCCTCAACAGTTCCTTCGATCGCTCATCCAGCAGTTTGGGCAGTACCACTCGACCTCGACAATCAGATCGCCGGGCCGGCCGCTGGCCGGAGCAGCGACGCCCCGCTCGCGAAGCCTGAAGCGTTGGCCCGACTGCGTGCCAGGCGGGACCCGCACCCGCGCCACTCCGTCCAGCGTCGGCACTCGAACTTCGCCCCAAGCGCCGCCTCATGCAATGCAACAGGCACGACCACATGAAGATCGTTGCCCTCGCGCCGAAACATACGGATGCGGTTCGACGTGGAAGGTGATGTACAGATCGCCGCGTTCGCCGCCGTTGCGGCCGACGTTGCCGTTGCCGGGCACACTGAATTCGCGCCCCGTCCGCCAGACCGGGCGGCACACCAATCGTCAATGGCTCGGTCCGCGTTTCGACCTGCCCACCGCGCACAGGTCGGACATCGCGTCACATCCTGGCGCCCCGAACCACCGCACTGCGCGCACGGTTTCGAGAACACCATATGCCCGCGGGCCGACTTGACCGAGCCCGGTGCCGTGGCAGTGAGCGCACCGACGCTCTGCCATTCGCAAACGTCCAAGCCCCTTGCACGACCGGCAATGTTCCTGGCGAGTCACGGTCAGGCTGCACTGCCCGCCTCGCATGGCTTCGATGAAACTGACGGTCAGCGTCTGGTGCAGGTCGGTCCCACGAGCGGCCGCGCGCTCCGGTGCGCCGCGCCGGTGCAGGAAATCCCCAAACAGGTCGCCAAACGTCGACGCCGCCGACCCGCTCGCACTCACGGAAAAATCGAAGCCTTCGAATCCAAACGTCGCGGCCCCCTGAGCACCCGCCGGTTGGCCCACTGTGTCGTAGTGACGCCTGCGGTCCGGATCGCTCAGAGTTTCGTAGGCTTCTGAGATCTGGCGGAAGTGCGAAACGGCCATCCGATCGCCCGGGTTGATGTCGGGGTGATACTTGCGCGCTAGTCGCTTATACGCACGCTTGATCTCGCCAAGCGAGGCGTTTCGCTGCAACCCGAGAATGATGTAGAAGTCCATCGATGGAAATATGAATTTGAGGATCTAAGATTTGTGAATCTGAGAAGCTAACTCCTCAAATCCCAGATCCTCAAATTCTCAAATCCTCAAATTCTGGCATCGTCACTGTTTTCCCTCATCAACGACTTCGGCATCGATGACGTCGCTCTTCGACCCGCCTCGCCCGTCGGACCCGGCTCCCGACGCACCCGCCTCACCGCCTCCTGGCGCCCCACCGCCTTGCGTCTGCCGGTACAGCGACTCTGCCGCCTTGTGCTGAGCCGACGTCAGCTGATCCAGCGCCCGTTGAATCGCCGCCGCATCGTTCGATTCGCCGGCCTTTTTCACCGCCTCGATCGCCGCTTCAATGGCCTGTTTGTCCGAGGCGCTCAATTTGTCCCCGGAGTCCTTGAGCATGCGCTCGGCGCCGTACACCGCTTGATCGGCCCGGTTCCTCGACTCGATCTCTTCACGCCGTTTCTTGTCTTCGTCGGCGTGCGATCTCCGCCTCTTTCATCATCCGCTCGACTTCGTCTTTGTTGAGACCGCTCGAAGCCGTAATCGTAATTTTCTGCTCCTTGCCCGTCCCCAGGTCCTTCGCCGAGACATTGACGATGCCGTTGGCGTCGATGTCGAAGGTCACCTCGATCTGCGGCACACCCCGAGGCGCCGGCGGGCAGTCCGACGAGGTGGAACCGGCCGAGCGTGCGGTTGTCGCGCGCGAGAGGCCGCTCGCCTTGCAACACGTGCACTTCGACGCTCGTCTGACTGTCGGCGGCCGTCGAGAAAATCTCGCTCTTACGGGTTGGAATCGTCGTATTCCTCGGAATCAGCGTCGTCAGCACGCCGCCAAGCGTCTCAATGCCCAGCGAGAGCGGCGTCACGTCGAGCAGCAGAAGGTCCTTGACGTCGCCGGCGAGCACGCCCGCTTGCACGGCGGCGCCAACGGCGACCACTTCGTCGGGATTGACGCCCCAGTGCGGCTCGCGACCGAACAGCTCCTTCACGATCGTCTGAACTTTCGGAATGCGCGTCGAACCGCCCACGAGGACGACTTCGTCGATCTTCGAGGGATCGAGGCCGGCATCGGCGAGTGCCTGCTTGGTCGGGCCGACGGTCTTTGCAGGAGGTCCTCGACGATCTGCTCGAACTTCGCCCGCGTGAGCTTCATCTGCAGAGTGCTTGGGACCGGTCTGATCGGCCGTGATGAATGGCAGATTGATGTCCGTCTCCATCACGGTCGACAGTTCCATCTTGGCCTTCTCTGCCGCTTCCTTGAGGCGCTGCAACGCCATCCGGTCTTTGCTGAGGTCGATGCCTTCACTCTTCTTGAACTCGGCTGTGATCCAGTCCATGATGCGCTGATCGAGGTTGTCGCCGCCCAGGTGTGTGTCGCCGTTGGTCGCCTTGACCTCGACCACGCCCTTCGCCCACTTCGAGGATCGAGATATCGAAGGTGCCCCACCGAAGTCGTAGACCGCGATGGTCTCGTCCTTCTTCTTGTCGAGACCGTAGGCCAACGCGGCTGCCGTCGGCTCGTTCACGATCCGCATGACTTCGAGACCGGCGATTTGTCCCGCGTCCTTGGTCGCTTGCCGCTGGGCATCGTTGAAATAGGCGGGAACCGTGATGACAGCCTGACTTACGGGCTGTCCGAGATACTCTTCAGCCGCCTGTTTCAGCTTTTGCAGAATCATCGCGGAGATTTCCGGTGGCGAGTACTCCTTGCCGGCACTCGATGCGCGCGTCGCCGTTCGTGGCGCGAACCACTCGATACGGCACCATCTTCATTTCTTCATTGACCTCATCGAACTTCCGTCCCATGAAGCGTTTGATCGAGAACACCGTGTTTTCCGGGTTGGTGACGGCTTGGCGTTTGGCGACCTGACCGACGAGGCGCTCACCCGTCTTCGTGAATGCGACAACCGACGGCGTCAGTCGCGCGCCCTCGGGATTGGTGATGACGACTGGTTCACCACCTTCCATCACAGCGACGACCGAGTTCGTGGTGCCTAAGTCGATTCCGATGATTTTGCTCATGAGATCCTCTCGCGACAGGGCTTGGCTAGCCCAGTAGATTGATACTCTGTCTAAGTATAAACCTGAGTGATCCATTGTAAACAGTTGCACACTTCCGCAGCGGTCTGAACTCCGTTACTGACGGAAGACTGAACCGTTTAAGGCGAATCACCGTGCTATACTCAAATCTGCCAGCCGAACCTGCCCACCCGCCATGGGGTTTCACAATGCCTGCCCGCTGGCCAACTTTCTCATTCTTTCTTAATGCGGCGGTTGCGTTGTTGCTCCTCGTAGGGCCTTCAAACGCGCAGACGCCCGAGCCAGCAGATCCCCAGGAGCCGCCGCATATCGCGCACATCGACGGGCGCAGTCACCCTCGAACGCGAAGGTCAGGCCGAACTGGCGACCGCGAACGTTCCGGTCGTAGCCGGTGACCGGATCGCAACCACCGCCGGACGCATCGAAATCATCTTTCCCGACGGCACAGTGTTGGACGTCGACGAGTCGTCGGTCATCGAGTTCCTTGCGGCTGGCTTGTTGAGGCTTTCGGAAGGTCGCGTGCTGCTGACGGTCCCCGGCGTAAACGACCCAAACCGGGCACCCCACTACCAGATCGACACGCCGGTCGCCTCGCTACGCACCGACAGCCCGGGCGAATTCCGAATCGCGGCTTCGGATCCTCGCGACGCGAGCCAGACCGAACTGACCGTTCTCCGAGGCTACGCGACTCTCGTCACCGATCGTGGAGCCACATCCATCCGGAGCTGGCGAGCGAATGGTGGCATTCGACAACGGATCGATTTCCTCGACGCTGTCGTTCAACCGCCGCGCGCTTCGATGCATTCGATCGCTGGGCGGCCGAGCGGCGTGAAGCTCGGGTCGGGCACTCTTGTCGGCACAGCATCTCGCCGAGCGACCTTCGGATGTATTCCGGCTCCTTCGATCGGAATGGCTCGTGGCAAGCATGATGCGTCGCACGGATACGTGTGGTATCCGGACGTGGATGCCGCGTGGCAGCCGCACTACGACGGCTACTGGTCGCCGATGCGGTCGCACGGTTGGACGTGGATTGGAGCTACGGTCTGGTCCTGGCCGACGCACCACTACGGCCGTTGGGGTCATACCCGCGGTTCGTGGTTCTGGATCCCTGGACGAACGTGGGGACCGGCCTGGGTCTCACTGGGCATCCGCGCCCGGTTACGTCAGCTGGTGCCCGCTTGGCTTCGACAGCCGGCCGGTTTTCGGACTCTCGGCGGGAGTCAACAGCTTCCGGGCGGGATGGGTGGTCGTTCCACGGACGTCGTTTGGTTACCGCGGGGCATTCCGTCAATCACCACGCGGTCTCACCTGTTCATCTTCCACGCGCCACGACGTTCACCGCTTTGCAGACGGCGCCCGCCGATCCTCGAGGACGGTTGAGACGCACTCGGCGACACTCCTTCGGCGAGCGGCGTCGCGGCTCAAAGGCGAAATACACCTCTCCGATCATTTCCCGAATCGCCGTCCCCAGGCGGAACGGGAACGAACGCGGCGCGCCGAGCGATTCCGTCCGACCCGGCCGGCGCTGCTCCTGAATCGTTCATGCGCCGCCGCGCAGTCCCTACAGAACCTTCGAGTTCGTTGAGCAACGTCCGGCAACAATCGCCCGATACGATTCGGACGTTCGGCGATCGCGGATCGTTCGCCCGTCCGACAGTGACGGCGCCGGACGCACCATTCACGAGGACGCCAGGGGGCCCCGAAGCCGCGTTCCTCGCGCTCGAACAGCGTCGCCGACGGGGTCACTGACCGAGACGCGCCCTGCAGGGCATTCCGACACCGCCCCCGATGCCGCGGTGGGCTCCGCCAAACAACACGCAGGCAGAGTTGCCTCGCGCCATGCCGTTTCCGCGTCCGCTTCCACAAACGATGGCTCCGGCGGTGCCGGCCATGCCCGTGCCGTCATCGCAACCCGCGGAACAGCCCCAAAGCCGGCCAGTACGCCGGGCCGCGTTTTCGAGCGGCACCTGCGGCGGCGCCGACGCAGGACCGCGGGAGTTCAGGAGACTCGAGCTTCGGCGTACTGACGGAATCGGTCGGCGCCCACCGCCAGCCAACCAATGGCGCCTCGCCAGCCAGCCAACGGCTTCCACAGGCCAGCCAACGGGTTCCGCAAGCCAGCCATCAGCCGGCTCATCCAGAGCCGTGCCGCGTTCTGACGGTCAATCATCGTCGGGAAGCGGTGGAGGACGGAGGCGGTAAATACACAGAATTGCGGATTGCTCGATTGCTGATTGCTGATTCGGGGCCGACGTTCGATAGTCGATTTCCGATCGCGGCCAGCGATTCTTTGGGTATCTTTAGTTCCGATAAAGATTAGCGACCTCCAATCAACAATTAGCAATCAGCAATTAGCAATCCGATGACTCGCTACATCGTGCGCGTCGCTCACCGAGCCGGCATCGCCCTGCTGTTCATTGTCGTGGCAATGCTCGGGACCCTCAGTGGCGTGCTCTTCGCCTACGCCGGCGATCTGCCCGCAGGTCTCGGCACTCGACGACTACACACCCAGCACGATTACGCGCGTTTACGCCGCCGACGGCCAGGTCATTGGCGAGTTTGCGACGCAACGCCGCGTAATTATCAGCTACGACGACATCAACCCACTTCTCCGTCAAGCGATCATCGCCACCGAGGATGCCGAATTCGACCGCCATTTCGGCGTGAACATCTGGCGCATCTTCGTGCGCTGCCGTCACCGACATCGTGGAGCGGCGAAGGGCTCAAGGGGCCAGCACGCTCACCCAGCAACTGGCCAGAAACCTGCGCGATCACTTTGGCCTGACCAATGAGAAGTCCTTCGAACGAAAGATCAAGGAAGCGATCCTCGCGATTCAGATCGAGAAGCGCTACACGAAGAAGGAAATCTTCACCATCTATTGCAACCAGATATACCTGGGTCACGGCGCCTACGGCGTGGAGGCAGCGTCCCGCTTGTATTTCAACAAGACCACGAAGCAGTTGACTCTGGAAGAAGCGGCGTTAATCGCCGGCTTGTTTCAACTGCCGGAGCGCCAGAGTCCTTTCGTGGACATGAAGCGCGCGACGCAACGACGGAACGTCGTCCTTCAACGGATGGCGGACGAACGCTACCTGACGCAGGCCCAGGCCGATGCCGCGAAACAAAAGACCATTGTGACGCGCGGTCAGCCGAATCAACCGCCTGGGATCGCACCCTTCTTCGTGGAGGAGGTCCGGAAGCATCTCGAACGAGAGCATGGTGCGAAAGTTCGTATGAGAACGGCCTCTCCGTGACCACCACTCTGACGTCAGGCTCCAGAACGCTGCCAACGGCGCGATCGAGCGCGGCTTGCGCCGCTACGACAAACGGCACGGTTATCGGCGCGCCAAGCGTAATGTGCTCGGCCGAAGGCCAGACGATCGAGAGCTTCAAGGACGACCGATGGGCACGCCCGATTGCGGCTGGGGATGTCGTTCCGGCGGTCGTCTCAGCGATTGGCAAGCCGGCCGCAACCGGGGCCGCACGGCTGCGCATCGGTCCGCTACCAGGCCGAGCTGGCCCGCGAAGGGTTTGCCTGGACTCGTCGGACGACGGCGGCCGACCTGTTCAAGCCGGGCGACTTGATCGAGGTCCAGATCTCGAAGGTCGACGAGGCGACGCATACGGCGACGGTCACGCTCGAGCAGACGCCGCTGGCTGAAGCTGCGATCGTGGCGATCGACAATCGCTCGGGACAGATCAAGGCGCATGGTCGGCGGTTGGAGCTTCAACCGCAGCAAATTCAATCGAGCGGTGCAGGCCTACCGGCAGCTCGGATCGACTTTCGCCGATCGTTTATACAGCTGCGATCGATCGCGGCTACACGCCATCCTCGATCTTGATCGACTCTCCGGTCAGCTATCCGGCGGGCAACGGGCAGATCTACAGCCCCCACGACTACGATCACAAGTTCGAAGGCGAGATCACACTGCGGCATGCGCTCGAGGAATCGCGCAACATCCCGGCGATACGCATGATGGATGTGCTCGGCCCCAAGAACGTGCTCGCGCTTGCAAAACGATTTGGTTTCGAGGAGGACTTCCCGCCGCACCTGCCGATTGCGCTGGGCGCGGGCGATGGCACGCTGCTGGAGGTGACGAGCGCCTACACCGTCGTTTCCCAATCAGGGCGTGCGCATGAAGCCCTTCTCGGTTCTGAAGCTTACTGACCGCGACCGCAATCTTCTTGAAGAGAATCGTGGCGAACCCGCCGATGTCATCAGCGCCGATACTGCCTTTGTGATGACGAATCTCCTGCGTGGCGTCGTTCTGCGGGGCACGGCTCACGCGGCGGCCGGCATCGATTGGCCGCTTGCGGGCAAGACCGGAACCGTCGACGACAACACGGACGCGTGGTTCATCGGGTTCGATCCCGACCTCACCGTCGGCGTATGGATTGGCTTCGATGAGAAGAAGTCGCTCGGAGGCCTCGAGCAGGGGGCCGTCGCGGCACTGCCAATCTGGACGGATTTCATGAAGGCCTACATCGACGGCCGGCCGGACAAGGATCAGCCGCCCGCGTTCTCGGCCCCTGGCAACATCGTCTTTCTCACGGTGGACAAGTCGAACGGCACCGTGCTTCCTCCCGATACACCCGGCGGCATCAGCGAAGCCTTCATTTCAGGCACCCAGCCTGGCGCCGACGGCTTTGCCAGACCTCAATAAGAGCCACCCACCGGCCGAATCAACCGTCGTCAACCTATAGACCTGTTCGTGTTTCATTGATTGGGAGCTTCTGTGGAGATGAAGCCAATCAATCTGACTGAAAAATTCGGTTCTGTTTTCAGAGCACTGGGCGCCCAAGATCATCGCCCAGATGAATGACTACCAGTTCAAGCTCGTGAAATTCAAAGGCGAATTCGTATGGCACAATCATCCGGATACTGACGAAGCGTTTATCGTGATCAACGGCAGGATGGCGATCCACTTTCGCGACGGAGAGGTTTCTGTTGGTCCGGGTGAAATGTTCGTCGTTCCCAAGGGCAAGGAACACAAGACTTCAGCGAAGACCGGAGTGCCAGGCCATGCTGGTCGAGATCGCCGGGTACCGTAAATACAGGCCAGGTGATCGATCAGAAAACCGCACCAACCGATGCATGGGTTTAGAAACGACAAGGCCTCAGGATCGATAATACTTAGTCACGAAAAAGAAGTAGCGCAGCCCTTCAGGGCTGCCTGGATGGTTGGAGGTCTGATGTCGCGCGTTGCACTGCTCACTGGCTTGTCCGCTGTCTTTCTCGCCGGCATCATGCTCCAGCCGATCGTGCAGACGCAGTCGGCTGCACCATCGCAGTCGTCGCCGCAGGCCCCAGAAAGCGCCCGCCCGAGGAACTTCGGCGTCTGTCGATCGAGGCCGAAACGCCGGGTCTTGCGCAACCGTTCAAGGGCATCACCAGAAACGGTGAACTCGAGACCGGGCTCTTCAGCATCCGCTCGACCGGCGTCTCCACCGAGCCAGTACGTCGCGCCGCCGAAACGTTTCTGGCCGGCCTGACCAAGGCTCAGCGCGACAAAACCATGTTTGCCATCGACGATGACGAGTGGCGCAAGTGGATGAACCAGAGCTTCTACACGCGTCAGGGCGTCAGCTTTCTCGAGATGACCGAGGCGCAGCGCGAAAAGGCCTTCAACCTGCTGCGTGCCGGCTTGAGCGCGAAGGGCTTGAAGCAGACGCGCGACATCATGCGTCTCAACGAGACGCTCGGCGAACTCACCGACAACAACTTCGACGAATACGGCGAATGGCAATACTACATGACCGTCATGGGCACGCCATCATCGAAGGAGCCCTGGGGCTGGCAGCTCGACGGCCATCACGCCATCATCAATTACTTCGTGCTCGGCGATCAGGTGGTGATGACGCCGTTTTTCGCCGGTTCCGAGCCAGTCATCGCGCGGTCTGGAAGCTACAAGGGCACGTCCGTCCTTCAGGATGAACAGAACAAAGGCCTGGCGTTGATTAATGCGCTGAGCGAAGGCCAGCGCGCCAAGGCGATTCTCAAGTTCTCGAAAACCGGCGACGAGAACCTCACCGAAGCGTGGAAGGACAACGTCGTGCTCGACTACGCGGGCGTCCGCGTGCCGGAACTTTCCGATGCGCAGCGGCGGCAGCTGTTGGATTTGATTGCGCTCTATGTCGACAACATGGATGACGGGCACGCGCGCGTGAAGATGAACGAGGTCCGCGACCACCTCGACCGCACGTTCTTCGCGTGGATTGGCAAGACCGACCCGGGCAGCGTGTTCTACTACCGCATCCACAGCCCGGTCGTGCTCATCGAATTCGACCATCAGCGCCCCGTGGGCTTGAGACATCTCGTCAACGACCCGAACGTGCCCACGCCGGATCACATTCACACCGTGGTAAGAACGCCCAACGGGAACGACTACGGAAAGGACCTGCTGCGGCTGCACTATCTGCAGCACCCACACGCGCATTGAATGGACCGTCCCCGGGGCCCTTGCGGCCAGGCCTCCAGGGTCGCGGAAGGAGCACGTGATGCGCTCTGTTTTGTCGAGACTGGCAGGCATCGGAACCGTTGCCGCACTGACGTTGAAAGCCGGTGTGATACCCGCGACGACGGTCCTCGCCGCACCACAATCTGCCGCCCGATCGTCTGCTGCACTGCGCGAGTCGGCTGTCGACCTTCCTGGCGTGCGGCCAGTGATACGCAGATTCGGGCGGCAGCGGTGTGCCAGTTGTGTTCATGCACGCGGCGACGGGCAGCGTGAAAAATTGGGAGCACCAGGTTGGCGCACTCACCGCGGCCGGGGCATCGATTCATCGCATTCGATCGACGGGGCTGGGGCCGAACGGTGATTGAGCCGTCCGGACCTCAGCCCGGCACCGCCGCCGACGATCTCGAGGGTCTCGTGAAGCATCTCGGCATCGACCGCTTTCACCTGGTTGGCACGGCCGCCGGTGGCTTTCGTGGCGCTCGACTACGCGGTCTCGTTTACCTCGCGGCTTCGAGCGTGGTCGTGGCCAACAGCATCGGCGGAGTACAGGACGAGGAATACCTCGAGTTGGGACGCCGGCTTCGTCCGGCTTCATTCAACGCCCTTCCTCCCGACCTTCGCGAGCTGGGACCTTCCTACCGCGCCGCCAACCCTGACGGCACACGCCGCTGGCTCGAGTTGGAGGCGGCGAGCCGGCCACAGGCGCCACCGCCACCAGCGCAGCCGATGAAGAACCGGATGACCTTTGGGTTGCTCGAGACGGTCAAGGTGCCCACCCTCCTCCTGACCGGTGGCGCGGACATGTACGCGCCACCTCCGCTGCTCCGCTTGTTCGCGGCCAGGATCAAAGGCGCCGAGTCAGTCGTCGTCCCCGAAGCCGGTCACTCGTCGTATTGGGAGCAGCCGGAGGTGTTCAACCGCGCTGTCCTGAACTTCATCAGAAAACATTGAGAGCGATCAGCGATGAGTCGGGAGCCTTCCACGTTTGCCTTCACGGTTCCCTGGCTGAATCGGATGCAGCAGCGCATCAATGCCGATCCAGAAATGGAGGCGATCGGCGACTGGTTCACCACGGCTTTCTCGCTGACCTGCGGCGAAGGGCGCTACATCCTGCGCTTCGAACGGGGCAAACTGGTCGAGATCACGCAATCGCCTGCGCCTGGATGTCTCGTTGCGCGTTTGGCTTCCGGGCGAGTCCGGAGATCTGGGCGAAGTTCTTCGCAAAGGAGCCGGAGCCTCTGTATCACGACTTCTTCGCGATGCTGATGCGAGTGCCGGGGTTCGTGCTGGAGGGAGACACCCTGGTCGCCATGCAGAACGCCCGCGCCCTGCACCGAGCGATGAACGTCATGCGGACTGTCCAGCCTCAGCTGAGAGCGCAAAGAATGCCCGCCTTTAGAGCCTATCGTCGGCCGCGTACGTGAGTATCGAGATCGAAGGATCGAGCCATCGTGTGTTTTTCGAGGAGGCCGGCAGCGGCGTTCCGCTTCTCTGCCTACACACAGCGGGCGCCGACAGCCGTCAATACCGTCACGTGCTCAACGACCCGGCGATCACCAACCTCTACCGCGTGATCGCCTTCGACATGCCTTACCACGGACGGTCCAATCCCCCTGACGGCTGGTGGCTTCGAAAATACAGGCTGACGACGGCTTGTTATGTCTCGACGATTCGAGCGTTCTGGCAGGCGCTCGATCTCGTCCGGCCGGTCGTGATGGGATGCTCCATGGGCGGGGCCATCGTTTTGAAGATCGCTGCAGACTATCAGACGGAATTGCGCGGCGTGATCGGACTCGAGAGCTCGCGTACGCACCGGGGCGGTACAACGAGTATTTGCATCACCCGGCAATTCACGGCGGCGAGCTCGTGGCGAGCTACACCTACGGTCTCTGCGCGCCGAATAGTCCGGAAGCGAGCGCACGTGAGAACTGGTGGTACTACAGCCAGTCGGGTCCAGGTGTCTATGCCGGCGACGTCCACTACTACAGCATCGATTGGGACGGCCGAGACGAGGTCAAGCGGATCGACACGAGCCGTTGTAAGGTGTCACTCTTAACGGGGTCGCACGATTACTCCTGCACCCCTGATATGACGCGCGAGGTCGCCAAGTCAATCCCAGGATCGAAACTGGTCATCATGGAAGGAATGGGCCACTTTCCCATGATCGAGAACTATCCGGTGTTCCGGAAGTTCCTGTTGCCGGAGCTCGAGGCGATGGCCCTGATGCCATGACTACATTCATCTCACGCCGCGAGTTGCTGCGACGCGCCGGACTTTGCCGGCGCGGCCGCTGTTGTCGCTCCAAAAGCTGCGCTCGCCGTCGAGGCGCAGGTTGCTGCACCGACTCGCGCGGTTGCTGCGCGAGAAGCTTTCGAACACCTCACATCCGCCGAATCGAACGTCCTCGAAGCCATCGTGTCGCGGCTGATCCCGACGGATGCAACGCGGCCCAGGCGCGACCGAAGCTCGCGCCGCTCAACTACATCGATCGAGCGCTCGGAAGTGCCCTGGCCTCTTCGCTTCAGGCCTACTCCAGCTGGCCTGGCGGCGCTGGACCGGCACGCTCGATCGGCACGCGGCGCACCGTTCGCCGAGCTTTCCGCGAAGGACCAGGACGACCTATTGAGTGAGCTCGAAGCAGGCACCGCGACCGGGTTTCCCGAAAGCTCGGCCTTTTTCAATATGGTCCGCTCGCACACCATTCAGGGAACCTTCTGCGACCCGCATTACGGCGGCAATGCCAACTTCGTCGGCTGGGATCTGATCGGCTACCCGGGTGTCCGGACGAGCGTCGGCCCGGACGAGCAACGGCTCGGCGCCGACGTCACGGCCAATCACAAAGGTGCGTACGACTACGAGATGTTCACAAAGGCATCGGCCAGGATCGATGCCGAACACATCGAGATGAAGCATGGCGACTAGGCTGAAGGAGACCGATGTCGTGCATCGTGGGTCTCGGCGCGGTTGGCGGCGTTGCCGCGCTTCCTCTCGCCCAGGCGGGACTCGACATCGTCGGCCTCGAAGCCGGCACGTGGCTGACGAAGCGTGATTTCGCTCCCGACGAACTGCGGAACAACTATCGGGGCTGGCCGCAGGCAGCCCAGAAAGCCAATCAGGAAATCCCGACACATCGGCCCAACGCCATGGCCCCGAATCTGCCGCGTTTCGCGCTGCATCCAATGATGAACGCCGTCGGTGGGACTTCGCTCCACTACTGGGCGCAGAGCTGGCGTCTGAATCCGTGGGACTTCAAAGTCGTCAGTGAGACGACACGCCGCTACGGCCGGCTCGCGAATCCCGAGCGGCTCGACCGTCGAAGACTGGCCGTTCGGGCTATGAGGAGCTCGAGCCCTTTTACGACAAGGTCGAATACGAGTTGGGAGTCTCCGGCGCCGCCGGGAATATCAGTGGAACGATCGATCGACGGGGCAACGTGTTCGAAGGACCGCGCAAGCGTCCGTATCCGATGCCTCCGCTCCGGGGCACTGGATTCACCGATCTGATGGCGGCGCACGGCACGGTCCCTTCAGTGGCATCCCTTTCCGGGACCGGCGGCCATCAACTCACAGCGATATCAGAATCGCTCGGCTTGCATGTACCACGGATATTGCAATCGTGGCGGCTGTCACGTCGACGCAAAGAACTCGACGGCGGTGACGACGATCCCAAGAGCTCAGGCTACCGGCCGGCTGAAGGTTGTGACCAGGGCCCGCGTCACAAGTATCGAGGTCGACGACAGCGGCCGAATCACTGCAGTCACCTACGACATCGACGGAACGGAGTACGTCCAGCCGGCCAAAGCCGTGTTGCTCGCGAGCTACACGTACGAAAACGTGCGCCTCCTGCTTCTCTCTAGGTCGAAAGCGTATCCGAACGGTCTTTCGAACAACCACGGTCAGGTTGGCCGGCACTACTTCAGTCACAACCAGACGGCCGGTGTGATCGCCCTGTTTCCCTGGAAGACCAACAGCTGGTACGGACTGCCGGCGCAAGGCGTCGCGATCGATGACTGGGCCGACGACAATTTCGACCACTCGGGCCTCGATTTCATCGGCGGCGGAAATCTGTGGGTTACTCGGACCGGCGACCGATTGCAGCCGCAAACATGACGACACTTCGGAAAGACGCGGTCGTGGGGCTCCGAGTGGAAGGCGTTTGTCATGCAGAACGCCGATCGAACCAACACGTCCTATCTACAGAAGACCACGCTGCCCTACGAAGACAACTATCTGGACCTCGATCCCGTCGTGAAGGACTCGTTCGGCACACCCGTCTGCCGGATTACTGGCAGACTACAAAGACAACGAACGAAAGGTATCGGCGTTCATTCAGGACAAGATGGAGCAATGGTATCCGGGCTGCCGGCGCGATGGCGACAGAGCGGACGCCAATCGGCTCGATGACGCCGTCGACTCACGCGTACGGCGGCACTGCGAATGGGCGACAACGCCGAAACCAACGTGCGTCGATCGATGGGGCCTTTCACACGAAGCACCGAATCTCGGAATCCTGGGCGCTTCGGTGATGGGAACCAGCGGAGCGCAGAAATCCGACGCTCACGGCTCAGGCGCTCGCCTGGCGAACCGCCGAGCATCTCGCAAAGAACTGGAGTTCGATAGCCAAGAACGGATGAATGTGCGTGCGTGGCTTCCAGCTTCAGCCGCGTGTGGCTTCCGGCTTCACCCGTACGTGTGGCTTCCGGCTTCAGCCGGAAGATCAATGCCTCAGCCCCTCCCGATGGTGGTCGGCCCACCAACTCCAGAGCAACAGCAACAGAGCGCCGATGATCGCGAAAACCGCCAGGGCCTGCACCGATGGCGGTGGTCCGCCGACGATATTCGCGGCGTAGGCGATCAGGAGAAACACTGCGAAGCCCAAGAAGGCCCAATGGCCGATCTTGTCCCGCGGCCGGGTCGCGTGCACGTAGAGCCATAGTCCTGCCGTACATCAGGAACTCAACGACCACCGTCGCTCCAACCGAGTTCCAGAGGCCGAGGGCCAAACTTCGGTCCACCCGGGTAGAGCTGGCATATCTGGACGATGGGTGATGAAGTCCAGCACCCAGTGGCTGATGACGAGGAGGCTGATCACCGTAAACGCAAGGCGATCGCGCGTTTTTGTCGAATAGAGAAAGCCCAAAAGAAGCCCCCACGCAATCAAAGCGACGAGAGAGTGGGAGTAGGGATAGCTGACGAAATCGAGGGGTGAACGCCGTATTGCCAGGTTCGATCCGAACGGTTTCGACGCCGAGCAAGAGGAAGACCGGCCACAGGAGATCGGCCAGTTGCGCAGCAACGAACAACACCAGAAGCGAAACCTGGGGAGTGGCGCGTTTTGCCGCAAAGCCGAGCGCAAATGCCCGATGAACATCGCGGTGTGGGATAATACCACCCCATGCTCGACGACGTTCATGAAGTCTACGCGCTGCGCTACGCGCACCACGACCGCCAATCCTCTGAGAAACTTCATCGGCGGCGATCCGCACGACATCCTTCAACCCCTTGCCTACTACGTCTGGGCCGTCGTCGGCCCGCACGGCCAGCGATCGTCATCGATACGGGATTCGACGCCGCCATGGCGACCAAGCGCGGACCGCACGATGCTGAAACCGATCGATGAAGGTCTCTCGGTCGATCGGGATACGTCAAGCGACGAGCATCGAACACGTCATCGTCACGCACATGCACTACGACCACATCGGGAACTACGAGATGTTTCCGAAGGCCCGTTATCACTTGCAGCGAGACGAGATGGCTTACGCAACGGGCCGCTACATGTGCCACGCCCACATGCGCATCCCCTTCGAGGTGGACGATGTGGTGGCGATGGTGCGCAAAGTGTTCGCCGAACGAGTCGTGTTTCACGACGGCACGGAGCAGATCGCGCCGGGCGTGACCGTCCACAAGATCGGTGGCCACTCGATGGGCCTGCAATGCGTGCGGGTGAAGACGCGGCGGGGACACGTGGTCCTCGCGTCCGACGCGTCACATCTGTACGGACACATCGACCACGGCAGGGCGTTTCCGATCACCTATTGCGTTGGCGATGTGCTGAAGGGGCACGCGACGATCAAGAAACTTGCGGACTCCCCGGACCATATCGTCCCCGGACACGATCCGCAGGTAGCCACGATCTATCCGGGCGCCGGCCCGGGTCTCGACAGCTGGGTCGTCAGACTCGACGTTGAGCCCGCACGGCGCACCTGACCGACCGCGGTCCGCAGACCTCTTGCCGTTCCCGCCCCTCCTGACTGCCGCCCGTCATTTGCCATCCAGCTGCGCGAAGACTCCTCGCGCGCTGCGAAACGAATCGACGGCGGCCGGCACACCGCAATAGATCGCGACCTGAGAAACACCTCACGAATTTCTTCGCGGCTGACGCCGTTCTTCAACGCCCCAGCAATATGGAGCTTGAGCTCGTGCGGCCGGTTGAGCGCACTGATCATTGCGAGATTCAACATGCTGCGAGTCTTCTTCGACAGCTCCTCCCGTCCCCACACAGCACCCCAGCAAGGTACTCAGTGACCAATTCCTGCAACGGGCGGTTGAAGTCGTCGGCCGACTTGAGGGCGTTCTCGACAAATTCCTTACCGAGAACGGACTTGCGGATTTCCAACCCACGCTCGAACGTCTGTTTGTCCATGATCTGCACTCCAAGTCACATGAAGGTGTCGATGAAAGCGGCCGTCGATCATACACTCCGGGCTCTGCCTCGAATCGCGGCCGTATAATGGCCTGTCGAGGTCACGTATGAAGATGGGACATCGGTGGGCTGTGCGTATCGCAGCGACTGTGGGACTCGCGTTGGTCGTCTCGGTTTCGTGGGCCGGCCAGAGTTCGCAGGCAAGCGAGTCGTCCTCGAAGAAGGTTTCACCCGCGAAGACCTGGACGCCGCCACGAACGCCGTGGGTGATCCCGATCTGCAGGGCGTCTGGCCCGGCACCGACTTCGTCGGCGTCCCCCTCGTGCGCGCCGACTCGTTGGGGACGCGCAACGAGTTGACGGACACAGAGTTCACAGCCAGGCTTGCTGCCGCGCAAAGGCAGACGGAGGACGACAACGCCGAGTTCGACATCAACAACGTTCCTCCCGAAGTCGTTGCGCGAGGAACCGTGGGCGGGCCGGTGTCGCCGCCGCCCCACTGGCTGGAGCGGGCAAGCCAAGTCGCCAGGGCTTCGCTCATCGTCGACCCGCCGGACGGCAAGCTGCCGCCGCAGGCTGAAGCCGCACAGAAGCGGGCGGCAGAGCGCCAGAAAGCGCGCGATACGGGCGGGGACCAGCGGATTCCTACGAGGACCGAAGCCTGTACGACCGCTGCATCACACGGGGCGTGCTCGGCTCCATCCTTCCAGTCATCTACAACAACGGCAATGAAATCGTCCAGGCACCGGGGATCGTGGCGATCCGCAACGAAATGATCCACGAAACACGGATCGTTCCGCTCGATGGCCGGCCGCACGTCTCATCGACGTTTCATCAGTACATGGGAGATTCGCGAGGCCATTGGGAAGGCAACACACTGGTGGTCGAAACGACGAATCTCACCGACCGGACAGGGCGGGTGGAAATGGCGGAGCCAATCTGCACAGCAAAGCCGCTCGTCTTGTCGAGAAATCTCACCCGGACCGGACCCGACACGCTCCGTTACGAGGTCACAATCGACGACCCGCAAACATGGACGCGGCCCTGGGCAATCGCGTTTCCGCTGGAGATTAGATCGCGGGCTACGGGTTCTGCCGATTACGCCTGTCACGAAGGGAACTACGCGCCTCACGAACATCCTGTCGGGCGCCAGAGCCGAGGAAGCGCGAGCAAAGTAAATTGCCAATTTCGAAATGCAAGTCCTAGCTCCGCACCGCCAAGTCGACGATTGTCCGGAGAATCTGGCAGGTGGTCGAGGCGTTCGATTTCTTCCGCAAGCCGGACGCGCTCGACGGGCGACAGGAATCCACTCGCATTTCGTCGAACTTGGTCCGCAGCTCCGATCCGCTCATCGGGATTCTCAGCCGAGCCGCGGTGTACTCCTCGACAGCGACAAGCGACTGACCGCCCGTCAGGCTGACGCGAACCTCGCCCTTGAATCGACCCGGACCCGGGAATGACGGATCGACGCGGTATCCTCACGCGTCGCGCCAATTCAAGAATCTCAGGATTCCTGAGGCTGCTCTCGTCGTAAGCCTCTTCCGAGCTCGCCCAGATACAGCGCTTCCGCCAGCGTGTATTGAAGGCTGACTCTGACCGTGCGAATCGGAGGCCGGGGCGAACTTTTCGACCGTCGGTTCGCACACGATGGGGACGATGAACGCCGCGACCGGACAGTCTGATGGATTCCACGTTGCCGACATCAATGGTGTGAGTCTTCCCGGCGCGCAGCAGCGCGTCGATATACGGATGAAGAACGTGCGCGGCGGGAAAGGCTTGAACGACGAATGCCGGCTTTCCCACTTCGTCCCGAGCCTCGTCCGTGATTCGCGCCAGGTCGCGCGGCATCGCCGGGATCCTGAAGATGCGAGGCGAACAGACCAAAGCGTCCTTCGAAAACACGCGCCGGACCTGTCGCCCTGCGCGGGCGAGAAACGCGGCGGAGATCCCGCTCTGCGCTGCCCATCCGGGATGCAGGAATTTCGTCTGTGTTCCATCGACCCAGCATTCCAGCAAGACCGGCCGCAAAGCTGCCGCAAATGCCGGCGGCGTTGGCCATCGCACTCTCGTTCAAACGCAAGAGCTTGCTGGCAAGATACGACGCACCAAAAGTCGCAAAAAGCCCGGTGGGATGGTAGCCCAGTCGATGGAACTGACCCGGTGCGACGCTGCTCCACCCGACAGGAGATCTCGTTGCCGACGGCAATGGCTGCAATCAGATCCTGTCCGGAGACTGGTCCAAGCTCCGCCACGGCCAGAGCCGCGGCAACCGCCGGACTGCTCATGTGAACGATCGACTCGTTGTGCGTGTCGTCGTATTCCAACGCCTGGGAAAACGCTCCGTTCGCAAGTGCCGCCGTGGCTACGCCCACACGATCGCCAGTGCCAAGGACACGACACGGGCCTGGTGGCGACATCGCCACGGCCGCAGCCCGAGTCGATCGACCGAAGTCGGTTTCGGCGCCCGCGAGCGCCAGGACCGCAACGACATCCATCACGCGGAGCTTGGTGGCCTGAACCACGTCGTCTGGAAGGTCTTTGAAGGACGTCTTGGAAACCCATCTGGCCAGTTCGCGACGAGAAAGGTTCGCGCACGGCCGAAAGTATACGAGACTGCGGAACAGGGCGATCGGCCTGCGCGTATGACGATATGATCGCCTTGCGAGATCGAGCGCCTCGTCAGTTGGAGAGGCGAAGTGAGATCACTCCACATTGCGACCCTCGGCCAGGACATCCGTTACGCCTTTCGGATGATCCGAAAGAATCCGGCTTCACGGCCATCGTCGTGGTGACGCTGGCTCTCGGCATCGGCGCGAACACGGGCCAACGTTCAGCATGGTTCAAGCCGCGCTCTCGATCTCACACTCCAGACCCCGCTCGGGTCGTCGTCGGTCCGCACCGACAACGCAGAAGCGGCATGCGGAATCTGCCGGCATCGGTTCCAGACTTTCTGGACTGAAAGACAGCGGGCTCTTCTCGGACGTCGGCGCTTACCAACGAAGGCGTGAACGTCCGTCAGGGGATCGCGTCGAGCGCCTCAATGCCGTCGTATTCGCCACGGCCGGGATTTCTTCGACGTCGCACGCCGGCCTGCGGCCCCGCCTGGGGCGGGCATTCACGGTTATGACACCTTCGTCCGAACGCTCCCGCCAGTGGTGGTGCTCAACGAACGAGCATGGCGCTCGCGGCTTCTGGGAAAACGCAGGGGATCGTCGGGCAGACCATGGTCGTCGTACAGGATGGCGCAAGCGCCGCAGCAGCATCGGTGTGCTCCCGCGCGGTCTCCCAATACGTAACTGGAACGCGAAGTGCATAC
>ERZ1370068.1050-contig-10960_pt1 | contig 23068 bp, 31 predicted proteins | sample MGYA00561227_ERZ1370068 | MGnify/ENA primary metagenome ERZ1370068 (study PRJEB38410, sample SAMEA6850437) | metagenome | study: Metagenomic assessment of the ecological functions of the soil: analysis of the soil microbiota associated with the...
AAGGTTGCTGCATTGCTGGATGGCCAAACCTCGACGCCGTCCTTCACTTCCAGCGCCGCCCACCGGCCAACGCTGCGGCATCGAGGTCGAGCGCGATCTCGACCGAGAGCCGTCGGGGGCGAGCCGCCCTCGGCCTCGCGCCGCCACGGCCGGCGGCAAACCAGCGGCTTCTCGGCATCTCTGATGAAGAGATCGTAGGGCTCGCACTGCAGGCTCGCGGCCGATCTTCCAGCGCGCTCGCAGTGAAGCCCGCGGTCGTCAGCAACCCCGGCCTGGCGCCCTTGCGCTCGATCAGCGAATTGGCGAACAGCGTCGCGGCGCGGACGACGCGCCCGACCTGCTCGGCTCCTGCCCCCTGCCTTCAAGCACCTTGCGCGTGCTCCCGACGGCGCCGCGCGCCGGATCGTCGGGCGTCGTGCTCTCCTTCCAGATGATGGCGCGGCCGCCGCGCGGATCGTGGACGACAGGTCGGCGAAGCGTCCCCCGGGATATCGATGCCGTGAGGGATAAGGGGCGTTCATTGTCCCCATCTTCGGTGGACCGCGACCTCCAGTCCGCTCCATGATCGGCACAGGGGAAGCTCAGTGAGTGAAACTCCTGACGATAGCAGGGCCGCGGTCCGAGCCTCGGCTTATCTCCTGGCGCGATATTGCCCTGTTTCTCCCACTCCGCCCCAGCGTTCTGCGGTCCTTCGCATCAGGGCTCGCGCTTGAAGGCGGGGCCGTCCTGCGGAATGTTTTGCAACCCGCGCGGTGTCCAGCAGCGGCCGTGTCGCGGGACTCGGCCATCGCCGCCCTGAAGAGCTTGACGCCAACGAGGCCGCGATGATCCCGCAAACGCTCCGACGACCGAAACGTCGTTGCGAGGGACGCGCCGCGGCAAGAACGGTCCGGCTCAATGGCGTCGCTTCGTGACGAGACAAGCTTCGGGTAGTCTCCGCGCTCGCATGGCGAATGATCTTTCCCGCCATGACCGACGGTCTGGTTCGCTGCTCGTCCGCGATCTGGGCCGAAGCGACGCCCGACGGACGCCGGCCTTCCTGCAGCGACGATCGCGGCACCTTCCCTCTCGCCGACCTGGCCGAGCAGTTCGGCGCGCGCCGCCCAGGGGCCGGCCGACCTCGGTGTTGCGGCGGGCGAGATCGGGCGGCGTTGTGGCTGCCCAACGCTGCGGCGTCACGCCGTTCTTTACTTCGCCCGCGCGCGCCTCGGCGCCATCGCCGTCGCGGTGAACACGCGCTTATCGTCGCGGTGGAAGTCGCCGACAGCGTCGGCCGCTCGGGCGCCGAGCGCGCTGGCCTGCGCTGCCGGGCTTTCGCGGCGATCGACTTCCTGTCGATCCTGGCCGAGATCGATCGGGCGTGCCGGATCGGGCTCGCGGCCTCGGTGTTCGTGGGCGAAGCCCCGAAATAGTAGCCGGACTCGATCGGCTCGCCGCAGCGGGTGCCGCCCGATCGGGTTAAGGCTGTCGTGCAGCCCGCGGCTCGGGCGCCGACCACGCCAGCGCCAAGGCGCTCTCTGCGAACATCTTCACGACCCGGGCACGACCAGCACGCCTGAAGTTGGTGCTGCACCGCCAGGGTGCGACCGCGAGCCACGCCCAACAGGTGGCGCGCGCCTTCGGCTTTGGCGCGCCCGACACGCTGTCGCTGGTGATCCCGCCAATGTGCGGCGTGTTCGGCTTCAACCAGGCGATGAGACGCTCGCCGCCGGCAAGCCGCTTCGGTGCTGGTCGAGTCCTCATGAGGTCGAGGCGATCGCGGACCTGATCGAGCGCCACCGGCCGACGACGATGCTGCGGCAGCGACGACATGTACGCCCCGCCTGCTCGAGGCGGGTGCGGGCGAGCGGCCGTTCCCGTCGATCAAGTGGGCGGGCTAATAACTTCAACGCCGCACTGGTGGATCTCCCCGAGCGCGCCGAGAAGCGCGGGCTCATCCTGCGCGGCCTCTACGGCATGAGCGCAGTGGCAGGCGCTCCATGCGGTGCAGCGCCGATCGATGCGCCGGTCGCCAGGCGCAAGCTCGGCGGCGGTGTGCCCAGTGTCGCCCATCGCCCATGTGCGGTGCGCGACGGCGAGCTCGAACGTGCGGGCCTCTCCTGATGGTGGGCCACTGGGGTAACGACGAGAAAGCCACCGCCGAGGTGATGATCGCTGGACGGTTACGTGCGCACCGGTGACTGGCCGAGCTCGACGAGACACGGCGGCTTCACCGTTCTGAGCCGCGTGGGCGACGTGCTGCGGCTGTCGGGCTTCCTGGTCAATCCGCTGGAGATCGAGACGCACATCCAGAAACTGCCCGGCATTGCTGGCTGCCAGACCATCGCGCTTGCGCGTCCGGAGGGCGTGCGGGCCGTCGCCCTCGTGAGCCTGGCGCCCGGCGCGACGCCGACGAGGCCGGCATCATCATCCACTGCAAGCGCGGGCTGGCCAACTACAAAGGTACCGGTCCGCGTCTTCGCGATCGCTCGAGTTCTCGGTGACGCCTCGCCCAACGGTCTCCAAGATCCAGCGCACCAAGCTGCGCGAGATGGCCGAGCACCTGCTGCGGGGCTTAGCCACCGAATCGCCCTGAGAAGAAGAGCGCCGCCGCGAAAACGCCGCCGTCACCATCAGACTGAGCCATTGAAACCGACGCGGGTTTCCAGTGTCGCCGAGGACGGATTGGCCGGATCGTAGTGAACGGTCACGCAGCACCTGTCGGGTAGCGTGCGACGGTCACGTCGGCCAACTCCGCGCGCGCGCCGGAAACCGCGGCACCGAAGGCGATGCGCGCCGTGATAATCGCGCGCACCGACGCGATAGCTGTATTCTCGCGAGCGGCGACCACATCACCAGCGGTTTGACCCTGGCCACGGGTATCAGGACACGGCGCCGATCTCCGCCCGGCTCGAGATCACGGTCCTGCCGCGTGTCGGCCAGCGTGCCGCCAACAGCGCACTGGGCACAGATCCGAGATCAATATCAACGACGTCACCAACCCACAGGCGAGGAAGAAAGCAGGAAACCTGGAAACGAACGCGCCCGGCGGAAAATGGGGCTCCAGCCAGGAGACGATTTCATCCGATCCGGGTGAAAGCGACGACGACCGCGAGGCCCACGACCATCACGCCGCCGGCGATGCGCATACATCGGTCGCGGGACTCGCCGGCGCGTCGCGCTCCAGCACGGTCTCCTCAGGCTGGTCGGAGTTGTAGTAGACGGTCCCGTGCGGCTGACCTGATAGCGTCCACCGCGCGCCTGATTCCGGGCTGTCCGCGCGATTTCGCCGATGCCGATCCGCTTGCCGCGATGTTCGACGCCTCGACGGAGAAGACATATTCGATGTCGGGCAGGTTGCCGACCGACGGCGACCCATCGGCCTGCTTGGTCTCGCACGGTGCGCGTCTCGACCGTGTGATCCGCCCCTGGGCCGACGGCCATCGGCTGGCGCGCTGCAGCTCGCGCATCTTGTAGACGACTCAGACCGGCGATGCCGGTCGGGATCGCCACTCGCGAACGCCGCCATGAACAGCCATCCCGGCAGCACCAATAGCGCGACCGGGAAGAGCAAAGCGAGTCGGCGAAAGCGAAGCCGGCACCCTCGAGGTAACTTGAAATCGCCGATGGCAACCCTCGCGCCAGGCGAGCATCAGCAAGCGTGCTAGCCGATCAGCGCGCGAGGGCTGGCGCACCAACGTCAGCACGGGCCAAGGCCGTCCGATGCTCGCTGGGCCTGGATCCGGTAGGCGTTTCGGCTCGACGCGCACATCGAGTTTCCCGTTCGTCGGCGTTGAAGGTCGCCGCCAAGGACGTCGGCAGGGCTGGCGCTGCCGCGATCGGCTGCCTTCGGCGTGACGGCGCGGAGACATAGATCAAGCGCTACGCGACCGTAGAAACTTGGGTCTGGCGACGCATCCAGCCCTTGCCTCGGTCGGCTGCGCCGCCTGAGCGGCGGAAGGCGAGCGCCGAGACGGGCCCGGTCGTCGCCCAGGTTCGGCGTCGTGAGCCCAATCGTCAACGATAGGACGTCGCGAACTGGCTGGAGATGGAGTCGCGGTTCAACCACAGAAGCAGCGCCATCAACCCGAGCGCGATCGCCAAGGCCCCGCGAAGCGCGCCCGGCACTGATTCTTGCCGCTGTCAGTCGCCATCGGAGGCATCCCATCGAATCGACGTTGGCCAGATGACCTCTGGCTGTGGTGAAGGCTGCCCGGACTCTTTGCCTCGGCAAGCTTCCTGAGCTTCACGAGATGGAAGACCTATCTCCACAATTGCCTGCTCGCGAGCGCCGCGCCCCGGGCCAGGGACTCGAGCTTGGCCCAGGCGATGTCGCGGATGGACGCGGCCGCCGAGGCCGCAGTCGGTCGAGGCGATGACGCGCTCGCGGCCGACCAGCCTGGCGAAGCGGCCGATGCGCTCGGCGACCAGCTCGGGATGCTCGACCACGTTGGTGGCGTGGCTCACCACGCCGGGCAGGATCAGCTTGTCGTCGGGCAGCTTGGTGTCCTGCCACACCGCTCCATTCGTGCTCGTGGCGCACGTTGCCGGCCTCGAAGGAATAGGCGCCGGCGTCGATCCTGAGCATCGACGTCGACGATGTCGCGCATGGCGATGTCGGTGGTGTGCGGGCCGTGCCAGCTGCCCCAGCAGAGATGGAAGCGGATGCGGTCCTGCGGCAGGCCGCGCAGCGCGTGGTTCAGCGCCTCGACCTTCGGCATGGTGAACTTGCGGTACGCCTCGGCGCGTCGGCTCGGGATTGATCTGGTCGAAGTTCTCGGCGATCGCCGGATCGTCGATCTGCAGGATGAGGCCGGCGTCGACGATCGCCTTGTACTCCTCGCGCATCGCCTCGGCGCAGGCGAAGACGAACTCGTCGTCGCTCTTGTAGTGATGGTTGCCGATGCGCGCGCAGCTCGCCGGGCCGATCGAGGTCATGAAGCCCTCGCTGACGCCGTTGGCCGCGAGCGCCGCCTTGAAGTTGGCGATGTCGGCGGCGATGGCGGCGTGGCCGGTGTAGCTGAGCGGCGCGACGCAGAACGGCCAGTTCATCGGGCGCGGGCCGGTCGTGATCCCCGATCGGGATCGGCATAGGCGGCGGCAAAGCGCGCGCGGTCGCGGCGGTCGGCGAAGGTCGACAGCACCGTATTGTCCGGCGCTGGAACGGTGGACCGGCATGGTTGTCGCGATCGATGTCCTCGATCTTCAAGCCGCCCAGCCGCGTGAAGGAATAGCTCCACCAGGCGCGGTAGTTGACCTTGGAGCCCATCGACTTGCCGTACTCGCCGTCGCCCGGCACGGCGATGCCGGCGGCGACCTGGCGGCGCACGACGTCGCTCACCGACGCGGTGAGCGATTTCTGGAACGCCGCCTCGTCGACCTTGCCGGCCTCGCGCTGATGGTTGGCCTCGATGAGAGCGTCGGGTCGCGGCAGGCTGCCGGCGTGGCTGGTCAGGATGCGATCGCTGCTCTGTCTGCATGGTCAGCGCCCCTTGAACTTGGCGGGCTTGCGCTTCTCGGTGAAGGCGCTGCGCGGCTTCGTGGAAATCCTCGGTGAGATAAAGCCGCTCCGGCGCGGTCTGGAACATGACCTCGCGGCTCAGCTGGTCCATGTAGCGGCGCCGCATGCGCACCGTCGAGCGCACGCTGAGCGGCGGATTCTTGATCACCTCGCCCGGCCAGCTCGCGCGCCACGTCGAGATACTTGCCCTTGGGCGCCACGCGGTTGATCAGGTTGGCCTTGAAGGCCTCCTCGGCGGTGAAGAAGCGGCCGGTGAGCGCTGCCTCCATCGGTGAAGGCGCCGCCGCCGCGATAGTGCATGAGCGCCCAGTATTTGCCGCGCCCAGCCGCGCGAGGTCTCGGTGATCTGGAACTGCGTGCCCTCCTCGGCGACGATCAGGTCGCACTCCAGCACGATGCCGACCGAGAGGCCCAGCACGTAGCCGTGCGCGGCGGCGATCACCGGCTTCCAGTTCACCGCCTTGGTCAGAAGGTCGGCGGAATGCGTGCCGCGGCCCTGCGGACCGCCGAGCTTCAGGAACTCCTCGCGGCTGCGCAGCTGGCGCTGCTGGACGTCGGCGCCGCTCGAGAAGGCGCGGCCGTTGCCGCACAGGATGGCGATCTGCGCCTCGTCGTCGGTGTCGAAGCGATGCAGCGCATCGCCCAGCGCGCCGACCAGCTCGTCGCTGAAGGCGTTGAGCTTCTCCGGGCGATTCGAGCGTCAGCGTGACGACCTGGCCGTCTCGCTCATAGTTCACGAGCGCCATCGTTTCCCCCTTTGCAGTCGCTTCGCCGGACCGCCATGCTATCCGACAAAATCGGGAGGGAACCATGCCATGGCATCCGCATGGCGGCAACGGCGTTCCTGTCAGTCGCGCTGCTCGCGGGCCGGCCGCGGCGCAGAAGAAGTACGATCCGGGCGCCAGCGACAGCGAGATCAAGCTCGGCCAGACCATGCCCTACAGCGGGCCATTGTCGGGCTTCATCACGCTCGGCCAAGGCCGAGATCGCCTATTTCCAGATGATCAACGATCAGGGCGGCGTGAACGGGCGCAAGATCACCATGATCTCGCTCGACGACGGTTTCAGCCCGCCCAAGACGGTCGAGCAGACGCGCCGGCTGGTCGAGCAGGACCAGGTGCTGGCCGATCTCCGGCTCGCTCGGCACGCGCGACCAACGCGGCGGTCCAGAAATACCTCAACACCAAGAAGGTGCCGCAGCTCTTCCTGGCGACCGGCGCCAGCCGCTGGAACGATCCCGAAGAACTTCCCCTACACCATGACGCTGACGCCGATCTATCAGGCCGAGGCGCGCATCTACGCCGCCTACATGCTGAAGGAGGTGAAGGATCCCAAGGTCGCCGTGCTCTACCAGAACGACGATTTCGGCAAGGATTTCCTGAAAGGCTTCCGCGATCGCCTGGGCGACAAGGCGGCAGCGATCATGGCCGCGCGAGGTGAGCTACGAGGTGACCGACGCCACGGTCGACTCGCAGATCATCGACCTCGCCTCGACCAAGGCCAACGTCTTCCTCAACATCACGACGCCGAAATTCGCCGTGCAGGCGATCCGCAAGGCGCACGAGCTCGGCTGGAAGCCGCGTGCAGTTCATCGACAATCCGGCGGCCTCGATCGGCATCGTCATGCGGCCGGCCGGCATCGAGGCCTCCAAGGGCATCATCTCGGCGGCCTTCGTGAAGGATCCGACCGATCCGCAGTACGAGCGACGATCCCGAGTTCCAGGCCTGGGTCGCGTGGATGAAGAAGTACTATCCCGCCGGCAGCCTGGAGGACCCGCAGAACGTGGTGGGCTACGTCCAGGCCCAGACCATGGTGCAGGTCCTGAAGCAGTGCGGCGACGACCTGACGCCGCGAGAACGTCATGCGGCAGGCCGCCAACCTCAAGGACTTCCATCCCGCCATGCTGCTCAAGGGCATCAACATGAACACCAGCCCGACCGACTACCAGCCGATGGAGGAGATGGCGCTGCAGCGCTTCAACGGCGAGCGCTTCGAGGTGTTCGGCGAGCTTGCTGAGCGCCCGTCAGAACTGAATGAACCGCAGACAGGAGTTATCGCAAATGGCCAAGCGCAAGAGCATCAACTATCCCGGCTTCAAGCACGAGAACCCGATCCCCAATGCCAGCCGCATCGGCAACATCCTGATGTCGAGCATCATCAGCGGCCGCGATCCCGACGACCAGCCACGATGCCGCCCGACCTCGACGGCGCAGGTCACCAACATCTTCAAGCAGATCAAGCTCTGCGTCGAAGCCGCCGGCGGCAGCGGTCGACGACATCATCAAGGTGAATTTCTGGATGAAGGACCCGGCCACCGGCCGCAGCGGCGCTGAACGGCGAATGGTCCAAGATGTTTCCCGATCCCGACTCGCGGCCGGCGCGCCACACGCTGGCGCTCGGCGCCAACAATCCCAACCACGTGACCTGCGACTTCACCGCGGTGATCGGGGCTTAACATCATGTTCCTCTCCCGATAGGGGAGGTTAGGCGAGGGGTTGCATGAGACTGTCGAAGCCCCTCGCCAGCCTCTCCCGCGGGTGAGAGGAGCTACGATCATGAGCGAGCGGAGACGCTGCGCGGTCGGAAGACTAGCGCCCGGGAACCTGAGATCGGCGACCGCCGCACCGACGAAGATCTGCGGCTGCGACGGCGGCTTCACGCCCATGCGCCGCTCGAGGCTCTCGACGCAGGCGCGCGCAGCCGTCGCCAGCGCGCGCCACGTCGTCGGCGCCATCGAACTGCTGCAGCAGGCACTGGTCGTAGTAGGTGTACTGATCGCCCGCGCCGCAGCCGAAGCTCGACGCGATCCGCCGCCGCGGCGGTCAGCACCACGCGGTTGGGCTGGCGCATGGCGGGCGTGAGAAAGATGCCGCTGTGGCAGGCCGACACGATCACGACGGTGGGCCGGCTGCCGCAGCCCGCATCGAGCGCGTTGCCGAGCGTGGCCGGCTCGACCATGCCCTTGGCGGCGCGCAGGACGACGCCGCGCTCGTCGCCGTGGCTGGTGATGAAGACCAGGCACGCCTCGCCGCCGCCGCTGCGCAGGGCGCTCGACGACATTGGCCGCGGTGGCGACCTGGCAGCGACGGATTGGCGACCGGATCGGACGTCAGGACGCGTGATGTTGCGCACGCCGCGCTGCACGAGCTTGTCGCGCATCGCCTCGACGCCGTTGTCGAAGGCCGGGCTGTTGTTGTCGCCGGCGATCAGCACCGCCCGCCAGCGATCGGCCGGCACCGCTGGCCGCCGACCGACACGATCGCGGTCGCGGCGCGCGAGCCAGCGCGGCGGTGCGCCGGTCGACTCAGGTCGTGCAGCCGGCAGAGCAGAAGAGCGAGCGAGAAGGGCCCTAACGCGTACCGACATGCCCTTCTGCTCCATGCTCACTGCGGCTCACTGCGGCTTGGCTCCGACGGCGCGCAACGCCATGTCGGCGTAGAGCCTGGCCATCTGCTCCTCGCCGAGCTCGCCGCCCGGACCGTACCACATCGGAGACATGGGTGCACTGGTCGAGCAGCGCCATGGCGATCGCCTTGAGGTCGCGGCGGCCGTCGACCTGCGGCGGATCGAACAGCCCGCGCTCGACGCCCTGCGGCCAGGATGCCGACCACGATGTCGCGGATGGCGCGGCGGCTGCGGCGGATGTCGGCGACGCGATCGGCGTCGAGCCAGCCGATCTCGCGGTTGGCGACCAGCGCCTCGACCCTGCAGCCGGCAGTGGCGCACGACATAGACGCGCACGAAGGCCGCGAGCTTGGCGCGCGGATCGTCGCCCGCTCCCGCCACGGCCTGCTGGCAGATCCGCTCGAGCTCGCCCTGGGTCGAGGCGATGATGTCGTGCAGCAGCTCGTCCTTGGACTTGAAATGGTTGTAGAGCGCGCCCTGCGTCAGCCCGCAGGCCTTCATGATGTCGCGCACCGTCACCACCGGGATAGCCGCGCTCGGCGAACTGGGCGAAGGCCGCCGCCCGGATCGCCTCGACCGGCGGCCGCTGCTCGCGCTCGGCGACGACCGGCACCGCGGCCGTCGTCCGCGCCGGCTTGCGCTTGGTCATCTCGCGTCTCCCGCCATGCCGTCGACGATCTTCCAGGCGAGCTCGGCGGCCGGGCGCACCAGCTTGCCCGATTCGGCGGCGCGGACATTGGACGCCGTGCCGTCGAGCGCGCGGGCATAGACGCCCTGGCGGATGCACGACACGCGGAAGAGATTGTAGGCCATGTAGAATTCCCAGAGCGCCGCGATCGGGCACGGCGCGTTTCGACAGCTCGCAATAGTAGGCGACCATCTCCTGCTCGGTGGGCAAACCCAGCAGCCGCGAGATCATGGCCCTGCAGGCCGCCCCAATCCTTCGGCGTGCGCCACAGCATGCAGAGATAGGAGAGCTCGGCCAGCGGATCGCCCAGGGTGGAGATCTCCCAGTCGATGATGCCCAGCACCGCGGGCTCGGTCGGATGGAAGATCATGTTGTCGAGCCGGTAGTCGCCATGCACCAGCACCGTCTCGTCGTTGGCCGGCAGGTGGGCCGGCAGCCAGTCGAGCAGCCGGTCCATCGACTCGATCTTCTCGGTCTCCGACGCCTTGTACTGCTTGCCCCAGCGCGAGATCTGGCGCGCCACGTAGCTGCCGGGCCGGCCGAAGTCGGCCAGGCCGAGCGCCGCGTAGTCGACGGCGTGCAGGCGGGCCAGGGTCTCGAACTTGGCGCGGTAGATCGCCAGCCGGCCGTCCTCGGCGACCTCCGGCAGCAGCGGATCCCACAGCACCCGGCCGTCGCAGTATTCCATGATGTAGAAGGCGGTGCCGACCACGCTGTCGTCCTCGCACAGCGCATAGGCCCGGGCGTCGGCACGTCGGTCTTGTTCGAGCGCCGAGATCACCCGGAACTCGCGGTCCACGGCATGGGCCGACGGCAGCAGCTTGCCGGGCGGCTTGCGGCGCAGCACGTAGCGGCGCCCCGCGCCGTCGGTCAGGCGATAGGTCGGGTTGGACTGGCCGCCCTTGAACTGCTCGGCCCGCACCGGCGGCACGAAGCCGTCGACATGCGCCGACATGAACCGCGCGAGCGACCGCTCGTCGAAACGGTGCTTCTCCTGCACCTCCATCGTGCCGATGTAGTCCGCCCCTCGTCGCGCCACGCGCAGCCCCTGAACGATCGTTCACTTTGGCCGGGAGTTTGCTCGCCCGTTGCAGGCCCATGCAATACGACCGACGGGGAGTTCGCGTGGCGAGCGCTGTTTCCGGCCAATCCGCCCCTTGTTCTGGGCTTTACTGCCGTGGCACCGGCCTGCGATCGGCTGTTGCGCTGCCGGCATCGGCGTCGCGGTCGCGCGTCGGCGATGGCGGCACCTTGAGCGCGCCGTGCTCTGCTCTGCTTCGGCTGATCGCTCGGACGGTCGGCGCCGGCGCGGTCGTTCAGTCTGGCGATCTCGCTGCCGGCAACGGCGTCCTTCCTGACAGATCTCGGCGCGCGGGCGTAGCGTCGACGCGCTGGGCGATGTGGCGTTGTTTTGCGTGGCGGCGCTGTCGCTGCCTGCGCTCTTTGTCGCGCCCGTGGCGGCGCGCTGGTCGGCGCGCGCGCCGGTCGCGGTGCTGCGCAGATTGTTCGCCCTTTGCCTTGCCGCGCATCGCCGTCCGCCTGCTGCTGCGGACGCTGAACTTGGCGCTTGGGCAAAGCGGCGGAATCGTGTTTATCTAGCCGTTGTGCCGGTCCGGGGTTCGGGCCCAACATCGACATGATAGACGAGTTGCGCGTACGGGGAGGCATCGTTGAGTCGATTCCTAAGCAAGGACTTCTTGTCCGGGGTGATGTTCATCGCCTTCGGACTGACGGCTCTCTATTTCGGCAGCCATCTGGCGCTGGGCACGCCGGTCCGCATGGGACCCGGGCTACGTGCCCCACAAGCTCGCCTGCATCATGCTCGTCCTGGGCGGCATCATCAGCCTGGTGCCGCTCTTCGAGACCGCCAGGCGGACGGAAAAGGAAGCGATCTGGATTCCGGTCGGCGTGGCGGCGGTCCTGTTCATCCCGGCGGTCCATTACCTTGCCGCCGCTGTTCGGATCGCCGTCGCCCTGGTTGGTCGCAGCTGGCCGGCGATTGGTTCCAGTTGATCGCGACGCGCACGGCTGCTGGCGCTGTTCCTGGTGTGCGCTTCTGATCACCGTATTCGGCGCGGTGCGCGCCGACCCGGGCGACGCAGGTCGACCTGGTCGAAGCGCCGAAATGGAAGCCGATCACCATGGTGACGATCGGCATCGTCTGTTTCGCCCTGCTGTTCGAGTCGCACCGGCCTGATGCCGGCGCTGGTCGCGCTGGTCCTGATCTCCTCGCTGGGCGGCGACGAGTTCAAGCTCGTCGGAAGTCATCGGCAACATCGTCGTGCTGTCGATCCTCTGCATCGTCGTCTTCAAGGTCGGGCTCGGCATGAATATCTCACGTCATCCGCGGAGTTTGGTGAGATGGACCTGCTCAACAACCTCACGCTCGGCATGAGCGGTCGCGCTGTCAGCTTCCAGAACCTGCTCTACGCCCTGCATCGGCTGCATGGTCGGCACGCTGATCGGCGTGCTGCCCGGCATCGGCCCGGTGGCGACCATCGCCATGCTGCTGCCGATCACCTTCCACCTGCCGCCGACGGCGTCGCTGATCATGCTGGCCGGCATCTACTACGGCGCGCAGTACGGCGGCTCGACGACGTCGATCCTGGTCAACCTGCCGGGCGAGGCGTCGTCGGTCGTGACCTGCCTCGACGGCTACCAGATGGCGCGCAAGGGCCGCGCCGGCGCGGCGCTGTCGATCTCGGCGGTCGGGCTCGTTCTTCGCCGGCACGGTCGGCACGATCATCATCGTGATCTTCGCCGAGCCGCTGACGCGCATGGCGCAGAAATTCGGGCCGGCCGACTATTGCTCGCTGATGGCGCTGGGCCTCGTCGCCGCCGTGGTGCTGGCCAGCGGCTCGGTGCTCAAGGCGATCGCCATGGTGTTCCTCGGCCTGCTGTTCGGCCTGGTCGGCACCGACGTCAACACCGGCGCGCAGCGCTTCACCTTCGACGTCCCGGAACTCAGCGACGGCATCGACTTCGCGCCGATCGCCATGGGCCTGTTCGGCATCGCCGAGATCGTGGTCAACCTCGAACGACGAATGTCGCGATCCGGCGCGATCAAGGTGGGCTCGCTCTGGCCCACCCGCGAGGAGATCCGGCGAGCCTGGTCCCGGCGGTCATGCGCGGCACGGCGCTCGGCTCGATCCTCGGCGTGCTGCCGGGCGGCGGCCCGACGCTCGGCGCCTTCTCGGCCTATACCCTGGAGAAGAAGATCTCCAAGACCCCGAGCGAATTCGGCAAGGGCGCGGTCGAAGGCGTGGCGGCGCCCGAAGCGGCCAACAACGCCGCGGCGCAGACCTCGTTCATCCCCATGCTGACGCTCGGCATCCCGTCCAACGCCGGTCATGGCGCTGATGGTGGGCGCCATGATCATCCAGGGCATCCAGCCCGGCCCCGAGGTCATGACCAAGAAGCCGGACCTGTTCTGGGGCATGATCGCCTCGATGTGGATCGGCAACCTGATGCTGGTCGTCATCAACCTGCCGATGATCGGCATGTGGGTGAAGCTGCTCGACGGTGCCCTACCGCTTCCTCGCCCCGGCGATCCTGCTGTTCTGCTGCATCGGCGCCTACAGCCTGCAGAACAGCACCTTCCACGTCCTGCAGGTCGCGATGTTCGGCGTGCTGGGCTACATCTTCGTCGCGCCTGGGCTGCGAGGGCGCGCCGTTCCTGCTCGGCCTGCGTGCTCGGCCCGCAGATGGAGGAGTACTTCCGGCGCGCCATGCTGCTGTCGCGCGGCGATCCGATGGTGTTCCTCGCAGCGGCCGATCAGCCTCGGCCTGCTGATCACCACGGCCTTGCTGCTGATCCTGATGGCCTTGCCCAGCATCAAGAAGGCGCGCCAGGAAGCGTTCCAGGAAGAAGAGAGCTGACGCCACGAAGGAGTCCGTCGATGTCCGACCTGCCCAAGCGCGTGCTGATCGACGAGGAAGGCCCTCGCGAGGGCTTCCAGTCGGAGAAGAAGATGATCCCGGTGGCCGACAAGGTGCGCCTCATCGAGGCGCTGGCGGACACCGGGCTCGAGGCGCATCGCCTGCGTCTCCTACGTCAACCCCAAGCGCGTGCCGACCATGGCCGACGCCGAGGAAGTGGCGGCCAGCGATCCAGCGCAAGCCCGGCATCCAGTACAGCGCCTTGTGGCTCAACCAGCAGGGCCTCGAGCGCGCGCTGCGCGGGCCGCTGCATGTCGACGGCGGCGTGCGCGTCACCGCCTCGGACACCTTCTCGCGCAAGAACATCGGCAAGTCGGTGCCCGACGCCATGGTCGAGCAGCGCATGTCGCTCAAGACCTTCAAGGACCGCGGCATGCCCGTCGAATGGGGCATCATCCTCGGCGCCTTCGGCTGCAACTACGAGGGCGAGCTGTCGACCGAGCTGATCCTGCAGCGCGTGCAGCTGGCGCTCGACGAGGCCGAGCTGGCGGGCTTCAAGCTCAAGGGCATCAAGCTCACCGACGCCATGGGCTGGGCGACGCCGCAGTCGGTCGAGCGCGCTGATCGGCGCCATCCGCATCGAAGTGGCCCGAGCTCGAGATCGCGCTGCACCTGCACGACACGCGCGGCACCGGCATGGCGAGCGCCTATGCCGGCCTGCGCCTGGGCGTCACCAAGTTCGACGCCTCGATCGCCGGCCTGGGCGGCTGCCCGTTCGCCGCGCACCGACGGCGCGGCCGGCAACATCTGCACCGAGGATTTCGCCTTCCTGTGCGAGGAGATGGGCGTCGAGACCGGCCTCGACATCGATCGCCTGATCGAGGTCGCCAAGCTCGCCGAGGAGGTCGTCGGCCGGCCCCTGCCCGGCCACGTCATGCGCGGCGGCACGCTCAAGGCGGCCAAACAAAGGCCGCCGGACAGAAGGCCGCCGCATGAACGCCGAAACCCTCGCTCCCGATTCGACCTACGTCGATGTCGCCTCGATGCCCTGGCAGCCGACGCGCTTTCCCGGGATCGACTGCAAGATCCTGATGGAGAACAAGACGACCGGCATGTCGACCATGCTGATGCGCTGGGCGCCGGGCGCGCGGCTGCCGCATCACGAGCATGTCGCCATCGAGCAGACCTTCGTGCTCGAAGGCTCCTTCGCCGACCATGACGGCGTGTGCCGCGCCGGCAACTACGTCTGGCGCCGCGCCGGCAGCCGTCACGACGCCTGGACCGACGAGGGCTGCCTGGTGCTGGCGTTTTCCTCAAACCCAACACCTTCTTCGATTGATAGCTGACTGGACCTCGTGCAGTCCTCCCACGCTGACGCTCGAAGATGGCTCAGCGTTGGGTCACACCCTTCAGCGCGCCCGCGGCGCTGACGAGGCTGCGAGAGGCAAGGTGGAGTCCAATGTCCGGGGTTCTCGAAGGAATACGCGTTCTCGATTTCGGCCGCTACATCGCCGGTCCGTTCTGCGGCACCATGCTGGGCGACCTCGGCGCCGAGGTGATCCGCATCGAGAAGCTCGACGGCAGCGAGGACCGCTGGGTGACGCCGGTCGCCGAGGGCGGCGAAGGCGCCATGTTCCTCCAGATGGGCCGCAACAAGCTCGGCCTGACGCTCAATCCGATGAAGCCGGCCGGCCGCGAGATCGTGAAGAAGCTGGTGGCCGTGTCGGACGTGGTGATCGCCAACCTGCCCTACGAAGACCCTGCAGGAGATGGGCATCGACTACGACACCATCTCGGCCATCAATCCGCGCATCATCCTCGCCACCACCTCGACCTTCGGCTCGGAAGGCCCCTACGCCACGCGCGTCGGCTTCGACACGATCGGCCAGGCGATGTCGGGCGCCATGTTCCTGTCGGGCGACGGCAAGGTGCCGACCCGCATGAACGCCCCGTTCGTCGATTTCGGCACGGCGCTGCTCAACACCGTGGGCGTGCTGGCCGCCCTGATGGACCGCGCCAAGAGCGGCAAGGGCCAGAAGGTCGAGACCGCGCTGCTGCGCACCGCCATCAACATCACCAACAGCCACCTGATCGAGCAGGCGATGCTCAACCTCAACCGCATCGCCACGCTCAACCGCGGCTTCACCGCCGGGCCCTCCGACACCTTCAAGTGCAGCGACGGCTGGATCTACGCCATGACCATCGGCCAGCCGCTGTTCGTGCGCTGGTGCAAGCTGATGGGCGACGAGAGCCTGGCCAAGGACCCGCGCTTCAAGGACGACCTGGCGCGCGGCGACAACGGCGAGGCGCTGTCGGCCATCATGCAGAAATGGTGCGATGCGCGGACCGTCAAGGAGGCGCTGGCCGCGCTCGAGGCCAACCGCATTCCGGCCGGCCCGGTCTACACGCCGCAGCAGGCGCTCGACGATCCGCACGTCAAGCACGCCAAGTTCTTCCATGCACATGGACTATCCCGGCGCTGGCCAAGCCGGTGCCGGTCGCTGCAGGAGCCGGTGAAGCTCTCGCGCACGCCGCTCACGCATCCGCCGCCGCGCGCCCCACGCTCGGCGAGCACACCGACCAGATCTTACAGGAACTGGGCTACGAACCGGCCGCTATCGAAAAGCTGCGGGCCGACCGGGTGGTTTGACGAAAAGCTCCGGTGTGATCCAGGTGCCGTTCGCGGCGTATATCTGACCAGGGGTGGGAAGAACAATGCGCGGGCAGCTTGCTGCAGCTCTCGCTGCTGGTCGTGGCGGGCTCGACCGCGGCCGCCGCGGCGAACGACTTCCCTATGGCCAGACGCTGGCCTTCGCCATCTATCGCAACGGCCAGGAGATCGGCCACCACGAAGCTGTTCTTCCAGAATGAGGGCGCCAATCGCACGGTGACCGTGGCGATCGATCTCGCCGTCAAGGCGCATGGGCGTCGCCGCCTATCGCTACGTCCACAGCAGCCGCGAAGTGTGGAACGGCAACGCCCTGCAGGCGCTCGACTCGCGGACCGACGACAACGGCAGGAAGTTCGCGGTGCGTGCGCAGCGCGCTGCCAGGCGGCCTGGTGGTCGAGCGCGAGACGATGCCGGAAGCCGTTCCGGCCGCCGCCAACGACCAGGGCCTGCAGCGGCCCGAGATCGGCCGCGAAGTGCTGCCCGCCAGACATCCTGCCGACGTCCGAACTGGAACGTCGGACAGGTCAGCCAATCGGTGCTGCTCAACACCCAGTACGGCACCCAGTCGCACGCCAGATCACGACCATGGGCCGCGAGCCGGTCAAGACGGCGACCGGCAGCACCGTCGAGGCGACGCGCTATCACTACACCGGCGACATCCGGATGGATCAGTGGTTCGACGATCGCGGCCGCTGGGTCGAAGGCGGCTTTCCAGGCTTTCGACGGCTCGACGATCGAGTACGTTCTGCAGGAATGAACCCTGCCGAGCGCTTCGCGCGACTGCCCGATCTGCTCGCCGCCGACGCCGATCTTCGCCGCCGCGGCCGCTGGCTCGACGTCGACTGCCGCATCGACGTCGGCGCCGAACCCTTCCATCTCGCCATTCGCCAGGAGTGCGCTGGTGACGCTGGAGCGCGGACCGCGCCTGATGCGCGCCGTTGCCTTCTCGATCCGCGGCACCGACGAGGCCTGGCGGCGCCACTGGCGCAAGGCTGCCCCGAGCCCGGCTGGCACGACCTGTTCGCGCTCAGCAAGCGCGGCGCGGCCTCGATCGAAGGGCGATCTGCGGCCGCTGCTGCAGAACCTGCAGTACTTCAAGGATTTGTTAGCATTACCGAGAAGAGCACAATAAAGCCAATCCGTTGGCGTCGCTCTGGCACGTGGTAAAAGCACGTCGTAGCTTGCCCTCGATTGCCTCAGGGCACTTGCCGAATGGTCGTGTAATCCGGGTCCGTACATTTTCGGGGCTATAGCGTAGTTTCATCACTATCCCCGGACGGCCCCACAATTCAGGTTCAGCGAAAGCGAGTTGAGGGTCTTCTCAAGCCTGGCTCTGCAAGCTAGACAGGCGCCGTCACGCCCATAGGTCGATCCACTTTGCCTAAGTAATTGCCGGTCTCGCCAGTTTCACCCGACCAGCACGGCAGCGGCAGCGCGTTGCCGTATCCTTTAGCGTGCAAGCTCGTCATGGTGGCGGTTCGAGACCGGTATGGCAGGGTTGAACCGCGCCCGGACGACGCTCCGGCCGGCATCCTGATCTCCGATCGCCACACAATCCGCTGCCACACCGCGCCCGATATCGGGCTTCTCATCCGCACAGCCGTCTCGATGAGCTTCCCAATGGGAAGAGCAAGCCGGCATGTCCGATGTCTTACGTGTTCAGTGGACGATAATTCCTCGGAAGCGCCCCCGAGCCCTGGCTGAATTGCAACCGGTGTCGCGGCACGACGCGGTTTCGAACGAGCGGCAAGATCAGGGTGAATGCCAACGGCAAACGCGTCGATGCGTGGCTGATCTACAAGTGCACGTCATGCGACAACACTTGGAACCGCCCGGTGCTGGAGCGTCGACATGTCTCGACGATAGATCCGCACCTTCTCGCGTCGCTGCAGACGAATGACCCGGACCTGTCCCGTCGGCTGGCGTTCGATGAGAGTTGCGGCGCAAGGCTCAGAGGTGGAGCACTTCGACGATGCCACTGTGCGCAAGGAAGTAGCTGTCGAGAGCACACGCCCGCGCTGACCGGCTGGAAATTGTCTGTGTCGTCCCTGAGACGACTGGCTTGCGCGTTGACCGCCTTCTATCGACTGAGCTGCGTTTGTCGCGCAGCCGTATCCAGAATATGCAGAATGCCGGACATCTTGCTGCATGCCCGGACGGTCTGCGGCGACCTCCTGTGCAACGGGCTGCAGGTGAGAATTGAACTTCGTGGCGTTCATGACGGCGACAGGATCGCTCTCGCCGCGACAGGTAGAGAAGCATGAAGGCCATCGTCCTCGGCGTCGCCCTTCTCGCCGCTGGCGGCTGCGCGAAGCAGGACGCCGCCGTGGACAAGCGCAAAGTCAGTGGCGTTAAATAAGAAGATTTGCCAACGAGGGTCCGATGGCAATCACGGTCGTCCCCGGATCGGCTCAAATGCCAGTGACGAAGAAGCCGGTGCTGACAATCGGCAAGGATGACACCAATACCAACACTGACGTTCACCTGCGTGGAGCTCGTGGGCGACAAGATGGTATTTATCGAGGTCGAGCGTCCGATAGAAATGAGAGGCCGCTGCAAAATCACCGGGGACCCCGGCGATAACCCGGCGGGCTGGACCCATAGGACTGATCCAGTTGCAATGGATCGAGACCAACTGGGGATATTATCAAGGCGAAAAGGACATCGACGGCAGCTGCTCTCTGCAACGGGGACGCCCGCCGGCCAGGCCGGCACAGGGCTGCCGCGATACGCTGGCAGTCGGCGGAATTCTATTTGACAACAAGCCGGGCCACGATCGCACCGTGGCAACGGCGGGGACACCATTTCCGATAAATATGACCGCGACGCTTTCCGATGCTCCCCATGAGTCCTATGCCCTTACGCGCACCAACACCCGCACGAAAAATCAATTTTTGCGTGAGGTCCAGTTGGAGTTTCACTTCTGCACAATCCTCGCCCTGATGGATCCCGATCCCGCCCTCCAAGTCCGCGCCCTGCTGGATCTCGAGAATGCTTTCCAATACCAGCACGTATTCTGGAATGTGCATTGGCGAGGCGTCTCTTCCACGAATTTCGCCAATGTCGCGGCTCCCTGGACGATCACCCGTACCGGAGGCACCCTCGGAAATACCGTCAACGTTAGTCCGACATACCGACGGACGACCGACTGATCCCCCAGTTTGCCGGGATTTCTGCCGCCTTGTTGGCGCCGAATTGCCTGCAGGTCGCAAACGCCGCGCGCGACAAGCCCAACATCAGGGAAAACCTGAAATGGAATAATCGCCTCCGTGTGGGTGCCGCGCTGTCTGCGGAGGAGGCTGAGCCATGGCGCCCGTGCTCGAGCCGATGATCGGCCGCTACGTGCGGACTGGAGATCGACGGCGTCGCCGCACCGCCTCTACTTCGAGGAGGCCGGGCCAGGGCATCCCGCTGGTCTGCCTGCACACCGCCGGCGCCGACAGCCGGCAGTACCGCGCATCTGCTGGCCGATCCGGAGATCACGCAGCGCTTCCGCGTGCTCGCCTTCGACATGCCGTGGCACGGCAAGTCGACGCCGCCCGACGGCTGGGAGAGCGACGAGTACCGGCTGACCACGGCGTCCTACACGCGCAGCCATCCGCGCCTTCTGCCGCGCGCTCGAGCTCGACCGGCCGGTCGTGATGGGCTGCTCGATCGGCGGGCGCATCGTGCTCAACCTCGCGCATCGCGCACGCCGCCGAGTTCCGCGCCCTGATCGCGCTCGAGGCCGCCGACTTCCAGCAGCCCTGGTACGACACGGCGTGGCTGCACCGGCCCGACGTGCATGGCGGCGAGGTCTGCGCCGCGCTGGTCTCCGGCCTGATCGCGCCGCACAGCCCGCCGGTCAGCCGCCACGAGACGCTGTGGATGTACATGCAGGGCGGCCCCGGCGTGTTCAAGGGCGATCTCTATTTCTATCGCGTCGACGGCGACCTGCGCGAGAAGGTCGAAGGCGATCGACACCAAGGTCTGCCCGCTCTACCTGCTGACCGGCGAGTACGACTTCTCCTGCACCGCCGAGGACACGCTGCGCACGGCGCAGCCAGATCCCCGGCGCCGAGGTGCAGATCATGAAGGAAGTCGGCCATTTCCCGATGAGCGAGAACCCGGCGAAGTTCCGGCGAGTACATCCTGCCGGTGCTGGCGAAGATCGCGCCGCCTAAAGAATGTGAAGAACGACCTCGTAGACCGGTCCGGTCGGCTCGCGGCGGCCCGTGGCGACGCATGACTGATGCGGTTGAGGAAGCGGTACTTCTCCGACGACGGTCTCGAACTACGGCGTCGAGCGGAAATAGTACTGGCTGGGATCGACCTTCTCGCCCTTGTTGAGCTGCTCGATCACCCAGGCCGGCCCGTGCCGCATGCCGCGATAGCTCATGTAGACGAGATGGTCGTCGTGCGTCTTGAGCGTGATCCGCACGTCGAGCTGCAGGACGCCGTCGCGCCGCAGCAGCAGCCAGTCGCCGGCCGGCGACGGCAGCACGGTGCCCTTCAGCTCCTCGCCCTCGAAGCTGCCGCCGGTGACGGTGGCGATGCGGCGGCGGCCATAGGGCGTCTCGCCGACGTCGGTGAAGTTCGGATCGACGGTCGAGCGTGAGCGTGAACAGGTGGGAGGAGCGCAGCGTCGGTTCGGTCATCGTCGTCCTCAGATCTTGGCGCTGCGGCCGGCCCAGTAGGGCTCGCGCAACTCGCGCTTCATGATCTTGCCGATGGTACTGCGCGGCAGCGACTCGCGGAACTCCACGGCGACCAGCCGCTGCGTCTTGCTGAGCTGGCCGTTGGCCCATTCGCGGATCTCCGCCTCGCGTCGCCGTGGCGCCGGCGCGGCGCACGCAGAGCGCCATCGGCGATTCGCCCCACTGCTCGCTCGGAATGCCGATCACCGCCACGTCGATCACGTCGGGGTGCCTGAGCAGCAGCACCTCGATGTCGGCGGCATAGACGTTGAAGCCGCCGGAAATGATCATGTCCTTCTTGCGGTCGAGCAGGACGACGAAGCCGTCCTCGTCGATGCTGGCCCATGTCGCCCGACTTGAAGAACAGGCGGCCGTCCTCGTCGTGCCAGAAGAGATCGCGCGTCTTGTCGGCCTGCTTGTAGTAGCCCTTCATCATCGCCTGGGCGCGGCCGGCGAGCTCGCCCACCTCGCCCTGCGGCAGCACCTTGCCCTGCTCGTCCAGCACCACGATCTCGCTGCCGAGCCCCGGCTTGCCCACGGTATGGAGCTTGTCGGGATGGAGGTTGGCCTCGAGCGTGCAGGAGCCGCCGCCCTCGGTCAGGCCGTAGATCTCGATCAGCCGGCCCGGCCAGCGCTTCAGGCAATCGGCCTTGATGTGCGCGCAAGCGGCGCGCTGGTCGAGAGCTTGGCCTTGAACGAGCCGAGGTCGTACTTGTCGAAGTCCGGATGCGCCAGGATGCGCTGGTACTGCACCGGCACCAGCATGGCGTGGGTCACGCGCTCGCGCTGGGCGATCTCCAGGAATTTCGCGACGTCCGACTTCGGCATCAGGATGGTCGTGCCGCCGACGCCGACGCGTCGCCAGCAGGGCGACGAGCGTGGTGTTCGAGATAGAGCGGCGTCGAGGCGAGCGAGATCGTGTCCGGGCCGTAGTCGAAGGCGGTGAAGCGCACCGCCAACAGGTCGCGCATGGCGTGGCTGTGCAGGATGCCCTTGGGCAGGCCGGTCGTGCCCGGAGCTGTAGATGATGTTGAAATCGTCGAGCTGGCCGATCGGCACCTCGAACGGCGCGTCGCTCGCCGGCGCCAGCCAGTCCTCGAAGTCGCGCCAGCCCGCGCGCCTGAAATCGTAGGCGATGCGGCCGCCCGCGATCAGCTTGGCCAGCCGCGCCCTCGTAGGGCTCGACCAGGCTGCGATACTGGTCCGACAGGAACAGGACCTTGGCGTCGCAATCGTCGAGCATCTTCTCCAGCGCATCGGCCGCCGCCATGGTCGACAGCGGCACCACGCAGGCGCCGGCGCGCAGCCGCCCATGAAGGTCTCGAGATATTCGATCGAGTTGGTGGCGAGGATGGCGATCTTGTCGCCGCGGCCGACGCCCATGCCGGCCAGCGCGCGGGCGATCTTGTTGATGCGCTTGTCGAACTGCGCGCCATGTGCGCGACCTTGCCCTCGCACATCACCGCGCGCTTGTCGGGCCAGGCCCGGCGTTGCGCGCCACGCGTATCGGGATCGAGACGAACTCGGGAAAATCGCTCAGCGTCGGCTGCGGCACCAGAAGCGTGTCGGGACTCATGCGAGTCGCCGCCTACTTCTTCGGCTCGACCTTCTCGACCGGTCCGCCCGCCTTCTTCCAGGCGCCGAAGCCGCCCTCGAGATGCGCCACCGGCGTCAGCCCATGTCCTGCGCCGTCTTGGTGGCGAGCGCCGAGCGCCAGGCGCCGGCGCAGAAGAACACGAACTTGTTGCCGGTCTGGAAATAGTCCTTGGCGTAGGGGCTCTCGGGATCGATCCACATCTCGAGCATGCCGCGCGTCACGTTGATCGCGCCGGGGATCGTGCCGTCGCGCCACAGCTCGCGCGGATCGCGGATGTCGATGAAGGTGACGCCGGGCTGGCCGTGGACCTTGATGGCCTCGGCAAGCGGCAGCGTCTCGATCTGGCCGTTGGCCTCGTCGACCATCTGCTTCACGGTCTTCTTGATCTTGAGCGGCATCGGCGTTCCTCCGATGCCTATTTGTACTTTCAGACGGCGAAGGGCGGAAGCCCTTCGACTAGGCTCAGGGCACAGGCCGAGGCGGCGTTCAACCGCCGGCCGACGGCGATTATTTCTTGGTCTGGGGAACCGAGTTCAGCTCGGCCAGCCACGTCCGGCCGGGCCAGCCGTCCGACGGCGCCCGCCAGTCGCCGCGCGCGGCGACAGCGAGCCGCCCGAGGAGATCTTGGAGCAATGCGTAACTGAACGCTAT
>ERZ1370068.8738-contig-757_pt1 | contig 23066 bp, 25 predicted proteins | sample MGYA00561227_ERZ1370068 | MGnify/ENA primary metagenome ERZ1370068 (study PRJEB38410, sample SAMEA6850437) | metagenome | study: Metagenomic assessment of the ecological functions of the soil: analysis of the soil microbiota associated with the...
CGTCAGGCGCGGCCAGTCGTCCGGGCCGAGCTTGCCCGTCCGCAGCCGGTTGCGACTCGACCTTCGCCTCGCTGCACATCAGCCGCTGCGTCACCTCGGACTTCGACATCTCGAGCGTGAAGACCGCGACGGGCGTCTCGTGACGCACCGCGAGGTTCGCGGCCATGCAGAGCGCCGAGCGCCGACTTACCCATGGAGGGCGGGCTGCCGCGATGATCAGGTTGCCGGGCTGGAAGCCCGACGTCAGCCGATCGAGATCGCGGAAGCCGGACGGGCACACCGGTGATGTCGGCGCCGGCCTCGTAGAGGCTGTGATTCGCTCGAAGCTCTCCTTCAGAAGCTCGTCGATGTGGGTGAAGCTCGCCGGTGACGCGCGCTTGCGAGAGTCGAAGACGACCTGCTCGGCCTTGTCGACCAGGTCCGCCGACCTCGCCCGGGCGCTCCCAGCCGAGGCGCGAGATCTCGCTGCCCGCGTTGATCAGGCCGCGCAGCGTCGCCATCTCGCGCACGATCCGCGCGTAGTGGCCTGCGTTCGCGCTCGCCGGGACGAGGGCGGCGAGCTCGTGGATGCGCGACCTGCCGCCGACGTCTTCGAGATCGCCGCGCTCCTCGAGCGCGTCGACGAGCGTGATCGCGTCGACTGGCTCGCCTTTGGCGTAGAGAGCAGGCGCAGCGCGGTAGATCTTCGGCGTGGCTCTCGCGATAGAAGTCGGACGCGTCGAGCACCTCGCTGACCGCCCCAATCGCCCTGGGGAGAGCATCATCGCGCCGAGGACGGACTCCTCGGCGTCGAGGTTTTTGAGGCGGGACTGGGGCGGTCTGCGGGGCCTGCGCAGGCTGGGCGAGCTGGGCGACCTGAGCCATAGCGGCGTAGTCAATAGCGGACGTGCCCGGAAGTGAAGGCCTAGTGTAGTAACAGCGCTCCTTCCTACTAGACAGGTTCCTTCGTTCTGCAGGCACTATAGAACATATGTTCTGCAAATCGACCGGACAGATCTCGTGGGAAGATTCCTCGCTGGTTGCGGGAAGTTCGTTCGAGCAATCCCCAGGCGGTGGAAACCGCTGGGGAAAGATCCATAGACGCGCGGCGGCGGTTTCTATGATGACGATCCTCGTCGCGGCGGTGCGACAGTTGTTCTTCTCGCTCGTCTCGATGACGGCACCAGGTGCGTCGGCGCAGGCGACCAACGAGTAGGCACCGGTATCGAGCGTCAACGGGACGCTTCGCCGCCACCGAGCCTGCCGATGATCTGCCGGGCTTCAGCAGGCCGACCGAGCGCCTGGCGACTTGCGTCCGCTGCCCGCCTTGCTCAGGTAGTACCGGGTGACCGTCGCTCGCGCGGTTGCCTCGCCGATGTTCCGCGTGCGGTCCCTGGCGGAGAATCCATCGCCCGCGGAGACGACGGCGGGCGGATTCGCGAGCGAGTTGACGACGAGGTCGGCTCGCGCGGACGCCGCCGCCAGGTGCCGAGAACGCGGCTGCGGAGGCCCCTGGGCGACGATCAGCGCCACCGCGAGTACCTGGAAGCGCATGGCGACGGGTTTCCCCGCAAGCCGCCGAACCTGAGAACGGCCCGCGTGAGCTAGGTCTGCGGTCTCGTCGGTCTCGGCTTCGGCTTCGCCGCTCGCTGCTCGGCGCTTCCGCGCCGCGGCTCGTCGGCGGGCTGCTCCGTCGGCAGCGCGGCTCCTCGGCCTCGGCCCGGCGGCGGCTCGGCCTCCGCTTCGGCGACGGCGGCCTCGGTCGCGGCGCTCTGCCGCGGCCCGGGCCTCCTCGGCCTCGGCTGCTGCCGCAGCTTCTTCCTGAGCTGCGGCCTGATCGAGCGCCTCCAGCTCTTCCTCGGGCGGCAGTTCGCCGCCTTCGGGCACGACCGCGAGCGCGAAGCGTCGGCGGTCACGTCGGCGAAGACCTCGACCGGAACTGCGTAGCGGCCGATCCGCTTGATCGTCTCGGGAGGTCGAGCTTGCGCCGGTCGATCCGGACCTGCTGGCTCTCCCAGAGCCGGTCGGCGATGTTCGTCGCCGTCACCGAGCCGAAGAGCGTGCCGGTCGGCGCCGGCGCTGGACGTCGAAGCGGAGCTCGGTCGCCCTCGAGCTGCTGCGCGATCGCCTGCGCCTCGCTCGAAGCTCTGCGCCTCGTGCTGGGCGCGGCCCGCGGCGAGCTTCTCGAGCTCCGCGCACGCGGCCCGGCGTCGCGGCCTCGGCGAGCCGTCGCGGCAGCAGGTAGTTGCGCGCGAAGCCGCGCGGCGACGTCGACGACCTCGCCGCGCAGGCCGACCTTCTCGACGTCCTGTCGCAGGATGACCTGCATCGCCACTACGCGCTCGCGGTCGCCGCGATCGCCGCGGTCGCGGTCGACGCGCCGTCGGGGCGCTCCTCGCGGCCCTCGGCCACGTACGGCAGCAGCGCCATCTCGCGCGCGCGCTTGACCGCGACCGCGACCTGCCGCTGGTGGCGTCGGCACGCGCCGCGTGATCCGGCGCGAGCGGATCTTGCCCTTCTCGGAGATGTAGCGGCGCAGCTGGTTCGACGTTCTTGCAGTCGACCTCGTCGACCTTGTTCTTGCAGAAGCAGCAGTTCTTGCTGCCGGATCGGGCCGGTCTGAGGGCCGCGCCGCGCCGGCGCTGTCTGCTGTCTGTCTTTCTGGCCTGCTGGGCCATCCTAGAACGGGATGTCGTCGTCCGCGCCGGCTGCCGAAGTCGGCGTTCTCGGTCTGCGCGGCCGCGCCTGCGGGAACGAACTGCGGCTGGCCGCCGCCCTCGCCGTCGCCGCGGCTGCCGAGGAACTGGACGCTGTCGGCGACGATCTCGACCGCCTGTCGCTTCGTCCCGTCCTGCGCCTCCCACTCGCGCCACTCGAGCCGGCCGTCGATCGCGACCGGGCGGCCCTTGGCGAGGTACTGGGCGCAGTCTCGCCCTGGTTGCCCCAGACGGTGATGTCGAAGTAGTTCGGCTTCTCGGTCCACTCGCCGGTCGCGCTGTCCTTGCGGCGCGTGTTGACGGCGAGCCGCAGGCTAGCAGACCGCGGTGCCGCTCGGCGTGTGGCGCAGCTCGGGATCGCGTCGTCAGGTTGCCGACGAGCACGACGCGGTTGATGTTGGCGGCCATCTAAAACCTCCTCACCCGACGGGTGTTGCTCGGTACTTCGGAATCCCGCCTGTGCTCGACGCTAGTTTCTAGCGGCTGCGCCGGGACGCCGTGTCGCCGCCGTACGCTTGACGGCCAGGTGGCGCATGACGCCGTCCGTGATCTTCAGCACCCGGGAGACCTCGGCGAGCGCCTCCGGCTCCGCGTCGAAGGTGAGCAGGTGGTAGACGCCCTCGGCCTTGTGGTCGATCTCGTAGGCGAGCTTGCGGCGGCCCCAGACGTCGTGAGGCAATCCAGGTGCCCGCCCGAGCCCTCGATGCCGCTCACGCACGCGCGCGACGATCTCGCTCCTGCCGGTCGTCCGGCAGCTCGGGGTCGAGCATGAGCAGGATCTCGTAGCCGATCATCATCGTCCCGAGTCACTCCTTCCCACGGTCTGAGTCGGCCTCGCCTGCGGAGCGCCGCTTCGGGGCTGACGGCGCGACGGCGAGGCAGGAAGCTGCGGAAGAGTAGCATCGAGCTCGGTGAGGAACCGCGCCGCCTGGATCGCCGGGGCGCTCGGGCCGCGGGAGTGGCCTACCGGGCGCTGCGACGCGCAAGCCGAAGGCCGCGGACCCGCGGGCGGACGAGCTCCGGCGGAAGCTCGACGACTCAAGCAGCTCGTCGAGGAGCGCGAAGCAGTTCGAGTCAGGGCGAGACGCCGGTCGACGAGGTCGAGCCTGCGACCCTCGAGGGCAAGCGCGCAGCCGTGCACGAGCGCGGCCACGAGGCGGCCCGGCAGATGCGCGCGGGCCTAGCGCAAAGGAGTGAAAGCCGCCGCGCTCGGCCGGTCAGGCCGCGCGCGACCTTCCACTCGTAGGCGCTCGACTGCAGCAGCCGCCGCTCGGGCGGGTTCGACATGAAGCCGCACTCGACCAGAATCGACGGGACGTCCGCCCAGTTGAAGCCGGTCAGGTCGGTCCGCTACTTGACGAGTCCGAGGCTGGCGGCGCCCCGTCGACTGCACGGGCTGCGGCCTGGACGAGCCGCGCGGCCTTCAGGCTGCGGGCGTAGATGTCGTCCGTCCAGCCCTTATGTGCCAGGCGGGGTAGAAGCGTTTGGAAGCCGTGGAGCGACGTGTTGGTCGATCCGTCGGCGTGGATCCGCAGCATCAGCGCGGCGTGCCGGCGGTTGCAGAACTGAGCGCGCGCGATGTTGCCGCCGTTGCCGTAGCGGAAGACCGGGCCCGTGCGCGTCATCGCGACCCGGTAGCCGCGTGCGAGCAACAGCGTCCGCGTCTTCTTCGCGATCGCGAGGTTGACGACCGCCTCGCCGGCCGCGCCGCCGCCGTCGCTTGATCTTCAGGACACCCGAGCCGGGCCCGATCGGCTCCGGCCTGCCGGCTCGATCGCCGGGGGCGTGCCGTGGCCGGGATCGATGCAGATGAGCGGCGGCGGCGAAGCGACGATCACGGGCCGAGTTTCTCGGCCAGATACTTGACGGCGAGCGGGTAGCGGTACTCGATCGCCGCATGCGTGCGCGTCGAAGAGCTCGAAGAAGTACGTCGTCGATCGCCGAGCTCGTCGAGTGCGGCGCCGGAAGGCCTCGGCGCCGAGGTCGAGGAAGAACGTCGTCCTTCTTGCCGGCGTCGATGTAGATCGCGCTGTCTGCGACCGCAGCGCGTCCGCGTAGTGCGGCAGCCATCCGCACCGGGATCCCACGCGAGCCAGCGCTGCCACACGATCTCGGGATCAGCTCGCCGGTCGAGCGGCTCGTACGGGAGGTCGATCGTGCCGTCCTCGTCGGCCGAGTAGCACGCGGCCATGCACCAGGTCGTTCAGGAGCGGGTGGTCGGCCTGCTTCGTGAACGCGCGGGCGTGAGCGGAAGTCCTCCCAGAAGCGGTCGAACGAGCCGTCGTACTCGTCCCGCAGCGCGCGTGCCGACGTCAGCGGAAGTCCGGCAGGTAGCAAGGTCTCGAAGAGCGCGTCGCCGGCGTGCGTGGCGAGGCCGCCGAAGAGGTCCGGCCGCAGCATCGGCGTCACCATCGCGCCGTAGCCGCCGCTCGATTTGCCGGCGATGCCGCGGTGCGTCGGCGTCTGCGAGCGTTCGGTAGCGCGCGTCGACCCAGGGGACGATCTCGTCGCAGAGGTAGGTGTGGTAGCGGCCCGTGCCCGGCGAGTCGAGGAACTGGCGTGCCGCCGAGGACGTCCAGGCGTCGATCCAGACCAGAGACGCGCGGGCGGCGCCTCGCCGGAGGCGAAGAGCTCGTCCATCAGCTCCGGCGGGTTCTGGCGGAAGGCCGCGCGATTGCGCCACATGTCGAGCTGTCCGGTCAGGCCCTGGATCAGGTAGATCGAGGGGTAGCGGTTCTCGGGCTCGTCGTCGTAGCCGGGCGGCGCGTAGACCCAGAGCGGTCGCACGTGTGGATCGCCGAGCGCGTTCCCTTTAAGCGCCTCACTCTCGAACGAGTGCTCTTCGAGGCGGCCGGCGAAGTCGATCGACCAGGGCAGCACGCCCCAGACGCTACCGAAGCCAGGGGCGTGAGGAATCGTTCGATGTCGCGGCAGCCCTGCGGGTTCGGCAGCCGGCCCTGGGCTCGCTTGTCGGCGACGACGACGAGCGTCGGGATCGTCTCGATCTTGAACTGCTCGACCAGCTCGGCGTTGTCGTCGGCGTCGACGCGAACGAGCTCGAACGGTGTCGTGATTGGAGCGCCGCTGCAGGACCTGCGCGAGGAACCCTCGACGCGTCGGCAGCGTCCCGAAGACGCGGAGTGGAAGAAGACCAGGCTCGGCTTCGCGGTCACGGCTTTGCTCGCGGATGCGGTCATCTGCCCAGCCCTCAAGGCCTCGGCCACGGTCAGCTGCGACGGCTCTGGGGTTAGCTCGGCAAGGGCGTCTTGGAGGGTCGCGTAGGCTCGAAGCGACCTCGTCGAGACCAGTCACCTCGAGGATCCGTCGTGTGCGCGGATCGTTCGTCACGAGGACGAGTGAGTGGCCGCGGTCCTCCGAGACGCTTGCTCTCCCGGACAAGCACCTCGAGCGCGGAGGAGTCGATGAAGCTGATCCCGGACAGGTCGACGAGGACCAATCCCTGCCCCCACGGTGTCAGCTTCCTCGATCCGAGCTTGAGGCACCCGGCGGTGTGCAGGTCAAGCTCACCTGACACCGACACGAGCGCCAGCTCGCGCGCGAGACTGGCAACCGCCGCCCGAAACTCGTCCAGGTACACGGCGCGAGCGTACGGCGGGCTCCGCGAGGCGCGCGTCCGCTTTTTGTAGGCGTTTGCCTACACGGGCTGCAGCTTGTAGCCGGTGCCTCGCACCGTCACCAGTCTTTCCGGCTGGGCGGGGTCGCGCTCGATCTTGCGGCGGATGTTCGAGACGTGGAGGTCGCAGGATCGTTCGGTCGCCGACGTAGGAGCTGTTCCAGAGGTGGGCCATGATCTCCCGCCGCGAGAAGACGCGCCCAGGCTCGGCAGCCAGGAGCGCCAGCAGCTTCAGCTCGAACGCGGTCAGCGGCACCTGCTCGTCGGCAAGGCGGGCTTCGTGCTTCGCCAGATCCAGCTCGAGCTCGCCGACGCGAAGCTTCGTCGTGCCCTCGCCGCTGTCGAGCTTGCGTCTGCGGAGGAGCGCGCGCACCCGGGCCACGAGCTCGGGCATGGAGAAGGGCTTTGCCACGTAGTCGTCCGCACCGACCTCGAGCCGAGGACCCGGTCGACCTCGCCGTCCTTCGCGGTCAGCATCAGGATCGGGACCGGGTTCTCCTCCGCGCAGCCGCCGGCGAGACCTCGATCCCGGAGAGCCCCGGCAGCATCAGGTCGAGGACGAGCAGGTCGTAGGGTCGCGTGCGAGCCTGCTCGAGGGCGTCATTTCCGTCGTCGACCGCCTCGACCTCGAAGCCCTCGGCCTTCAAGGCGTACTCGACCGCCTCGGCGATCGCCGGCTCGTCCTCGACGATCAGGATCCGCTCCGGCATCAGCCGAAGAGCTTCGCGCTCGGCACCACGACGAAAACTCGCGTTCCTGCACCAGCCTCGGACTCGAGCTCGATCGTGCCACCGAGCGCGCGTACGGCTTCTTCGGCGATCGCGAGACCCAGGCCGAAGCCGTCGGTCCCGTTCGAGGAACGGTAGAAGCGGTGGAACGCCCGCTCCCGCTCCTCGTCGCTCATTCCCGGGCCGGTGTCGCGGATCTCGATCTGGGTCGTTTTGCCGTTCCCGCGGGCCTCGAGGACGATCTCGCCGCTTAGCGTGTGCTTGGCCGAGTTCTCGGCCACGTTCGAGATCGCTCGATGCAGGAGATCGCGGTCGGCCAGCGCTCCGGTCTGCTCCGGAGCGCGAGACCGAGACCTCCACGCCCCCGGCAGGATCGAGACGGTCGGCAATCTCCTCCAGCAGCGGCCGGACCGGCACGACGGTCAGCCGCGGCTGCTCCACGCCGGTCTGAAGCCGGGCGAGGACGAGCAGCGACGTCGCGAGCCGCAGAGCCGCTCACTGTGCACGCGGATGTGCTTGAGGAAGCGATCGCGCGGTTTCGGGAATGTCCTTGGCACCACCCTCCAGCACGTCCATGACGCTGACGATGGCCGCCAGCGGCGTGCGCAGCTCGTGCGCGGCGTTTTCGACGAACTCGCGCTCGCTCTGGCGTGCGCGCTCGCGTTCGGTGACGTCGTCGACGATCAGGATCGCGGTCTCGGCGGTCGAGGCCGGAACCCCTCGACCCAGAAGAAATGGTGGTCGGTCTCGACGAGCGTGCCGCCCGTCGGGGGATCGGGCCCGAAGAGCGTCGCCGCGAGGTCACGGAGCGAGAAATCCGGCCACGGATCGGGTAGGGGATCGCCCGGCGAGCCCACTCCGAGCAACCGCTCGGCCGCCGGATTCGCATGGTCGATCCGCAGCTCCGAATCGACCAGGACGACGCCCTGTGGGAGCCGCATCAAGACGCGCTCGGGCATGTCGCCCCCTTTCCTCGAGACCCGGTCGTTAAACGATGATAGTCCTGCTACTGAAACAAAAAGCCGCTTCAGCATCTGCGCGTTCGTGGGCGCCTGGGCGACAAAACCGTCCCTTCTCGTTCTCTGATCGCCTCGGGCAGGGGCGGCGACGGCATCGCCGAGCGGCCGTTGTTGTTGAACATCGCGTAGACGGTCTGCGTCTCGCCTGCGAGGCTCGTGCAGCCGCGGCGACCCACTCGCGCAGCTCGTCCTCGGAGTAGAGGTAGTCGAAGCGCTCGGCCGCGCTTCCCGTCCGCTTTGTTCCAGGTCTGGGCGTTGCGGCCGTGAAAGCGGACGTAGGCCGTGTCGTTCGTGGCGGCGACGACGGTGGGGAGGACGTTCTTCGCCTCCGGTCTGCGGGCGCGTCGACGACGACGTAGGTCATCCCGTGCTCCTCGAGGAAGCGAAGCGTGTGAGCGCGGTTCTCCTCGTCGAGCCAGCTCGCGTGGCGAAACTCGACCAGCATCTCGTCGCCGCCGAGCTGCTCCTGCGCCCACTCTAGGTACTCGAATGACGGCGGCCTGTAGACGACGTAGGGCGGGAACTGCATCAGGATTCCGCCCAGCTTTCCGGCCGAGCGGAGCGGCTCGAGCGCCTCGCGGAAGCGGCGGAACACCTCGGCGCGAGTACTCGCGCGGCGGCCGGTCGACGCGGCCGCGCGCGTCCAGTGGGCGACGTCGCGCAGGTCGGTCGGCAGCTGGTCGACCTTGACCGGGTGCCGGGTCATGCGACGCCGAAGGCCTTGACGTGCATCGTGAATCCCGACGGCGTCCGTTCGGCCCAGTTCTCGACCATCGCCGGGTCCGGCAGGCGGTAGTAGGTGGAATTCGCCTCGACGACGTCAAAGCGCTCGGCGTAGTAGCGCAGGCGCTCCTCCCCGGACTTGACGCCCTTCGGGTACCAGACCTTCGTCAGCGTCTCGTCCGCCCGCACGAGCAGACTCCGACCCGGATCGGCGCAGCCATGCCTGCTGCTGGGCCGGTTGCGCGAGCGCCGCCGCGTCCTTGCCGGCGGCCGTGGCAACTGGGCAGGTCGACGGCGAACGTCGAGCCCTTGCCCTCCTCGAGCTGACCGAGAGGCGTCCATCCATCCGCCGGACGAGCTCGCGGCAGATGTAGAGGCCGAGCCCGGTGCCGCCGACACCGCGAGCCAGTCCAGGGTCGACGCGGTAGAACTTGCCGAAGATCCGCCGCTGCTCGAGCGGCGCGATGCCGATCCCTTCGTCGCGGACGGCCATGCGGACGCCGCCGTCGCGTGACTCGACCGCCACCTCGACGCGACCGCCATCGGGTGAGTACTCGACCGCGTTGTCGATCAGGTTGATCAGCACCTGCCGCAGCCGGTCCGGATCCCCGGCCACCGAGTCGAGCGCATCGGGGACCGTCAGCTCGAACGAGATGTCCTCCCGCGCGGCAAAGCAGCCGCGCATCTCCTCGACCACGTCCCGTGCGAGCGCACGGAGATCTACTCCGTTCTCGCCGAGGGCGAGCTGCCCCGAGTCGAGCTTGTTCGCAAAGAGGATGTCGTCGGCGATCCGGCTCAGGCGCTCGGACTCGTGGGCGATCACGTCGAGGAGGCGCTTCTTGTCGGACTCGGCGAACTCGACGTCCTCGCGAAGCAGGGTCTGGGCTGAGCCGTAGATCGCGGCGAGCGGCGTTCGCAGCTCGTGCGAGACGGTCGCGATGAACTCACCCTTGAGGTCGTCCAGAGCGCGCTCCTCCGTCAGGCTGCGGAAGGCGTAGACGATCCCGTCGCTGAAGGTGACGCCGGAGATCGAGAGCCAGAGCTCGCGTCCGTCGAGCTCGAGCGGCACGACCTTGGCCTCGAGGCTCCGGGTCCCGGCACGCTCGCGACCGGGATCAGCGGGGCGACGACTTCCCAGCCGGGCAGCATCTCCGCGGCTTTCCGTTCGAGCACTTGGTCGGCGGGGACGCCGGTGATCGCGTGTGCTGCCGGGTTCCAGTGCCGGATCACGCCCCCGTCGTCGATGAGAAAGACCCCGTCGTTGACGTGCTCGAGCACGCGCGCGTGGCGTTCGAGCGCCAGCCGCTGCTGCTCGACCTCGCCGGTCGAGCCGGCGCAGCTGGATCGCGCGCTCGAGCGAGGCGACGAAGTAATCCCGGTCGATCGGCTTCTGGACGAAGTCGTAGGCGCCGCCGCGCAGCGCTGGACGGCGAGATCGCGTTCACCGTGGCCGGTGATCATCAGCGTCGGCGTCGTCGGGCCGGAGCTCCCGGATCTCGTGCAGGAGCGCGAGCCCGTCCATGCCGGCATCTTGATGTCGCTGACGATCGCGTCGTAGTCGGTGTCGCCGGATCCGCTCGAGCGCCTCGATCGCGGTCTCGGACGTGTCGATCTGGATCCCGTTCATCCGCAGCTGCAGCGCCTCAGGGAGCGCGTCGAGCAGCGCCTTGTCGTCGTCGACCAGAGAGGATCCTGGTGCTCATCGGGCAACCTCGTGAGGCGGTTCGTTGGACCACTGAGATGGATCGCGACCGCAGCTCCAGCCAAACTGGACGCTTAGCGTGCTCACAGAAAGGCCTCCTGGGGCGGCTCTTCGTCCGCGAACGGCAGCTCGACGAGGAACATGGCGCCCTTGCCCGGCCGGCTATCGACGGAGATCTCGCCCCCGTACTCCTTGAGGATGCTGTAGGTGATCGACAGGCCCAAACCGGTCCCGGTCCGACCTCCTTCGTGGTGAAGAACGGGTCGAAGATGCGCTGCTGGAGCTCGAGCGGGATCCCGGGCCCCGTGTCCGAGAAGGCGATCCGAATTTTTCGCCGTCGCGGCTCGAGGCGATCCGGATCGTCTTTCGCTTCGAATCGACAAGCGCGTCTCGGGCGTTCGTCAGCAGGTTGATGAAGACCTGCTCGAGCTGAATCGGATTGGCGACGACCAGCAGCTCGTCGGGGCAGGCTCGAGCTCGACCTCGATCCCGCGCAGGCGGAGCTGCTCGTGCACGAGCAGCAGCGATCGTTCGATCACGTCGTCGACGTCGACCTGCTCGATGCTGACCCGTGCGGCCCGGCCGAAGGTGCGCAGGTGGGAGATGATCTCCGTCGCCTTTCGGACGCTGCTCCATCGCTTTCTCCAGGTCGCTGACGAGCGGCTCGGCGTCGTCCGCTCCGAGCCTGATCCGGTCGATCACGTTGCCGACGTAGAGGCCGATGTTGTTGAGCGGGTTGTTCAGCTCGTGGGCGACACCCGTCGTCAGCTCGCCGAGCGTTGCGAGCTTGCCCGCCTGGACGAGCTGCTCCTGCTTGTCGCGCAGCTCGTGCTCGCGGCGCTCCATCTCCTGCGTCGTCTCACGCAGGTCGCCCATGATGTGGATCATCGCCTTGCGGCTGTCGCCGAGCCGGAGGTTGGACTCGTGCGAGTCCTTGAGGATGTGGAGCAGCGCCCGCCGCGAGTTGTCGAGCCGCTCGGTCTGGCGGGCCAGCCGGCTGCGGTCGTTCTCGTAGTCGCCGAGGATGTGCAGCATCGCCTTCCGCTGGTCGGCGAGCTTCTGGTTCGACTCGTTCAGGTCGCCCATGATGTGGACGAGCGCCCGCCGCCGTTCCTCGGCTCGCTCGGACGTGGGCGCGCAGCTGCTCGACCTGCTTCGCGAAGCGCGGCGGCGTCGAGCTCGGCCCCGCCGTTGCCGGCCCCGCCGTTGCCGGGGCCTGCCTGGTCGAACTCCTCAGGTTCCGCGGTCATCAGGCCGAGGCGCGGGCCGCCTGAGCTTCTCGTTCTCCCGCTGCAGGCTCTCGAGCTCCTTCTCGAGCGCGATCATCTTCAGCTCCCGGCCGACGACGACCTCCTCGAACTTCTCGAGGTCGAGGATCTTCTCCTGCAGCTCGGTCTTCGACTGCTCGAGGTCCTGCACGACCTCTTCGTAAGCGCGCGCATGTCACGGAGGATGCCGATCGCGCCGATTACTTTCCCGTCCGAGTCGCGGAGCGCGGACGCGTTCAGCGTCGTCGGGATGATCTCGCCGGAGGCGCTGCGCGGATTGAGCCGCGCGTTTCGGGTGACGCCCGTGCTCGACGACCTCGCGAAGGGCGGCCGGTGAACTCGCGCGTCTCCTCCGGGCTGATGAAGCGCGAGAGCGACTGCTCGACGACCTCGTCCTGGCGGAAGCCGAGCAGCCCGGAGACCGCCTCGTTGGCCTGGATGATCTTGCCCTCGAGGTCGGAGACGAAGACCGGGTCGGGCGCGTTCGTCGATTAGCCGCTGGGCATAGGCGCGGGCCTTGTCGAGCTCGCGCATGTCGCGGAGCACGCCGATCGCGCCGATCACCTTGCCGTCCGCGTCGCGGAGCGCCGAGGCGTTCAGGCTGGTCGGGATCACCTCGCCGGCAGCGGCAGCGCGGGTTCAGCACGGGCGTTGCGGGTGACGCCTCGCTCGACGACCTCGCGCAAGCGCGGCGGTGAACTCGCGCGTCTCCTCGGGGCTGATGAAGCGCGACAGCGACTGCTCGACGACCTCGTCCTGGCGGAAGCCGAGCAGCTGGGAGACCGGCGTCGTTGGCCTGGAGGATCTTGCCCTCGAGGTCGGAGACGAACACCGGGTCGGGGGCGTTCGTCGATCAGGCGCTGGGCGTAGGCGCGGGCCTTGTCGAGCTCGCGCATGTCGCGGAGGATCCCGATCGCGCCGATCACCTTGCCGTCCGCGTCGCGCAGCGCGGAGGCGTTCAGGCTGGTCGGGATCACCTCGCCGGCAGCCGAGCGCGGATTCAGCACGGCGTTGCGGGTGACGCCTCGCTCGACCGACCTCGTCCAGCGCGCGCCATGAACTCGCGCGTCTCCTCCGGGCTGATGAAGCGCGAGAGCGACTGCTCGACGACCTCGTCCTGGCGGAAGCCGAGCAGCTGGGAAGACGGCGTCGTTGGCCTGGATGATCTTGCCCTTCGAGGTCGGAGACGAACACCGGGTCGGGCGCGTTCGTCGATCAGCCGCTGCGGCGTAGGCGCGGGCCTTGTCGAGCTCGCGCATGTCGCGGAGGATCCCGATCGCGCCGATCACCTTGCCGTCCGCGTCGCGCGGGCGCGCGATGCGTTCAGGGTGGTCGGGATCACCTCGCCCGCGCGCCGAGCGCGGGTTCAGCACCGCGTCGCGGGTGACGCCCTCGCTCGACGACCTCGCGCAGGGCGGCCGTGAACTCCTGAGTCTCCTCCGCGCTGATGAAGCGCGAGAGCGACTGCTCGACGACCTCGTCCTTGCGGAAGCCGAGCAGCTCGCGAGACGGCGTCGTTCGCCTGCAGGATCTTCCTCAGGTCGGAGACGAACACCGGGTCGGGCGCGTTCGCGATGATGATGTCCGCGACGAGAGCGCCGCGCGAGGCGGATCCATCCTGCTGCGCCTTGACCGTTGCAGCGTCGGCTTTCGGCGCGGCGGAACTCAAGACTTTTTTCGCCACTGGTTACCCCCGAGGAGAGGTAGAGCGCTGCGGGTTGCCTCTTCATTGTGATTGCTGGAAGTCCTCGGAGCAATGCCTCGGCGTCTCGGCCGAAGCTCGCTCCGTGCAGGCGAGAAAAGGATAGGGCCAGCCGCCGCATCGCTGGCCCCGTAGATATAGACGCCGCGTTCCGCCGAAACTTTCCCTGGGCTCGCGTGGGCTTTACACGGGGGTGTACAGGTGGGAGCGCCGGGGCGCTTCTGTGCCGCCCGCAGCCACAGGGCGCCCCGGCTCTTCCGCGCGGCGGAGCAAAACAAGACTGTGGGCGCTCGGCGCCCCGAACCTGCTCCGAGTAACATCTTCGACTCGCGGCAAGACAGCCAAAAGCCATGCCACGACCAGGACGCGGCTTCAAGGAGGTCGGATGACGTGAGGATCTGGGGCTATCCAAGACAGAGGCGCACTACCGACCCGCTCCCACGCCCGAGGTGAGCTGCAAACGTTGCAAGTACATGTTTCCTCCGCTCGCGCTGGGCGGATGCCGGTTCGTACAGGGACCGATCCGAGGCAACGCAACGTGCCGACCAATTCACGCCTCGCCGCCCTAACCCGGACTGATCCCTCTCAGGCGGGATCGAGCCGTCGGGCCGCCGTCATCACCGGCATCGTCCTCAGCCTCGTGCTCAAGTAGTCCGGGACGAGGCGGCGTAGGCGAGCAGAGTTCCAGGATTTACACTTTTGGCAATGAGGGGTTGGGTGCTTCTGCTCGCGACGGCGGCCTGCTTCTCGGCGGGGGGATCTGCGGCATTGCCGCCGCCGAATGCCGACCCCCAACAGCCGGTGTCGTTCTGGGAAGCGGAGTGGGGCGCCGTCCCGCCTAATTTCCACCCCCGCCGCGACCGGAAACCGCGTCTTCTACGCCGGATCGCTCAGAGCAAGCTCGGAAGGGTGCGTTTCGTTTCACCAGCATCGGCGTCCCTATAACCCCGTCGAGATCGACTTCAAGAAATACGCAGGCGTCCTGGGCGTCTTCTACAAGGGTCACTCCGGCCGGATTCGATCCGGAAGCTCAGTCGGTCGAGGAGTCGGCAGCGGGAAACCTCTCGGCCAAGATCACGCTCTGAGTGCTACAACGCGACGTACTGCGTGCGGCTTCCGCCGAGGTCTCGGCAGCCGCTGGGGGCATTTACGTCCTTTTGGTGATCGACAAGCGATCGCTTGTCGCAGCCCGTCAAGACAGCGTTAGCGTACGGCAGCTCAGGTCGGTTGCGCTGCCCTGGCCGGCCCCGGCCCCTGCAGAAACCGCCGACCCTTCTAACGGTGAGGCCAACAGAACCGGCACCGAAGTGCGACGTTCTCACGCACCCGGGCCGACGACGCAACGATCTACTTCGCCAGCAAGCCCGATCGGGCCGGCGACGGCGGCTTTCTGCGAAAAAACATCAAAACAGCTTGACCTTCGGGGACCAATCGAAATTCGGCGCGGCTCGTGGTCATTCGAACACCCGCTAGACCCCGGCACCTACTACGTGATGATGGATGCGGCCGACTATGACTGCATCGGTCAGCCGGACTGCATCTGGGGATATTCCAACATGCTCACGCTGACCATCGCCAAGCCGCCGCAGACGTACCGGGCGGGCGTCGAAGTTCTCCATCACGTCCACATCGTCCACCTGATCCCTCCGCGTCACGCCCTCTGGCGAATCGCTGCCCTACAAGGTCTGTTGGCAACTGACCAACAGGCGTAGCTGCGTTTCGGGGAGGGTCGCTGGGCGACTCGTGGAATTCGTCAGCGGAGAGTCAAATGAAGCGTCCAGCTGCGAGGAATGAAGGCGCGAACGAAGTACGCGGTACCGATGCGCGGTCATGCATTGGCTGCGAGGACGGCAACACCGTTCGGCGCTGAGTCCACGCCAATTGCCGACTGGGGTTCGCCAGCGCAACACGCCACAGGCAGCGCGCTTTCTGGCGCGCTGGCAACCGCGGCTGCCCGGCAGGCTGTCTACACTTGATTCGCGCAGAAGCGATGGCGGCCCGCGGCCACGAGCCCCTGCCGCCCTCAGGTGCTACAACCCGTTTGCCATGGACTTCCCGCATCCTCGGGCCGCTGGAGGTCGCGACCGAGGGCGGCCGATCGAGCTGCCTCGCCGAAAACAGCGGGCTGTACTCGCGATCTTGTTGCTGCGGCGTGGCGAGGCCGTCTCGAGCGACATGCTCGTCGACGGTCTCTGGGGCGAGGGTCCGCCGCCGACGGCGCGGGCCGCCCTGCACAACTACGTCGCACAGCTCCGCCGCGCCCTCGGGCCGGGGCTCGTGCTCTCGCGCGCCGGTAGCTACCTCCTGGACATCGCGCCCGAGCAGATCGACGTCGGCCGCTTCGAACGGCTGACGGCCGGAAGGCCGCGCCGCTTCCGGTGAGGAGCGTGTCGAGAAGCTTCGGGAAGCCCTAATGCTCTGGCACGGGCCGCCTGCGCCGACCTCGCGTTCGAACCGTTTGCGCGCTAACGAGGCGAAGCCGGCTCGAGGAACTGCGCACGGCCGCGCTCGAAGAGCTGATCGATGCCAAGCTCTCCCTGGGCGCGAGTGCAGAGCTGGTCGCTGAGGCTCGAGGCGCTGATCACCGAGCACCCGTTCCGGGAGCGGCTGCGCGGCCAGCTGATGCCTCGCGCTCTATCGCGCCGGCCGGCAAGCCGAGGCGCTCGAGGCCTACCAGGAAGCGCGGCGGACGCTGACCGATGAGCTGGGAATCGAGCCGAGCGCGTCGCTGCGCGAGCTCGAGCAGGCGCTCCTGCGCCAGGACCCATCAGTCGCAGCGCCGGTGCGCGTGGCGAGGGAGACCGCGGCGCCACAGGAGGGCGTCGCAAGACCGTTACCGTCCTCTTCGCCGACGTCGCCTACCCGTGACGCTCGACCCGGAGCTGCTACGCGAGACGAGCTTGGCCGTGCTCAAGACAATGCGAGGCGTGCTCGAGAGGCACGCGGCGCAATGATCGAGCAGCGGTCAGGCGACGAAGTGATGGCGTGTCTTCGGAGTGCCGCGCTCAGCAAGAGGACGACGCGCTTCGTGCCGCGCGCGCAGCGACCGAGTTGCAGACAGAGATCAGCAGCATTGGTGGATGTGTGTTGAGCCCGACAGGAAAGAAGGGGTAGACCTGCGGGTCGCGATCGAGACGGGCGAGGTACTCGCGGGAGCGGACGAAGCCGGCCACGGCTTCATCGCGGGGCCTGCGATCACACTCGCCAGGCGGCTCCTGCAGACGGCGCGCCCCGACGAGATCCTGGCCGGGCCGAGCCACCCTCGGCCCCTTGGCGACGCGGATTGTGATCGAGCCATCGGCCGCGGAGGGCGCGGCGGATCCGCGCGTCCTCGAGGTCGTGGAAGGCGTGCCGACGCTTCCACGGCACTTCGAGGCGCCCCTGGTCGGACGCGGGGCGGAGCTGGCCACGCTCCACCAAAACTTCGCGCGCGTCGTCGATGAGCGCAGCTGCCGCCTCGTGCTTGATCCTGGGCGAGGCCGGGATCGGCAAGACGCGGCTTGCGAGCGAGCTGACGACCGAGCTCGACGGTAATGCCACTGTGCTGGTCGGGCGCTGCGCTTCCTACGGCAAGGGAGCGACCTACCTCCCGCTGGCGGAGATCATCAGCCAGGTCAGGACTCGAGCGAGCTTCGCGAGCTGCTCGGCGGCGACGAGCACGCCGAGCTGATCGAGGCGAGGTTGGCCGAGCTGACCGGAGAGGAGGAAGGTTCAGGCTCGGGAGGGCGAGACGTTCTGGGCGGTTCTGCCGCCTCTTCGAAGCGCTCGCCGGCGAAAGACCCGTCGTGCTCCTCTTCGAGGACCTTCACTGGGCCGAGCCCACCCTCCTTGACCTCATCGACTACCTCGCGGAGCGTGATATCGGATGCGCCAATCCTCCTGCTCGGTCTTGCCCGGCCGGACCTGCTCGACGAACGGTCGGAATGGATCGAGAGCGGAGATGACCGAGACTTGCTCCGCTATCGAGCGAGGACGGCGAGCAAGTGATCCGAGAACGCTCGGCGACGTTCCCGCCGACTCCGCGCGCAGATCGTCCGCACGGCCGGGGAAACCCGCTCTTCCTCGAGCAGCTCCTCGCGCACGCGGTCGAGGACGGGGAGCCGGAGACGCTGCCTCCGTCGCTCGAAGCGCTGCTCGCCAGCCGCCTCGACCATCTCGAGCCAGGAGAGCTCTCGGTCGTGCAGCGCAGCCGTGGTGGGACGCGAGTTCTCGCGCAAGGCAGTCGTTCATCTGCTCCTGGATCAGGAGGCTGCGAGCGTCGGTGCGCACCTGCTCGCGCTGGGTCCGGAAGGGCTTGATCCGGGAGAGCCGCCCTGAGCTGTAAGCGAGGACAAGTTCCGTTTTCAGCACGTTCTCATCCGCGATGCGGCGTATGCGACGCTCCCAAAGGCACTGGCGCGCTGAGAACCCACGAGCGCTTCGGCCGCTGGCTCGAGACCGCATCGAAGCGGCTCCGACGAGCTGATCGGCTTCCACTTCGAGCGCGCATTCCAGTACATGGCCGAACTCGGGCCCGGTCGACGGCGTACCGCGACGCCTCGCAGCCGATGCCGGCGGGCGCTTGGCTACGGCAGGCCTGCGTGCCGCGAAGAGCGGCGACACGCACGCAGCATCAAACCTGCTCGCCCGCGCGTCGTCCCTGTTGGACAAGCCTGAGATCGCCCGGCGCGACCTTCTTACAGAGTTCCGGGTTGGTCGTCTGGAGAGGTGGCGACCTTCAGCTCGTCGAGGACACGTTCGGTCAGGCGCTCGAAGCCGCGGTTTCCGAGCACGACCAGCGGGCACAGCTGCGGGGCGCGCCTGGAAGCTCGGGTATCTCAGGCTCTTCGGGCGCCCGAGGGCGGCGTCGACGAGGCTTCTCCCTGGCGGCCGAAGCGATGCCCGCACTCGAGCAGCTCAGAGACGACCGTACCCTCGGGCGGGTCTGGTACGTCTTGGCACACGTCCACGGCGGCTTCCGCTGCCGATACCGCGAGTCGGCAGAGGCGGCCGAGCGCGCACTGCACTACTTCCGCCGTTCGAACTGGCCGGTCGCGCCCCTGCCTGCAGGAGCTCGCCGCGAGGCCTCCTACTGCGGGCCCACGAGCGTCGAACAAGGGAATTCGTCGCTGCCGGGGCTCTGCTCGACGAGAGCGGATCGGGGCGGCGAAGCGAACATCCTCGTCTTCCTCGGCCGGTCTCGAGGCCATGGCCGAGCGTTCGACTCAGCCCGGGATCTCGTCTGGGCGGGCGCGGAAGATCTACGAGGAGCTTGACTGGGCCGACAAGATCTCGGCGACCGACGCTGCGATCGCTGCGGACATCGAGCTGTCGCGGGCGAGTATCCCGAGGCAGAGCGTTTGCTCAGCGCGAGTTCGCGACGCGGTTGAGGCCTGGGGCGAGCAGGCGCGCTCTGGCGACGCAGGCGGCACAGCTTGGCGAGGCCCTCTACTGGCAGGGACGATTCGAGGAGGCGGCCCTCCGCTGGTCCCAGGTCGCCGAGGGGCTTGCGCCGCCACTGACGACGCCAGCGCTCAGTTCTCTGGCGCGCGTTCAGGCAAAGGCTCTGGCCCGCCGAGGGAGCGTTCAGCGGGGCTCGATGCGCTGGCGAGAAAAGCAGTGGAGATCGGTTGCGGCAACGGACGCGCTCGCAGCACGCACAGGTGCGTACTCGCTTTCGCGGAAGTCCTCAGCCTGCGGGGCCATGGGCGGAGGCCGCGGAGGCGATCGAGGATGCGATCCGTCTTCTGGAGAGGAAGGGAAACGTCGTTGCGAGCCGGAAGGCACGCTCGTCCTCGTCGAGCTCGCACGCGCCTGACGCTGCTCGCAACACGGAGAAAACCCTCGCGGGCTTTCCCGTGCGTGGTTTGGAGTGCGCTCAGTTCATCGGCTTTACCGATCGGGTGGCCGCCGCCTCCGGGTTCGACGCGAGGCCGGTCGCGGGCGTCACCGCCGCGAGCACTCCAAGCGCGAGGCCAGTGGCGAGCAGCCGGCGCAGGCTCGTCCTGGAGAGCATTTCCGTCACCTCCTTTCCTTGGTCGATCACGGCCTCGACGCTGGGTCTGGCGGCGTTCGGATCGCCTCGGGCGAGATGCCTCTCCCGAATCGGGGTTTCCCCGGTGTCACTGAACGATCCGCCGAGGGCGGCTGAGCGAAGCGACGCACCTCGCCGTGGTTCGATGGGCTGTTTGTCGTGCCGGGCCGGCTCAGGGTTAGCTCGCCGTCAGCGCCGCCGGCTTCCGTGGAGAGCGCCCTCGCGCGAGAGCAGGTGAGACAGCTCCGTCCGGGAGCGCACGTTCAGCTCAGCGATAGACGCGGCCGAGTGCGTTTCGATCGTCTTCGGACTGAGGAAGAGGGCGGCGCCCGCCTCCTTGTTAGTTGCCCCGCCGGCGCGACGACTGAGGGCAACTTGAAGCTCCTGTGGGGTGAGCTGCTCGGCGGCGTAGGGGTCGCGACGCCGAGCTGTCTCTCCTGTGGCTGCGAGCTCCGTTCTGGCGCGCTCGCTCCACGATGCCGCGCCCAAACGCTCGAACGTCGTCAACGCCGCGCGTAGGGGCTCCCGTGCTTCGGCGCGCCGCTTCGCGCGGCGCAGGCGCTCGCCGAGGCGCAGCTCTGTGCGCGCGCGTTCGAACGGCGTCGGCGTACGGCTCATGGAGACTCAAGGGCGCGGCGGAACTCGACCTCGAAGCCGTCCTCGGCCGCGAGTAGCCCGCGGCAGCGGCGGCTGCGGCCAGGGCCGAGCGTCCGTTCGGTCTTGCTCGCCAGGCTCTCGAACTGGGCGAGTGCGAGCTCCGCTTCCGGGAGCGGCCGAGACGGACATACGTCTCCCGATCCAGGTCCGGCGCCCACTGGATCACGCCAGGCTCCCTGAGGCCGTGCTCGGCGGCGCGGCGAGCAAGTGCCTCCAGTTGCTCCATGGCCCGGTCAACGTGGCCGAGCGAGCTCGAGCAGGCCGAGTCCGGAGCCCGCCAAGGCGACGACCGCGCCCACACCCGCGGGTAGGCAATCGCTCAACGCGCGCTCGGAATGTGCGCGGCAGTCGGACTCCCGTCCCTGCGCCGCCTCGAGTCTCGCGAGACAGCCAAGGCTGAATGCGAGCGTGGTGATCTGGTTCGTCTCGTCAGCAAGTCGGACGGCCTCGGTGGCAGTCGCGTAGGCGGCAGCCCAGTTGCCAGTTCTGAAGTCGAGATCCGCGAGGACCGAGAGCGCATAGGGGAGGGCCCCCAGAGCGCTGCCCGCACGTGCGCTGTCGATCGTCCTATCGAGCACCTCGCGGGCGCGGTCGTACTGCTCAAACCACATCAGCAACTGGCCGTCGGGACGAAGCGGCTGGTAGAGGCCCAACGACGGAGACGACTCGACTGAATCGAGCAGCCCGATGTAGTCGGCGAACAGCGGCACCGCCCGCTGGGCGTCGCCGCTGAGCACGAGCGCGATGCCGAGCACAGCCTTTGGCGAGCGTCTCGGCGATCCCGCCCACCCGGGTGCCCAACTCATTTGCACGCTCGGCCGTCTCGAGCCCGGTGCGTGATCTCCGCGGCCGATGAAGCGAGGCCCAAGCCGCGTCGGTCAGCATCTTTGCCGCCCTGGCCGGGTCGAGCTCCTCAACGCTTGCCGCCTCCTCGACGAGCAGCGCGTGCGGACGCCAGCGGTGACCCCTGCCACATGTCGATGACGCCGCGCCGGTGCTGGATTGCTGCGCGAACGCTCGGGTCGCCGGCGTTGTCGAGGGCTTCCGTCGAGCAGTCCACGTGCATCGTCGGCCCGGCCCGACGAGCGCGTAGGTGTCGGCGGCTGCTTCGCGCAGCCGGCGCGCCCGCTCGAAGCCCTCGGCGCTGAGCCGGCCGGCCCGTTCGAACGCGCTGGCGGCCTCGGCGCTGTCCACCGCGTCGCCGGGCGGCGAGGGCGGCTTCCTCGAGAGCCCTGGCAGCCGCCTCGTCACGCCCGGGGCAGCGCGGCCGCGGATGCCACGCGCGCCGGTCGACTGCCGCTCACCAGCAACTGCGTCCGCGAGGGCTTGGTGTGCAGCCCGCCTGCCCACCGCGGAGGCTGTGCGGTAGACCGCAGCTCTAAGGAGGGGATGGCGGAACTCGAGCATGCCCCGGAAATGGAGATGAGCGCGGCCTTTTCGGAAGGCACGAGCGAGCGTGGGTCGATGTCCCGAGCGCGATCAGCGCGGACACGATCGTAGTCCAGCTCCCCGTGTCGCTGGCCGCCGCCACCAGCAGCGCCTCGCGAGACACCGCTGCCAGTGAGACTCGACCTGGCGCAAGAAAGCACGCTCGACGGTGGCCGCAGTCGTGAGCTCGTCGCCGAGCGGCTCCGTCCTGCCAGCTGCTCAACGCTCAGCAGCGCCGGAATCTCGACCAGTGCAAGCGGGTTCCCTGCGGCTGCGAGCGGGAGCCGCTCGAGCACCTGTGGCGCGATCGTCACCTCGGCGAAACTGGTGAGCAGCACCTGCGCAGCGTCGCGATCGAGTGGGGCCAGACGCAGCTCCGGCAGCTCGGCGATGTCGAACATCGTCGGCCGTCCGTCGCGTACCGCAAAGAGGAGTGCAACACGGTCGGCGTCGAGCCGCCGTTCAGCGAAGAGCAGAGCTTCCGCCGACGAGCGATCGAGCGACTCAGCCTCGTCCACGATCACGAGTACTGGCCGCATCTTCGGCCGCCGCGCCGAGAACCCCAGCGTCGCAGCGCAGATCGCGAAGCGCCCAACCGGTGCAGGCGGTCCGGAGGGCCAGCGCGGAGCGCGAGCGCAACCGCCTGTTGTGCGTGGAAGCTTGTCGAGCCGGCTGAAGAGCGGTCGGAGCACATCCGCCAGCCCGGAGAACGCAAGCCGGACTCGGTCGGGGCTTCCGCTTGCGCGTAGCACGGTCATGTCGCTCGCCTGCTCGGCGGCGTAGCCGCAAGTCGCGCTCTTTGCCGATTCCCGCTTCCCCGCGGAGGACGAGCGCGTCGCTGCGACCGGCCGCGTGCCTGTGCGAGCAGCTGGATCGACCCGCTCGCATTCGTTCAGGCGCCCGAAGAGCATCGGTCAATCGTACGAGCCGAACGTCACCAGCACGATGCTGAGATCCCCAATGTTGCGGCCGCGCGCTTGGGGATGGCCAGCGAGACATGCTGTCGACTGAGTTGGGATCCCTCGCGTCGCGTCGATCTCTGTAAGGAGCACGAGTTCCGCATCACGCAGAGCTGCAGCGAGGGGGCCGGCAACGCGTGAGTTAAGGGAGCAGAGGAGTGCCGTAACGTGCGGCACCCCTCCGGCCCCCTTTGGTCGCCCCCTCCCATGGCTGGGTCTCCGCAATGCCGGTGGTTGTGTGAGGACGTCAGGATGCGGCCCGCCGCTAACGCGCCTCTAACGCGAGCAGCTCCCAGCACGGAAAACCCTCTCGGGCTTTCCGTGCGTGGTTTGGAGTGCGTCAGTTCATCGGCTTTTGCCGATCGGGTGACCGCCGCCTCCCGGGTTCGACGCGAGGCCGGCCGCGGGCGCCACCGCCGCGAGCACCCAAGCGCGAGGCCGGTAGCGAGCAGCCGGCGCAGCGCTCGTTCTGGAGAGCATTTTCGTCACCTCCTTTCCTCGGTCGCTCATGGACGCGAGGATCGGAGGACTTCGCTC
>ERZ1370068.3968-contig-3064_pt1 | contig 23057 bp, 30 predicted proteins | sample MGYA00561227_ERZ1370068 | MGnify/ENA primary metagenome ERZ1370068 (study PRJEB38410, sample SAMEA6850437) | metagenome | study: Metagenomic assessment of the ecological functions of the soil: analysis of the soil microbiota associated with the...
CTAAAGAGCATAGAACGCGCACTTCTCTTCAAAACCTTTCAACTCAAATTCGCCAAGCGACCGTGGGCTAACGAGTCCATGTAGTTTCGTCCGCGCTGTTTCACTCACACAGCAGGGCTCGCCCTAACGAACCCGCCAGCTTCTCCAGACGAAAAACCAGATTTACCTCGCCACCCATCAAACTTTCTTCACCCATTGAGGCGACTCCACCGATATCGACTGCGCCAAAGTGCACGACGAGCCGAAACGCCGGTCCTTCTTTTCGTTGCAATTCTTTCAGCGCGGAAATTACCGCCACAATTTCCTCCGGACTCGTGTCGGCTTCGCGCCAATACGTAAAGAAACCATCGCCAAGATATTTGTTAATTATGCCGTGCTGGTTCTCGATGATCTCCTTGCAACTCAGAATCCACGCTCCTACAAAAACGTCCAGGTCCTGACTCTGCATTTGGCGGCTGAGCGGCGTAAAACCGCGAATGTCTGCGACGAGAAGCCAGCACGGAACAGTCTCGATCTCGCGCGCCGTACCTTGCATCCACATCCGTTTTGTACTCTTGCGAAATGGGGACTGGGTCTCGGACCTTGAAAACCTGATCGCCGATCGTGATTTGATCACCATCGTTTAGTCGAATCGGGTGATGAATTCGCCGCTTGTTCAAAAACGTTCCGTTGCTACTGCCGAAATCAATCAGCCAAAGCTCGCCAATATTTTGTAGATGAATCAACGCATGCCGGCGCGACACTTTTGGCGACTCCAACACAACTGTGCTAGCACGGGCTCGTCCTATGGAACAACTGCCTTTGATCGGATGGCGTCCGCCATCGGCTGCTTCCAGCCAGGCACCTTCCTCTGGGGGCACGCGCATGCCGAAGCATTATCAAAAGTAACCGCAGACGGGAAGTATCTTCCGGAGCGACGAACGAACAATACGATCTCGCATGATCACCGAAGGCCTCGGCGACCTCGACAAGTGCCGGCATCGCCGAGCTCACCTTCAAAGATCGCCACAAACATTCCGTCAACCGCATTTAACGAACCGGCTTCAGTCGCGGCCGACGCCCTACAATTTGGCAGGGCCGCGGGTTAAGCTTGGCTTGATCCTGCTTCACTTGCTACGAACAGCCGCGTCATGAGCCTCCCAGAAGAGCCTGAGGCTTGGTTGGAACGAGAAGACCAGCAACACACTCTGGAGGGTAGTTGTTCAATCGGCCGAGCAACGCTGAATACAGTAGTCGTCGATTCTGCAAAGTTTCGCGGCTGCATGCGATCGATTCATTCCGAACGCGCCGGCGCATTCTGGCTCGTTGATCTCGGCAGCAGTAACGGCACGTTTCTAAATAAGCGACGGATCCACGAGCCAGCTCGACTGCGCGACTGCGACCACATTACTATCGGCGGTAACGCGTTTATTTTTCGTCAGTCCCGCGATCCTTCTGACCGACCGAGAAGCACCGCGCCGGTGCTGACATTGCAGGAGCAGATCGAAGAAGTCCCATGCTGGCTTCTCGTTGCCGACATCAAGAATTTCACGCCTCTCACTCGCGAACTCTTGAGTGAGAAACTCGCAATGCTGGTCAGTTCGTGGCTGGCCAGCTGCAAGGACATCATCGAAAACATGGCGGCACAGTGAACAAATACCTCGGTGACGGAATCCTTGCTTATTGGCCGGATGAAGAGGGCACTGCGAAAAACATCACGACGGTGATCGCGGCGTTGAAGCAGGCACAAACTCGTGGGCCGGAGTTCCGGTTCGTTGTGCACTTCGGCTCGGTGGCAATCGGTGGTGTTTCCGCGATTCGAGAAGAGACGTTGATGGGCAGTGAGGTCAATCTCGCGTTTCGGCTTCGAGAAACTGCTGGCATCACTGGGTGAGCCGTGCGGAATCAGCGATGCAGCGCACGCGAAAGCTCAAACAGCTTCTCCCGACGCGAGCACTGGGCGACTACGAACTGAAAGGTTTCGAAACGAAGCGCGCCTTGTTCGCCGTGTAAGCACGCCGCCAACATAAATCAGGCGGAGATACCAATTCCACACAGCGCTTCGTGACGGCGCTCATCAGTTGCCGGGCTGCATCCAGCGACGGTTCACAAACACATTCTTTTCTTTTTTACGAACTTCGCCGCGGGAATTTCGGAGAACGATGGTGAAAGGAAAAGAAATGAATCCGAAAATCAAAACCTACTCGCACTAATTCTGTTCTCCGCGGCATCGGTCACGCTGCTGTTCGCACTTCCGCATCCGCGCCATCCCAGCGCGAACTCCAAAGCGGCCTTCTGGCAGTTCGATTCTGCTGGATACCACGTTTAACGCGCCGTTCTTCGCCACGCAGGTTCCGCCGTCCCGAGGCGTTCTCTTGCCTAGACGGCAAATACGTTCTGTTTGCCAATATCGACACTGCCGCCGATCACGCCACTGGCGCCATAATCCGCTACAACGCGGATGGATCATTCGATAAGAGCTTTTCGTTCAGCCGGGACTACGCGGGTGTTTGCCGTCGCGCCGACTTCGGATGGAAAGCTTATCGTCTCTGCTAGCAAGGCGATCTACGGAGTTGGCGACCCATTTCAGCATCAAGTCAATGATGTTCTGCGGTTGAACGGCGATGGCTCGATTGATCCGACGTTCGGTCCAGCGCAAGCCACCGACGGCGGCGAGATCCGCGTGCTCAAGGTGAATGATGACGGCACCATTTTCGTTGCCGGCTTGTTTACGGAATTCAATAACACTGCCAGGCAGGGTATCGTCCGCCTGCTCGCAGACTGGCACTGTCGATTCTACTTTTGCGCCCGTCACGATGACGTGCCCTGCAGTTTCCGTTCGGTTCAAGCGGCTGCGGCTGTGGCGCCGAGCCGGTTGTGGATCGCGGACGGCAAGATCATCATCGCAGGCGATTTCATCGCGTGTGAACGGCGTCTCCGAGAACGTGTGTGGCGCGCCTGAACGCCGATGGCACGCTCGATACAACCTTCAATCCTTCTGGATTTACTCCGTATGATTCAATAGCTGGCACGCCGTCGTCCAATTCGCGGCATCGCCATTCAATCTGACGGTCAAGATCGTCATCGGCGGCAGGTTTAGGGCCGATACCGGTAACTGCAATAACCACGTGCCGCTGGTGCGGCTGAACACCGATGGCAGTCGCGGATAACAGCTTACACCATCTGCGCGGACTGCCTGCCGCCAAATGGGACTGGGACTCAAGGTGCGAAATCTGGTGAAGGACGCAAACGACCGGATCATCGCTGTGGGCCTATCCATGTGGCGGTTCAACGCCGACGGGTCGACTGGACAGCACGTTTCATAATCCTGTATTCGCTTTTGCGCAGCAATGTTGCTACGAAGCATTCAACGTCGCTTTCGCCGATGGCGGCAGCACAACTGTTCGTCGGCGGCTACTTCAGCGATGTCGATGATGTCGGCGGTCCATCGAATGGCGAGCGCTGGGGCGCGGCGAAGTTCAACGCGGTAGCACGGTTCACTCGACACAAGCTTCACCACATCAGGCCGAACCGGTGACAAAATCCGAGCCTAACAGTTTTCTGCGGCAACGCTGACGGGTTCACGCTGATCAGCTTTGCCCGCTTCTCAGCTGGCACATTACCCGCCGATCTCCCATGGCTTCGGTCGATTGTTCTCAACGGGCTGCACTGGATCTGACGTTCGATCCCATTGCATCCTTCGAACCAAATGGGCCGCTCGGGGCCTAACTTTCGTTAGCAGCGGGTTCACGCCATTTTCTGACGGCAGCCTGCTCGTGACCGGCGAGAATGGTAACGCTACAGATTACGGGCGGCTATTGCCCGATGCGGAGCGAAGATCCAAGTTACAATGGCAACCCGGACGTTACTTTTGCCACGGCGATTCCACGCGCAGACGGCAAAGTGGTGGTGAGCCAGTGCATGATCCCGACTTTAATGACCGTAATGCTGGGCCTAGTCCGAATGCACAAGCAGCCGTTGATGGCACCGAGGTCCAACGCATTAATACCGATGGTTCGCTCGACGACACATTCCATCTCGACCCATTGATTGTGGCTGATACTCAGGTGCGCGATGGAGGGAACTTAACAGACGTGCATGTCGGCAGCGGGGTTCTCGCATTGACTGCCAATAACACAACGCTTTTCGGGTATCTGTCCAGGAATGGAACCTATCACCTTGTGCAACTAGACGACGGTGGCTCGCTCGTTGATCCTCCTTCCTTCAATGGACAAACCTTTCCCGTTTCAAGTGTCCTTTATTCGTACTCAAGTTACCGATCGGAGTTCACGGAAACGTCTTTGTGAACATGTGGTTTCCAGACGACATCCCGGTTAAACAGGCGAAGAACGTGCTCGATAACAAAGTCGTGCTAATGGGCTCATTCGCCAGTTATGGCGGCGTGCCGCCCGATCCCGCGCACGGCATGATGCGGATCAAGCCCGATGGCTCATTCGATCCGACTTCAGCGTGGGCGACGGTGCGCAGTGGGTCGTCACACCGGAGACCGAGTTTCGTCACCCGAGCGTCGACAATCTGGAAGTAGGCCTCAACGACAAACTTCTCCTGACCGGAACATTTGAGAAATTCAATAACACGCTAGCGCCGGGAATCATCAACTTGAATCCAGACGGGCACCGTTGATCCTGACTTCGTGGCGCCGGTCAATCGCGAAATCTACGACTACCAGTCGGCGTATCTAAAACGGCAAACCAGACGGCTCCTTCCTGCTGAGCGGACCGTACAGCGCTGGTGACGGATTTTCGCCCTCGTTTTTCCGGTTGCTGCTTCCGCCCGGTGTAGCGACGCCGCCGGGGACGGACGTAACTGTCGATCTGGGCAGCTCCGGCGGGGCGGACGACGTCACAGTGAATTTCAACACTGTCGAAAACGCCGCGATGACCAGCGTCGCGCTGATCGATCCCGAATGGGCCGGCGAATTGCCGCCTGGCTACCAGATTGCCGGAGCCGATCTAGCCTTCGAAGTCTGACACGACCGCGACCTACACCCCGCCGGTCACGGTCTGCTTCGTGCTGTCAGCGCTGGCTCCCAACGTCTTTGCCGAAGCGAGAATCTTCGCACAATGACGGCACGCGGTCTTGTAGGACGTGACGTCGTCAAAAGACTTCGCGACTCAAACCATTTGCGCCACCGTGAACTCATTGAGCCCATTCGTCGTCGCTCGACCGACAAGGCCGACCCCAACTCCGTCACGTCTATCTTTCAGGTGTCGAGGCTGGAGACACGCTCGGTGTAGGATTCTACGATGATCGCTCACAGCGTTCTTGCTGGCGCCTGAAGTGTTTGCTGTCTGAGAATCGCGGAAAGATGGTGGATGGTGTTGTGACCGGGAGCCGGTTCCCCGACACCACGCGGCAGGTTGTTCTGGCGCGCGATCTCCGGGGCAGAACAGCGCGCAAGCGTTGTCGACTAACATTGGTTTGCTACTGTTAGCGCGCAGAATTAATTACCTAACTCCAGACTTTTCTGCGTATTAGGTAAGATCCTCAACGCGCCGATCTCATCTGCAGTAGATTCGCCGCCGCTACCAGCACTTTTTAGTGACGACTGAAATGACGCGGCGGCGGCGAATTGCGTCGTGGCGACGCGAGAAGTGAGCGCCGTCGCATTTGGCGATCGCCGAACGCTGAGATGAGGGTCGCGGAATTTCGATGTAATGCGAAAACGCTGACGTGAGGGTCTGGCGTCGTCGCTTGACGTTAAGCTGACAGTCTGCCGCATGCCAGGATATTTATCCAAAGTCCCGCCGTAGAAGGCCTGTCCGTGTACGATATCGCGCATCGCTTCGCGAGGATAAGAAACCGGAGAAACAGATCGTCGACGAAGAGGCAGAGAATTCATACGCCGGCGCTGGGACGAGCGATCGAAGCGTGCGACACTGACGGCTGAGAATCAGTGGGCCGCGCGTGAACATTGCGATCACGCCGCGTGACGTTCGACGCTTGCTGCTCGCCGCGAATACGGAAGATGCCGAGTGACTGACGATGGATGCGATGCCGACTGAAAGTATCGGCACTTCATCAGATCCCGGAAAGACCGGACGCGGTAGGCGTCGCGAGCGCCGCGGTGGATCGCAAAGCTGAAACGATCCCGAGTTACGCCGGAGTCGCAGGAAACACTGTTAGCCCACGCGAAGCAGAAGCCGTCGTTTTGATCGCCCAAACATCCTGCCAATTCAGCGAGTCGCTTAAAGTTTATCGATCGGTCTGCTGCTTCTTCGAGCGAGGTTTGCCGCCGGCGGAGTTTCTCTGGGATGCGGCGATTCTCGCAAAGATCCGCGTCGGATTATCTGATGGCCCGCACCACGGCATCCTTCCCCATCGCGACACCGGTTTTGCCTGACGCGCGGTTTAGTCCGGTGAAGCGATTTTCGGTCCGGTTGCTCGACACGAGCGATCCACGGCGCTGACGGTAGTCTGAACACCTCGGTTATGACGCGCTGTAGCCCAGTTTTAGGTGGACCCGCCTACGCCAGCAGCCGACATCCAGTTCCGGCGTCGTTCTGCCTGATCAATGAACGGCGACGCTTCGGCAAACATCAAACAGCCGGTGAACCTGCTGTGGTGAACGCTCGTTACTGCAGACGCGACTGAATATTTGCGCGAATGTCTGGAGCGCAACAGGTGACAGCCGCGATTTGCCGAAGATTCGATCGATGTCGAGTCGCGTCTGCAGCGACTGGTACCGCGCTACAGTGCCGCGCCCAAACTGCCCATTGTCGGTTCGTCCGCCGGCATAATAATACCGCTGCGTTTACGAGTTCGTGTTTGTCTTCTCACCGTTCAGACGTTCGCTGTCGGCATTCAGCAAAGAGCGCCGCCTGACCTGAAAGCGCCCGCAACACCTGGCTACCACGCATATCAGGCGCTGGCCGAAACAAAATCATCCGCGCCGCGAACAGCAAGCTGCAAAAAGTCGATCCGCGTGAGTCCCAACGATCGAGGCCAAGCAGGCGCCCGATCTGCGCTGGCCGGGCACGCAACGGGAAGGGTGAAATGCGGTGCGCCACGTCGCGATCTGCTGATGCAGTCGGCGCAGACTATCGCTCACTGGGGCCAGTAAGCGCAAGAAGCATCCCGCATCACATCTTCCTGGCCAGTGCCGTTAGACGCAACACACATTGGTGAAGGTCATTATTGCGAGCGGCAAAGAGTTTTCCAGCCACAACCCGATGATCGTTCCGGGCAATCGCGGCCGTGAAAACGACCAGTTCGGCAGGCACGCACGCCGGCGACGCTTGTCAGTTGCGACCCGCCACAGATCCAAAGGAGTACGGTCGATGACAGGTAGTAGCGCCGCTGTCTTCGACTGCGCCGATGCTTCTGAACGCTGTGTAGGCAGATTTGAATGCTGTGCCCAATCGAGCCGCCTGACGAATAGATCCGTTACGCGCAGCTGCGATTCGCCAGTACTTCGTCTGGGGCGCCAGATCTGCGGTTCTCGAAGATGCACAGTTTGAGTCGACACAGCTGCCGCGTGGCTGATAGCGACCAGGCGCGTTAGCCTCGCCGTTGGCGCGCCGCCCAAAGATCACGCTGATGCGATCAGAGCCCGTCAGTAAAAGATGCCAGAGCGCAATGCGAACATACCGGGAATATCCCGCCTTGAGTGGCCGCCCCGGATCGAATTTGAAGCCGCCACTTTGAGCTGCCGCATCAACCAGCACGAGCTTCGGCTTCAGATTAATATAAGTAGACTGCGTTACCTGGTTTTTATCTGCGATCGGAAGTCCAAATTTGGTCATCAGTCTGAAGGTCAAATTCCTGAGCTAGCTCCAGTTTGATGAAAAGAGTTATCGCTGGCTCTCGATAATCCCGCCCTGAAGTAGTTCTCGCCGTGCTGATTGGTGGCGCCGGCGATTACCGCGACGCAGCAAACAGGACGCGTTGAACGCAGCCGCAGTCGGTTGACGACTATCATTCTCCGATCCGCGCTTCGATTAACTGCGACACATAACCTTCTCACGACATCCTCGCTCGCCTAACGAATAATAAGTCTACACTATAAGCCAAGCCGAAAACTGCTCCTTAACACAACTACTAAACATAATATGAACAAACTAGCCTGTAACTGGCCGAGGACTGAGAATAATCCGTCAATCGCTATCTAATCTCTTGGCCATCTGTTCTATACGCAGTTCTCGTGATCTGGATACGACTATGAGCAAAAATTGGATTCCGCCACTGCGGTTTACGACCAGCCACTGTATAGTCCGCTGAGACAGCCGGACGCGACGAGAAAAAGCTGCTTAGTTCCAAAGAGCAGGCTGAGCCGAGGCCCAGCCTGTTCGGGATGGGGGCAGTCAAGGCAGTGTCAGTCTCGCCTGAAAGCGCGAGAGCGACTCAGGCAACGAGAAGTCCCGGTACACCGAGCCTAAGAGCCTGGGTGCATTTAATAGAGCATGACTCCAGAAAGTTTATTCGTATCAATCTGATGTTGCTGCCAGCCGAGCTATTAAATGTTCGGATGACTCACAGCAGTGGCTTCCGATCCAAGGGGTGCAGGAGTTCGATCCAGCCGAGGCACGCCAGCAGTCTAGCGAGCAGCCGATTGGCCCGAGTTGTTCCCCGATCCTGATTATTTCTCTAAATGTGGTATTGCGATCTCGAACTGTTGTTCAGGATTTCTGGCAATCTTGATTTATTCAAGACGATTTAGTCACGACAGTGCCAGTCTCTGCCCGGCCCAGTGTGGCCGCGAGAGCCTGAACTGGGAAGCCTGTGCCGCGACAGGCAGCTGGGGCCGACAAAGATGCACAAGGCTAAAGAACTCCCAGCGATCTGACACTTTCCTCGCGCAGGTTCGACGACATGGATTTGCCGCCTGAAGAATCGTTCCCAGTTTATGATCTACTCCAAACCGAAACCATAGAGTCGTTGAGTTTATCTTGTTTACTGCCAGCGACAGTAAAGATTGATTGTTGCAATCAGGCTGCGTCGACCACCGGCCGCGCTCATCGGGATATCTGAAATTCACCCGAGAACGTTCACGAGGTTTATATACGCTTGAGTCGAATGTCCGATCGATGATTCTCTTCAGAAAATCGCGCCCGACGTCATTGATATCACGCTGGCACCCGCTGCGCAGCGAGAATCCATTTGAATCAATCTGGGTCAGGAAGATTCAGCCTCGCCGGCCGGTGTCGAGTTATCAAGCCTGGAGTCACATGCGTAAATTGCGCAACGATTGTTCTGTCAAATGCTGCAACCGATAATAAGTGAAAGATCATTGCATGATGGGTCGCCGCGCTTGTCTCGCCCAGCATAAAGCAAAGCGAGTTGGCGAGCCGCGTTTGCAAAGAAATGGAAAGAAATGTTGTAGCCACCGCCAAGATCGAGTGGGCGTTCTGAATAGCGACGCCTTCAACTCGACACGCCAACGAGGGCGTGTCCGCGCGAGATCGTGACGAATCGTCCGTAGCAAATACTGACGCACCACGTGACGGCTTGTTTTTGCATCCACCATCCGCAAAGAGCAATCACTTTTTTCACCGGCTTAGCCTGAAGTCGACGCCGACTGAGCGCGGGCAAGAACGCGCGTAATAGTGACCATCGCCTCGACCCACTCAGCCCAATCCGGTCTGAGGAGCGCTTAGAGTAACAGTCACGCCGATCCCGGTGAGTCGGCAAAGACAGTGACGGAAATCATGGGACGTGGATATCGCCACGCTTCTCTCCTTCGCCGCTTGATCCAACTTCCTCGATCTTCACCAACGTACTTCCTGACTAAGCTTCGAAATCTTCATCCGGCCTGAACGCCGTTACCCGGCCCAGCGTGACCGATACGCGACATCTTTGCCGTTCTTGACCTGCCGAGATGCATTGTGGAATATCCTGCCAAAGGGCGTTGCTTCACGTCACACCATGTAACGACGGATGCGGCCAGCCAGCGGCGTCCGCCAGAACACTCCGAGGAATGGATGCCACCCGGAATTTAGTTACCTCGCATCCAGTCTCGAAATCATCTGCTAGCACATCGTGCGCTGTCACGCATTTCGTCTTTGTCGTCTCAGCTACGCAGCGATCGCTTCCGCATGATACGCCACGATTAACGTGAGGCCGACGAGAACAAATCATGCTGCTATTTACCGACTTGAATCCATACTCCGTTCAAATGACGAATTTCAGACTTACAGATATTCATCAAACCAGAAGGTCGTACATATCGATGTTTCATACACGAACGGCGATTTTCTTCGCGCCGGTTTCCCAGTCACATTTGCCATAGGCTTGTCAATGACCTCGATTGTTCACCCACCAGCGTCCAGGTTAGAGTCTCCGGATTCTCGATTTCGCCTTAACGCCTGCCCGAAAGAAATGGTTTGTTCAACTTTGACACGTGATTTGAAGCTGCCGAAGGCTGCTTCGAGTTTCGCAGGACTTTGAGATATCTCGAGCCAGGCAAAACGCTGGCCGGTTAATGCGGATGTTGTGATTTTTCGCGCAAAGAGTAAGATATCGCCGACGATTTGGATCAGGCAAATGATCTGGCCTGCGCAGGCCAATAACCGATTGTTTAAGACATTTGAACACAGCCATCGGCCGTAGTTTTTGTGGGCAAACATTATAGATGGAAAGAGCTGCATTCATGGAGCGGCGTGAGTATCGAATGATCAGCCAACTGGGAGCTGAGCCATGGCCTGTGGTTGTCACATTACTTATTCGCAGTGGAGGCAGCACACAAGGCCAGTGACAGAAGTTGCCGCGAATTCGATCGTCATGGTGCTTTTTACGAAGCCGTAGAAAGGCGTCGGAAATAGTCGCTGAATATTTACAGCCGGTAGATGTTGTCGAAGTTACGCCATTATCACGGTATCGCGCTGCTGATGAATCGCCCAGCGCTGCATTGCACAAGCGATCATACATTCAACTCAGCCTATCGCCCCAGATTGCTGGCCCAGATGCCGCCGAGTGTACCGACGAACTGAACAGCGCGAAACAAACGACGCCAGCTGCGCGCGAAATGGCAGTTTCCACGAGCGCGAAGACGTCGCGTCGACGAGATGCAATAGCATCTCCGGCGGTGAATGCCGGCAGAGCGTCAATGTATGGGCGAGCCAGATGGTATCGAGCTGGTTACCTGCAACATTTCCAGCTGCAAATGCCATCCCGTGCTAGAGCGCGATGATCGCGTCACAGCTCATCTGCGCATGCCGTGCTGATGCCGCCTTTGAAAATTCGTTCATGATGTTGCGTTCCGTTACAACTGCCACGAATACGATTGCGACGGCGATAAGATAATATCCGCGAAAACAGACAATCGCAAGCTGCCGAACGCTCGAGAATACGCTATCGCCAGGCAGAACGCCAGCACGCGCGTTTCGCTTGATCCGGAGGCCGAAGGAATCGAAGCCAAACCGAAAGACGCGCCGCGTGTTCGGCCGTTCTTCGCCGAACCAACGGTTCATGAAGCTGCACATGCCGATCAAAAGATATCCGTGATGTTCACCGCATCGCGTATTAGTCACGACGATATCCATACGACTGTTCCGATCGCTAAACTATTGCCACGGAAATATCGTCGCCTCACCGCTGGGTAAACACGTGGTGCCATGTCCGATACAGATACAACGCTGAATAGCAGCGACGAGTTTCGATTTCCATCGAAATCTCGCCGATTGCGCGCCATGCACTCAAGCTGCCGCGTAATTTGCTCAGCAATTAAGCCTCGAATGCCGTTTTCAAATGCTGATTGAGCGAGATTGTTCCGCAGATCAGGACGGCTTGATAGGCGAGCGCTGATCGCTGCGCTCTGTCTCGATTGCCCGGCTTGTTCGGCACGATCTGAAACATAGAATGGCCACATTTCCGCGAGTCGAATAATTTCGACGTTCGTATTTTGCACGACGAACAATGGGTAGCTGATCAAACGGAAAGACATCGGCGGTCGGCGGTTACTGCACGGTCTCAGTCGTTGTCGACTTCCGCAGAATGATCATGGTTGCGCGATCAAATCCAGCGGTTGATGGCGATCAGCACTGCCGAACTGTTGAAATGGTGTCAAATGCCACGGCGGCAGTTATTCACGCGATGCAGGCGGCATCGATCCAGGGTAAAACATGCGATTGCCCGACCGCGAGCGGTTCACAAGGCGGCCGAAGCTGTTGTAACACGCATCGTTGCCGAATCATCTTCTGAATAGCTGCCGCGGATGACTACGCACCGTCACCGTGCAGGCTTCAATGCGATGGATACCTGAGCGTGATCCTCCATACCGGCTTCGCCGCACGCAGTTCGCGGCGCACCGAGCGCATCCGAATCATCGCGCTCGGCAGAATTAGCCGCGCCGGGAATGGCGGTCGCGCGCATCACAGGTGTCTTCCGACCGCACGCAGTACTGGGTCCTGATATTTGTCAAGCGCTCTGATAAAATTTCTGATCGCACCGAACGGTACTAGATCACCCACAGGCGTCGAGGTCAGTGAAATGGCGTCACTGATCGATCGCATCACGGCCAGTCTTAGAGTCGTCGGAATGATTTTGCGTCGCCATCTTCCACCGCGAATCAGACGGTGAAGTTGCCAGCCAGCGATGATTGCCGGCGCGCGCGAGATGAGCTTCCGCCAGCCCGCTGAACAGTTTCGGATGAGCGGCGATTAGATTGATCAGCGTTGGTCGATCGATTCACACTGAACATGCTTGAGATCGCTAAAAGTTCGTGGATCCCGAGATGGGACGCTGGCGCAGGTCCATCCGGATCCACGAAGCGCAGCAGCGTTATTTCCAAAGCATGTTTGTCTGGTGGCCGCCGGACGGGCGCGGATTCCAGATCCCGATTTTTCCGGGTGGCCATCTCATCGGGGCTGTGTTGCTGATCAATCTAATCGCCGCTCACCTGAAACGTTTCCGCTGGAGCTGGCGGAAACTGGGGATTCATCTCACGCACGCCGGGTTAATCATCATGCTGGCTGGCGGTCTGTTCACCGATCTGTTCGCGGTGGAGAGTCATATGCAGTTGGCAAATGGCGACACGAAGAATTATTCCGAGGACATGCGCCAGACGGAGCTGGCCGTGATCGACACGAGCGGCGATGACCTCGATCAGGTGACCGCAATTCCCGATACCGTGCTGCGCCATAACCGGGTGATCGACCACTGGAGTTTGCCGTTCCGGATTGCAGTCAGAAACTTTTATCAAAATTCGCGTTTGAAGATGTTGAGCCAGGCAGGAGAAGGCGCGCGACCGATCGCGAATCAAGGACCCGGTGCAATGATCGCGGTCGAGCCTGTGATGCGCGCGACCGCTTCCGATGAAGCGCGATGTTCCGAGCGCGGCAATCGAAATTCTGCCGAAGGACGGCGGTTCGTTAGGCACGTGGCTGGTTTCGGATGCGCTCGGTGCGCCGCAGACGTTTGCGTGCGGCGGCCGCACCTGGATGATCACGCTGCGTCCGTCGCGCTATTACAAGCCTTACAGCGTGACGTTGCAAAAGTTCACGCACGAAAAATATGCCGGCACCGAAATCCCGAAGGATTTCTCAAGCAAAGTCACTTTGATCGATCCCGAGCGTTCCGTGAACCGCGACGTCTTGATTTACATGAATCATCCGCTGCGCTATCGCGGCGAAACATTTTATCAGGCCGGATTTCAGAAAGACGATTCGGCAACGATTTTGCAGGTGGTGCACAACCCGAGCTTCATTGCGCCTTACGTGGCGTGTGTGATTGTCGCTGCCGGTCTGCTTGTGCAATTTGGTTTTCATCTCGTAGGATTTTCACGACAACGGCGGAGAGCAATCGCATGAAGCGTTTCCTACCATGGATCATTTTGGCTGTTGCTGCCGCCTGCATCGCGGCCAATTGGTTGCCGCCAAAGACGGCGAAGGACGATTTCGATTTCAGCAGGTTCGGCGAAATCCCGGTGCTCGTCGGCGGCCGGATCAAACCGCTGGACACCGGTCGCGCGCAATTCGCTCTTGATCATTCACGGAAAACAGGGAACTGCGCCTCGAAGGCGGCAAGCGACTGAGTGCGATGCAATGGCTCACCGACGTCCTGTTCAATGCTCCCGTTGCCGATCAATACCCGGTGTTCGTCGTGCAAAACGCAGACGTCCTCGGCTTGTTCGGCTGGCAACAAAGCGACCGGAAATATTTTAGTTTCGCCGAGTTTTGCGCCTTTCCTGAAGCAGATCGATGAACAAGCCGCGCAATCGGACAAGCTCGAAGCAGTCCAGCGCTCCGCCTATCAAAGCGCCATCCTGAATCTGCGGAACGGACTCTCGTTGTATCAGCGGTTGAAAAACAGCATTCAACCCTGAGGGCGCAGAGAATTTCACTGCTGAACTTGCAGAGTTTCGCGAGCAGCGTCCCAGGTGCAGCAACGGCAGCGCGCCAACGCGCGATGGGCGAAAATTTCGACAAAGCGAAACTCGATGACGTCGCTGCAGATGATTCAGCGTTACGAACGACTGTCGGACATGGCATACATCCTGGCTGTTCCACCACTCGAGCCAAATGGTGAATGGCATTCGGTTGGTAACAGCTTGCTCCGATCTGTCGGCGATCGGCGAAATTCATCCGATTGTGGCGGAATACGCAGTCGTCGGTGACGCCTACCGCGCAAACGATCGGACGCTCTTCAATCAGCATGTGCAGCTCGTGACCGATTGGTTCGCCAAAGAACAGCCGAACACGACGAAGCGCGCGTCGTTCGAGTTCTTGTTCAATCGGCTTCAGCCCTTCAGTCAAAGCATGACGCTTTACGTGCTCGCGTTCCTGCTGGCGTGCGCGTCGTGGCTCGGATCGAGCAGTCTTCTCAGGCGTTCGGCTTTCTACGTTTTACTGCTCGCGCTTGCGATTCACACGTTCGGTCTGGTTTCGCGGATGTATTTGCAAGAGCGTCCGCCCGTCACCAATCTGTATTCATCAGCAATTTTCATTGGCTGGGGCGCGGTCATTGTCGCGCTGATACTCGAACGCATTTTCAAAGACGGCATCGGCGCGGCGTGCGCGGGCGCAATTGGTTTTGTGACGTTAATCATCGCGCATCATCTCGCCGGTAGCGGCGACACCTTGAAATGTTGCAGGCGGTGCTCGATACCAACATCTGGCTCGCCACTCACGTCGTCGCGATCACCACCGGTTACTCCGCCATGTTTCTCGCCGGTATGCTGGCCATCATCTACGTCGTGCGCGGTGTCTTCACGCGCTCGTTGAAAAGCAAACCGCCGATTCGCTCGCGCGCATGACCTACGGCGTGGTTTGTTTCGCTACGCTGTTCAGTTTCGTCGGCACAGTGCTCGGCGGCATCTGGGCCGACCAATCATGGGGCCGTTTCTGGGGCTGGGACCCGAAAGAAAACGGCGCGGTGCTGATCGTCCTTTGGTGCGCAATCACTTTGCACGCGCGCTGGGGCGGATTCATCCGGCAACGCGGCCTGATGATCATGGCGCTCTTCGGCAACATCGTTACCAGTTTCTCGTGGTTCGGCGTGAACATGCTCGGCGTCGGCCTGCATTCCTACGGTTTCATGCAAAAGCGTTTCCATGGCTGGTCGGATTCATGATCAGCCAACTCGCATTAATGGCCGTCGCTGCGATGCCGCTGGAGCGGTGGCGAAGCTTCCGTACGGCGAGTGCGCCAGCTCGTGACGAAAGCCCGCAAGTCTCGCCCGCTCCTCTCTCCTGGTTAATTGCAGGCGCAGAAAACTGATCCCATCATTCCATTGCTCCATTACTCCACCACTCCATGAATTCTGCACTCCGCGCCGCCGTGATCGCTGAATGGCGCGGTTTGCCAGCGAAAACTGCAACCCGACCGGTGGCAATCCCCGGCCGAACTGATGCCAAAGCTGATGCAACGCCTCGGATTACGCGAGCGCCTGCGCGAAACCGAAGTGATCGACGCCTGGTCAAAAATCGTCGGCGACTTCATCGCCGCGCACTCAACGCCAGTCGCGCTGCGCGAAGGAATTCTACTACGTCCGCGTGCTTCAACCAGCGTTGCACTACGAGCTCGAAACAAATCTCCAAGTCCGAAATCCTGCGTGAAAACTAACGCTAACGCTTCGGCGCCAAACCATCCGCGAGCAACTCCGCGATGCGCTTCCGGGTCGGCCGATTCGACGCCCGTCAGTCTTGTTTGCGGCCGTTCGGGCCGTTCGCTGGAGAGCGAAATCGAAGAAATTCGCACGTTCTTGCGAAACTTCAGCGCACGGATTTCGGATAGATGAGTGAGGTGAACAATCGATCAAATTGATCTGCGCCTATGAGCGCACAAATGTTGACTGGGAAGCCGGCGCGGGAAATCGCCGTTCAGCAGTATGAGCATCGACCCGGTATATGACACGACCTTCTGGTTTACGACTGAATATCTAGCTAAGTCTGAGAATTCGTCATTTAGTTGGATATCGGACAGCCTTCAAAGTCGGTAAATAGCATATGATTTGTTCTCGTCGGCTAGTGGCCTACGTTAATCGTGGCGGTAACTTTAACCTGTCATGCGGGCTTGGCGTCATTTACCTTGGACTAGCTGGGGACATTTTGTCGGAAGAGTAAAGACGAAATGGCATGATGACGGACGCACGATGACCTTGCTGGATGATTTCGATATGTGGATGCAGGTAACTTCGCTTGAAAGCTCCGAAGGGACACAACATCGACGGAGCCTCCATTCCTCAGGTGTTCTGGACTTTTATTGGCGGACCGTTTGAGGGGAAATACCGCAACGTACTGTCGTTCACGATTATGAGTGTGACGTGAAGCAACGCCCCGGCATTAGTCCACAGATGTTCTACAATGCATCTCGCTGTGGCGGGGTCGAAGCAGTAATGGCAAAGGTGATATACGCCGCTGTAAAATACTTCGGTCCGCGCTGGGGCGAGAGCCGAGGCCAACGACCGTTCAGAACGGATGTGAAGATTTCAAGCGAATCAGAAATTACGTTGAGTCTAATCCCGACGCCACCCTGGCAGAGATCGAGAGATTGGATCAAGCAGCGTTAATAGGCTTTGAGGAGAGTGAAACGTAGCGGTATCAACGTGACCGTGAAATAAATCCGCATTCCGACAACCCAAGCAGGCGCTAAGTCATCACTTTATGATTTCCCGTCGCAAATTCTTGCTGAGCTCACTGGGATCCGGCGCGGCTCTGACTGTTACTCCTAAAGCGCTCCCATCAAGACCGGTTGAACCGAAATTAATTCGAGCGATGGTCACCGCACATGGCGCGACTCTTGCCACGCCGGTCGGCGTCGACACCAGGTTCGCCGGTAGAAAAAGGGCTCATTGCTCTTGCGAGAAAGATGGTGGATGCAAAGCAAACCGGCGACGACGATCCGGCTGAGATAAGGATCATCCGCTGGCTACACCTACCTGACAGTTCATTGATCACGATCTCACCTTTGACATTACTCCGTTGGATCGCGTGAGTGTCGAAGCTGAAAACGTCACTAATTTCAGAACGCCCTTTCTCGATCTTGAGCACCTTTATTGCGGTGGCCCCAACATTTCTCCATTTCTTTACCGCAAACACGGTTCGCCTTGACTCGCCGCAAGGTCAGGAGCGCTTGGGCAAGACAAAGCGCAGCGACAAACCGATGATGGAACGCTTGACCCATCATGCAATGATCTTTCCGCGCAATTGTCAGGGACCGCGCTTGTAGGAGATCCCTGACAGGACGAGAACCTAATCATTGCACAATTGCATGTGGCATTTCTCAAACTGCACAATCTCGTGCTCGACCAGCGCCGGCGGAGCTGGGCAAGTCTCCCTATTACAGAATTGATGCTTGTTCGCCGCTGCACAGCGGGTTGTAACGTGGCACTATCAATGGATTGTCCGGCACGATTTTCTGGAAGAGAATCATCGATCCGGACGTATTCGATGAACTCGGCAAGCGTGACTATAAGCCCCTAATAGGACGTTCTCGGGCAGATTTTCGAATCCCAGGGAATTCAGCGCGCTGCTCTAGATTCACACAAAAGCATGGTGCGCAATTCACTACAATCGCTGGCAGGAGAATGCTGGAGCTGTCGCACATCTTTCCAACGCACTGGTTTCGAGACGATGGGAACGTCCCCGTGCCCGGAGATCGGGTCGGCAACCGGGAACGATCTTTCAAGCAGCAACCATATGTCGTCGAACCTTGCGCGAAAATTAATACCCAGATCGCGCAGGAGCGTTTTCAGCCCGTTCGCCAATCAGATCCGCGCCAGTGCAGCCCCGAGCGCCAAGATGACTTTCGCGGGCGATCCGCCCGAGCTACCAATTCGGAACTCTCCTGCGCGGCGCACGCCTGGGTTTGGGCACCGGGCAGGACCTGGCGCGTAGAGTCATTCTCTTGGCCTCAAAACTCACGTCTTGGATAGGGGGGAAATCGTGCAAGGCCCGCACCAGAAACTGGAGCAAAACGGGTTCGGATAAGGACACTCCGCTTTGGGTACTATTTTGAAAGAAGCGGAAACTGAGGATCGGGAACAAGTCGGGCCAGTTTGCAGCCGCTTGGTTGCTGGCGTGCTTTGCCTCGTTAGAAGCGGATCCGGAACTCCTACGTCCGAGTTGCCGGATCGAATTGAAGCCCACCTTAGGATTCCACGTCCGAGTTAGACCAACATCCGAACGATATATCCCAACTGCTTCAGCTGGTAGCGTCGAGCAGTTCTACCACGGCTTGTAGCAACACATCAAATTGAAAAACCTTTGAACGTCGCTTTCGGGTCGCTACTCCGACCTCCCCCAAAGCTAATACGTTTAGGCACATGTCGCTCGGTGGGCCCGTGAAGCGCGTCTGTGCCAGTGCGATACCGTTCCTCGTTTTCGAAGAAGATCACTCTCAGCGCTTCAGGTAATTTGATTTTTCTGCCCGACAACTTGGTCCAATTTTTGAGCTCAGCTGGCTCGGCGTAACAATCTTTGGAACTACAGCTTTTCTCGCAAATCGCGTCCGGCTTGTGTGTTCTCAGCGGATTCTTTCGATAACTGGTCGTAAGCCGCCGCGAACGTCGTCTTATCCTCCGGCGGATCCAATTTCTGCACTCGCCTCGTCGTGTATCCGGATCACGAGGGGTGCGGCCATATGGCTGAAATGGCCAAAACTGCGGCGACCGAAATGAAGGCGGATTGATCGGGATTGTTCCCAGGTATCCTCATTCGCTTTTTAGTAGTTTGTTCATATTATATTTAGTAGTTGATGTTAGGAGCCAAGCTGGCCCGGCTACAGACTTGCCGCCTATCTCGTCTACTGTGTTCGTTAGGCGAGCGAGAAATGTCACGAAAGGCTTGGGTATCGCGGATTGAATCGAAGCGCGGATCGAGTTGGGAGGGAGTGATAGTCGATCCAGCCGGCTGCAACTGCTTTGTTCAACGCACTATTGCTGCAACGCGATCGTGCCGAGCGCCAGGTAATCAGCAGCAAGGTTTAATACGCCAGGGCGGGATTGTCAGGAGCCAGCGATAGCTCTTTTTCATCCAAGCTGCGGGCTTGCTCCAGGATTTAGTTGCCCCTCGACTGATGACCAGAATTTTTCCGGATAAAGCCGATCGCAGATAGAAATCGCACCGAACTAGCCTGGTCAATACTGGCCTGTGGGGATCTGAGCCGCCAAAGTCACGATATAGTTGTTCAGCTTGCTCAAAGTGGCGGCTAAAAATTCAATCAAGGCAGCCACTATCAAAGGCTGCGGATTGTCCCGCGATTTGTTACGTGCCTCTGGCATCTTTGCGAGCAGACTGTAATCGCCGCGCACTAACAGTGATGCTTAGTCCGAGCGCGCCAACCGGCAAATTCGCTCGAACCTACTGGAAGCTGCAGCCCTTTCCGCCTGGTCGTAATCTCCCAGATCCAGCCACGCGGCAGCAACGTTGTCGGCATAACCCGTTAAGCCGACTCTCCTGGCATGGCTTTTTTCGGAACCACGAGAGCGCCAAATCTGGCCGCCCCGCAATGATTGAAAGTGTTCGAGAATCGCAGCTGCGCGTGAGCTTGAGGGATCCAGTTCGTATGGTGGTCAGTACGGCTCGATTGAGGCGCGAAAGCGACCACGATTCTCAAAATCACCGCCTACAGCGCGTTGTGTTTCCGGAAGCATCGGCACTCCGAAGTGCGGTCGCAGCTGCCGCCTGGGCTTCATCGAGCCATGCTTCCTTGGGATTCGTGGCGAATCGTAACCGACAAGCAGTCGCTGACATTGCGTGCGCCTGCGCATAATTTGGGTCGATTTTCACGGCCGCGCGGAATGAATCGATTGCCCGGAGCTGATCGCTCAGGTTGTACCGGAAAAGAAACTCTTGCCGCGCTCACAGTAGCCACGCGCTGAAGCGTTGGTAGTTCCACCAATGTCGTTAATGTTCCCGTCTAACACGAGCACTGAGTCGGAGGAGTTGGGGATGTGTTGCGAATGCCTAACACGCTTGCAATTTTGGTGAGCGATAGTCTGCCAGCCTCTTCGGACGAGCTTGCATCCAGCAACAAGGTCGCAAAGCGACAGCACCGCTGGCTGTCTCGATAAGGCGAAAGAATCGCTTTCCCTTCCCGTTCGCGAACGGCACCGGCCAGCACGAATCAGTAAATCGCTGCTTCCTGGATTTCTTTCCAATCGTTGGGACTCCACGGATCAGCTTTTGCAGCTTGCTGTTCGCAACGCGGATGGTTTTTATTTCCAGCCAGCGCCCTGGTAAACGTAGTGGCCGCTGTTGGCTGAATTTGACACGGGCGATAACGCGTCAAGATCTTCAAACGGCGTCACAAACCACTGAATGCCGTGCGAGCTCAGTGTCCTGAACGATTGAAGACAAACGCGAACCGAAACGCAGCGGTGATACCAATTATGCCGAGGATTGAGAGCCGCGGCCAATGAGCCGGCGAGCTTTGGGGTTGCGTTTTGACCAGCGCCAGATGCGCACGGGCGGCAGACACGGGCCGCGCGCTGACGATATGGTCGGCCTTCGAGCCAGCGCTCGAGGTCTTCGGCCAGATCGCCGGCGGAGCGGTAGCGCGCCTGTGGTTCGCGTTCCAGACATCTTCGGCGCAGATGGTTTCGAGGTCGCGGTCTGCCAGTGGCGACGAGCGTCCGCAATTTCGGCGCAGGGTTTTCACCGGCCTGTTTGATGACCGCGAGCGCGTGCGCTCCGAGGAACGGGGTTCGGCCGGTGAGACAGGTCGAACAGAACGGCGCCGAGACTGTAGATGTCGGCCGCGGGCGTGAGATTTTCGCGGGTCCCTCCTGCTTGCTCCGGCGCGATGTAACCGGGCGTTCCGAAAATCGGTCAGCGTCCGGGTGAGATCGCTGGATGTGTCGAGCCATTTGGCCAGACCGAAATCGCTCACTAGAGGCGGTTCGCCGCGGCCGTCGAGCAAAATATTTCCCGGCTTCAGGTCGCGGTGGAGGATGCCCTGGCAGATGCGCGTATTGCACGGCGCGCGAGACCTTCGCCATCAGCGACGATGATCCGACGCGGATCTTGTGCGAAGGGCTCGCGCCGCAATCCTGTAAACTTCCGCCCGGCGCGAACTTCATGCTGAAGAATGGCAGGCCGTCCTCGCTTTCGCTCACCTCGTGATTGGCAGGATGTTGGGATGATCGAGGCTCGCTGCGGCTTCCGCTTCCCGCCGGAAGCGAGCGAGTGTTTCGCGCGAATCGGCTTGGTAACTGAGATACGTTTCAGCGCCACGATCCGCCGCGAATGCCGCTGGCGCGCGCGATAAATGACGCCCATGCCGCCGCGTCCGATTTCTTCGAGGATTTGATAATTGCCGATGCGCCATTCGGCATCGCCGCACGTCGATCTCATCGAGCACCTCCTCGAGCGTCTCCGTGGTTTCCAGTCTTCGCAGCCGAGGGCGCGACCGGCATGCAATGCAGGCAAAGACCCGCGTCCCACGCGCGATGTTGATCCACACTGCTGACACGCGCGCGACACCGTCTCGTGAATCTCACAGAATCGGAGATGTCGCACGCGTTCATCGCTCATCTAGCGCTGGCGCCGGCGGCTAGAGCCGCGCAGAGATAACGCAGCTCTTCATCAACGTCCTCCGGTTTCTCCACGGTTTGCGCGACTTCCTCGCGAAGCAGCGCGCGATATCGTTGCCGCAGTTGGTGGACAAGGCGCTTCACAGCAGTCTCGGAACGCCGAGGGTTTTGGAGAGCTTCGGATAAGAAACATCCTGGCGCTCCGCGGCCAGACAATCGCTTCAAGACGTCAAATACGCGACGACGCCCACGGGCTTCGCACTCTTCTCCCAGGCGTCGCAACGCATGTTCCACTGCCGTAGCTGCCCAACGCACATCGAAAATTTTTTCCGCAGGCCATGTCTCAGCTTCCTGTGCGGCGATTGCCAAACCCGACGGCGCTTCCGCCATCCATTCATCCCACGATACGAATTTCACGTCACCGCCGCGTTTGCGCGCGCGTTTTCTGATCGTGTCGTCGATTAAAAAGTTCTGCTGCGGCTTTAAGCAGCAGCAGAGCGAAATCTGTCCGCGAGTGGGATCAGGCGCGTTTGAGGAGATCGCCTTCAAGCACCATAAGAAGAAAATCCTGGGTGAGATCCTGCGCATCGGGGACGGAATAACCGCGTCTGCAAATGAAGGCAAAGATCGGGCGCCAATAGGTTTTGCACAGATCGGCCAGCGCTTTGCGCGCTGTTTCCTCGCCTGCCCCGGAATCCGCGCACGCAAGAACCACGCTCCACCGCGTGGTGGAGAACTGGTCGGGGGACCGGCTCCCCGTCGACAGCCTCGGGGTCACAGCCCACCATCCTGTCTTTCCGCGATTCTCAGGCAAGCTTAAACGCCGGGGCGCGAATGCCGCGGATAGGCGGGGATGCCGAGAGCGGGCAACGGCGCCTTTTGACGTCAATGCAGGAATCCTACACCGAGCATTGGTCTCCGCGCCCGGCACGGATACTCAAGCGCCGCGGGTGCGGTGTCGGACGTGGCCTTGGAGTTGGGGTCGGCCTTGTCGGTCGAGCGACGACGAATGGGCTCAATGAGTTCACGGTGGCGCAAATGGTTTGAGTCGCGAGAAGTCTTTTGACGACGTCACGTCCACAAGACCGGTGCCGTCATTGTGCAAAGATTCTCGCTTCGGCAAAAACGTTGGGAGCCAGCGCTGACAG